>Ga0209236_1002782_pt1 | contig 10655 bp, 13 predicted proteins | sample GraSoi013_1_40cm_FD_185819 | JGI IMG/M metagenome (GOLD analysis project Ga0209236, IMG submission 185819) | Grasslands soil microbial communities from the Angelo Coastal Reserve, California, USA - Sample 09_27_2013_1_40cm (SPAdes) (version 2) | ecosystem: Environmental > Terrestrial > Soil >... | reverse complement strand
AATTACTCTACGGGACTCCTTTGGAAGAGAGGGGCGGCAGGAAGATTCCGCCCTCTGGAATCGACTGGTGCAACTTCACAAATGGCGACAGGGGACTGCTTTTCGCTTCGAGCATCTTTCACGATGATGGAGGCTTGACATATCTCGGATTCGACAATCCTTCTGAACCCGTCGATGTACAGGTTCGCGGGCTCAAGCATTCGGGCGTTGGAGAGCTTGTGGCGTCCAAGAAGGTCGAAGGCAACCTATTCGTTCTTACCTACAACATTGACGGTGCTTCATGGGTCTACGAGGGAACGTTCAATGCTGGAAATTCCCCATCCTTCACGATTGGGAGATCACTTTGTGGTCTCGGCGAGCTCTCGGATGGAGTAATTCAGGGAATAGACTGGCAGGTGAACAAGGGTCCGCCGATGACCGTCGAATACGTTTTGTCATTCACAAAGGCGAACATGCCTTCTCAGCTCTATCTCTACCCGGCTGGCGGGAAAGGACCGGTGACTCGTCTCTCAGACGAGAGAGTGTTGGGCATTCCCTCGGATTATCTTTCAGCGGGGGAAGATGCGAGTTATACTACTTGGGACGGACTGAGGGTCTCAGCTCGACTCTATCTTCCATCGCCTAAGCTTGGATACAAGGGTCCGCGCCCACTTGTAGAGTATGTTCATGGCGGGCCGCAGGGCCAAGAGAGACCTGATTTCACCTGGTTCTCAATGCCGCTGATCCAGTACTTGACGCTGAACGGATTCGCGGTCTTCGTCCCCAACGTCCGCGGAAGCACCGGTTATGGTATGCGATACATGAAGCTCGTTGATCGGGATTGGGGTGGGAACGACGTCAAGGACCATCTTGAAGGCTTGAAACACATAGAGAGGGATCCGAGGATCGATTCCAAACGGAGAGCTGTTGTGGGACGATCCTATGGTGGCTTCATGACTCTGACTTTGGCTTCGCGGTTTCCGAATATGTGGAAGGCTGCTGTCGACATGTTTGGACCCTATGACTTGCCAAAGTGGGCTTTGCGAACCCCGCCTTCCTGGATGCCTTACATTCGACTGGCGGTTGGAGACCCGGAGAAGGATCGTGAGATGCTACTGGAGCACTCGCCCAAGACCTACCTGGGAAATCTTGCGTCTCCGCTGATGATCATTCAGGGAAAGAACGACCCGCGGGTCCCCGAGCCCGAGTCAGCTGAAGTTGTGGCAGACCTTCGAAGGCGTGGCGTTCAGGTCGACTATCTTGTCTTCGAGGACGAAGGCCACGATGTTCTTCGGTTCAAGAATAGGGTGGCTTGCTATTCGAAGATAACAGAGTTCTTTCTCAAACATCTCAGCCCCTGAATTCAGGGTGAGTGTCGGTCCGTTAGAACGAGTAGGTTACTCCCTTGTCCGGACCGGCTTCTTCCCACCTGGGGCTTTCTGGACCCTTTCTTTTTCCGACTCTCTCGATTTGAGTTCGGATTCTCGTTCTGTCTGTGATTCCTTCTCTTCTTCTCGCTCATCTACTTCTTCCGAGACATGCTCCTCCGATTCTTCATCGATTTCTTCCTCCAATTCCCGGTCTTCACTCATGTCATCTTCTTCGTTGCTCACCGCGACTCCACTCCTTAGCCAATAATGCACAAAGACGGGCTATTTGGCATTATTTTCACTTTGGCCTATCGATTGCGGAATTCATCTCCTCCTGATGATATTGAGTGGTCGTGATGCATGGCCAGGGCGAAATGCTTCTAATCAAAGTCGAATGGAATCCTACCTCTAACGAGCGTTAGAAAGAAAAAGGGGGACGGCTCCTCCGGAGCCACTCAAGCATCACCGGAGGCTTGAGAAATCAATTACTGGACATCGCACTAGAGTTGATGTGATCTCCAGAGTTCCCAGACCCGCGTTCACAGCAGCGGTAATATCGTCGTCCTTGTTAAGTAGGCTTGGTGTGACTCCGCTCTCCCAGTGGAACACTTGCAGGTTCCAGGCTCCACCGTTGTATTGATTGGTGGTTCCAGAGTCTGTCGGGATCCTGTTGAGAACATTGCAGCTTGTGGCGTCCTGAGGAAACGCAGCCAGCAATGGAACGCATTGAACCGCGGGAGTGTTGCCGTTGGCATCGACTATGTGGTATACGATGTTTCCTTTGGCTATCAGGTTTGCTGCTTGGGGGGATGAGGTTACTTCCGCAGTGGCTTTGTATTGTATGATCTGATGGTCGTACCATCCTGAGTTTGTTACTGCCAAAGTGGTGTCTCCTCTAGCGCCGGGGATCGTTAGAACGAGGAGGGCTAGAACAGCGATAAAGACTGGAAGCTGTAGCTTCTTCATTTTGACAATCTCACCTCCAGTTCTTGCGTTGCACCGTTGTAAGCTTGGATTCTATTTGAGAGATTGGCGAGATGTGGCCGTTGTCTGGTCTAGATTTGGCCCATTTTTAGCGAAGGGTTGTTCTGAACAGGACTATGACCCCGAGAGCCTCGGCTAAGTTAATCCCGAGGAGATAGGGTAGGAAAGGCTCTCCGACATAGGGTGACATTGTGGCGAAGGAGTAGACCGATAGAATGTTCTGTGCGAAGAGTATCAGTGAGAAGACCATTAGACCGAGACTAAATTGAGCATGCGTGTCGCGGTAAATGCGCGCGTAGACGATGATGAGCCCTAGAAGGAGAATGGCATTGAGACCAGCAGTGTACATGCTTGCATCCATCAATGGATCCATTATTCTTTCAGCTCCCTAGCTCGGGGTTGGATCTGAGACCAGATCTCGTCGAAGATATGAAGGTGGGCCTCCATCTCTTGGGAGAGAAAATAGAGCTTGCCATAGCGTTCTCCGGATGGTGTGATGAGATTGTTCTTCTCCAATGCTCGAACATGATGCTCTGCGACCCGATAGTGAACGTCGAGGGCCTCAGCGAGCTTGTTGACGTTGCGAGGCTCTTTACGGAGGAGATTGATGATCTTGCCACGATTGGTTCCGCCACGGGACCCGGCGAGAACGTACCATAGGAGGCGCTTCCATGATGTATCGGATGGAGAATGGACCTTCGCCAGTTCCGAAACACCTGAAGCATCTTGCAATCAACCTCGACCATGCATTAAGACTTGCAGGAAATAACGAGGCCAACGCATCTAATATTGGCTGGTCAGGATTAGGTCAGGATGTGGCCAAGATCCACGTTAATCTCGGATCTTATTCTAGCGTAACGACTTTAGATGCTTAGGTTGTTCGAAGTGAGCTCTGTGCCTTACCCCGTGGGGCATAGCGATCTCAGCTGCTGCGATTACTCCGACTGCGAGCTGAATTCCCAGTAGCGCTACGAATGCGGTGTCACCTAGCAGATATGCTCTGAACGCGGCTTGCATAGTACCCGTGGGAGTGAAGGTCAAAGCGTCTCCTGCCATAGCAGCGACCTGGGTCGTTGAGACAAGGAGCGCTCCTACATACGCGAGCCTTGGAACCACTATGACGACAAGCGCGAGGATAACGTCGAGAGCTGCAAATGCGAGGAGACCGTATGCGTGGCTTGGAGCGACAGCCCAAAGCCATCCATCATTAGCTGCAATCCAGACGCCGACTAGACCAGATACGAGAAGAGTTGGAGTGAGAACTGTTCGCGCGATTCTGCCCGCCTGTTCCTCAGGCCCCTTCTCTATAGCTCTCAACAACCAGTCAACTCCTTCCTACCACAAATGGCTGCAAGGCTGAACTAACTGGTTTGGACCCGAGAAAAACGAGAGCTAGAATTGAATAGACTGATCCCGTAATTCTCAGATAAGACACATTACAACCTAACATCACACTCTAAGCGGTTCCTTCTCCTGCCATGACGAGGCGGGTCGCCCAAGTGATTTGGTGATGAGATTATAGCCGGGGGCTCGCGAATAATGAGGATATGCTCGCTCAATCTCTCACGGGAAAATCGGCACCAGAGTTCTCGGGTCTCCGAGGATGGCTTAACACCCCTCCATTGACAATCGCCGATTTGAAGGGAAAGGTGGTGCTCCTCGACTTCTGGACCTACAGCTGCGTAAATTGCGTCCGATCGCTACCTCGCATGAAACTGCTCCACAAGGAATACGCAGGAGACCCTTTCGTCTTGATTGGGGTTCACACTCCAGAGTTCGAGTTCGAGAAACTCCCGGAGAACGTTTCCAGTGCAGTGAAGAGGTTTGGGATAGGGTACCCCGTCGCAATCGACAGCGAGAACATCACGTGGAAGCTCTACGGAAACCAGTACTGGCCGAGGCAGACGTTAATCGATTCTAAGGGAACAGTTCGATGGGAACATGCCGGTGAAGGCGATTATGACAAGATGGAAGACAGAATTCGAGATTTGCTGAAAGAAACTGGGAGGCCAGCAGCAAACAAGGGCAATGCTGGATCCAACAAGATAGAAACGTTTGGATTCATGCGGAATACGACTCCTGAAATTTATACGGGGTCATTGAGGTCGCAGGGTTTTGGAAACGGGCAAGTTTGCGTGCCTGGAAGCTGCACTCGCTATATCGACCCGGGGGAGCATTCGCGAGACACACCATATTTGAGTGGAGATTGGACGCAATTCCCCGAGTATGTCATGCACGCAACTACTGAGTCTGGCTACATTCTATTGAAGTATGGTGCTCGCAACGCCAACGCTGTCCTAGGAGCGTCAGACATGAAACGGGTTAGAGTTGACGTTGAGCTTGATGGCAAGCCGATAGAAAAGGGGAAGGCTGGGGCAGATGTTCAGTGGGATTCGACAGGTAGTTTCCTCGTTGTTACTGAGAACAGACTTTACGACATAGTTCGCACTAAGGCCTTCGAGACCCATGAGCTGAAGCTCATGACGAAAGCTGAGGATCTGCGTCTTTTCACGTACACGTTCGGCTAGAGCGAAAACCAGAAGGCCCCGATTCCCGGACTATCGTGCCGGCTCCCATTGGGTAGATCTCTATCCTGCTGAGTCCTGCTTTCTCCACAGGGTCATTAGCCAGGATGGCTCGTGCGGTCGCTTCGTCCGGTGTCTCAACAACTGCAACTCCCATAGACGCCTTTCGGGTCTAGGACTGGTCCAAAGACGATTGCAGTCCCCTTATCGCGGAGACCGGTCCAGTAAACGACATGGTCCTGCATCACTTTTCTCTCTGACTCGGTCATGTCCATGGGAAACGTTGGTCGCGGCGACAGGAGCTTGAACAAGAATCGCATCATACCGGCTGCCACCGAAAGCCGATCATGTATGTCCGAGAATCCGGTGCGTCTTATAGGGTTCCTCCAGCCTTCTCATATCATCAGCCGAGAGCTGAAGATCTAGCGATCCAACCGCCTCATCAATGTGCTCAACCTTAGTTGCGCCGATGATCGGTGCGTTTACGCCCTTGTGTAGTAGCCATGCAAGCGCTGTCTGGGCCGTTGTCGCTCCTTTCTCCTTGGCAACCTCCTCTACGCGCTCTACAACGTCAAAGTCTTCGGGCCGGAAGAACCTCTCCGCGAAATACTTGTCAGTCTTGTATCTCGACGTGCCGGGCGTCTTTCCCCGCTTGTATCTTCCGGTCAGGAATCCTCTTGCCAACGGGCTCCAGGGGATCAAGCCTATTCCCTGATCCTTACATAACGGAATCATCTCTTGTTCTTCCTCTCGATAGCAGAGGTTGTAGTGGTTCTGCATTGAGACAAACCGCGCGATCCCGAAACGGTCACTGGTGAACAGTGCTTTGGCGAACTGCCAGACCCACATGCTTGACGCGCCTATGTATCCAACCGTTCCTTGTCGGACCAGATCGTGCAGCGTGAGGAGGGTTTCTTCAATTGGCGTTGAGTAGTCCCAACGATGAATCTGGTAGAGATCGATTCTATCAGTCCGTAACCTCTTGAGGGATTTTCTTGCCTCTTGCAGGATATGGTATCGTGAGAGCCCTTCTTTGTTTGGTCCCTCACCGACTTTTAGTCTAACTTTGGTCGCGATCACTACATCGTCTCTTTGATCCTTCAGAAGCTCCCCCATGATCTCCTCAGATCGTCCGTTGGAATAGAGATTCGCGGTGTCAAAGAAATTGACTCCAAGGTCGAGTGCGCGTTTTACAATTAGCCTTGCCTTGTCTATCTCGACCATCCATTCTTCGGTGTTGCCGAAGGACATCGTGCCCAGGCAGATACGGGAGACCTCTAGGCCGGTTGACCCGAGCCGTTTGTACTGCATTGAATTCAGCTGATGCGGAGATAATCCCCGCGTTTAAGGGTTCGATGAATTAGAAGGCGGAATGGGTCTCGTTTCTACGAGGTCAAGGTTGTTTGTGCTCCCATAGGCTATATTCTATGTCTCTTGCGCGGGGCTTTGATGACGAATCCGCATCCGATGTGTCCTGGACCCCCAATCTTGATCCGTTCACCCGCTCAGGGTCGGTCGAGCGTCCCGTAGGCACTCCGCAATTCGAAGGGAACTTGACGAATTGCCCTGGAACTCTCATGCGGGTTACTAATGGGTTTTCTACTCCAGAGCCGAGAACCTTCGTGAGAAACCGTCGACAATAATCTTGCGTGAAATCGTTGGGCTCACGTGCTAGGGTCCTCTCCTCTGCGTCGCCAGCCTTGGCTCTGCTTCTGGGTTTCATTCTTGTCATTCTCGGAAGCCTCGGCGGGGGTATAGACTTCACTCAGACTGGTTGGAGCTTCGTTACAATCGGACTGCTGGTCGAGTTTGCCCTCCCAATTGCGAGGAGACTTAGGTAGGAGAGGCCTCTAGTGAGGGAATATTTTGGGAGTCTTGCGAAAGGGCAGGTCTGGCTATTTGTGCCGCAACCTGCCTTACTCGCCTTGACTTTTCTTCGATACATATCAATTCTCTACACCGCACCGATCATCGTTGCTCTTGCTGCAATATGGGGATGGCTTGATTACACTAAGAAAACTCATCGCGCCGCTCTGGAACTACTCACACAGTTCGAAGTATTGTTGGACGACCTTGGCCGCCTAAACTTTGAGCAAGGCGGCGAGGCGGAGGACAACAGGATTGTCAGACTCCTAGACATCGTACCTCCTGAGACGAATACGATAGGGCCGGAAAACGCAGCGGCGACGATGCTGAGAATCAGAGACCTATTTCTTGTCTTCCAGTTCTGGTATTTCTCAATGCGGGACAAGGTCAGGATAATGATGCGAAAGGGAGGCGTTCTGCTAGACTACGATCTGGTCGAGCTTGCCAATGATTTTGTCGAATTCTACAATCGCTACATGGACAGGATCGCGGATGGGACCCTGAGAGCTGTGAGTAAACAAGAGCTGGTGAACTCTCAAAGGGCTAGAGAGATCTTCAAGAACTTCAGTACGAACTTGGCGGAGCTCAGGGGGAGAGCCAACGCTTTCTTGAAGAAACTCCGAAGCTACGGATATTCGATCTCCGGAATGGACGTGAGAGCACTGGAAACCGACCCATGGACAGATTCCATAGCGGGCAACTCGAAGGCAGACTAGGTCTCTCTGGTGGGTAGTAAGACCCGATAATTCGGGTCTTGCTATTCCGTTAGACTAATGAGGCGAGAACCAGAAAGATAGCCCCCGATATCACAAAGACCAAGCCGACACTCGAATTTCTGCTCCGTCTAAGAAGTTCTTGAACAGCGGGCAATTTCAGATTTTCTTCATCGGTTGTTCCGGACAATCTCGCTTGTCCTATCAAAAGGGCTTTTTCCTTTGACATTACCCAGTTCTATGTGGGCTGACCATAGAGTGGGACGTTTCGACCTTTGGTTCGCAAGAATTCTTCGACTGACCGGCACAGCCATGTTGGTGGGGTTTGTCCTTGCGCTCATATTGACCTCCACTTTGTCATACGACACGAACCCCTCGCCAGAGGCGGCACGTCTGTTTGGAATAAACATCATAGTTGGAATTGGAATGCTGGTCCTTGGCATTCCTCTTTTCCTCGTCGGAGACAAAATCTCACCACCCGACCCTTGGCTCGACCCTTGGCTAAACCCATTCAGAGGTCGCAAACGAGTCCCAACGAACCCCTACAGAGAAGAAGCTGAAGAAACCGAACCATAGTCAGCAATCTTTTTTCCTCGGCTATGCAAGTATCAGACTCATGCAAGGACTAAGGCAATGGGTCAGTCGTAAGCGTAGTCTAATCCTTGCTCTTGCCCTTTGGTATATTGCAATGATACTGTTTGCGGTTGCGAACCTTCCACTTCCGCCATTTCTTTCAAGTCAGCTTGCGTCATATCTTGTCATAGCCTTTGTTTATTCCATGCTCGTTCAATTCTTTTGGAAGCGTCATGAAAGACTTGCAATAAGGACGAAGTGACATGCGACAAATGGGATTACGTTCTCAACCCTTCACAACCATCTCTATCGCGGTCGCTCTCATGCTGGCGTACCTTTGGGTTGCAGCGACTTTCGGGTTGCCCTTTGGAAAGTCCGCGTTCTGGTTACTTGCCCCTACTACTTGGTGGGGATACACCTCGTTTGCACTGTTTTATCTGGGCATATTATTCGTTCTCTTACCGCTCGTATCTCGTGAGCGAAAGCGGACACGACGGTCGGCGGCAGAGACTTGAGGTAGCGGCTTACGAAACACCTAAGTTCCCAGCAATTTTTCTTCTTCGACTTACTAATCAATCAGCGCATGAGATAGAAAAAAGACGATTCCTACCGACCTCGAAGCAACTCTACAATCTCGACGCAGAAGACTACGACGCTGGCTAAAGATTTCCTTCTGGGTCGTTTTGTTCCTACTCGCCTTCTACATCACAATTCAAGGATATCTCCCGCCCATCTAAGTCCAAATTTCGGGACTGGAATGTCCCACAAGCCAGTCCCATGCTCGGGCGAGGCTGGATAGGGGGGATGAGCAAACCCTCGGGGGAAAGGCAGAAAAGGTTAGCCTACCGGGGTCGAGCGTGCTCCGGTGGTGTAGCCCGGTTTTGCATAGCGGGAACTGCATCTGGAATCCTCCTCCCCTCTAAGGAATAGATCGACTGTGACAGGGATAGGGTACGGCAAAGGCGATGGTGGCGTCCTCTGGTGATGGGCATCTCTTCCAGGCACGGTGTCCTAGCTGTTTTCTCCACCCTGGGATCCCACCTGCGTCGAACGTCGACCTTACGACTGCTCCCTTCCGGGCCTCGCCGGATTCGACCGTGAGCAGGTAGCAACCCTCCCTTCAGAGAGCGCTCCCACGCCGCCGACCTGGTGGGGCAGGATGTCACAGTAGACAACTCGGTCTTCTGCCTGGTCGAGGTTGCCGCTCACCAATGTTAGCGGGCTCCCGCATAGGTCGATTTCGGGTTACAGGAAACGACCGGCTTCCCAGCCCCCCACCACCGCCCAAACGGTCAGCCGCGAATACTCGATATAAGAATATGACAGATGGATCCCAAGAGTGATTTGGGAAACTCCTCTGTCAATTCAGAGAGGCGGCGGCTTATCGTTCTGCGTTTCCTTTGGAAGCTTGGCCCATTCTAGAAATTCCTTGGTGGGCTTTTCTTCCTCGTAGAGGCTTTGTCTCTTGCACTCTAGCGGCTCTGGTTTTTTCTCTATGAGTTCGGATGCTGTCACAAGATCGTGGTTGAACTTCCTGGCTACTGCTCTGACTGGATCGAGGAACTTGGACCATCCTTCATCCCGTAAAAGGTGGTGGTCCACGACCACCGTGGGAATATCAGCCAGAATCCTCTCCATGTTTCGTGTGGCGATTCGAAAGAATTCGTCGCTAATTCTGTATCCTTGAAGGTAGGTTGGCGGGCCTCCCATGATAAGAAGTCGAGGTTTTTCTTTGAGGATTAGATCAACTGTCTCCTCGACAACTGGGCCTTGGATATCAGGCGCAAACATCACCTTCTCCTTAGCTTTCTCAACAACGCACGGCAACACCCATCCGAGTTCTGACTCGCCTTCACCATGGGGAACAGGACCGGGAAATCTGATCTTGGTTCTACCGAACTCGAAACTTCTCCCGTCTGCTGCCTCGAACTTCTCCGCTATCTTCTCTGCGGCTTGACGAAACATCCAGCCGCGTCGTCTCTGTGCGGTGTTGACTTTTCGACGGCTGTCTTTGGCAAGGACGATTTTTCCTTTGTAGATTCGTTCGAAGGATTCCTGGCTGCTCCCAAGCCAGACCGGGTCCACGAAATTCGGTGTATGGTGATCATGATGATAGTGAGATATCGTCACGATCGTTGCCTTATCTGCGGCTTTCTCGATCCTTTTCCGCGCCTCGTCCCGCGCATGGAATTCCTTTGGATGAGGCATCAACCGGAATCTGGGTCCCAACGCAACACCCGCGTCTAGTAAGACTGTCACGTCCGTAGTCTGAACTAGAGTGCACATTGAGCGGACCCCGAGGCTCTCGAAGGCGAGGGGTGTTGCTCTAATACCGGCCAAAGACTTCAGCAGACTGTAGCGTCCGTCATATGGGTAAGGCTTTATTCGTTCGCGTCGCTTCGAACTGTCTTGGGTCCGATGACTGCTCTGGCCCAACGGACATGTCCCTTGGGACTAGATGAAGTGGATCTTGAGACCTGGTGCATCCAGGCGAGAATGAGAGAGGACCCGTCCACTAAACCACGAATGCGGACCCTCAAATAACCCCAGAACGTGGCTTTCGAAACGGACCAGCGATTCCTTTGGAGAAAAGATGGCTAGTCCTATCTTCAGTTCTAACGTCTCGGGTCATCTACACCATCAAC
>Ga0209236_1002777_pt1 | contig 10666 bp, 11 predicted proteins | sample GraSoi013_1_40cm_FD_185819 | JGI IMG/M metagenome (GOLD analysis project Ga0209236, IMG submission 185819) | Grasslands soil microbial communities from the Angelo Coastal Reserve, California, USA - Sample 09_27_2013_1_40cm (SPAdes) (version 2) | ecosystem: Environmental > Terrestrial > Soil >... | reverse complement strand
TCAAACTGGCTAGGCTCAACCTATCGCAACGTCCAAGGTGCGACCGACAAGATCATCATCTGGACTATGATTGTCACAGTACTTCTCCTCGCAACCTACTTCTTCATCGCACTCTGGGGGTGGAGGGTTATCGTACAGAAAAAACCCCAAGCGGCCGTATTCGCAGGGGGAACCTTTCTAGTTCTCTGGGGATACCTGCTCTACCGAGCAACCACCATTGCGATTGGATACATTACACAGAACCAGCCATCGAACCCCCTGATAGACAGCGGACTGATGCTCGTTTCTGTTATTGGCGCGATGCAGACATTCGCAAGAAAGACCGTTAACCGCGCGGACAGACGATGGAGCCAAGTGCTACCCTTCCTGGTGTTCGCGTTCGGCTCAGTATACGCTGTCGCACAATTCTATTTCATACTCCAGGTCCCGATAACCAGAATCGATCTCTCAATCTTCGTCAACGCTACAGTATTCGCGGCCGGGATCTTCACAATGATGTTCCTGATAAGGAGACACTTGGTATCCGTAGAGCTGAACGCCTACAAGGCGAAAATGACCGGCCTGAGCCAAGACGAGTCTTCAGCGAGGCCTGCAAAGCCTCACCGATCAGTTTTCCGGTTGCCTTGGAAGAAAGCGTCAGAAACCCCTGAACCTCAACCCGGAGAGAAAGCGGAGCAACCGACGCCCGATCCCCAGGTTGCAGCGCCTACCGAGGCGCTCGCTGAGCCTATTGAGGCCTCTCCAGACCCGAATGAGACACTCGAGGAACCCGCACAAGAAAGCTTCCAGCCAGATGACCAAGACTACTAGGCTCGCTCCCTAATCGAAGCCTCTTTTTACCTGACCCCCCGCAACTCATCCAGCAATGTCTACAATACAACTAGCCCAGATCAAAGTTGACTCTAAGACCAGTGCGAGCCAATCCGAACTCCGGATAGGGCAACTAAGAATTCCCCTTCCCAACCGATTCCCCATCAGCCCAGAGAGAAACGCGCTAAAACCAGCGGGCGTAAAAGAACCACTACCCGGAGAGGTAGCAGTTCTCGCCCGGCTCGCTCCGCCCGACACGCTCAAGAGAATTCTTACTCAGGAAGAGGCCTTGAAGTCTACCGCGAGATTCCTGTCCAGAGAAACGAGCCCAGACTCAGTCCGTCTCCTCTATCTCGCCTTCAAAGGCGGAGCCATGGTAAAAGAGACGCAGGACCTAAAGACGATCCTGGACTTACAATACCTAGCTGGACTCGATATCATCACCGTCCAGCACACTGTGGACATGTCTCCGGAAGACTTTGATGGTCAGATCAGTTTTGCCGAGCGCTGGATGGAAGAGCGTGGCGTCGAGAAGCCGTTGATGCCGATTATACAAGCCACCGACAACAAGGAAGTCGGCGGAGAACTTGTCAAAATACTTGCGAAGCACGAGTCAGCCCAGATCGGGATTGACCTGAGAGGCGCATTCCACTATCATGCCCTGCGAGTCATGGAGGAGTTCAAGAAGAAGAACCCCGAAGTCTGGCTTCACGCGTTTCAAGTTCCACCGAAAATACGACTCGGAAGAAGCCCGATGCCATGCAGTCAAGGAATGATCCTTCCCATGTTCAGTATTGACAGTTTCTCCAGATGGATCGTCCCACCACCTCCAACGCCGCTGACGAAGGAGGTGATCAATGTTTTCGATCGAAAAGGCTGGGGAGCCCTGAAAAAGAGAGACTACGAGGAGATCAGAGGAAACTCGACAAGCTGCAACTGCGCAGTGTGCCAGGGAAAGGATCTGGAACCCTTCTACGAAGGCAAAGTCCTGGACGTGCTAGCAAAAGCAAAGGTCCATGATCATCTCGCCCAGCGAAACGAACTAGAATCTGCGAGAGCTTCAATCAAGAGGGGAGAATTCCTTTCACTGCTGAACTCGAAACAGTACCCCAGGGAATTTCTCCAACAGATCCCGAGGGAGGCGTGAACAGTCCAATCGGTTGTCTTATAGCCAGGGTAAGGCTGCCTTTGGCCGCGAGGTCGGATATGTAGATGGAGGCGGCGAGCTGGGTGCGAGACGTTCTTGAGAATTATTTGATCTGCGAATTCACATCCATAGACAACGGAAAGCCCGTAACATTTCCTCTGCTCTTTTTCTACAATGATGACCCCCCTAGGTTCGCTGTGACATCCAGCATACTGTTCTCTCGAAAGATTGAGCATATGAAGAAGAACCCGAAGGTCTCGTTACTCTTCTCAAATCCTGAAGGAAGCGGGGTCGAGAAGCATGTCATCCTCGTCCAGGGCGTTGCAAAATGCGATGATTCTGATCTTGACCACGGCTGGGAACGATATCTTCCCATGTGGCGCAAGAAGGAGCCCTACATCGACGGATTCCTGGCGGCCCGAGAACAATTCGCCTGGTTCTGGAAAAGAATCGTCGTTGAAGTAGAACCGAAGAAGATACTCGCATGGAAGAATGGAGACACCTCGAAACCAGCGGAGGCAATCAGCCTGTGACCTCCTTAGCTCTCGTCGACCCCGACAGATTATCACGGTTCAGATACGGGGTAGTCACCTGGATCGACAAGGATGGCTTCCCCTTCAGCGTTGCAACTGACTTCCTCTTGTCAGAGAACGGTGAGATTCTTCTGAAGAAACCCAGCGTTCCCGCAATGACAACTGGCGGTCGCGTTGGAGTTCTCTTCAACCATATAACGGGAATTCCGACGGGCGGATATACCGACCGACGCTACATGCTGGTTTGGGGCAGAGTCAGCGAAGACAAGGGCTTTCTGAAGCTTCACGCTGAAGAACTCTCCGAGTGGGATGAGAAGATTCTACCCTTTGACAAGCTCTGCGCAGCAGCCGTGCCGCAGGCAAAGAGGTACCTTGAGAGCCTTCAGCCTTCCATAGACGCCTGATCCTCGTCAACAGGCGCGCCATCTTCCACGGACGGCCCGGCTGATTCGGCGAGAAGCGTCATTAGGCTTGGAAGATCGAGCTCGGCACGTGTTCGCCAGCCAAGCTTGACCAGTCCTTCCTCGTCTTCTTCCAAGTATCCCGATCGGAGAAACGTGTCCATTAGCGTTAGAGCTCTCCAGCGCCCAGCCTTATTGCCAATAACGTTTTCCAATTCCTTCCTCTCGCTCTTCCCTTGCTTAGACACTACAATCGCCAAAGCGGCCGCTAGGGCCGCGAGATTGTCGATCCTCCACCCACACAATCTTGCTTCCTTGGGAGCCAGCGTCCCTTTGAGACGCACGAAGTAGCGCGATTCTTCTTCCCCAGCCTCTGGGACGTGTTTAAAATCCGACTGAGTTTGAGGTTCTACTTTTTTGACTTCGAGATCGAGATCTTTCAGGTTTTCGTCTAGCCGTTCCAATATTTTCGTGTAGCCTTTTCCAAGCCCTGTTTTCAACTCCCAAGATCTAGCTCCGGGAACCCGTCCTCGTTTGAAGAATAGCATGTGAGCTGCCCGCTTAACCCTCTCGTCGTAGAAGGTCGGTTCGTTTTTTACTTCGCCCGTACTAAGGCCTCCTTTGTAATTGGAATAGGAAGGCTGAGCGGTGATCCTTCGAGGTGAGGATTGGGTTTGGCGTTGGGGACTAGAAACATGGCGTTCCCTTTTCGTTGCAAGTTGGCGTATCCGTAGCTGACTAGAAAGCTGACCAGTTGGGCTCGGGTGACGGTGTGCGCAAAGTCTGACGCTTTGATGAAAGTCCAATAGTCAACGGTCTCATCCTTCCCCGCTCTCTCCTTGAGCTCATTCCAGAGATCCTGCATCTTCCTTGTGTAAGCCTTTTCCTCAACGACTCGCATCCGGGCTAATTCACCTATGTCGGTTGCTGCTGGATTGTCGAATGGTCCGAGGTGAAGTCGTTTTCTTCGCTCGAAAAACGAAAGCATGTTTTCCCAAAATTCCTTGGCCTCCTTTGTGGAGGCGAGCGTAAGCTGTTCGAGTTCCACTATCGGATGCCATGAGAGAAGGAGAAACTCTGCCAGTTGTTCCCTCGAGAGAGAGTCGAGTTTCTGTTTTACCATGCTGGGATCGACGAAGAGGGAACTGGACTGGAATCTGAGATGGGCGCTCTGCAGTCCTACAACTCTAGCGAGACTCGTGATGGCTCGCATATCGAGCAGATGGTCCTCTAGCGTTCGCAACTGGTTTGAGTGCCGCCTGATGATGCTCAATGCCTCAGCGATGTCTAAGAGGAAGGGGTTGAATCTGCGGTTCTCGATTGAGATACAGGTCTGGATTAACTCCTCTAATTCTCGTCTTCCGGACAGTCGATGTACCTTTTGCGTCGTGGTTATCCTAGCTCCTTGACCATGGAACTCCCTTCGACGTTCTGGACGACGATAACGTGAACGTCGTCCTCGGGAATCGTCACTTGTCCAGGGGTTATTGCGATATACTGGCTAGAGTCGGTCGCTTTCGCTGCGGCAAGGATGAGCTTGGATACCGTTTCCCTGTTTCGCGGGTCCATATGAACGTCGAACTCATCGATTGCCCGAAAGGGAGATGCGATGAATTGTTGAAGAGAGAGAAGGAACGCGATCAGTGCGATTGTTCGTTCGCCCCCGCTTGGAGCAAGGCCGTCTAGAGACACGGGGTCGTTTCCCTTGAATCCTGCATAGAGCTCAAGGCCTGCTTTCTCGATGTCTTTGGAGGCTTTGATGACGATTCGCCCCTTTGATTCCACCTCAGACAGTAATGCGTTGTAATGTGCGGAGAGTTCCTCCAGCAGCTTATCCATGACCGTCTTCCATCGATCGAAGCGTTCTCTCAGCTCGCCCAGAACTTCGGACCTGTTCTGCTCTACAATCTCGGCCTTCTTCCTTAGATCCTCGTAGAGTTGTCCATAGCTCTTGTACATCTTCTCGACTTCACCGGAGAGGTGAGCTAGCGGGCGTAGTCGTTCTTGAACCGAAGCGACGTCTATTGAGATCTGCTGTAGGTCTCTAGGATTCTCGAATACTGGTCCAAGTTGAGAGGCTTGTGTGCGCAGAGGTTCAATTTCCTCCTGACTGATGCGAAGCTGAACTTCGAGTTCCTGAACTTCTTGCTCCATCAGTGCGAGCTTAAAATTGCTGACCTCCTTTTTGACCCTGGATTCTACCAGGACATCAGTGTTCTTGACGAGTTGGGAGGCTAGCTCAACAATTCCTGTGCGTACTTTCTCGAAGTCTTGCTCGGCAGTCTTAGCGGTCTCAGATATTTTCTCCTGTTCCTCAACTAGGTCCGATAACACCTGACCAAGCTGTTCGTTCTCCTTTACCAGACTCGCATCGCTAGCTCTTTGCTGAAGCGCAAACAAGACGTTCTGCTGTGTCCGGAGGAAATCAGTGACCCTTGAGATCCATTCGAGTGCTCCTGCACGTAGACCGCGGCCATGCTCAAGCTTCAGGTTTTCTTCCCGAAGTTCGTCCAGCTCTGCGGAGACCCTTGCGAGGTCGGTCAGTACTTGCTGGTGTTGCTTATGAGAGATTTCGAATTCTTCTCTTGTTTCTTCTATCTTGCCGTGTAGGGAGGAGATTCGGTCTTTTACCCTCGTTTGTGAGGATTCCCTTCTAATGATCCGCCTCCAAATTAGTTCTCTTTGGAGGTCCTTGGACTGGTCTTCGAGTTTCCTTTTCAGCTCGTACTTCTCGTATTCACGCTGCCAGTGAAGGTACGTCTCCTTGGTCCCCTCTAAGACAGAAGACATTGTCTCTCGCTCAGTCGTTAGTTTCTGTAATCGGGAGGAGGCTTCGAGTACTTCTCTACGATATGCTCCAAATCCTACTGCGTCCTCGAGAAGGAGTAGTTTGTCCACGGGGCTGACGGAGCCAAATCGCCCGACCATGAGCTGGTGCATTATGACCAGCATGTTGTCGGGGTTGAGTCCGATCTTGGCTAATCCTTCGACCAAGTTGGTCTTGCTGACGGGTTTGTTGTTGAGAAGATAGTGGTAGTCTCCGGATCTCTTGAGAACTCGGGTGAGGAGGACCTTGTCCGATCGGGCTTGTGGGAACGGTCGAGCGCCCTTCGGTGCCTCATTATCTAAGAGGATAGAGATACGCGCTTCTTGCTCGTTCCATCGGATCAGTTCGCTGAGTTTTTTCGCTCGCTCAGTGTATGCTTGACCCAAGACGACTGATATTGCTAGTAGGATGGAGGATTTTCCGGCGCCATTTGGTCCTATGATCAGGTTTAGGCCAGGCCTTAGTGGGATGCTTGTGTTCTTGTAGGACATGAAGTTGGATAGTTGGACTTCGCGGATCAACTTTACACCAGCAGGCGTTTATTGCTGAGTAGTATCGCTTAGCTGAATTAGAAGTCTTTCTCGTCCAATCAACGTTTATATACGCGATTTGGCTTTTTTCGCCTTCCGTTGGAGTGTGCCAGGTGCGGGATTAAGACGGCTTGGCAAAGTTCTGCACATGTCTAAAAGCGGTAACCTGATTGTTCGACTCGAACAGCCACCAGTCCCAGCAGAGCGGACGCGAGTGGTGGATTACAAGATCAAGAGGATCGGGACTGTCAATAATATTCTCGGTCCTGTGAAGAGTCCATATGTCTCCGTAAAGCCGGAGGTTGCTGGCGAAGGGTTCGCGGGACGTGTCTTGTACCTTTTAGAGGATAATTAGGAGATAAGAGAAAAATGGTTGAAGAAGTAGGCCAGACGCTAGAACGAGCACCTGAGAGCAGCTCGAGAAGGATACGATTGTGTCCGGAGTGCGGAGGGTCTCGGCTGATGAGGGATTACGATGCGGCTGAGGTTGTCTGCATGGCCTGCGGATATGTTATCCAGGAAAAGATCGCCGATACACGGCCCGAGTGGCGTGCGTTTGATGACGAGCAGCGCGCCAAGAGGGCACGTACGGGCGCGCCGATGACGTATACTATTCACGACAAGGGCCTCTCGACAATTATCGACTGGCGTGATCGCCCTACCGGGACGAAGGGTGTCTCGGCGGATCAGCGGATTGAGCTGTACAAGCTAAGAAAGTGGCAGCGACGGGTGCGAGTATCGGATGCAACGGAACGGAATCTGGCTGTCGCGTTGTCGGAGCTGAGCAAGTTGTCGTCGGCTCTCTCTCTTCCGAAGAATATTCTGGAGACCGCGTCTGTTATCTATCGCCGTGCGATTAAGAAGCGGTTGATCCGTGGGAGATCGATTCACAATGTGACCGCTGCGGCAATCTACATGTCGTGTCGTCAGTGTGGTATTCCTCGAACTTTGGATGAGATTGCCAGCGTGTCCACCTTGAACAAGAAAGACATTGGTCGTAGCTACAGGTTTATGCTGCGGGAGCTTGGAATGTTTGTCCCGCCTTCTGCCAACAGGAATTATGCGGCCCGGTTTTCGAACAAACTTACCATATCGGGGAAGGCAGAGGGCATTGCTATTCGGATTCTGGAGATTGCGCGGCAGATGAAGCTGACGAGCGGGCGGGGTCCGGCCGGTATCGCGGCTGCGTCAACGTATATCGCGACTGTGTTGACGAATGAGCGGAAGACGCAGCGGGAAATCGCGGAGATCGCGAACGTGACGGAGGTTACGATCCGGAACCGGTACAAGGAACTTCTTGAGAAGCTAATGATAGAAGTCCCGATTTAGATCGGCAAAGTGCGCGCTGCGAGACTTCAGTAGGCCCCCCTGGGAGTCTAGAAAATTCACTGTCATTGTTTCAGAAACTGTTTCAAAGACTGAATCTAGATACTGTTTCAGGAATTGGTTTCAGGTGGGGAATTTCAAGACCTGTTTCGAAACTGGATCTCAGGAAACGTTTTCGAAACTGGTTTCAAAACGTGGTTTGAACTGCCCTGTTTCCATTCTGTGGATCATGGGAATCGGATTGCACCAGCTGATATGCGATGAGGTAGTGTTTTAGAGAGAAATATTCTCGGCGGAATAGAGGAGGGAAGTGATTAATATGACATACGTTATAGCGCGCGAGCTAGATGACGTATGTCATATGCACACCCCGAAGTATTGGTAAGCAGCGACTGGGTCCAACAACACCTCAACGACCCAAAAGTGAGGATTGCAGAGGTTGACTATGACCCGGTTGCCAACTACCAGTTGGGACACGTTCCCGGCGCCGTCCTCTTCGACTGGAGGAAGGACCTCAACCACCCTCTCGAAAGAGACATCCTATCCAAGCAACAATTAGAACAACTATTCGCCAGATCAGGAATTGCCCCGGACACCAAGATTGTTCTGTACGGCGACTTCAACAACTGGTTCGCAGCCTACGCCTTCTGGGACCTACAATACTACGGTGTCAAAAACGTCGTGCTCATGAACGGCGGACGAAAAAAATGGATTGACGAAGACAAGCCGCTGACCAAAGACGTCCCCACATATCCAGGCACTAGCTTCAAGGCCTCAGGACCTGATGAGAGTGTAAGAGTCTATTTCAAACAAGCCTTCGACCTCTACCAGAAGCCAAACGTAAGGCTCGTCGACGTCAGAGGACCGAAAGAGTTCACAGGCGAAGTCCTTGCCCCACCAGAATACCCAACAGAACATGCGCAACGCGGAGGCCACATACCCGGAGCGATCAATATTCCCTGGTCCCAAGCAGTTCAAGAAGACGGCACCTTCAAGAGTCCCGAGGAACTAAGGAAGCTCTACGAGGACAAGGGCATCGTCGCAAGCAGGGACATTGTAACCTACTGCCGCATCGGAGAGAGATCCTCATTCACATGGTTCGTGCTAAAGTATCTCCTCGGCTACCCTAGCGTGCGCAACTACGATGGGTCATGGACCGAATGGGGAAACCTAGTCCGCAACCCCATCGAAAAACCGAGCCAGACGATAACACTACCCGTTCCGGCATAAGACAATCTATCAACCTCCCTTTTTTTCCTCCCTCTTTATCCGGAAATTGATCTTAGTGCTCTTTACGAACGATGAAGTGGAAGAGGTTTCCCTCCTGCCGCCAGTCAACTAGCTCGTGGCCAGTCTGGTCAGTCCACCTCACCATCTCCACGTATGACGTGGGGTCATCTGTCACGAGATGAACGACGTCTCCAATCGGAACGCTCGCGAGAAGCTCGTTGAGACGGACAAGAACCGCAGAACACTCAGTCCCGATCTCGTACATCTCATGGTCAGGAAAGGCTTTGAAACAGCTAGCATGAAATTCAGCAATCCCCCTCCTGAAGGCCCCGGCTGCGTCCAGCGCCCCTGAGAGGAAATCTCTCTCTGCGTTGAAACTCAACGGTTTCAGTTTCACTATCCATCCCCCAATATAGGGCGCGTCATTCAACAATTTCGGTCGTTTGACCACATCGCCGTTTACTGATACTATGAGCCCCGTGAGAGGGGAGGGTACTGGGCCAACGAATTTCAGGCTTTCAAGGGTCCCGAGGCTCCTATTTCGTTCTACTCTCGTCCCCGCGGGTCGGATGCGTACTGATGTGAATTTTCCTGCGATGGCTGAGAGGAGACTTGTCACCCCTACAATCACTTCGCTTTCATCGCCTGTGATCCAAGTGTTTCCTTCCAGATCGTACAGGAGATGGTCCGGGAAGCTGCAATGATCTATCTCCAGTTCATATCACCGAGTGGCATTGCTTTGCAAGCTCTCGGAATGTGCCGTGCATCGGAACGAAGTCAGGACAAGAGCCGCAGGTATTAGGACTGACGATTGACCCAAGAAGGTCCTAGCTCTAAAACTAATTCGGGTCCATTCTGGCGCAATATATGATCTCGAGGCATGTCCTGGCGGAATCGCCTCCGAGACAATCCATTATCTATCAGGAGCCAAGGAAAACGACCGTCGAGCACGAATGAGCCTTTCTCGTAAGGATGAGAAAACGACGATTCGAGAACTCGTGGAGATGGTCGCAAGATTCAGAGACAGCAGAGATTGGAGGAAATATGACACTCCTCGAAACTTGGTGGATTCGATTTGCATTGAGGCTGCAGAGCTCCTGGAACACTTTCAATGGAAAACCGATGCGCAGGCCACAGAAATGCTGAGAAGCTCAGAGAAACTTGCGGAGATTTCCAACGAACTGGCGGATGTAATGATCTACTGTTTTGGTTTCTCTGATATTTTGAGAATTGATGTTTCCAATGCCATTCAGAGAAAGCTCCAGAAAAACGCAGAGAAATATCCTATCCAAGAGCTCAAGATCTAGGATGGAAATCCAGGCAAACGCGGACACTTTCTGAGTGGCTGCGACCATTTTGCGAGTTCAAGTTGTTCACCGTGATTGCGAGCTCCGTGTCCGCCTGAAGTCACCCACGTCTTGGTTTGGCGACTAAGACCGTTCCCGGCCCGAACCCAGCGCATTGAAGATACGCATGTGAAAATAGAAAGCGGATCAATCATTATCCGAGCCCAGAACGCAAAATCTGGACAGATCTCGGGGATTTCCCTGAGTAACATATAATAGAGCACTGTTGGACTTCGCTGAATCTCTTCGACTAGAAAGGTAGGATTCGTTGCCCCGTTTCAAGAGTTCAGCGGACATTCTGAAGATTGTCTCCAACAAGGACCAAATTCGCAACATCGGCATCATTGCCCACGTGGACCATGGCAAGTGCGTCGCCGGTGACAGTATGGTTACCCTATCCGATGGACGTATTGAAGAGATCGCCCAGATCTACGACAAGCTGAAGAGAAATGGCCCCGCAGCGGCTCAAGTTGACTCCCTGAACCCTCAGACCCTCAAGATGGAAGACAGGAACAT
>Ga0209236_1002776_pt1 | contig 10668 bp, 6 predicted proteins | sample GraSoi013_1_40cm_FD_185819 | JGI IMG/M metagenome (GOLD analysis project Ga0209236, IMG submission 185819) | Grasslands soil microbial communities from the Angelo Coastal Reserve, California, USA - Sample 09_27_2013_1_40cm (SPAdes) (version 2) | ecosystem: Environmental > Terrestrial > Soil >... | reverse complement strand
GGTCCTGATCTCGCCCTTGGGAACCTCCGTCCACCGGCTCGCTTCCTCGAGACAGCGTTGCTGCACGGGGTGCTCCAGGCGCGTGTAGAACTCGGTGGGCCAGCCGTGGTGGCGCGCCAACGCAAGCATGCCGGCGTGCTTTCCCGAGCAGTTCGAATAGACGGCGGTGACCCGGACGCCGCGAGTGGCGTAGTCCTGGGCGACGCGCTCCGAGAGCGGTGGGTGCGGTCCGCACAGGAGATCGCGCTCGCCGCATCCGATCTTCGAGAGGAAGTCGCGCACCATCGCCACCTGCCCCGGCTCGCTCGAGTGCGAGGCGCAGCACAGCGCCAGCTCGGCGGCGGTGATTCCGAAGCGCTCGACCGCGCCGTCGGCCACGAGCGGGATCGCCTGAAACGGCTTCGCGGCCGAGCGCCAGAACGTAACGAGGTCGGGATCGCCTACCCGGGCTACGAGCTTCCCCGCCGCGTCGACGACGGCGACGTGCACTACATGCAGCGTCTCAACCACGCCGCCGCGAACCTGTTCAACTCTCACCGCCACCTCCCTTCCCCTCCCCACTGGAGAAGGGAGAAGGGAGATGTCCCCTCCGGTGCGCCGTGGGCTCCCCGCGCGCCGAATCGAACTTCTCCCTTCTCCCTTCTCCCAGAGAAAGTGCGATTCCCAAGAGCACCAACAGCCCCCCCAACAGTGCGGCCGGCCGGGGAACCTCATGTATGGCCGGCACCAGCCACGCAATGATCGTCGCCCCCACCGGCTCCCCTAGCGCGGCGACGTTGACGGTGGTGGCGCGGTAGTGCTGGAGCGCGTAGTTCATCCCGGTGTGGCCGATCAGCATCGGCCCCGCGGCGAGCGCGGCGAACACCGCCCAGTCACGGCTGGCGAACCCAGTGAGCGGCGCGCCGGACAGCGCGGCCATGAATCCCAGCAGCACGCCCGCGACCGCGTACACCGTCGACGCATAGCTCCACACGCTCACGGTGCGACGCACCCGGCGCCCGATCACGTAGTAGCCCGCTCCCGTGACCGCACCGGCCAGCGCCAGCGCGTCGCCGCCCAGCGCACCCCCCGAAGCTCGCGCGTCCGCCAGGCCGATCAGCGCGGCTCCCGCGACCGCCAGGGCGATGCCCCAACGCTCGGTGCGCGTGGGATGCTCGCCCAGCCACAGCGCTGCGATGCCCCAGGCGAAGATCGGCTTCAGCGAGACGAGCAGCACCGAGCTCGCCACCGTGGTGAACCGGAGCGACGCGATCCACGTCCAGAAGTGCAACGCGAGCAGGACGCCCGAGAGCAGCATGAGCGGAAACGCCGCGCGCACCACGCCGATCCGTTGCCGCTCGCGCGCCGCCAGCGCGAACGTCACGGGCAGCACCAGCGTCAGCCGCCAGAACGCGATCGCCACCGCCGGCGCGGCGGCGAACCGCACGATCGGGCCGGCATAGGTCGTGGCGAGGACTGCGACGATGAGAACCAGGAGGGGCGACATGGGCGCGTCAAAATAACGGAAAGATGGGCCGCGCGGTTGCCTTATCTCCCCTCCGTACCCAGATTCGCCGATCGATGCGTCCTGCCCGCCTGTTCCTGTTTGCAGCCTGGCTCTGCGCCGGCCCGGCCGCCGCGCAGGACGCCTCGCCCTACGTGCCGCTGCAGCACTGGGCGATGCCGTACGTCGAGCAGCTCATCGCGGCCGGGGCGATCGCCGATCCCACCCCGCTCACCCGGCCGCTCAAGCGCTCCGACCTGGCGCGCGCGCTGCAGACCGCTGACACGACCGCACTCTCCTCCGCCGCCCGCGGCATGATGCGCCGCCTGCTGGCGGAATTCACGGGGCGACGGCCCGCGCCATCTTACCGGATGGAGGGCCGCGTTGGCGCCGCGGCGGCGACGCACGGGTTTCGCGATCCGCTGGAGCTCGCCCGGGGCATTCCGGCACGACAAATCGACAAGCGGGCGTTCGCGAGCGCCGACCTCGACCTGCAGTTGCTGTTCGGTCCGGTCGTGCTGGTGAGCCACCCTGTGGTGGACACCCGCCTGCAGTTCGACCCTGACTGGTACGGCAGGACGGACAATGCGAGCGCGTTCCCGGAGGCCTATGCCAGCGCACAGTGGCGCCAGGGGGAGGTGTTCTACGGCGCGTTGGCGCGCAACTGGGGGCCGAGTGGTATCCAGGGTGTGCTGCTCTCGGACAGCCCCTACAGTCTCGATCACTTGTACGTCACGTTCGGCACGTCGCGCGTGCGGTATCAGGTGATCGCCACGCAGCTCGACACTCGAACCGATGCGACTGGTGCCGCGGTGAATCGCTATATGTCGGTGCATCGGCTCTGGATCCGTCCACCGGGACGCTGGACCTTCGCCGTGTGGGACGGGGGCGTCTGGTCGGGGGTAGGACGCCAGTTCGAGCCGTGGTTCCTCAATCCGACCGCCTGGAGCTACATCCGCCAGTCGAACACCGGAACCAACGTGAATAGCTTCCTCGGGTTCGACGTCGAGCGACGGGCTGCGGCTACCGTGTTCGCCCAGTTCATGCTGGACGACATCCAGGTATCGCGCAGAGTCCCGTCCGACTTGAAGCCGACGAGCTACGCGTTCACCGTCGGTGCGAAGGGGCGCGTGCGGTCCGCCGCCGCGGCATGGACGCTGTTCTACACGCAGGTCGCGAACCTCACCTACCGCAATGAGGACGACCTCCAAGTCCCGCTGTACCACCTGCTCGGCACCGGCCGGAACTTCTCCGACTACGACCAGGCGACGCTCAAGGTCGGGCTGCTCGCCCGTCCCGGACTACTGCTCGAGCCGGAGCTCACGCTGCTGCGCCAGGGCGAGGGCGACCCACGCCTCCCGCACCCGCTGGTGCCTGCCTATCCGAGCACGGCGACGCTGTTTCAAGGCGTGGTGGAGCGGACGGTGCGGCTCGCGCTCGGCGGGAGCTGGCAGCTGGGCGGATTCCAGCTCACGGGCAACGGCGGCGTGCACCTGATCCACAACGCCGGACACGTGCGCGGGACGAGCGATACCCGCTGGGTGGGGTCGCTCGGCGTGACGTACCGCGTTTTCTACCAGAACGCGCTGCCTTGAGCGGGAGTACCGGCGGTTGCCAGAAGGCCGCACGCGGGACAATTTGCGCGCTCCTTATGCGCGTCCTGATCGCCTTCGCGCTCGGCGCCGCGCCGCTGGCGGCGCAGCAAGCTTCCGCGTACATCCCGCTCGACCACTGGACCATGCCCTACCTCGAGCACTTGATCGCCACGGGAGTAGTGCGGGATCCCACGCCCCTCACGCGGCCGCTGCGGGAGGCCGACGTGGTGCGCGCGCTGCAACACGCCGACACCCTGACGGTCAGTAGCACGGTCAACGCGACGCTGCGCCGGCTGCTGGCCGCGTTTCCGCAGCAACAGGAAGGGCCGCGCTACCGCGTGGACGGACAGCTGGGTGTCGCGGCCGCGACCTATGCGCGGCGGGACCCGCTCGCGGCGCTCGATTCGGCCGGGCCCCGGCAGGCCGGACCCAAGCACGGATACGTGAGCGGCGGGTTGGCACTGCAGCTGACGTTCGGCCCCGTGGTTGCGGCGACGCACCCCTACTTGGACACGCGGCTCAAATACGATCCGGACTGGTACGGGAAGAAAGACCGCAAGATCGCCGGCCGCACGGCAGAGTCGTATGTCAGCGCGCAGTGGCGCTACGGGGAGGTGTTCTTCGGGCGGCTGGACCGCAACTGGGGACCGAGCATCGTACAGGGCCTCCTGCTATCGGACGATCCGTACGGGCTCGATCACCTCGGCATCACGCTGGGCACGAGCCGGGTGCAGCTGCAGGCGATCGCGACGCAGCTCGACGACCGCGACTCGGCCGGCGTCCTGGTGCACCGCTACATGACCCAGCACCGCCTATGGATCCGGCCCTCGAGCAGCTGGACGCTCGCGGTGTGGGACGCATCTGTCCTGTCGGGCGCCGACCGCGAGTTCGAGCCGTGGTACCTGAATATCCTGAACATTGGGTACCTGGAGCAGCTGAACACCGGTACGAACGTAAACAGCTTCTTCGGCCTGGACTTCGAGCGCCGCGGCCACATAACGCTGTTCGGGCAGCTGATGCTGGACGACATTCAGGTTGACCGCAAGACCGCCCTCGACCAGAAGCCGAGCAGCTACGCGCTCACGCTCGGGACCAAAGGGCGGGCGGGGGCCGGCGCCGCCTGGAGCCTGTTCTACACGCGGGTCTCGAACCTGGCATATCGCAACGAGAACAACCTGCAGGTGCCGCTCTATCATTTTCTTGGCACCGGCCGGAACTTCGACGACTACGACCAGGCGACGCTCAAGCTGGGGTTGCTGCCGCGCGCCGCGCTGCTGATCGAGCCGGAGCTCACGCTGCTGCGCCAGGGGGAAGGCGACCCGCGGCTGCCGCACCCGCTCGTGCCCGATTACCCCACCACCGCCGCCTTTCTCCAAGGGGTCGTCGAGCGCACCGTGCGCGTCGCCTTGTCGGGGAGTTACGCTCCCGTTGCGCGGTTCGGCCTGCGGTTCGACGGCGGGGTGCACCGGATCAGCAATTACCTGCACATGTCGGGGCAGACGCGGACGAAGTTTGTAGGATCCCTGTCAATCGCATACCGGTTTTCGACGCAGGGAGCGCTACCTTGAAACCGCAAGGCGAGGGAGAAGGGAGAAGGGAGATGTTCCTTTCGGTGCACCACAGCAGTTCGGTCCCCGTAGGGTACGTCTCCCTTCTCCCTTCTCCCGCTAAGGGGACGCACCCTTGGCTCGCGGCTCGATGACGGTGTCCTCCGAGGACACGCGCCGCTCGGCACTGGGGGGGGCCGCCAACGTGGCCGCGAACGTCGGCGCGATCGGCGCCGAGTGCCGGCTCGTCGCGGTGATCGGCGACGACCCCCGGGCGGACTCGTTCCGGGCGGAGCTGGCGCAGCACCGCCTCGCCGACCGCTTCATGGTCGTAGTGGCGGCGCGGCCCACCACGTCCAAGACGCGCGTGATGGCGCGCGGCCAGCAGGTGCTGCGGATCGACGAGGAAGTGGACGACCCGATCCCGGCGCGGGCCGAGGAGCAGGTGGCGAGCCGGCTGCAACAAGCGATGGCCGACGCCGACGCTCTGCTGATCGAGGACTACAACAAGGGGACCCTCACCCCGGTCGTGATCGAGCTCGCCATGACGCTCGCCAAGAAGCGCGCCATTCCGGTGGTGGTGGACCCCAAGTTCAAGAACTTTTTCGCCTACCGCGGCGCGGCGCTGTTCAAGCCCAACCGCCGCGAGCTGGAGCAGGCGATGGGCGCCACGCTCGACCTGGGACGCCCGGACGCGCTGCCGACGTCGCTCGACAAACTGGGAGTGGACAACCTGCTCCTGACGCTCGGCGCCGCCGGCATGGTGCTCGTCACCAAGGACAAGCAGATCCACCGTATCCCGGCTATGGCGCGCGAGGTGTTCGACGTTTCCGGCGCGGGCGACACGGTCACGGCATGGACGGGCAGCGCGCTCGCGGCGGGGGCGGCGGTGCGTGAGGCCGCGCAGGTGGCCAACTACGCAGCCGGCATCGAGGTCGGCAAGTCGGGGGTCGCCACGGTGTCACCCGCCGAAGTGCTGGCGGCTTACGACATGCGCTACGACCAGCTGGGAAAGCTGCGGCGCGGCGGGCTGTTGTGAGGCGGGCGCATGCCTGCTCACAAGGGCGCGGCTGACGCCGCGGCTCGGCGTCTGCCGCTGAAGCGGCGATCCACGCCCGTTTACGGGCAGAGGCCGAGCCGCGAGTTCACTCGCGGATCAACGCGCCGATCCATGGCATCCGGCGCTCGCTCACACGATCACGGTCAGCGTCGCCGAGCCCGAGCCGACGGCGCCGCGGCTGTCGGTGACTGTCACTACGATCCGGTAGCTACCCGGTAGCAGATATGTATGCGTCGCGCTGATCGAGCCCGGACTCGAGGCACTGCCCGTTCCTGACGTACCGTCGCCCCAATCGATGGTGTAGGTCCACGGCCCGTTATCCGGGTCGCTGAACGACGCCTGTAAGGCGTAGAGCAGACCGACCGCCACGGTCCCGCCGGTCACGGTCACCGTCGGCGGCTGGTTGGGGGGGGGCGGCGGCGCCGTCACCGTCACTGACTTGGACGTGGTGCCCGTCGCCCCCTTGTCGTCCGTCACGGTGAGCTGCACGGTGTACGTCCCCGCCGCCCCGTAGGTGTGGCTCGGGTTCTGCGTGGTCGCCGTGCCGCCGTCGCCGAAGGTCCAGCTCCAGCCGGCCACGCTGCCGTCCGGATCGCTACTCCCGTCCGTGAAGCTGCAGGCCAGGTTGGTGCAGCTCGACGTGAACGCCGCGACGGGCGTGGTCGCCGTGCCGCCGTCGCCGAAGGTCCAGCTCCAGCCAGCGACGCGGCCGTCCGGATCGCTACTCGCGTCCGTGAAAGTGCAGGCCAGGTTGGTGCAGCTCGATGTGAACGCCGCGACGGGCGGTTGGTTCGGCGGCGGCGGGGGCGGCGCCGTCACCGTCACTGACTTCGACGTGGTGCCCGTCGCCCCCTTGTCGTCCGTCACCGTGAGCTGCACGGTGTACGTCCCCGCCGCCGCGTAGGTGTGGCTCGGGCTCTGCGTGGTCGCCGTGCCGCCGTCGCCGAAGGTCCACCTCCAGCCGGCCACGCTGCCGTCCGGATCGCTACTCGCGTCCGTGAAGCTGCAGACCAGGTAGGTGCAGCTCGGCGTGAATGCCGCGACGGGCGGCTGGTTCGGGGGCGGCGGCTGCGCGGTGATGTCGAACGCGTTGCTGGGCGCTCCCGTGAGCCCACTCGCGCTCGCCGCGAGGGTGTAGCCGGTCCCCGGCTTGTCGATGCTCAGGCTCGCGAACGTCGCCACCCCGTTCACCGCACTCACCGGAGCGTTGCCGGACAGCGTCGCACTCGACGGGTTCGTGCCGATCGCCACTGTGATACTTCCAGTGAATGAGGTCGCTGTATTCCCGGCGGCATCGTATGCGGTCACCTTGACCGCCGGCGTGATCGCTGCCCCCGCCAGCGCATTGCTCGGCTGGACGGTGAACGCGAGCCGAGTCCCCGCCCCGGGGGAGATCGTGAACGGCACGCTCACTGTGTTGAGGGAAGCGCCTGTGGCCTGGAGCGTGTAGCCGCCCCCTGCCCTGTCGATCGACAAGTCGCTGAACGTGGCGACCCCAGCCACCGCAGCGACCTGCTTTGTCCCAGCCAGCGTGCCGCCATGTTGGTTGGTGCCGATCGCGACGGTTACGTTGCCCGTGAAGCTCGTGACCGTGCTCCCCTGCGGATCCTGCGCGGTGACCTTCACCGCGGGCGCGATGGCGGCCCCGGCGGTGGCGTTGCTCGGCTGCACGGTGAACACCAGCTGCGTGCCCGCCAGGGCGACGCGGAAATCGGCCTCGGTTTCGGCATTGCCTCCGAACGCCGCCCATGCGCTCGCGTCGCCCGCCTGATCCACCGTCCGAGCTTGCCAGTGATAGGCCGCGTTGTCGCTGAGCCCCGCGACGGTCGCGGTCGCGCTGCCGCCGCTCGCCACCGCGCCGCCGGATCCGCTCGACGCTCCGGTGAACGCCGTGCCGACCGGCTCGACTTCGACCTCAAGCCGCAGCTGGCCGCCGGCCGGGTCGGACACGCCTCCGCGGAAGACCACCGACCGACTGGTCGCCGTCCCGCCGACGGCGATCGCGGTACTGCCGTCGCTCTGGAGCTGCGCCAGCGCGGTGGGGAGGTCTGGAGGGGACGCGGCGGTCGACTGGACCACGAACTCGACGGGAACGCGCGCCGGGCTGCCCACCGCCTCCCCAGCGGAGACGACCACTGTGTCGCGATACACACCTGGGGTAAGCCCGGCGGGGTTGAGCTGGAGGTGCAGCCGCGCCGGCGTGGTCCCCGACATCGGGGCGACGTCGAGCCACGTGCCGTTCGCGGCGGCCCGCGCGGTCCACACCAGCGGGCCCGACCCGGTGTTCGAGAGCGTGAGGCTGTCGCGTTGCATCGCGGCGCTGCCCGCGGCGGCGGTGTCCAGCACACGCCCCGGCGCGATGGCGAGCGCGGCGGTGGGAGGTGGAGCGTTGGTGAGCTTATCGAGCTTGCAGGTGACGCAGACGAGGGTCAGCGCGCACGCGGCGGCCCCCAGCGCCGAACGGCCGGCGCGGGGCCTGCTCCGCGATCTGTGGGTTCCTTGCGATGGGCGCACAAGAAATAGTTCGTGGTCCCATCGCAGCGGCTGCAAAGCGTGTACCGCCCCCGATCGCAAGCGACGCAGGGCCGACGCCGTCGCGCAATCGCAACAGGGAACGCCGACGAGCGGCTCTCGTTCGCGTGAGCCGCGTCACACTCGTGACACGTGGACGTCTCTACCCCCGACCATCTCTACCAGTACAAGACAAACCGCCCATGCCCGCCGCCGAACCAGCCGCGCGGCCAGATGCCCGGGTCGAGGTCGATCCCCAGCCCCAGCTCGAAGGCATAGCGAGTCGCGGCGCGCCAACCGAACTCGACCCGCGCCTCGTTGTTGTGCCGGCCGAGTGACGCCTCGCGCGCCGGCACTTGGCCGGCACCGCGCGTCACGTCCCGTAGATCGAGCTCGTAAGTCACGCCCGCAGTGAAGCCGCGCGCGGGACGGCGCGCGAGCGTCGCCTGACCGCTCCACGCGACGTCTTCATAGTTCACGTCGGGCGCAGCGCCCGTGCGATAGGTTCTGCGTTCCGGTCGCCAGTTGCGTCCCAGCCAGCTCTCAATCACCCAGTCGGGCGCGACCCGCGCCAGCAGCAGGCTGCCGACTTGCATGGTCCGCTCGGTGAGCCGGAAGTCGTCTAGCGCGCGGCCGTTCGGCAGCGGCGTGCGATCGGTGACGGCGCGCAGGTACGTCGCGAAGCCGCCCAACGTGACGCGCTCGCTCGCGTGCCACTCGACCAGCACCCCCGCGAAGCCGTACCGCTCCGCCTGACGAAACCCGGAGTCGGGAGCGAATTGGACATAGGCGCGCAGCGTCGCCGGCAGCATCACGCCGCCCCGGCCCTCGACACGCCAGCGCGTGCCGAGGCGCCAGGTCGCGGTGCTGCGCAACGTCACCGGCTGGCGCTCGTAGTCGAGCGCCGTGTCGGCCTCGGCATTCAGCACCTTCAGGTCCTGGTAGATCAGGTCGTTGAAGGCATCGAGCACGGCGATGTACAGCGCCAGCTCTCGATCCCCACCGCCACCCGGCGGCCGCCACCCGGCGCCGACCTCGAGGTCCGAGCTCGGCTTGAGCGGGACGAGGGTGCCTTCGATCGAGGAGAAGAAACCTCCCTCGGTGCGGCGCACGAACCCGATGCGTACCAGGCTGCGCGTCAGCTCGGGAAGATCTTCCTTTGTATAGCGCACGTCTGCCGACCAGCGGCGGCTCAGCGCCACCGATTCCTTGAACTCCGCGCCTTCGGCGAAGTCGCGCGTGTTGATGCTCCCGCCCCAATAGCGGGCGCCGCGTGGGCGGCGAGCCCAGTCGGCGTCATCGAGTGGCCCGAAGCGCGCGCGGATCAGGTTGACTTGGTAGTCGGGGTCGATCGTCGAGTTGAAGCGCTGCAGGATACCGCGGTCTGAGAGCCGCCCGTCCCTGGCGGCATCGCGATCCAGCAGGCGGAGCCAGGCATCCTCCGCCCATGACGCCAGCGTGCCCTCGAGCCGTGCCGAATCGGATTGCGCGCTCGAGCGGGCCGGGGGAACCGCGGCTGCCGCTAGTAAGAGGAAGGCGGTGAGACGGAGAATGGGCGGCACAGGACTCGAACCTGTGACCTCCGGTATGTGAGACCGGCGCTCTAACCAGCTGAGCTAGCCACCCTCAATGAACCCCTGTGCGTCTGCCCCCAAAATCTATAAACTGTGTCCCAGCATTAGCCATGGGCCCTCCAGGATTTGAACCTGGGACCTACGGATTATGAGTCCGCTGCTCTAACCGCTGAGCTAAGGGCCCGAGGGGAGCAAAATACGATGGCGGTTGCAGACGGACAATTGCGGATTGCGGATTGCGGATTGCGGATTGTCGGGACGCGCTCGGCAGCGCGCGGCGTCGGTCGGAGGCCAGCTGGCAGAATCCACAATCCGCAATCGCCAATCCGCAATTGATCATGCACCGCGTCCTCATCGTCTCCCCCACCTATCTCAATCCCGCGAATCGCGGCAAGCTCCGCAGCCTCGCGGCCCGCGACCTGGAAATCACGGTGGGCGTCCCCGAGCGATCGCGTGAGGCCGCGCTGGGCCGCACCGTGGAGGTGGCGTGGGAGCGCCAGAACGGCGTCGAGGTGTTCCCCATCCCGGTGCGCCGCTGGGCCAACCCGGAGGCAGCGCGATTCGGGCAGCGGGCGCTGGTCTCGCTGCTGCGCGACAAGCGCCCCGATGTGGTGCAGATCGAGCAAGAGCCCACCACCCGCACCTGCCAGCAAGTCGTCGCCGTCGCGAGGAAGCTCAAGCTCCCAGTGGTGCTGTTCACCCTGCAGAACGTGGAGGTCCCGCTGGGGTGGTTCCCGCGGGCGCGGCGGCGGCGCGCGCTGCGGCGGCTCAAGGGGGCGATCGCGGGGAGCGCGGGGGCGGCGGCCCTGCTGCGCACCACGGTGCCGGATCTCCCCGTCGCGGTGCTGCCCCAGCTCGGCGTGCACGTGCCCACCACGCTGGAGCATGCGCTGCATGA
>Ga0209236_1002773_pt1 | contig 10679 bp, 10 predicted proteins | sample GraSoi013_1_40cm_FD_185819 | JGI IMG/M metagenome (GOLD analysis project Ga0209236, IMG submission 185819) | Grasslands soil microbial communities from the Angelo Coastal Reserve, California, USA - Sample 09_27_2013_1_40cm (SPAdes) (version 2) | ecosystem: Environmental > Terrestrial > Soil >... | reverse complement strand
GAACACGCGCTCGCTCACATCGACCACCGCAAAGCTGTCGCCCTCTGGCGAAGACGGCTCGGTGGGCTCGGGCGGCGCGCTGCGCGGGCGCTGGGCCACGAAGTAGCCCGATCGCTCGCGCGCGCGCACCAGGCCGCGCGCCTCCAGCAGGTAGTAGGCCTGGAACACCGTGGAGGCGCTGACGCCGCGCCGCTCGCTGGTCTGGCGCACCGAGGGCAGCTTGTCACCTGGGCACAGAACGCCTGCGGTGATGGATGCCTCGATATCGTCGGCCAGCTCCTGGTAGCGCGTCATGGCGGCGTGCGTGTTTGGGTGCGGGCGCCGCTTCAGCCTTGCTCGGCCAGCAGTTCCTGCAGCGCCTTGATCTGCTGGCGCAGGCGCTCGTTCTCGGCTTCGAGTTCGTTCACACGCTGCTGCAGCTCCTCGGGCGAGGCGGTCACGGCCGCGCCTTCGCCGTCGGCCGCTTCGGCTTCGGGCTTGGCGGCCTTGGGCTTTTTCTTGGCATCGCGCACGCGCTTGGCGGCCTGCTTGAGTTCGTCGGCGCCTGCGGCGGCCACGGCCTGCTGCTCGTCCACGGGCAGGCTGGCGACCACGGCGGCGGTGCTCAGCGAGATGTCGCCCGAGCGCACGGCGGCCACCACTTCGGGCGCGGCCTTTTGCTGGATGGTCTCGATCAGCTTGACCTGGCTGCTGGACAGGCGGGCCACGCGGGCCAGGGCCTCGCGCGTGTCCAGGGCCTCGTCGGGCACCTTGGCCACGCTGGCCAGGGCGGCGGCGACCACGGGGTCGGTCTCGCCTTCCCAGGGGGCTTCACCCTCGGCCTGGGGCGCATCGGCCTTGGCGGCCATCACGGCGGCGGCGGCGGCCGAGCGGCGCGTGGCAATGATCTCGCGCTTGCGCAGCGCCAGCACGCCGCGCTGGAAGTCGGACACGCTGCGGCGGCCCAGGTGCTGGTCGATCATCCACAGGTGCACGTCGTCCATGTTCTTGAACTGCGTGGCCTGCACGGTGTTGAAGGGCAGGCCGTGCTTTTGGCAGATGGCGTAGCGGTTGTGGCCGTCGATGAGCAGGTCGTTCCAGAGCACGAGCGCGTCGCGGCAGCCTTCGGCCACGATGCTGCGCTCCAGCGCGTCGAGTTCATCGGGGGTCAGCGGGTCGATGTAGGCCTTGAGTTCTTCGTTGACGACGATGTCCATGGCAGTGCAGAAATGAGGAATGAAAGGAACGGCGGCCGCTCCGGGCCATTGCAGCAATGGCCCTGGACAGCCGCCAGGAAAAAATCACGGGCAAGGAGGGCAGGGCGGCCTGCGCCCCGGCTTCACAGCAGGCGCGAGATCAGCGCACCCTCGGCCGGCGCATCCAGCGGAATGCGCACGCGGATCGGGTTGCCCTGGGCGACCTGCACCGGTTCGCCGTCGAGGTTGAACATCTTCTCCAGCAGCACCTGGCGGTTGCCCTGCGGGTGGATGATCTCCAGCGTATCGCCCACCGAGAAGCGGTTCTTGGTCTCCACCTCGGCCATGCCGTCGGCATAGCTGCGCACCTCGCCCACGAAGTGGCTGCGCTGCAGCACCGAGTGGCCGGTCTCGTAGTTCTGGTAGTCCTGCGAGGGACGGCGCTCCAGCAGGCCGCCCGTGTAGCCGCGGTTGGCCAGGCCTTCGAGCTCGGTGATCAGGTGCGGGTTGAAGGGGCGACCAGCCACGGCATCGTCGATGGCGCGGCGGTAGACCTGGGCCGTGCGGGCCACGTAGTACAGGCTCTTGGTGCGGCCCTCGATCTTGAGCGAGTCCACGCCGATCTTCACCAGGCGCTCCACATGCTCCACGGCGCGCAGGTCCTTGGAGTTCATGATGTAGGTGCCGTGCTCGTCTTCCATGATGGGCATCAGCTCGCCGGGGCGGCCCTTTTCCTCCAGCAGGTAGACCTGCTCGGCCTTGGGGTGGCGCGCGCCGTCGCCGCAGGTGCTGGTGAACTGGCTGTCGGCCTCCTCGCGGGCCTTCTCGAAGCTGAAGTCCTGCTCCATGGTCTGGGCCAGGGCCTCGCCGGTATTGGGATCCACGGCCGCGTCATGCGTCTTGTAGTCCCAGCGGCAGGCATTGGTGCAGGTGCCCTGGTTGGGATCGCGCCGGTTGAAGTAGCCCGACAGCAGGCAGCGGCCCGAGTAGGCGATGCACAGCGCGCCGTGCACGAAGACCTCGATCTCCATGTCCGGGCATTCCTGGCGGATCTTCTCGATCTCGTCCAGCGACAGCTCGCGCGACAGGATGATGCGCGAGACGCCGGCCTTCTGCCAGAACTTCACCGTGGCCCAGTTGGTGGTGTTGGCCTGCACCGAGAGATGGACCTCGGTCTCGGGCCACTTTTCCTTGACCATCATGATCAGGCCGGGGTCGGCCATGATCAGCGCGTCGGGCTTGCACTCGATCACGGGCTCGATGTCGCGGATATAGGTGCGCACCTTGTCGTTGTGGGCGATCAGGTTGCTGGTGACGAAGAATTTCTTGCCCCGCGCATGCGCCTCGGAGATGCCCTGGGCGATCTGTTCGAGGCGGAATTCGTTGTTGCGTGCGCGCAGGCTGTAGCGGGGTTGCCCGGCGTAGATGGCGTCGGCGCCAAAGTCGTAGGCCGCACGCATCTTGTCGAGCGAGCCGGCCGGCAGCAGCAGTTCGGGGGCTTTGAGGGTCATGATCCCCGTATTGTCCCGCATCGCGCTTTCCAACACGGTTCGCTATGGCTCCGCCAGGCCCAGTCCCTTCAGATGCACCAGCAACTGCCTTGCATGGGCGGGCAACTGGTCTTCCCGGGCCGTGCACAGCAGCAGCTGGCGCCGGGCCCAGGCATCGCTCAAGGGCACGGCGCGGGCGCCGCTGGCCGGGGCCAGGCGCTGCGCGGCGGCGGCGGGCATGACGGCCACGCCCACGCCCTGGCCCACCAGCTGGCAGATGCTGTCCAGGTGCTGCAGCTGGGCGCGCCAGCGCAACTGCCCTCCCGACGGCCCTTCCAGCAAGGCAGCCTGCTGGCGCACCAGCACCTGCAGGGCGGCATCGTGCGGCAGGCCTACCCAGTCTTCGGTCAGCAGGTCCTGCAAGGCCAGCCGCTTGCGCCGGGCCAGGCGGTGGGCGCGCGGCAGCACGGCCACCAGCGGGTCGGGGCGCCAGGGCGTGGCCTGCAGGCCGCGCAGGTCCTGGGCATCGCTGGCCACGCCGATGTCGCACAGGCCCTGGCGCAGCCGGTCCAGCACTTCGGCGCTGCGGCATTCCTGCAGCTCCAGCGCCACGCGCGGATGCCCGCGCAGGAATCCGGCCACGGCCAGCGGCAGGTGCTCGCTCACGGCCGAGGTGTTGCCGCATACGCGCACATGCCCGGCCAGGCCCGCGCCGTACTCGGCCATGTCGCCGCGCAGGCGTTGCATCCGTGCCAGAACGTCACGCGCATGCTGGCCCAGCGTGTGGCCGGCCGCCGTGGGCCGCACGCCGCGCGCCTGGCGCGCGAGCAGGGCGCAGCCCAGTTGCGCCTCCATGCCGCGCACGCGCTCGCTGGCCGAGGCCAGCGTCATGTGCGCCCGCCCGGCCGCCGCCGTAAGCGTGCCGCAGTCGAGGATATGGACGAACAGCTGCAGGTCGGTGAGGTCGAATCGCATGGACTGTGGTGCTGAAGGATCAGGCCATGCCTGAGCCTTGGTTTGAAGATTCCCGATTGTGATCCCTGCGGTGGTGGGCGAGCATGGCGCCATGAGGTTCAGGAAAGGCCTGAGCTAAGTCAGTGAAAGTTCAGGGTGGCCGTGATGTGGGATGCGTGGTGGGTGCTGGCGGCGGCGGTGGCCGTGTTCGGGCTGGCCGGTGTCGTCAAGGGAGTGGTGGGCCTGGGCCTGCCCACGGTGTCCATGGCGCTGCTGGCGCTGTTCATGCCGGCCGGGCAGGCGGCGGCCTGGCTGCTGCTGCCGTCCCTGGTGACCAATGTGGTGCAGATGCGGCCCATGCCATCGCTGCGGCCTTTGCTGCGGCGCCTGGGCTGGATGCAGCTTGGCATTGTCGCGGGCACGGTGGGCGGCATGCTGTGGTGGGGCCCGGTGGGCGAGGCCGCCGTGGCGCGCACGGCGCTGGGCGTGGCCCTGGTTATCTATGCCCTGTGGGGCCTTTGGGGGCCGGGCCTGCAGTTGCCGCAGAGGCATCAGGCCTGGCTGGGCCTGTTGTGTGGTCTGTTGACGGGCGGGATCACGGCGCTGACCGGCGTGTTCGTGGTGCCGGCCGTGGCCTTTTTGCAATCGCTGGCGCTGGGCCGGCAGGCGCTGATGCAGGCCATGGGCCTGTGCTTCACGGTGTCCACGCTGGCGCTGGGCGCGGGCATGGCGCTGGCGCAGGGGCCGGGCCATGCCGCTTCGTCCTGGACGGGCTGGGGGGCCACGGCCCTGGTTTCCGCACTGATGCTGCTGCCCGCCCTGGCCGGCATGGCCTGGGGCGAGCGGCTGCGCCAGTCGCTGTCGCCCCAGGTTTTCAAGCGCGTGCTGATGCTGGGCCTGCTGGCCCTGGGCATCTACATGTGCGCCAGGGGCTAGTCCCGGGCGTTCAGGCGCGGAACACCTTCACCGGGCTGCCGCGCTCCACCTCCCAGTGCTGCTGGCTGCGCGTGCGCCGGGCCTGGCCCTCGCCCTGCGCGTTGAGGCGCGCCAGCTTCAGGGCCAGCAGCTCGCGCGCCAGCCGCTTGTTGGCGTGCTGGCTGCGCTCGCTCATGACCTTCACCGAGATCCCGCTGGGCACATGCAGGGCATGGACGGCGGAGTCCGTGGTGTTGACATGCTGGCCGCCCTTGCCCGAGGCCTTGCAGGCCTGGAAGACGATTTCGCCGTCTGCCGGCAACTGCCGGGGCGGCTCGCACTTCTGCACGGCAACAAACCAGTTCCTGCGCGGGTGGTGGGGCCGCAGGGGGCTGTCGAAGACCCACTGGATGGTGCCCAGCCAGGCGCCCAGCGTGCCGTGAAGCAGGCCCGTGTCGCCCTCGCAGCGCAGCAGCACGGACTTGTAGCCGGCCGGCGTGGGCGTTTCCTCCAGCACGTCCACGGCGATGCCGCTGGCGGCGCAGTCGCGCAGCAGCTCGCGCAGGGTCAGGCGCACGGCATGCTCGCACTCGGCAGGGCCGTGGGATGCGGTCAGCTGGATCAGCAGCATTGCATGGCTCCCTTCTTGTAGGTCAGCAGGGGGCGCAGCCGCGCCACCAGTTGCACCAGACCGGCTTCCTGCAGGCTGGCGACCACGGAGTCCACGTCCTTGTAGGCCTGGGGGGCCTCCTCGTAGACCAGTTCGCGGTCGGCGCAGACCACGGCGCTGCCGAATTTTGTGCGCAGCAGTTCGTCCAGCGTGAAGCGCGGGCGCAGGCGGCCCATGCAATCGGTGCGTGCCCACTTGCGGCCTGCGCCGTGTGCCAGCGAGTGCAGTGCCTCGTCACGCCCGGCCACGGGCCGCACGAGGTAGCTGTAGTCGCCGCGCGAACCCGGGATCACCACCAGACCCTGGTCGGCCGGCGTGGCGCCCTTGCGGTGCAAAAAGCCATCCTCGCCGCGCCAGTGGTGGGCGATCACGTGGTTGTGGGTGATGTCCAGCAGGGCCTGGCCGCGCGTGCGCAGGGCGCGCAGCAGGCGTGCCGCAATGCTGGCGCGGTTGAGCTGGGCAAAGGCGATGGCGGCCGCGTGCTGGCGCAGGTACTGCGTGGCGGCATTGCTGCTGGCGGCCAGGCCGTCGTGGCTGAAGGCCTCCACATGGGCGCGCAGGATGGCGCCGCCCAGCCCGCGCGAGCCGCTGTGCACCATGAGGTGCACGCGTTTCCTGTCGAGCGCGCCGTCCTCGTACAGCGTGTCCACCACCTGCAGTTCGGCAAAGTGGTTGCCGCCGCCAATGGTGCCCAGGCTGTCCTGCAGATACGCCAGGTCGGCCACGCCGCTGGCCTGGGCGATGTGCTCCAGCCGCTGCATGTCCACGGCGTCCAGCAGTTCCTGGGGCAGGGGGCCGTCGATGTTGCCCACCGCCTTTTCCAGCTTGGGGGCCGAGGTCTTGTGCGCTGCCAGCTCCGTGCTGTACAGCGACATGCCGCAGCCGATGTCGCCGCCGACCAGGGCCGGGTAGAAGCGGCCCACGGAAAAGAAGGCCGCCCCTACCGGGTAGCCCCGGCCCGGGTGCAGGTCGGGCAGGCCCACGGCTGCGCGCATGCCGGCCAGGTTGCGGGCCGTTGTTTGAAGTTGTTGGATGGCGGCGTCTTCAATCCAGACGCCGCGGTTGGCGAACACCTCAATGTAGGTGTCCGAAAGGGAATTGCCCATGAATGGCTTTCGATCGAGTGCTTGGGGCACATTCCGGCAGATGCGGAATGCGCAATGGGCAGTCGCCGCAAGCTCGATGGACAGGCATCAGGAAAAGCGCACGCGCAGCCGAAAGCCGGGCCTCAGGGGGCCGGGAATCAGGTCTGCAGCGTGGCCTGGAGGCGCTAGGGCTTCAAGCGTGCACGACTGCAAAGGGACGTGTCGAATGGGACATGGGTTCTCTCCTTTGCGATGGTGGACGGGTGCCGCGAATGCGGCAAAGACGGGGATGCTAGGGGCAAGCGGCCGGTGCCGCAAGCGAAGTCGCAGGCGCGTGGCGGATTGCATACAAAGCAAGATGGAAAAAGCCCCGCAGGCAGGTACCGGCGGGGCTTTTTGATGAAGGGCCTGTGCCCGTTCAGTCCTGCGGACGGAATCCGATGACCAGGTCCGAAGGCACGCGGCCATCGATGTCGCGCGGCAGCGTCTCGGTCTTTTGCAGCGCGCGGATGACGGCGTCGTCCCAGGCCTTGTTGCCGCTGGACTTGGCAATGGTGGCGCCGGTGATGGTGCCATCGGGCGCGGTGCGCACGCGCACCTCGGCCCGCGGGTTGCCGCTGATGGCGTCCGGGTAGACGATGTTGGGCTTGACGCGTGCAGCCACCTTGGCGCCATAGCCGGCCGAGGGGCCTGCGGCCGAGCTGCCCGAGCCACCGCTCTTGCTGCCACCGGCGCCTTCGCCGGCCGAGCCGCCGCTGCCGGCCAGACCCTGCATGCGGCGGATGTTCTCCAGGCGACGTGCCTCGGCTTCCTTGGCCTCGCGGGCTTCCTTGGCGGCCTGTTCCTTCTTGCGCTTGTCCTCGGCGGCCTTCTTCTCGGCTTCGGCCTTGGCGGCCTTTTCCTTGTCGGCCTTCTCGGCTTTCTCGCGCTCGGCCTTGTCCCTGGCGGCTTTTTCCTTGTCCGCCTTTTCCTTTTCGGCCTTGTCCTTCTTTTGCTGCTCCAGGCGGTCCTTGCGGTCCTGCTCGGCCTTGTCCTTTTTCTGCTGCTCGAGCTTGTCGCGGCGGTCCTTCTCGGCTTTTTCCGCCTTCTCGCGCTCGGCCTTGTCCTTGGCCGCCTTGTCGGCCTTTTCCTTGTCCAGGCGCTCCTGGCGTTCCTTCTCGCGCTGCTCACGGGCGGCCTGTTCGGCGCGCTCCTTCTTTTGCTGCTCGATCTTGCGCTTCTTCTCCAGCGCGATCTCGGCCTCGTGGTCGTCGTCCACGGCCTGCGGCTTGGGAGGTGGGGGCGGTGCAATCACGGGCGCAGGCGGCGGCGGTGGCGGCTGGGGAACAGGCTCGGGTGCAGGTGGCGGCGGTGGCGCAGGCACGGGCAGGGCGGGAGCGGGTGCGGCCGTGGACCAGAACTCGGCCTCGACCATGGGCTCGTCGGCCTGCTTCGGGGGGCGCACGGTCCACAGCATGGCGGCCACGAGCAGCCCGTGCGCTGCCGCGGCCAGGGCCCACGAGCGCGTGCGGCCGCGCGTGCGCGGCGGTGCGAACTGGTCGTGGTCTTGCAGGTTGGGCATGGGATCGAAGGCGGGCGGCGCTGCTTACTGGGAGGACTTGACGCCGAAGGCCACGCGCTTGACGCCGGCCGACTGCAGGGCCGACATGGCGGCCATCACGGTCTCGAAGGGCAGCTTCTTGTCCGCCGAAATCAGCACGGCGCTGTCGTCGCTTTGCTGGTCCTGCCAGCTCCTGGCGGCTGCGCCCAGCTCCTTGAGCGTGACGGTCTTGTCGGTGCTGCCGGCCTTGATGCGGATGCCGCCGTCCTTGTCGATCATCACGTCGGCGCGCTTCGGGGGCGTGCGCGCGGCCTTGCCGGCGCTGGGCACGTTGATGGAGCCCGGCGTGAGCATGGGGGCCGTCACCATGAAGATGATGAGCAGCACCAGCATCACGTCGATGAAGGGCACCATGTTGATCTCGTTGACGGTGCGGCGGCTGCGGCCGCCGCGCGAGGCTACTGCGGGCATGTGCTCACTCCTTGCTGGCTTTGAGCGACTTCAATGGCCGGACGGGGTGCTGGAGCCGGTCGCACCCACGTTGCGCTGCAGGATGTTGGAGAACTCTTCGATGAAGGTTTCCTGCTGGCTGGCCACGCGGTCGATCTGGTGGGCATAGCGGTTGTATGCCGTGACGGCCGGGATGGCGGCGAACAGGCCCATGGCCGTGGCCACCAGCGCCTCGGCAATGCCGGGGGCCACGGTGGCCAGCGTGATCTGCTCCATGTTGGCAAAGCCGGTGAAGGCGTGCATCACGCCCCAGACCGTGCCGAACAGGCCGATGTAGGGAGAGACCGAGCCCACGGTGCCCAGGAAGGACAGGCCCGACTCGACCTCGTCCATCTCGCGCTGGAAGCTGGCGCGCATGGCGCGGCGGGTGCCGTCCATCAACTGGTTCACATCGGCGATGCGGCGCTCGCGCAGCTTCTGGTACTCGCGCATGCCGCTGGCGAAGATGCGTTCCATGGGGCCGCCCTGCTTGGCGTGGTGGGCCGCCGAGGCGTAGAGATCGTTGAGGCTGGTGCCCGACCAGAAGTCCTGCTCGAAGCCGTCGTTGAGCGAGCGCACGCGCTTCAAGGTCTGCGACTTGCGGAAGATGGTGGCCCAGCTGGCCACCGAGGCGCCCACGAGGATCAGCATGACCAGCTGCACGACCCAGCTGGCCTGCAGCACGAGGCTGAGTATGGACATGTCATGGGAGTTCATGTGAGTTGCTCCAGGATGCGGTTCGGAATTCTTGCGGGGCGCATGGTCGAGCCATCCACCCATCCAATGCGGATCGTGCCTTCGCACAACAGGGGCGGCGGCGCATTGCCATCGCCGGCGGATGCCAGCAGCGCCTGCTGCCGTATTGTCAGCGAAGCGCGCCCGCTGCTTTGCAGCTCGGCGGTAACAAGGAGTTGGTCATCGAGCCGGGCCGCCCGCAGGTATTGCAGCTGGGCCTGGGTTACGACAAACATGCCGCCCGTTTGTTCCCGCAACTGCTGCTGGCCTATGCCCAGGGCGCGCAGCCACTCGGTGCGGGCACGCTCGAAGAACTTCAGATAGTTGGCGTAGAACACGATGCCGCCGGCATCGGTGTCCTCCCAGTAGACGCGGATGGGAAATTCGAAGGCCATGTGTGGCGGGCCTCAGGCCAGCAGGCGCTGCAGGCGGCGCACGGCCTCCTGCAGCTGTTCCATGGAGTTGGCCGTGGAAAAGCGCACGAAGTCGGCGGTCTCGAACGTGCCGAAGTCGCGGCCCGGCGTGATGGCCAGGTGGGCGCGCTCCATGACGGCGTAGGCAAAGTCCCAGCTGCCCTGGACGCCAAGCTTGGCGGCAGCGGCTCGGCAGTCGGCCCAGGCGTAGAAGGCGCCGTCGGGCTGCACGGGCACGGGCAGGCCCAGGGCCTCGAGCGCAGGGATGAAGAAGTCGCGCCGGGCCTTGAATTCGGCGCGGCGGCGCTCGTACTCGGCAATGGACTCGGGCTCGAAGCAGGCCAGGGCGGCGCGCTGCGAGACGGTGCTGGCGCAGATGAAGAGGTTCTGCGCCACGCGCTCGACCACGGGCACCATGGCCTCGGGCACCACCATCCAGCCCAGGCGCCAGCCCGTCATGTTGAAGTACTTGCTGAAGCTGTTGATGCTGATCACGTCCTCTCCCAGCGCCAGCGCGGTCTGGCCGAAGGCGTCGTCATGCGACAGGCCCAGGTAGATCTCGTCGATGATGGTCAGCCCGCCCCGGGCGCGCACCACGTCGAGGATGCGGCGCAGCTCGGCCGGCGCAATCGAGGTGCCGGTGGGATTGGAGGGCGAGGCCAGCAGCACGCCGCGCGTGTGCTCGGTCCAGGCAGCCTCGACCTTGTCGGCGCTCAACTGGTAGCGTTCGGCCGCCGTGGTCGGCACCATCACGGCCCGGCCTTCGGCTGCGCTCACGAAGTGGCGGTTGCAGGGATAGCTGGGGTCGGGCATGAGGATTTCGTCGCCCGCGTCGATGGTGGCCAGGCAGGCCAGCTGCAGCGCGGCCGAGGCGCCGGCCGTGACCACGATGCGCCGCGCCGGCACATCCACGCCGAAGCGCTGCGCATACCAGTGGCTGATGCGCTCGCGCAGCTGGGGCAGGCCCAGGGCCGGCGTGTATTGCGTGGCGCCGTCCTGCACGGCGCGCGCTGCGGCCTCCTGCACCAGCGGGGGGGCGGTGAAGTCGGGCTCGCCGATGTTCAGGAAGATCATCGGCGTGTCGCTGTCCGCGCAGCCGCGCGCCATCTCCTGCGCCGCCTTGGCGATCTCCATCACGTAAAAGGGCTCAATGCGGTCGGCGCGGGTCGAAAACTTCATGACGGGTGAAATCCTGGAAGAGGCGCCCGCGCCC
>Ga0209236_1002771_pt1 | contig 10680 bp, 9 predicted proteins | sample GraSoi013_1_40cm_FD_185819 | JGI IMG/M metagenome (GOLD analysis project Ga0209236, IMG submission 185819) | Grasslands soil microbial communities from the Angelo Coastal Reserve, California, USA - Sample 09_27_2013_1_40cm (SPAdes) (version 2) | ecosystem: Environmental > Terrestrial > Soil >... | reverse complement strand
GCGATCCGCGGTGCGCGGGCTGACGAGCCGCAACGCGAGATAGACGACGAAGCCGATGAACGCGAGCCAGAGGACCGTCATCGCGAGGCCGACGAGGCTCCCAAGAACTCCAAAGATCAACTTGAGACCCAGCCATGCCAGAATCGCGAGAACGGCGAAACCCAAAATGCTCCGGAACATGATTGCCTCCGTGGTGCCCGGTCCGTTTGCAGCGTACGCCTAAATGTCGCACAAAGTTTCGTCCTGTGAAGTGTTGGTTGCCGGCGGCGGTATCATCGGCGCCGCCTGCGCGCGGGCCTTGGCCTTGCGGGGCCTCAAGGTCGTGATCTGCGAGCCGGGCCCCGACCCGGCCGCGGCATCGGCGGCGTCGGCCGGCATCCTGGGACCCCAAATCGAGAGCACGGACGAGTCCCTGCGCGCCCTCGGCCTGCGGGCCCGCGACCTCTACGAATCCCTGGCCGTTGCACTTGCCGACACGACCGGCATCGACATCGGCCTGTGGCGCGCGGGCATCGCGTCCCTGGCGTTCGAGGAGGCGGAGGCCGAGCGGCTCCGTGACGCGGTCGCGCACCAGCGTCAGGCGGGCCTGCGCTGCGATTGGCTCGAAGCGGCCGAGGTGGCGGAGCGCTTCCCGGCGACCGCGCCGTGCCTCGGGGCGATGTTCGCTCCCGAGGACGGCGCCGTCGACGCGCCCGCGCTGACCCGCGCGTTGCTCGGGGATGCCAAACGCCTGGGCACGCGGACTTTCGCGACACGCGTGAATCGCATCAACACGATTCTCGGTCGTGTGACAGGTGTAGAGATTCCCGCCGGCAAGATCAAAGCGGAGCACGTGGTCATCGCCGCGGGCGCCTGGTCCACGCAGATCGAGCACCTGCCCCGGCCGCTGCCCGTCGAACCCGTCCGTGGCCAAATGGCGGCTGCGCCGTGGCCGGCCAACATGCCGCGTACGGTGCTGTACTACGACCACAGCTACATCCTGGCGCGCAGCGGCGAAGCGATCTTCGGCAGCACGATGGAGCACGCGGGGTTCGACGGCAGCGTGACGCCGGCGGGGATCGCCGAAATCATGGCGGCGGCCAGACGCATGCTGCCTCAGCTCCCACCCGTGCCGACGCGGACCTGGGCGGGACTGCGGCCACTCACGCCGGACGGGCGTCCGATCGTGGGCGCCGACCCCGACGTGCGCGGCCTGTGGTACGCCACCGGTCACGGCCGCAACGGCGTGCTCCTGGCCGGACTGACGGGCGACATCATCGCCAGCCTCATCACCACGGGTGAATCCGAGGTCGAGATTGCCTCGTTAGCCCCGGAGCGATTTACTTCCTAGCATGTTCAGCAGTTGTGGGTTCTGTAACGCGGCATTTGACGGCGATGGCGGTCCCTCGGGCCTTGGTGTCGGACGGCGAATCGCGTTCGATGAATGGAAGGGGCGGTTGTGGGTCGTCTGCCCGCGGTGCAGTCGCTGGAATCTCACCCCCTTCGATGATCGGCTGGAAAAAATCGAGGCCGTGGCTCGCGCTGCGAGTCTCGGACGGATCGCGGCATCTACCCAACAAGTCGCGCTGATCCGCTGGGAGCGCTATGACTTCGTACGCGTCGGCAAACCGCCGCGCGTCGAGCTGGCGACTTGGCGGTATGGCGAGCGGCTGCGCAATCGCCAGCGCGAGCGCCTGAAAGTCGTCGTGCCCCTCACGGTCGCCGCGATCGGACTCGGCATTGCGGCCAACGTGGCGGCGGGCGGTGGCTTCGGCGTGGTGGTCTGGAACGTCCATCGGCTGGTCGACGGGATCTACCTGGGCATGATGGGTCGCCGCAAAGTCTCGCTGGTGGAGCCACCGATCTGCGCGCATTGCGGCACCCTCATGCAGCTCCGCGCGAAACATGTCCAGCATGCGCGCATCGTCCCCGATCGGCATGCGGACATGGCCGTACTATTGAGCTGCCCAAAGTGCAAGCAGGAAGGGACGCAGCTCACAGGCAGCGACGCCCTTCAAGTGCTGCGTCAGGGCCTCGCGTACTTGAACGTGGCCCGCGGCGGGCGGCGCCGAGCCGAGGACGCGGCCCGCGAGGTCGATCAGGTGGGTGGCGCCGATCGCCTGGTGCGCGACATCGCCCAGCGCGAGCTGACGCTGCGCTCGCTCCGACCGGAGCGCGGGCTCGCGCTCGAGATGGCCGTGGACGAACGGGCAGAGGTCGAGGAGCTGGAGCGTCAGTGGAGGGACGCCGAGGAAATCGCTGACATCGCTGATGGGACGCTCGGCACATCGACGGAGATCGAGAACGAGTTGCGGCGTCTCAAGAACCGGGATGGAGATCAACCGTCTGGTTGAAAAACGGCCTACCCTGCCCCGTAAGCTGTGCTTATCTTCGACTTTCCATGGCCGCCCCCCTAGTTCAGATCCAGCCGTCCCCCCCTGCGGCAGAGCCGTCTCGCAAGCCATCGTGGCTGAAGGTGAAGGCACCCGGCGGGCCGAACTACCTCGCGCTCAAGCACATGATGCGCGACCTCAAGCTCCATACGGTCTGCGAGGAGGCGCACTGCCCCAATATCGGTGAGTGCTGGGAGCACAAGGCGGCGACGTTCATGATCCTGGGGGACGTGTGCACCCGCAACTGCGCGTACTGCGCAGTCGCGCATGGGACGCCGGCGCCACTCGATGCCGGTGAGCCGCAGCGCCTGGCCGATGCGGTCGCGCAGATGGGACTCAAGCACGTCGTCATCACGAGCGTGGATCGCGATGATTTGCCGCACGGAGGCGCGGAGGTTTTCGCGGCGTGTATCACCGAGATTCGCCGCCGCCTGCCCGAGACCTCAGTCGAAGTCTTGATCCCCGATTTCAAAGGCAATCCAGAAGCGCTGCGGCTCATCGTTGACGCTCGACCCGACATCCTCAACCACAATCTCGAAACGATCGCCCGCCTGTACCGCATTGCGCGGCCCGGCGGCCGGTACGAGCGCGCGCTGGAGCTGCTGGACCGCGCCAAGGACATGAATCCCGAGCTGCTGACGAAGTCAGGCATCATCTGCGGGTTGGGTGAGGACTGGGACGAGCTGCTGGTCGCGCTGCGCGATCTGCGCGCGGCCCGCGTCGATATCGTCACGATCGGTCAGTACCTGCGGCCCTCCGATCAACACCTGCCCATCGCGCGCTGGTACACCCCGGAAGAATTCGCCGAGCTGAAGCGCTACGGCATGGCGCTCGGCTTCCGGCACGTCGAATCGGGGCCCTTGGTGCGCTCGAGTTATCACGCCTGGGAGCAAGTGGAGGCAGCGACCGCATGACGGCCACCGCCAGATCCCCCAAGGATACCGCGGCTCCGCTGACCGAGCTGCATCTGAAAATGCTGCGGCAGATGCTGCTCATTCGGCGCTTCGAGGAGAAAGCGGCCGAGGCGTACGCTTTGGGAAAGATCGGCGGCTTCTGTCATCTGTACATCGGGCAGGAAGCGGTGGCCGTTGGTGCGCTCGCGGCGCTGAAGGACGATGACTACGTCATCTGCTCCTACCGCGAGCACGGGCAGGCATTGATCAAGGGGATCCCGCCCAACGCGGTGATGGCGGAGCTGTTCGGCAAAGCGACAGGGTGCTCGAAGGGCAAGGGTGGCTCCATGCACCTGTTCGACGCCGGGAAAGGCTTCATGGGCGGCCACGGCATCGTCGGCGGCCACATTCCGCTCGGCGCGGGTCTCGCGTTCGCCAGCAAATACAAAGGCAGCGATCAGGTGTGCGTCTGCTTCTTTGGGGAGGCCGGCGTGAACATCGGCGCGTTCCACGAGACGCTGAACATGGCGTCCGTCTGGAAACTGCCGGTGATCTTTCTCTGCGAGAACAACCGTTACGGGATGGGCACGGCGTTCGAGCGCGTCGCAGCGGTGACCGACATCGTCGAGCATGCGTGCAGCTACGACATGGCCGCCGAGCTGGTCGACGGCATGAACGCGCTGACGGTGTACGACGCGACCCGGCGAGCCGTCGAGCGCGCCCGCAAGAACAGCCATCCCACCCTGCTCGAGGTACGGACATATCGGTTCATGGGGCACTCGATGTCCGATCCGCTGCACGGCGTCTACCGGACGAAGGACGAAGTCGAAGAACAGAAGGCGCGCGATCCCATCAGCCATCTCGCCGCGAAGCTCAAGGAAGACGGCGTCATCGATCAGGCCGCGCTCGACGCGATGGATGCCGAGATCCATGCCGAAGTCGAGGAAGCCGTCAAGTTCGCAGACGAGAGCCCGGACCCCGATCCCGACGAGCTGTACCGGGACGTGTTGGCCGACTGACCATGCCCACCCTGACCTATCGCGATGCCTTGAACCAGGCGCTCCGCGAGGAGATGCAGCGCGACCCCAACGTGTTTTTGATGGGTGAGGAAGTCGGCGTCTATCAGGGCGCGTACAAGGTGAGCCGCGGACTGCTGGAGGAGTTCGGTCCCAAGCGCGTGGTCGATACGCCCATCGCCGAGCTCGGATTCGCGGGGATTGGCGTAGGCGCCGCTATGGGTGGACTCCGACCGGTGGTCGAGTTTATGACCTGGAACTTTGCCCTGCTGGCGCTCGATCAGATCGTCAATTCCGCGGCCAAGATGCTGTACATGTCGGGTGGGCAGATTCGGATCCCCATCGTCTTCCGCGGGCCGAACGGGGCGGCGCTGCAGCTGGCCTCGCAGCACTCGCAGGCATGGGAGAGCTGGCTTGCGCACATCCCCGGACTCAAGGTCGTCGCCCCCGCCACGCCCGCCGACGCCAAAGGACTCCTGAAGTCCGCGATCCGCGACAACAACCCGGTCATCGTGCTCGAAGGCGAGATGCTCTATAACCTGAAGGGTGACGTACCCGACGGGGAGCACGTCGTCCCGATCGGCAAGGCGGAAGTCAAGCGTGCGGGCAGCGATGTGACGCTCGTCTGCCACTCCAAGACACTCACCGTGGCGCAAAAAGCGGCGGATCAGCTCGCCGAGCAGAACGTTTCGGCGGAAGTACTCGATCTGCGGTCCCTCCGCCCGCTGGACGAGGCGGCGATTCTCGAATCGGTCAAGAAAACGAACCGCGCGGTGGTCATCGAAGAGGGGTGGCCGCACATCGGAATCGGGGCGCAGGTCGTGGATCTCATACAGCGCGACGCATTCGACGATCTCGATGCGCCGGTGCAGCGTGTCACCCAGGCCGATGTGCCCATGCCCTACAACAAGCATCTCGAGCGCGCGGCGAAGGCATCGCCCGAGAAAGTTGTGGCGGCGGCACGGAAGGTTCTGTACTTGAATGGCGACTAAAGTCCACATGGAGGCGTTGTCGCCCACGATGGAAGAGGGGCGCCTCGTGAAGTGGAACAAGCACGAGGGCGACCCGGTGAAGTCGGGCGACACACTCGCCGAGGTGGAGACCGATAAGGCCGTCATGGAGCTCGTCGCTCGGGCCGATGGACAGCTGTTGAAGGTGATGGTACCCGAGGGCACCACCGTGCCGGTGGGAAATATCGTCGCGTGGATCGGGAAGCCGGGTGAGAAAGTGGATGGAGATGGTGCCGCAGCGCCGGCCCCGAAAGGTGAGCGGTCCGCGGTGAGCGGTGCGCGGGAAACCCCCGCGAAGCCCACTCCGAGCGCTGCCCCAAACCCAGCTCCTGCGCCGCAACCGGTTGCGGCCGTAGCTCCCGCTGACGCAACGCGCGTGAAGGCGTCGCCACTGGCGCGACGAATTGCCAAGGACGCCGGCGTCGACCTCAAGCTGGTGCAGGGATCCGGTCCCGGCGGGCGTGTAATAAAGCGCGACGTGGAAGGGGCCCCCGCGGCCACGGTCGCTGCACAAGCCGTCCCGCGCACCGCGGACCGCGCACCGCGCACCGGTGTTCCGTACGAAGACGTCCCGCTCACCCAGATCCGCAAGACGATCGCGAAGCGTTTAGCCGCTTCGATCGGGCCGATTCCGCATTTCTTCCTGACGACCGAGGTCGACATGGAGCGCGCCGCCGAAGCGCGCGAAGCGCTCAACAAGCAGCTCGGCGAAGAAGGCGGGAAGATCTCGTTCAACGATATCATCATCAAGGCGGTGGCCCTCGCCCTGGTGCAGCACCGCGCCTGCAACGCCTGGTTCCAGGAAGATCACATCCGGTACTGGAACGAGGTGCACATCGGCATGGCTGTCGCGATCGAGGACGGGCTCATCACTCCCGTGATCCGCAACGCCGACATGAAGAGCCTGCGGGAAATCGGCGCGGAGTCGCGCGAGCTCGCGGGGCGAGCCCGCAACCGCCGCCTGAAGCCCGAGGAATACACTGGCGCCACGTTCAGCGTCTCGAACCTCGGCATGTTCGACATCGATCAGTTCACCGCGGTGATCAACCCGCCTGAGGCCGGCATCGTCGCGATCGGCAGCATCGTCGCCAAGGCCGTTCCCGATGGCGATCGCGTCGTGGTGCGGCGGCGCCTGCGTCTGACGATGAGCTGCGATCACCGCGTGATCGACGGCGCAACCGGCGCGGTGTTCCTGAAAACGTTGAAACAGATGCTCGAAAACCCGCTGGCAATGCTGCTCTAACAATGACGTAGGGGCGCAGCATGCTGCGCCCCTACCCAAACGAACCGGGACCATTCGTGGCCAATTTCGATGTCATCATTCTGGGCGGCGGACCCGCGGGCTATGTCTGCGCGATTCGGTGCGCCCAGCTCGGCCTCAGCACGGCGGTCGTGGAACAGGATAAACTGGGCGGCGTGTGTGTCAACATCGGCTGCATTCCGACCAAGGCCCTGCTGCATTCCGCGTACATCGCCAACCTGCTGAAGGAGTCGAAGGACTTCGGCGTCGAGGCGAGCGGCGTCAAGACCGACTACGGCGTCGCGATGAAACGCTCTCGCCGCGTGAGCGATCAGAACTCGAAGGGCGTCGAGTTCCTCATGAAGAAGCACAAGATCACCGTCATCAAGGGCACGGGCGTGATGCAGCCCGGGAAGAAGGTGAAGGTCGGCAGCGACGTCCACGACGCGAAGAAGGCGGTGGTCATCGCCACCGGCTCGCGCGTGAAAGGCATTCCGCAGATCGGACTGGAAATCAACAAGACGACGGTGATCTCCTCGGATGAAGCGCTGCTGCTCGAGCGCATCCCAGACTCGCTCGCCGTCATCGGCGCGGGCGCCGTCGGGATGGAGTTCGCCGACATCTTCCAGGCGTTCGGGGTGAAGGTCACACTCATCGAAGCCCTGGCGCGCATTCTCCCCATCGAGGACGCGGAATCGTCGGATGTGCTCGCCAAGAGCTACCGCAAGCGCGGCATCGACGTCATCGCCGGCGCCGAGGTCACGAAAGCCACCGTGGGAAAGGACAAGGTCACGCTCGATATCGAGGCCGGAGGCGAGAAAAAACAGATCGTGGCTGCGGCGGTCCTCATGGCCGCCGGGCGCGCGGTGAACACCGAAAACATCGGCCTCAAGGAATGCGGCATTCAGCTGACCGACCGCGGCTTCATCAAGGTGGACAAGAATCTTCAGACGACGGCGCCCGGCTACTTCGCGATCGGCGACGTGGCGGGACCGCCCATGCTGGCGCACAAGGGATTTCGTGAAGGCGCGGTGGTCGCCGAGATCATCGCCGGCCAGAAACCGCACCCCATCAAATACGACAACGTGCCGAGCGTGACGTACTGTCATCCCGAGGTGGCGAGCATCGGCCTGACCGAAGATCAGTGCAAGGAGAAGAAGCTCGACTACGTCGCCGGCAAGTTTCCCTTCTCCGCGAACGGCCGGGCGCGCGGCACGGGCGAGACCGAAGGTTTCGTGAAGATCCTGCGCGACAAGAAGTACGGCGAAATCCTCGGCGCGCACATCGTCGGCGCGCATGCGTCCGAGATGATTCACGAGCTGGCGGTCGCGCGGGAGAACGAATACACCGTCGAAGAAATCGATCTCGCGATTCACGCCCATCCCACAATGTCGGAAGCGATCGGCGAGGCGGCGCTCGATTCGCTGGGTCGCGTCCTCCACATTTGAGCAACGAACCGGTCAAGGACCCCCTCGCCCTCGGACTTGGATCCCTTGCGTCGGGCGGGGGATTCGGCGGCGCCTGTCTCACGCTGGCGCAGATCCTCGCCGCGATTCTGCGCGGGGGCCTCGAACCCAACGTGTACCGACAGACGGTGCCGGATCCGCTCCTCGCCGGACTCATCGCCGCCGTCGGCGTCGGCGGCGCGAGCGGTTGGTACCGCAGTGCCGCCCTCGACAACATCTGGCAGCGTGGCGTAATCGCCGTGCTGGCCGCCATCGGCGCGATCATCATCGGTTTTCTCGCGGCGCCGCTCGACCGGTTCTTTGGACTGTTGGGGATGATCGTGTGGCTCCTGCTGAACATCGCGTTCGGCATCCTGGCCACGCGCTGGGCGATTAGAGGCAAGGGGATGGGTGCGACATGACGCGTCTCCTGGAGGTCGTCGAGGCTGGGCTGGTGTCCTACGGCGAGGCGCTCGAGTGGCAGCGTGAGCTCGCGGAAGACCGGATCGCGGGCCGGTTATCACATGACGTCCTGCTGCTCCTCGAGCATCCCCCGGTCGTCACCCTGGGCCGAAATTCGCACGCCGCCCACCTGCTACGACCCGCTGGCGTCGAGGTGTTTGAGGTCGAGCGCGGCGGCGACGTCACGTTTCACGGCCCGGGCCAGCTGGTCGGCTATCCGATTCTCGATCTTCGCGCATACAAGCAGGACCTGCACTGGTACCTCCGCACACTCGAGCAGGCGCTGATCGACGCGCTCGGCATCCTCGCGATTCCCGCCGAGCGCAACCCGGGACTCACCGGTGTCTGGACACGCGGCAGGAAGATCGCGAGCATCGGCATTCACGTGAAGCAATGGGTCACCTGGCATGGATTCGCGCTCAACGTCACGACCGATCTGACGCACTTCGACCGGATCGTGCCCTGCGGCATTCAAGGCGTGCAGATGACGTCGGTGCAGCGGGAGCGGGGAGCAGGGAGCGCGGACCGGTTGTGGGAGGAGAGTGTGGGTGCGGTGGTGGCTGGATTTGAAGCCGCCTTCGGAGTCGCAGCGCCGCAACGGGCCCACGCGTAAGCGTGGGGAATCCGAGAGTCCCTCCCGGCCAAATCCAAACCACCAAGTGGCCGGTCCTGCATTACGGCGACGTCCCCGCTGTCGATACGGCGAAATGGACGTTCAGTGCCTCGGGACTCGTCGAGCGGCCATTTACGCTCACCTACGAAGAGCTGCTCGCGCTGCCCCGCAAGACGGTGGTCTGCGATATCCATTGCGTGACCACCTGGACCCGCCTCGATAACACGTTCGAGGGCGTGCCCGTGCAGGCGTTGCTCGAGCGCGCCGGTGTGAAGCCCGCGGCGCGGTTTTGTCTTGTCGTCGCCGAACAGGGCTTCACAACGAATCTGCCGCTCGCGGATCTGAACCGGCCCGAAAACCTCATCGCGCTTAAGTGGGCCGGGGAATCGCTGACGCCGGAACACGGCTGGCCTGCCCGGCTGCTCGTCCCGCATCTCTATTTCTGGAAGAGCGCGAAGTGGGTGAGAGGCTTCGAGCTATTGGACGAAGACCTGCCGGGGTTTTGGGAGCAGAACGGCTATCACATGCACGGCGATCCGTGGACGGAAGAGCGGTACGGAGGCCGTGGGCTGACGCAACACGAGATCAACAAGTTCCGCAACGCGAGCAAGAAACTGGGAGGCAGGAGTTAGGAGTCGGGAGTCAGGCATCTACAGGTTTTCCCGGCTCCTGACTCCTGATTCCAGGCTCCCCACAAGCTCGTAGAACCGCCGGAACACCTGGATCCCGTCCCATAGCTGCTTCAGGTCCAGCTTTTCGTTCGGCGCATGCAGCCGATCGTCGGGCAGTCCGATGCCGGTGAGAATCACGGGCGCCCCGGCCGATGCCAGCGCCGGCACGACCGGGATCGACCCGCCGGCGCGCGCCGGCACGGTCGCACGTCCCGTGACTTCCTTGAAGGCCCGACCCAGCAGCTGGAACGCCGGGTGATCGACCTTGATCTGCGCCGGATCGGCGCCGTGGAGAAACCGCACGCTCGCGGTCACATGCTTTGGCGCAAACCGCTTCACGGCGGCGGCGAGCTGCCGCTCGACCTCTGCCAGCTTCTGGTTGGGCACGAGCCGCATGCTCACCTTCGCGGTCGCTGCGGCTGGAATGACCGTCTTGGCGCCTTCGCCCGTGAAGCCGCCGAGGATGCCGTGGATCTCGAACGTGGGCAGCGCCCAGAGGCGCTCGAGCACCGAGTACTTTTTCAGACCGACCAGGGCCTTGGCCTGCACGCGCTTCTGTAGAAAATCCTTCTCGTTGAATGGCAGCTTCTTCCAAGCCGCCAGCTCCGCTTTGGACGGCCGCTTCACCGGCCCATAGAAGCCGAGGATGTTGATCTTCCCGTCGGCGCCCTTGATCCGCCCGAGCAGCCGGGCGAGCTCTTCGTGCGCGTTCGGGGCGGCGCCGCCGTACTCGCCGGAGTGGAGGTCGGTCTTCGACGTTCGCACGGTGATCTCCGCGTAGCAGAGACCGCGGAGCGTCGTGTACACCGCGGGCCATCCCGGCGCGACATATGACATGTCGGCAACGAGCGCGACATCGGCGCGAACGCGCTGCGGCTCGCGTTTCAGGAGGTCGAACAAGACCTTCGAGCCGTACTCCTCTTCGCCTTCGATCAGGAAGCGGAAGTTGACGGCCGGC
>Ga0209236_1002770_pt1 | contig 10682 bp, 6 predicted proteins | sample GraSoi013_1_40cm_FD_185819 | JGI IMG/M metagenome (GOLD analysis project Ga0209236, IMG submission 185819) | Grasslands soil microbial communities from the Angelo Coastal Reserve, California, USA - Sample 09_27_2013_1_40cm (SPAdes) (version 2) | ecosystem: Environmental > Terrestrial > Soil >... | reverse complement strand
GGGCCATATTGTTTTCCCACCGGTATCTCCGGAAGATGCAAAAAATGCAATACCGCTTCGATTGAAGTGAAAGTCGTAATTGCGTTCCCGGGGGAACTCGCCGCTTCCCCAACTCATGGATACTTGTCTGACTCCCGCCATGCCGCTTGCGTAATCGACGGCGGCCAACAAATCGGAAAGAGAGTTCGATGCCGCTTCAACCAGAACAATGCCGGCTCCAGGGGCCATCGCATGGGCCCATTCAATATCCAGCGCCGCTTCTTGATTCCAGCCGCAGCTAACCGATGGCTGCACGCCGCTGGCATAAACTACCTGGAAGCACGGAGCATTGCTGCCGTTACATGTGGGAAGCACTGGAAGCCCGAACCGGCTGGAAAACGCGGAAAGATCAGCATAAGCCGCCGGATAGTGATAGGCATCCACAATCGCAATGACGCCGTCGCCGCCGGTTGGATTCGCGAAGGAACCGCTCGGATTCGTCGGGCAACCCGAGTTCTGATAAAGACTGACGATGTTATAAACGCACGCAAGTGATCCCGGATTCTCCCCCGCAGGAAGACCCGGCGTCACCTGAGGTCTCCCCGGAACAAAAATCAAGTGGTTCGTATGTGCGCGAAGACCTCTCTCCTCCGGCCTCTCGATACTCGAAGGTGGGACGATCACGCTTCCGGATGGAGTCGTAATCTGCTGCGGCGGACCTTGCGGAAAAGCCACGCTAACATAGGCCGGCTGGCCGATAATCAGGATCGCCAATCCAATCGAAAGAAAAGGACCAATATGCTTCTTGCTCAATTAATATATCTCCTGTTTCAAAGTGTTAGAGGAACGGCGCCTCCCTGCAATCGACGATTTTCTTTTGGGGACAAGTTCTTGTCTATTGCCCATTGGAATCAGTGACGGGTGCGTCACCACAAAATTTTGTGAATTTTGTGGTGCTTTGTGGCTATTGCTTTTTGGATGCTTTTGACGTGCCTGATGGAATCGGCGGTCTAATCAGTTCAGGAAAGATGTTCGCAAAAGATCCCGGTTCCGGCAGGCAGGACAACGGTATCGTACTTGATGCACTGGATTTGCAATGACCTCATATGGCGTATGGCGAACCGGAACAACGGAGAAAAATCAGGGGCGACCAGGAAAAGCTGCGGTTGAAGAGAATAATTGATCGGCTGCTCACGGTAGATGCGGCGGAGCAAGGCGGCATTGCCGACGACCCAGTCCAAATGAGCCATTCCACGCAGCAATAAACTGTCATTGGGTTTATCCTCAACATCGATGACCACGAGTCTGTTCGTGGTGTCCAGAGCAAGCAGTTCGACATTGCCGGGCGTTTCACATGGCAGGTCAGCATCAATGACTTTCAGACCTTCTTTTAACGCCTCCGGTTGCTCGTGTAACAGAGACACAAGCCTCTCGCGGTCCACGACGCGGGAAGCGCGCCGAACAAACTCTAGCGGTTGGTTCTCTTGAGCATGCTCCGGCAGTTCAGATCCGTTTCCGGATCTTCCTCGGGCCGCGCGTTCGGCTACATGCGAGAGAAACAGATGAGAAACCTGGTCCAATCCCCGGCCAACACGGAGATGTTGCTCCGAACTCTCTTCGTCTTTGTTGGGCTCCATACGTTTTCTCCTATACTCGGCTTTGCACAAGAAATGTATCGCGGGCGCTCATAGAGCGCCCCTACAGTCGCGAACCCCAAGCTGTAGGGGCGGTCCGCGAAGCGCAAGCGCGATAGCGCGCAGCCTCAAAGAATGACCGCCCAGAATTTTTTGTGCAAAGCCCCTATACTCCGTTGCGGAGGCCGTTTTCTTCCAGATTGACTACGGAGTTGTATCCTCCCCACGGTGCTGGTTCCACATTCAAGTTCAGGGGATCCGGGAGCCACCTTCCGTCCACGACATACTGGTATTGATACCGGCCGGGCTGGAGCCGCACCACTTTCCTCCAGACCCGGCCGCTGGGTTGCATTTCATTGCCATCTGCCACCCAACTGTTAAAGTCGCCGGCCAGTTGAACCGAGCGGGCGCCTGGCGCTTCGAGCGTGAATAGCACACCGTCGGCCATAGATAATGGAGGCGACGCCTCTTGTTGGATTTGGAAATCGGAATCGGTTTGAGTGGGGTGTGCATCCGCCGGCAATACTGTCTCTTTCGAAAGCTTTTCGGCGACGGACACCTGACTCGAGGATTCCTGTTCCAAAACTTCTCGCGCCAGCGCCTCATAATCAATGAATCCTGCCGAGCGCTTGCTGAATTCAGCGATTGGCAGACCGTGCGCGACAGATTCGGGGAGCTTGACGCTGAAACGGATGACGGTATTGAAGCACGCGTCTCCAAGATATTGGCGGATTTCTTCAGCCATCGTTTTGGCGAAGTCCGACCGCGTGGAATACAACGTGATCAACGCGCGGGCTTGGATGTCATGATCTGACTTTCTGGCAAGCAAATCCAGTGTTTCGACTTGTCTTGCAACGCCGTGCAAGGAAAAGAAACTTGGCTCGACCGGAATGATCGCTTCCGAACACGCCATCAGGGCATTGAACGTCAGCAGGCCGACATGGGGAGGGCAGTCGACGATCACGTAATCGTAATTCTGACGGACTCCTTCCAGGGCGAGCGATAACCTGCCTTCCTTTTCTGGAATTTCCCGAAGCTTCTCAGGTAACGCGCTGAGCAGGACGTCGGAAGGAGCGATATCGAAATTGTCCCGGACTTTGACGATGACTTCTCCCAAAGCCGTCAGACCATCTTCACGCGCCAGCACTTCGTAAACTGTTTTTTCTAATGGGAACGGATCCTTGAGTACGCCGAGTGTGGCGTGTCCCTGCGGATCCATGTCGATCAGCAACACTCGCCTGGAAGCCCGGGCGAGGAAAGCGGACACATTGATGGCGGTCATGGTCTTCCCACAACCGCCCTTCTGATTGACGATCGCAATCGTTCTCATCGAGAGCTCCTCCTATTTCACGCCGCACCGGGAAATCACGGGGGGATTTCTAGGAGAAGTAACGGCATCGGATGGAAGATCTGGCCTCCCGGCTTCCTGCGTGGTGTCTGAATTTCAACCCGCCAGCCCGTGAGCGCCAGCGGACCTGTGTCTAACCTAGATCTCATTTTCCACAGGCGGGGGACAGAATGGGTCCCTCTGCCGCGCCCGCGTGATCAAAATCGCCCGGTCAGGAGAAATGGAATGGGCCACAAAAGGCACAAAAAACAGGGGAGTCAAATTGAAATGGGAAAAACATTTCTGTGATTTTTGTGCTTTTTTGTGGCTAGACTGACACCCCAAGGGAGGTACGTATGATGCGATCCATAATGACGCTCTTTGCAATTTTGCTTGCTGCGCGTGTCGCGGCGGGACAGTCCTGGGTTCCTCCTGCCGACAACCAGCGCTGCCCGTCGAAGTGGGGCACGGGTGATGAGCGTGGTTCGGGAAATTTGATGAAACCGGAGCAAGTGCTCAAGGCAGCGAAGCTGATCCGCACCGGCGAGGTGATTGAACTGGGGCAGGTTCTCGATCCCGAAAAAATGCCCTTCTTTCCGGGCCGCCAGTTGAGCATCATGACCAAGCGCACGAACGTCTTGCCGCAGTCGAATCGCCGCATTAGCAATGAGGAAATGGTGATTGGTGAGATGGGCCAAATCGGAACACAATTCGATGGTTTCAGTCATCAAGGCATCGACAACGGCTTTTACAATTGCTTCAAGCAGGACCAGATCGCTACCAGGAACGGATTTTCCAAGCTCGGCATCGAAAAAGTGGGCGCGCTGATGACGAGAGGCGTGCTGATCGACGTCGCTGCTCTGAAAGGCGTCGAAATGTTGCCGGACATGTACGAAATCACCGTCCGGGATTTACAGGATGCACTGAAGCGGCAGAATCTCACGCTCCAGGCCGGCGATGCGATCATCATCAATACGGGCTGGGGCAAGTTGTGGGGCAAGGATAATCTCCGTTATATCAAAACAGACCCCGGCATCGGCGTCGCAGCTGCCGAATGGCTGGCGAAACAAAACCCGATGCTCATTGGTTCCGACAACTGGTCCGTGGAAGTGAACCCGAATCCCGATCCCAAAATCAGCTCGCCGGTTCACCAGATTCTTCTGGCTGTCAACGGCATCCATATACTCGAAAGCCTCAAACTGGACGAACTCGCGGCAAAACGCGTCAACGAATTCGTCTTAATCCTGGAGCCGCTAAAGCTCAAAGGCGCGACGGGATCCACCGTCGCGCCCGTTGCGATTAGGTAAGCTCGAAGTTCCGGAGCGTTTCTAAGAATGAGAATTGAGAATTGATACCTACGGCTCTCCTGGAAGCGCGGGCGTGCTCTGGGGCGGCTTGCGATGATGTGTCGCCTGCTCGTAGCCGTACGCGAGCTTAAGCATCGTTCCCTCCTCATAGGGCCGTCCCATGAACGTGATTCCGGCGGGAAGGTTGTCGGCTGTAAAACCTGCCGGCACAGCGATAGCAGGAACGAAAACGAGAAACGTATTGAGATGAGGCACTCCTTTCGTGTTCACAAAAGGAGGATTCACGCCGTCCTTGATAAGCGTCGGCTGATGCTCGACGGACTTGTATACGATGGCATCGAGCTTGTTGTCTGCCAGGACCTTCATGAAGTTCGTCATCAGTTCGTCCTGCGCACGCAGGAACCGGTAGTAGCGAGTATCGTCGGAAGTGCGCCGAAGACGATCTTGCGCATAGGGGACCACTTTTGCGAATCCCGGCGCGCGCAAGAGCTCGTCGATAGACTTGAATGGAGCTTTGGCGCTCCGGCCCACGAATACTTTGAATGCATCCTGCACCTCCGTAGGACCGATCGTTCGTGTGGCGAGTAATTGATTCAACTTCGGAATCGTAATCGGATCGACGACGTTCGCGCCCGCCGCCTTGAGCTCTCGGACGGCTTTGTCGAAAACTGCTGTTACCTTTGCGAAGTCGGCCGATTGCGGTTCGGACCCCTGCCCCATCGGCTCACGCAGGATACCGATACGCGCGCCCTGCAAGCCATTCCTGTCGAGAAACTTGGTATAGGTATCTGGAATATGACCCACGCCTCGAGCGGTCAGTGGATCCTCGGGGTCGTACCCGACCATCACATCGAGAAGTTTCGCCAGATCGGTGACGGTCCGCGCCATCGGCCCGAGCGATCCGTTGACCTCGGGCCAGCCGTCAAACATGCCGCCGCGGCTGACGAGTCCGGCCGTGGGTCTCATCCCCACGACCGAATTCCAGGTCGATGGACGCCGAATCGACGCAAATCCTTCTTCACCGACAGCGATTGTCGCAAAGTTTGCCGAAAGCCCCGCCCCCGATCCGCCGGATGAACCGCCGACCGTTCGATCCAGCGCGTAAGGATTCCGAGTTGAGCCGAACAGCGAGCCATGGGTATCTCCTCCTCCCAATTCACCGAGCGTTGTCTTTCCCAGAATGATCGCTCCGGCTTTCCTCAGTTTCTCCGCGACGAAGGAATCTCGGTCCGGTAAGTAGCCTTCAAACAGGATCGAGCCGAGTGTCGTCGGCATTCCTTTGACATCAAACTGATCCTTGACGATGACCGGAATGCCATGAAGAGGGCCGGTAAGACCCGATCGCTTGAATGCCGCATCCAAGCGGTCGGCCTCATCAAGCGCCTTTGGATTGATGGTAATGATCGAATTGATAGCCGGCCCCTTCTTGTCGTACGCGTCGATCCGCTTCAGATAAAGCTCGACAAGTTGATGCGCGGTCAGCCGTCCGGTCTTGTAAGCGTTCTGGACCGCCTCGATTGTGGTTTCCTGGAGCTTGAACGTTTGAGCCTGGCTCGGGGCTTTGCCGGGCCACAGAAGGACGACAAGGATCAATATTCCAGCCCAAACTAATTTCTTCCGAATCATCGAGAGCCTCCCTTGTAGCATTCGTTCATTCCGGCTTCGCCGGCGCTCTAGCAGCGAACTTGGAGTCGCGCACGCATGCGCGGCCGCGGGCATCCTGCCACAATTTTTCTTCGTTGTGAAGTTTGCCAAGTGCCCGCGCCACTGCCTGGAAATTGTACTCGTTAAAGTACTCGGCGATTTCCTGGTAATACTTCGGTTCGGCTTCGATCAACTTGTGGATTTTCCCAGCGAGATCCGCAATTGTCTTTTCGTCGTTTGCACGGACGGAAGACAGATCAGTCTTCCCGCGGAGGTAATCGTCGATTTTCGCGCGTTCGGCGTAAGCATATGCGATGCGCTCAAAGCGCTCGCGCGGCACTCCCTCGGGTATCGTCGCGTCGACACCCACTTTTGCGCCCGTCGGCACAACGCCGGGAGGGGTGACCGGCAGACTCGGGTCGAGCGGCTTGGCTCGCGCTCCGGGTATGATGACGATGTCTTTGTCTCCCTGCACGCGGGTGGCAATCGCCCACTCGACATCGGTGGCATCGAAGACATCGATGTCGTCATCCACGATGACGACGTGCTTCATATCCATCGCTGTCAGCGCGGCAAGCAGTGCGTTCTTGCCTTCGCCGGCCTGCTTCTTGATCGAAATAACCGCGTGCCAGAAGCCGCAGCCTCCGAGCGTCACGTTGATGTCCTTCACCTGCACTCCGGCGGCCTTCAATGCGCGGCGCAATGCGGTATAGCGTGTGGGAGCGGCCAGCCAGGTGTTCTCCCACGGCATATGCAGCGCGTAATAGATCGCGTCCTTTCGCATGGTAACGGCCTTGATCCTTACCAGCGGATTCCAGTGAAGTCCGCCCATCAGGCGCGTGAATTCACCGAAGCGGCCTTCGGGATGGCTCCAGCCGGTCGGCAGGATTTCGGCCTCGAGAACGATTTCGGCATCCGCAATGCAGGGCATATCGATCGTTTCACACATTGCAAGCTCGACGGCTGCTCCGCGAATACCGCCGGCGATTGCCAACTCATCGACACCGAGCGGAGCGCGGAAACCTGAACCCATGATTTCGAACGGATGAGTGCCGATCGAAATCGAAATCGGACACGGCCGCCCAGCCTCATAGGCACGTTGAGCATACAACCGCATGTTGTTTGGGGTAACGATGTCGATGCCCGTGAGGTTCGTCTCCTTGACCATGAACCGATACATTCCGGAGTTGAAGCCGAACTCCGCGTCTTTTGCGATCACAACCCCGGCCGTGATCATCGGACCACCGTCGTAGATAGACGACATTGGTATCGGTAGCCGGAAGAGATCGACCGCGTCGCCGATTTGGACGACTTCTTTGTTGGGAGCGGTCTCCGCGTATCCCGGTTCGATTGGATGTTCAATGCCGTGCTGCAGCTTCGCTTCGATTTGCCCGTAGGTCTCACAGCCCATCGACATGATGGCGCGTGTGCGGGTCCGGAGGATGCCGGAAACGACGGGAATGTCATAGCCGATCACGGTGTGGAACATCAGAGCTGTCTTTGCTTGATCCACCAAGGTTGCGATATGACGGATGTCTACCGGCTGCCGGATGTCGGTAAGCTCGTTTTCCTGCCGGAATCGTTCGAGCAAATCGCGGAAGGTTTCCTTCGCGTACTGTTGCGTGCTCATGCTAGAGGTCTATTACACTATACGGATCGTGAATCGATATTCTTTTCTCATCGAGACCTATTCCACGGAGCGCCAGAAAATTCTTGGTGTCTGGGCGATGTTCAAGGACGAAGAGTTGCCGTGGAGGCCACACCCCCGAGCACGCAGCGTGCACGAGCAGATGGTCCATCAATGCGTGAGTGAAGATCATTGGATGAAAAACTTTCTGGGCATTGATCTGGGTGAGCCGCCCTTGCCTGCGCTCGAAACGAAACTTGAGTTCATCAAGAAATACGCCGAATCGTCCTCAACCCGAATGGGCAGGCTGGAGGCGAAGCCCGAATCCTGGTTCGAAGACACCGCGCAATTTTTCGATGTCCACCGGAGCCGAGCCTGGATTCTGGTGCGCCGCATCGCCCATTCCGCCCATCACCGCGGCCAACTCACGACCTATCTGCGTGCGCTTGGCCACGAACTCTACAGCACCTATGGCCCTACTGCCGATACCGGCGGTCTCTTTCAAGACGGCGCACGCGTAATTTATCAATATCCGGATATTGAGACTCTGCTCGTTTCCGAAGCGCGCGGAGGTGTTCGGCCTCCGCTGCCGGGTCCGGGTTCTAAACCGCCGACCGAGCGTCCGTAGCCAACTCCGCACGCTAAAACGCGTACTTCAACGCAAATTGCAGTTTCCGGGTGGGCTGAGCGGCCAGGATCTGGCCGAACATGTTGTTGCTCACATTCACGAATGCAGGGACCGCGTTGGATATGGGGTTGGCAGTACTGGGCACGGACGGGACAAAGCTGTTTGTCACATTGAACGCATCGACGCGAATCTGCAGGCTCTGTTTTTCCCGAGTTTGAAAATTCCGCGACAACGCCATATCGAGACCCCAAAACCGCGGACCGACGATGCTGTTCCACCCCAGATTCCCTACCGTGCCAAGCGGCTGCGGCGCGAAAGCCGCCAGGTTCAGGTACGGACATCCTGCGCAGCTCTTTCCGGTATACCCCTGGTCAGGAAGCACGAGGTTCGGCCGCTGATGATTGATTCCGTTCAACTCGCGATCGGTTCCGTCCTGGATTGCAAGTGGAGTGCCCGACGCGAACCTGTAGATTCCCGCGAGCTGCCAGCCAGTGACGATCAGTCGCAGAGTGTTGTTGTTGAACCGGGGAACCTGCGCTACGCCTGAAACATTGACGACATGCCGGCGGTCGGTATCGCAGTCTCCGCGATCGAACAGCGGATTGTTCACTACCGTAACCGTCTGGTCGGTTTTCGTGTTGTATCCCTGAAAATATCCTGTGCAGTGCGACCATGTCCAATTGGCATTCATGCTCATTCCGCGGCTCGCCTTGCGTTCAACATTCAACGTCATGCCGGCATAACGCTGCGTACCCGAAGGATCCCACTTGTCCATATTTCCGACGTACTGCCCTTCAGCGGGATTCACCAGGCTAAGAACACGGCGCGCATCGGTATTCGCAATCGCGTTGCAATTGATGGCGGTGGCCGCGCAACCCGTCGTCACGATCGGGCCGTTCACGAGCACGGCATAGTTGATTGGAACGTTCATATACAGATGCATCACACGGCTTCCGAGATAGCTTGCTGTCGCAATCCAATTCGGTCCGAACTGGCGCTGCAGCGAGACGTTCCACGTATACGTGTTCGGAGTAGGGAGATCATAGGGCGTTGTGATGAATTGCCCCCTCGGCGTGAAAGTCATGTTCTTCTGAACCGTGTATGGAAAGGGATTGCCACCGGGATAGCCAAGCCACGGGTCGGCAAGACCGCCCGGAGGACTTGTGATGGTCGTGCGTCCTCCCCACGGATTCGAACCCGCCTGATCTTCCCGCGTGATGCCCGGGACGTAGGCGTAACCGAACGAGTACGCCGCGCGAATCGATGTTTTGCCGGCACCCGTCGGATCCCACGCGAATCCGACTCGCGGATCAAACTGCTTCCAGCGACTGTAGGTCGCGGATTTCCCGGGGAAGCCGGGGTCGCCCGGGAAGTAAAATCCTGCAGGTGCGTTCACGAACATCGTGCTCTTGACGCCGTTCAGAAAGCGATCCATATCGAAGACGGAAATCTGACCGTTGGTTACGGTCTGTGGCAGGAAGGGTTCCCATCGCAGCCCGTAATTGAGCGTCAGACGCGGCGTCGCTTTCCATGCGTCGGTGAAATACAGGTTCACAGAATTCTGGTGCGTCGCATTCGAGTTCGGAAGCCCCTGAAAAAGAGTATTCAGATTTCCGAGGAAGAAATCGGCCATTCCGAGACCGGTCACAGAACCGTTGAAGTTCAACTGTCCGGTACTCGCAAAGTGAGTGAACTCGGCTACTCTACCTTGCCATGCGCCTCCGCCTAATGCGATCAGGTGTGTGCCGTGAACCCAATTCAAATCGTCGTTGACGGCATACGAAGTTCCCGTCCAATGTTCACCCCTTGCAGACGTGCTTCCCATTGTGAATCCGCCGCTGATGCTCATTGTCCCGATCGTCCGGGGGTTCTCGTCGCACCACATCTTTACCCCAGCAGTGCAGTAGGAGAAAGCGAGGTTCGGCACGTACCTGTGCGCTGTGCGGTTGAAGGCCAACCGGAAGGAATGGACCAGGTTCGCGCTGACGAGGTACGTATCTCCAATCGCAATCGAATTTGCGAGTTGATCCAAGCCCGTATTCGTCCAGTTCAGGAGATTGGGATCGAGGTCAAATGATCTCGGAACTTTTTGTTGAGTCGCGAGCAGGCGGACAAAGGCAGATTGTTTCGTACTTATCTGGTAATCGACTTTCCCGACGTACTGCCGATCATCCTCGTCGCTGGGCGTGTTATAGGTGATGCGGCCGCAAGGATCCGGCGTAATGCCGTCTTGCTTCAGCGCATCGAGAAGCTTGTTTGTAATGTACACGGAGGGCGCCGCATACAACGACGGCGAGATCTGGTTATTCATAAATGGTGCGCGCAAGACTCGAGCCGTGCCCAAATTGCAAGGGGCTGAGGCGAAGCTTGTCCAGTCGCCTGCCATCATTGCGGGTGTCGGAACAGTTGAGATGCTGTTGCCGGGATTCTCGCGCCGGATCGAATCCTGGAATCCGGCGAAATAGAATAGACGGTTGCCGATAATCGGGCCGCCGATAGTTCCGCCGAATTGATTCCGTTTATAGGTGCTGGCTTT
>Ga0209236_1002765_pt1 | contig 10686 bp, 9 predicted proteins | sample GraSoi013_1_40cm_FD_185819 | JGI IMG/M metagenome (GOLD analysis project Ga0209236, IMG submission 185819) | Grasslands soil microbial communities from the Angelo Coastal Reserve, California, USA - Sample 09_27_2013_1_40cm (SPAdes) (version 2) | ecosystem: Environmental > Terrestrial > Soil >... | reverse complement strand
AAACGATGCTGGAAGTGCTAAGGAGAGCCGTTGGAGTCTTCTAGGAACCTCCATCATGGAATCACAGGGCGCGACCATAAGATATTAGCCAATCTCGATAATCAACAGTCTCACTGGGGAAGACCAAAGATGCCCGTGGATCTAGACGATTTGAAGCTACTTTCGAAGATAGATCGCTCTAACATGATGAGTGCTGTCGATCGGTTTTCCGATATTTTTCTTCGCTCCAGAGACGAGGCGGAAGTTTCTGTGACGAAAACAAAAGCCTCGTTCCAAAGCCTCGTACTAATGGGGATGGGCGGATCGGCGAGTGCAGCGGACGTAGTCTTGGATTGGCTCAAAGGGTCCTTGCCCATTCCAGCGCTGGTTCATCGCGAGCCTGGATTGCCTGCCTTTGTCAATTCGAGAACTCTGTTCATCGCGCTGAGCTACTCAGGTGAGACTTCAGAGACGCTGGCCGCGTTTCGAGAGGCGAAGAACCGAGGCAGTTCTCTTGTAGGTATTGGACATGGAGGGTCACTCGCCTCGTTTTGTTATCGCTTCAAGGCACCATTCATTCGTGTCGAAGCCTCGCTGGCTCCGAGAGCCGCGCTTGGCCAATTGATTGTCTCCGCGGCAATTGCTCTGGAAAATGCTAACCTGATTCGCTCAACCACACGAGAGATATCGAAAGCTGCTCAGGAGCTTGTCCGCATCAGGCGCCGCTGCCGGATCGAAACTCCTGTGGCAGACAATCCGGCAAAGAGTCTAGCAGTGAAACTGTTAGGCCATTTGCCAGTACTGTATTCTCTGCAAAGGATGTCTTCGGTTGCTCGCAGGTTCAAGAACCAACTTGCGGAGAACAGCAAGTTACTCGCGAAATACGATTTGTTGCCGGAGGCGGGGCACAACGAGGTTGAAGCTTGGCACGAGAGAGACAACATGCTACCGGTGATTATTCGAGACGCGCAGGAGACCTCGCTTGAGCGTTCAATCGTCCGTGCCTTCCGCGGTACGATAAGTTCGGCGAGCCGATCTCATCCGCTGGACGTCCGCGTCGCTAGCAGAGGAAGCCTTTCGAGGCTACTATCTCCAATCTTCTTTCTCGATTATGTGTCCGTGTACCTCGCTATGCTGAGGCGAGTTGATCCGACCCCTACTTACCTAATCAACGAATACAAGAAGCGCTAAGGACGTAGGGTCTTCGACCACGCTCTACCCTTTCGCTACTCCGATGGGAGTCATGCGGACAACTTTCTTTCCTATTCCAAGTTGGTCACTCACATCGGCGACTCTGTCTACATCCTTGTAGGCGTCAGGTGCTTCCTCAGCGAGAACTTCCATGCTTGCCGCTCTGATGACTATTCCTCGGCTTTCCAGTAATTTCTTCAAGTCTGCTCCCCGCCACTTTCGTTTCGCCGCCGAACGACTCATGAATCTCCCAGCGCCATGAGCGGTAGTTCCGAAACTCAACTCCATTGCCTTGGGCGTGCCTATCAATACCCAGCTGCTAGTTCCCATACTTCCCGGAATCAGGACCGGCTGTCCAACGTCTCTGTACTGAGCAGGGACATCCGGATGCTCTGGGGGGAAAGAGCGGGTCGCGCCCTTTCTATGGACGATGACTTTTGTAGCCTCGCCATCAATGTGGTGCGACTCAATCTTCGCGACGTTGTGACAGACGTCGTAGACAATTCGCATATCCATTGAATCTGCTGATTTCGCGAATACCTTCTCGAACGCCTGTCGCGCCCAGTGGGTGATCATTTGCCTGTTGACCCAGGCGAAGTTGCATGCAGCGGACATCGCCGGGAGATAGTCCTCAGCCTCAGGACTCTTGCTCGGGCAGGCGGCTAGTTCTCTGTCGGGTAAGTGGATGTTGTATTTTCCCGTCGCTCTTTCCATGACCTTCAAATAATCGCTGCATATCTGGTGTCCATACCCTCTGCTCCCGGTATGGATCAGTACGAGAATTTGCCCTTTCTTGTGGATTCCTAAGCGCTGGGCAACTCGTTCATCGAAAATCCGGTCTGCTCTCTCGATCTCGATAAAATGGTTGCCGCTCCCTAGACTTCCCAATTGTGGCGCTCCGCGCGATCTTGCACTGCTCGACACTTTTGACGGATCAGCTGCTTCCATGCAGCCCTCCTCTTCGATCGTCTTGGGATCTTCAGGCCAAGCGTACCCTTTGTCGACGGCCCAATCGAGGCCGTCAGTAACCGCCTTGTCCAGCTCGATCGAGGTAAGTTTGATCTGTCCTCGGCTTCCGAGGCCTGATGGAATGAAATTGAAAATTGTGTCAACGAGCCGCGACAGTGCCGGCCGGACCTCATCCTCGCTGAGATTTGTACGAATGAGCCTGACTCCACAGTTAATATCGTAACCAACGCCTCCGGGGCTGATTAGCCCTTCATCATAGTCTGTTGCAGCTACCCCTCCGATCGGAAATCCATAACCCTCATGCCCGTCCGGCATCGTGATAGCATACTTGTAGATGCCAGTTAGATGGGTGACATTGACACACTGTTGGATCGTCCTGTCAGTGCGCATCTTGGCTAGTAGGTCTTCGTCGGCGTAGATTCGCGCTGGGACCTTCATTCCAGGCAGGTAGTCTTGCGGTACTTCCCAGATGTTTTGAGATACTTGCTTAATGGGGATGTCAGTGCTCGATCTGCTCCAAGAGTTCAAAGCTTGAGTGCTCATTCGTTAACCAAAACGCAGAACGACGACCTAGCTATAAGTATCGTTGGGTCAGTCGGCAGAATAAGCGGGATCCACTTATCCCTTAGACTAGCCATCAAAGATCTAGAATGAATCTGACTCTGGCCTCCTTCGCACTTTCTTCGATTGCCATTAGATAGTAAGTCACCCCTTTTACCTCGGTCCTAGCTCCATGCTTTTCCCGATCATACTTCTCGCCTCTCACTTTCGCATGAAGGTCGAACAGTGTCGGTCCGTCAGATGCGATGCTGATGTCGTATGACGCGTAAACCATTTCTTTGATGTCGAACTCTAAGAGTAGTTGTTCAAGCCAATTGTAGAGGAGTTCCTTCTTGTCGTGGCCTTCAACTCGGACATGCTCTTCTACGATTGGGTCGATTTTCTCAAAAAACAACATCGTTTCATAGAATCCTTGCGCGGCTTGAGCAAATGCTCGTTCAAGCATCGGGCCCCAGGCTTCAATATAAGCATCTGTAGTGTGTTCGAGAAATCTATGTCCCTCTACCTTCCGTTCTTGCGCCGACACTTGACTCGAAATAATCGGGTCGCAGGAACCGTTTATTAGGTGAGTTGAGGATGAAATGTTTCTTTGACCTGAACGCGGGTTACCTTGCCGGGATTACGCAATCTATGAGATTGTGTCTCGTGGGCCGAGTGGATTAACCCGTCCGTGTGGGTCTAAAGGCGCAGTTCTCCTTTGGGGGAGCGTTGGCCTTGAGAGCCTGTGGCCCGTCAGGGCCGCGTGGGTTCGAATCCCACTCCCGGCGCCAGAAATGCACGGAGCTGACTTGAAAGTGTGAAGGATCTCTGGAGAAATGACTTACCTCCTGGGACCTAGAAAAGAATGTTTGTGTCTATTTCGGAGAATGTAGTTTTACGTCTGTCCTAGACGTTTACCGTACTTCGTGCTTGATGAACACGTTTGGGTCTGATCCTGGCAGGCTCCCCTGTGCGCGGTTCCGGGGTCCTATGGAGCCAAGCGGCTGAGAGCGTTTGGCTATTGCAGATGAGCTACGATAACGTTGCGAATTCCGTTAGGTTTTCCGAGCTTATGCTGTACTGCTCGGCGCTATTGCCGGTTGGGGACAGGTAGCGATGTGCGCGGAGTACTTGTCCAGTCGAATGTTCTCGTGGCAGCGCGGACACTGGAGTACCTTCATCTCCGATCGGATGTTTCTTCCCTTCCAATTTCTTCCTCTCAGTTTCTATACACCTCTATCTGTTTCCTTTGCTGTTTTACAGAAAGCGGTCATTGTCAGCGCGGGGTTCCTGTATCCAGCGAGAGCGTTAAGTCGACGATACGATATAAGGACTCTTTCACTGACGGCTAGAGTTCCGAGTCTTGGGGCACTCTGTGGAGACGACTAGTCATAGTATTTGGGATGTATTTTCTCTCTGAAAGCCGCAGCGCCTCTCTCGAAGTCAGGGCTTGTAATTGTTCTGAATAGCTCCCTATGCGCAAGGTCCAGCGCACGTGTCGTGAAAAGGCTTCGATGAATGCGTTTGAAGCTAGCGTTTGAGATTGGCGAAACTTTTCGTATTTCATTCACGATCCGGTCCACGCGCTCATGTAGGTGGGGGGCCTCTTCAACGTAGTTTACGAGGCCGTAAGATCGCGCTTCGTCTGCGCTGATTGGTGCTCCGGTCAGATTCATTTCAACGACCTTCCTGCCTGTCATGGTGAATTGGCCTATTGCGGCGGAGATGCAGCACAGCGCGCCGACCCTTCCGCCGGAGAAGGCAAACGTGGATCCTGTCGATGCCGCAACTAGGTCAGAGGCTAGTGCGATCTCCGCACCCGCGCCGTAGGCGGGACCGTCGACCATTGAGATAATTGGTTTCTCGCATCCTAGAAATCGTTTCCAAAATGGCTTGACGAGATTGTAGACGAACTCGCGGGCTTCCCTGCGGGATGCGAATCCGCTCACTTCCTTCACGTCTAATCCTGCGGAGAATGCTCTTCCTTCTCCCTTGATGACAATCGATGATATGGCTCGTTCTTTCGAAGCACTCCTCAAGGAGGCTTCGAGCTCTCGAAACATTCCCTTGGAGAGAGCGTTGAGTGCTTCGGGCCGGCTCATTGTGAGCCAGGCGGTATGATCTTGAACCTCATATTCGACATTCTTGTGAGGCAACATATTACGCTCCTAAGTTGATGAGAGGGATTTCGAGTGAGTATTTTTCGATTGTTTCCTCAAGTTCGAGAACATTTTTGAGGTGCCTCCACTAATGGCTTGACGTCACGGTGCGAAGTTCTGATTAACCTGCCGTATAACTCGAATCTCAAGCTGAAGGCCCTCCTGGATCGTGTCAATGGCGACGAATACCTTCTGAGTCTATGGGAATGCATCAATGTTAATGCCGTGAGAAGACTCGGTCTTTCTGATCACGGCCCGGTTCACTTCGCAATAGTCTCAAACATAGCCCTGAAAATCCTACGCAACCTTCTGGAGGCGGACGTCAAGCCCAACATAGTTACGGATCATAAGATGACAAACGAGGATGCAGAAGTAGTCGTATTCCTCGGTGCCGTTCTTCACGATCTAGGAATGATCGTCCACCGAGAAAACCATCACATGTTCAGCGTTCCGCTGGCGTTTCAACTACTCCCAAAACTACTAGAGGGGATTTATGATGAAAAGGAACGAGCGATCATCACTTCCGAGACTCTTCACACTATTTACGCTCATGAATCCGAGATTCCTCAGCTGACGCTTGAAGCGGGAGTTGTGAGAGTGGCCGACGCCCTGGACATGAAAGAAGGCCGTGCTCGAATTCCGTTTACCGCAGGGAAGAAGGATATTCACGCATTATCCGCAATGTCCATACGAGACGTCAAGATAAGAAAAAGTAAGCAGAAGCCGGTGATAGTGGAAATTAGCATGTACAACGAATCAGGCATATTCCAGGTTGATCAACTGCTAAGAAAGAAGATCGCAGGGACAAAGTTAGAGGGCTTCATAGAAGTTGTGGCGCAAGTCGAAAACCAGCAAAGGAAAACGGTGCTCTCCAGATATACGTTAGGCACCGTTGCCGAGACCCCGACAGCCGAGGTCTTCGTTCAAAAATAGACCCGATGGATCCTACGACGGGAGGATCTGGTCAAAGACCGTTATTGCTAGGTTTCTACTCTACCTTTGCTAGCTTTCCGTATCGTCCGACGTTAAGCTGGAGTTCCCCTCTAAATGAGTCAACGTAGCCGTTCTGAATTTCAATCGTATCGTTGACTGCAACCTTGGATATGTTCTCATTCCACAATGTGACCTTGACCGACCCGGACTCGTCCTGAAGAGTCGCGGACGCAACTTGGCCAGGACCGAATTTTGTCTGTACTTCCCTCGGGCTCTCAACGTCGACGATCTTTCCCTTCACATCGACTCTTCTCATTCCCGGTTTTAGTTCTGCGATTTTCATTCTGTTGCTCCTGTGACGACCTCTCCGGTTGCGAAGTTGTTCCTTACGCCTGTTATTCGTACCTTGACTTTGTCGCCGGTGTTGGTTCCAGGGACGAATATGACAAAGTTGTTGAAGCGGGCGATCCCGTCGCCTCTCCTACCGACTGAATCGATCGTAACATCGATCTCCTGACCCTCCTCTACAGGGACCGGGCCCCGGTCGCGCTCGAAGCTTCTCCCGCCGCCCTCGCGGCCGCCGTATCCGCCACCCCTTCCATAACCCCCTCCACCTCCTCCACGGCCATAGCCCCCGCCTCCACCTCTGCCTCCTCCACTATATCCTCCTCCTCTTCCATAACTGCCTCCTCTTCTACCGTAGCTTCTACGCGGTCTCTCTTCTCCTCCACCTTCCATTTTTTGGTTCTACTCTTGTTTTTCTAAAGTCGAGTTGAACAATCGATAGGTCAGTACAATAGCAATATCATAAGCAAAACTTGCTTTCAAAACTACTTTCATACCGCCCGAGCTTTGTTCTAGACCCGTCCTTGAGTTCCGGCGCGTCTGATTCCGTATTAAAGATTTGACCCGGTTTATCAGTCTCAATAATTGATCCCAGTTGATCTAACTCCTACGATTCCGTCCTGAAACGCTCGCCCCATAATAGGCGACTACGTGTGTCTATGGCAGGTCAGTCTTTACGCCTTAAATGGGGCAAGGAGCAGTCGCCTCTGCTGGTAAGGGCGGATCGTCTAATGCATGAAGAACCTCAGTCTATGCCACCGTCGTCTTCCGATTCAAAGGAATCTCCGTCTTCGACTCTGATTGTGACAAAGGTTAGCGCGTCACCATCACCATTTTCCGCATTCACACCTAAGCTTGTGGAGAAGAGATGGGACCATAACACGGAACTCCTAACCCAACAATTCTGGGAAAGGGAGGGACTCTACAAGTTCAACGTCAATTCAAAGAAGTCCATCTTCACAATAGACACTCCACCGCCCTACCCTTCCGGGAGACCATGGCATATCGGAGCGCTAGCTCACTATGCTCAGATAGACATGATCGCAAGGACATCTCGCGCTTTGGGCTACGAGACCCTCTTCCCCATAGGCATTGACAGAAACGGGCTGCCAGTAGAACGCTACGTTGAGACAACTTACAAGATCGAGATGCGCTCCCAGGATCGAGAGAAATTCATCGAGCTGTGCGCGCGTGCGCTAGACGAATTGGAGGCTGAGATGGTGGGACTAATGAAGCGGGAGGGCCTCAGCCCGAATTTTGCTAACAAATACAGGACAGACGGTGAAGACTATCGAAAACTGACTCAGAGAACCTTCATCGAACTCTGGGAGAAGCATCTCATCTATGAAGGCACTTATCCAAGTAACTATTGTCCCGGATGTCAGACGACAATCGCGGATGCCGAAATCATCTACCAAGAGAAACCCACCAAACTAGTGAGCATCGCGTTCAAGGTCAAAGAGACTGGCGAGGAGCTAGTGATCGCCACAACTCGCCCCGAGCTGATGAGCTCATGTCAGCTCGTTATCTTGAACCCTGAGGATGAGAGCTACAAGAAACTTCACGGATTACACGCAGTCGTCCCAATTTTCGAGAGAGAAGTGGAGATCAGACCACATCCCGGCGCAAAGCGCGAGAAGGGGACAGGCGGAGTTATGATTTGCAGCTACGGCGACTATCACGATGTTACAATATTCAGAGAATTGGGTTTGCAAGAAATCATCTCAATAGACGAGAGAGGACGAATGACTGAGGCCGCCGGCAAGTTCCAAGATTTCACAGTAGAAGAAGCTAGGCGGAAGGTGATCGAGGAGCTGACCGCTAGGGGATTGGTCAGGCGGATATTGACGATCAAGCACGAGGTGCCCACTTGCGAGAGATCAGGCAATCCAATTGAGATCATTCCAATGAAAGAGTTCTATCTGAAACAGCTTGATTTCATTCCGCGGCTGACCAAGATCGCGAAATCACTCAAGTTTCATCCGGATTCTCACCGACAGATTCTACTGGATTGGCTCGGGTCCATCAATATCGACTGGCCCATCTCAAGAAGAAGGTACTACGGGACTGAGATCCCGATATGGTACTGTAAGAAGTGTGGACGGGCAAACTTACCGAAACCCGGCAAGTATTATCGGCCCTGGCGAGACCCACCTCCGTTCAAGAAATGCGTTTTCTGTGGCAACGATGAATTTACAGGAGAGACAAGAATTCTAGACACTTGGATGGATTCAAGCATCTCACCACTCTACAACTCTAGGTACGGAGAAAAAGACAAGCAGTCGTATCGGCGAACCTACCCGACGACGATTCGGCCTCAAGGTAAGGACATTGTCAGAACCTGGCTCCACTACACAATCCTACGCTGCTTCCAACTAACAGGTAAGAAACCATTCACCCATGTCTGGGTCACGGGGATGGGTCTAGACGAAAAGGGAGAGCGCATGAGCAAGAGCAGAGGTAACGTGGTGGATCCCGGACCGGTTTTTGAAAAATATGGAGCCGATGCGTTTCGACTTTGGTCGGCTCTCGAGACAAGCCTCGGTTCCGACTATCGCTACTCGGATGCGAGGATCGCCGGTGCGAGAAATACGCTCACAAAAATCTGGAACCTGGCCAGGTTCATATCCAGCTTTCGCCAAGTTCAGACGGCGAAACTTCGTCCAGCGGATAAATGGATTCTAGCCGAACTATCCCATTTGGCAAAGCGGTGTTTGCAGGGATACAAGGAGTTCAACTTCTTTATCCCAGCGACCGAATTGAGGGATTTTCTCTGGGGAAGCTTTGCGTCGCATTATCTTGAAATGGCAAAGACGAGGGCCTACGGGATCGGATTTGCCAGAACCGACCAGAGGGCCGCGTGGAGTACTCTTCACACCTGTCTCAAGACGGTGCTAGTCTTACTGGCTCCAATTGCTCCTCATTTGACTGACAGCATATGGCGAGAGATATACGGCAGGAAGAGCATACACTCGGAGGCTTTTCCGAGGGTCGTTTGGAAGGAGACGTATAGGAGATACACGCGATCCTTGGCGGAGTTCAACAGTGAAGTGTGGAAGATGAAGAAGGAGAAAGGGCTCTCGTTGTCCTCTCCCGTAGAAAGAGAAATTCCCTCAGATTTGCGATTGTTCAGGGAGGACTTGCAGGCGATGCACAAGATCTCCCTTGGTGGATGATTATTCAATCGTCAGTCTATTGGCGCTAGAGTATCTCCGAAAGTGCTGAATGGCATTGATGTCATCGGTTGGGGTTTCTTTTCCAGCAACCACTTAACCCCGACGATAGCCCCCCACACTCCGAGCGCCAGGGTTCCGAGTACAGCTAGCTCGCCGAATGTGACGAATACGCCATTGAATCCCGTGTAGACGCTGTAGACGTATAGGTAGAAGTTGAAGAACCAGTGAAGCAGAATGTCGGCGAACGCTCCGTAAGCCAAGTAAACCATGCCTAATGTGAATCCTGATAATGCAGTAGTAAGGAATTTTCCGGGTCCCCAGCCGCCTCCGCCAAAGATGTGGTAGGCCCCGAACACAATGGATGTGATGAAAAGGAAGGTCCACTCCGCCTTGGAGATGCCCTTTATGCCGTTGGTTGCTATGCTAGGTAGGCCAGATTTTTCCTTAGCGTATCCTGGAGAAACGAAGGCGGAGAGGACGATAATGATCTTTCTTGCTACGGTTTGGGATGTTTGGGCTGTGCTGTATGCTAGTCGTAATGCCACCAAGATGGCCACAACTAGCCCTATCGCACTTATCCTAAATCCGATCTCCTCGGCAACGGGCGCAGTAACTATGCCGGCGAACAATTCAGCTGCGCAAACGTCGGGAGAGGTTCCGGCCGGACAACTCAGGTTTCCGGTTGAGACCCCAGCACTATTTTGAATCAGGGCCAGGGCAAGGACGATTATGAAGAGACCCGAGCCCAGGATAGGCATGATTGCAAGCCAATTGGGTAGACTTCGAGGCCTTGAACCGGGCAAAAGCGACCTAAGGCCAGATATGAACCCGCCATTTGTTGACGCGGCCTTGATGAAGCAGATCACAAAGATGATTATCGATAAGATGACGAGCCACAGTCCGTTGACTTCGAGGGGGGTACGAAATGATAGCAAGAACGCGTATACTGTCAGATGCCCATTGAGGACTGAGAGTTGAGTAGCAAGTTGTGTTGATGTTATTACCGCTAGGCCCACCCCAAGAGATAGAACGTACGAACCGACGCTGATGACCACGGCTATCGCCGTTATCCAGCCGAGCGCCTCTCCTAGAGCATAGCCCATGCCGCAGCATGGCTAACAGACTTGTATTTTACTTTCCGGCACACGTTTTGCGAAGTCGCTAATGTCCATTCAGTCTTTGGTCTCGGATATGATACGACTTGTTTGGAAACTGGCTTGAAATCGACTAATTTCTAGGTGCGACGACCCACAGATGTGGGTTCAATAAGATGAAGCGTATTGTAGGTCGAAGAAGGCGATCGCAACTAGGGAAGAATGCCTGGTTGGCTACGAGGCAGACGGCTCGTCGAGGCAACCAGACGATGTAATGCCGGTACTTCAGCAGACCGATAC
>Ga0209236_1002764_pt1 | contig 10688 bp, 6 predicted proteins | sample GraSoi013_1_40cm_FD_185819 | JGI IMG/M metagenome (GOLD analysis project Ga0209236, IMG submission 185819) | Grasslands soil microbial communities from the Angelo Coastal Reserve, California, USA - Sample 09_27_2013_1_40cm (SPAdes) (version 2) | ecosystem: Environmental > Terrestrial > Soil >... | reverse complement strand
ACAGGCGAGGCTGGGCTTATCCGCCACATCGCTGTCGATGATTGCGGCACGATCCTCAACCCGATGCTGGTCGAGGGACAGGTGCACGGTGGCGTTGCCCAGGGCGTCGGGCAGGCGCTGTATGAGGAGTTCGTTTACGACGCTGAAGGAATGCCGCTGACGGCGAGCCTCATCGACTACACGATCCCGTCGATTGGGGAGATCCCTCCGATCGAGACCCTGCACACTGAGACGCCATCGCCGCACAACCCGTTGGGGGCGAAGGGGGTCGGGGAGTCGGGGACGATCGGGTCCACCGCGGCGGTTCAGAACGCGGTCATCGACGCTGTTTCCCACCTCGGCGTGCGCCACATCGACATGCCGCTGCACCCCATGCGCGTATGGGAGGCAATTCGCGCGGCCACGGAAGGGCCTTAGCCCTGACGCAGCCCGAGGGTGTTCCCATCTGGGTCGCGGAACCATGCTGCGCGAGCAGATCCGATTTGCGCGATGTGGCCCGTCGTACGGAGCGGCCCTTCGGCGTAGTCGAGGAACTTGACCCCTTTGGCGTCGAGGTTGCGGATCTCCGACTCGAGGTCCGTGACCTCGAAGTGGGCCACGGTGTGTTCTGTAACCGTTGATGGGCGCTTGAAAATCGAGAGCTCGCTGCTCTCCCCGCAGCGTAAGCGGACGGAAGCCGGGTTCTCCCAGAGGACGGTCAGTCCAAGCGTCTCAGCGTAAAACGCTTTGGCTCTTACGAGGTCGCTGACCGGCACGGTCGCCACCACCATCGTTGCACCGACCATCCTTCACACCCCCAATCGATAACTCCATTCGGGCTTCAGCCGCTATCGCTACCTGCAACCCCCTCTAGCCTGTCAACCCTCGCCTGGAGGCGATCGATCTCGATGTTGGCCTCATGGATTTGTTGCCCTGCATCATCATGGAGCTTGTCTAGTTCGTCTCTTTCTTCGACAGCAGCGAGAAGGGCGGGAAGGGCGTCCTGTACGAAGTGGATTTCCTCCGCCTGCCAGTTGGACGAGACCAGCGCCTTCAACCGCTCCATCTGCTCGGCTGTCAGGGGATCAGGCTTGGTCATTGTCACCCGCCTTGGCGGAACTACTCTTCTTCGTAGCCCAGGATTGGGCGCAGCCACCTCTGCACTTCGTCGAGAGCCATCCCCTTGCGGCGCGCGTAGTCATCGACCTGGTCGCGGCCGATCTTGCCCACCATGAAGTACCTCGAGTCGGGGTGGGCGAAGTAAAGGCCCGCGACCGCGGCGGTCGGTGTCATTGCAAAGGACTCCGTGAGGTCCATGCCGATCGATCGCGCGTCGAGGAGCTCGAACAATGTCCGCTTCTCCGAGTGGTCGGGGCACGCGGGATAGCCGAATGCCGGGCGGATGCCGCGGTACTTTTCGCCGATGAGCTCTTCGCTCGAACGTTTCGGCCCCTTCTCGTACCAGGATCGTCGCGCGACCTCGTGCAGGTACTCCGCGAACGCCTCGGCAAGGCGGTCCGCCAACGCCTTGACCATGATCGCGCGGTAGTCGTCGTGCTCGGCGGTAAACCGTTGCGCAAGCTCATCGACGCCCAGTCCCGCCGTCACCGCGAACGCGCCTATGTGGTCGCCATCGGGCGCTACGAAATCGGCCAGCGAGTAGTACGGCTTCTCGTCCCCGTGATCCACCTGCTGGCGGAGCATCGGGAAGCGATCGCCACTCTCGAGCACCACGTCGTCTCCGTCCGCGCGCGCCGGCCAGAATCCATACACGCCCTTGGCGCGCAGCCAGCCGTTGCTCTGGATCTCATCCAGCAGCTCCTTGGCGTGGTGGAACAGCTCGCGTGCGGCCGCTCCCTGCGACGGGCTGTCCAGAATCGCGGGGAACTTGCCCTTGAGCTCCCACGCGTGGAAGAAGAACGTCCAGTCGATGTACTCACGCAGCTCGGACAGACGCGGCTCGATTACCCGCGTCCCAGTGAACGGAGGTGCTGGACGGTCGCCGAAGTCGAGCTTTGCCCGCTTGGCCCGGGCCTCCCCCAGCGTCAGAAGGGACCGCTTCGCAGTCGTGTGCTGGGCACGCAGCTTGTCCTGCAGCGCGCGGTTGTCGCGGTCGAACGTCACGCGGCGCGCGTCGTCGAAGAGGTCTGAGACCACCCCGATCACCCGCGACGCGTCGAGCACGTGCACAGTCGAGCCGCTGTACGCGGGGGCGATGCGTACGGCCGTGTGCTGCTTGGAGGTGGTCGCGCCTCCAATCAAGAGTGGGATCGTGAACTGCCTGCGGGTCATCTCCTTGGCCACGGTCACCATCTCATCGAGCGATGGAGTGATGAGGCCGGACAGCCCGACGGCGTCGGCGCCCAGCTCGATCGCTGTGTCGAGGATCCTTTCGGCGGGCACCATCACACCGAGGTCGTGGACCTCGTAGTTGTTGCAGCCCAGAACGACGCCGACGATGTTCTTGCCTATGTCGTGCACGTCGCCCTTGACGGTCGCGAGCACGAGCTTGCCCCGAACCTGGTGGGTGTCGCCGGAGGCCTCCTTCTCCGCTTGCATAAACGGCTCGAGGTACGCGACCGCGCGCTTCATCGCCCGCGCGCTCTTCACCACCTGGGGCAGGAACATCTTGCCGGCGCCGAACAGGTCGCCCACCACTTTCATCCCGTCCATGAGTGGCCCTTCGATCACGCGCAGCGGCTTGCCATATTTCAGGCGTGCCTCCTCCGAGTCAGCCTCGATGAATGCGACCTCGCCATGCAGAACTGCATACGCGAGGCGGTCCTCGACCGATTTCTCCCGCCACGAAAGATCCACCTCGCGCTTGGTGCCGCCTCCCGACACGGTCTTCGCGAAGTCCACCAGGCGCTCGGTCGCATCTGCCCGCCGGTCGAAGATGACGTCCTCGACCAGCTCGAGCAGATCTTTCGGGATGTCTTCGTAGACGGCGAGCTGGCCGGCGTTCACGATGCCCATGTCGAGGCCGGCGCGGATCGCGTGATAGAGGAATGCGGAGTGCATCGCCTCGCGCACGCGGTCGTTTCCGCGGAACGAGAACGACAGGTTGGAGACGCCGCCCGAGATGCGAACGCCCGGGCATCGCTTCTTGATCTCTGTGGTGGCCGCGATGAATGCCTTCGCGTAGCCCGCGTGCTCTTCGATCCCAGTCGCGATGGCGAGGATGTTGGGGTCGAAGATGATGTCCTCCGGCTGGTAGCCGGCCTTGTCGATGAGAAGCTTGTACGCGCGGGAGCAGATGCCGACCTTGCGCTCGAGGGTGTCCGCCTGCCCCTGCTCGTCAAACGCCATCACGACCACCGCCGCCCCGTACTTGCGGGCGAGCTTCGCCTTCTCGAGAAAGGATTCCTCCCCCTCCTTGAGGCTGATCGAGTTGCAGACGCCCTTGCCCTGCAGGCATTTCAGCCCGGCCTCGAGGACGGTCCACTTCGAGCTGTCGACCATGATCGGGATGCGCGCAATCTCCGGCTCGGTGGCGATCAGATTGAGGAAGCGGGTCATAGCGGCCTCCGAGTCGAGGAGGTCGGCGTCCATGTTCACGTCGAGCAGGTTTGCGCCTCCGCGGACCTGGTCGAGCGCGACCTGCACGGCGGCACCGAAGTCGCCCGACTCGATCAGCCGGCGGAATTTGAGCGAGCCGGTGACGTTGGTTCGCTCGCCGATGACCACGAATCTTGTATCGGGGCCGATCTCGAACGGCTCGAGGCCGCTGAACCGCGCTCGCTCGACCCGCTCCGGCACCTGGCGCGGCGCGATGCCGGCGATCGCTTTGCGGATCTGGCGGATGTGGTCGGGCGTGGTACCACAGCAGCCGCCGGCGGCATTGAGGAAACCGCTGGCCGCAAAGTCCCGCAGCAGCCTGCTCGTGATCGGAGGCTCCTCGTCGTAACCGCCGAACGAGTTGGGCAGGCCCGCGTTCGGATAGCACGTCACGTACACCGGCGCCACACGTGACAGCGATTCGATGTAGGGCCGCATCTCGGTGGCACCCAGCGAGCAGTTGACGCCCGCGGCGAACGGCTCGGCATGCTCGACCGAGTTCCACCACGCCTCCACCGTCTGGCCGGACAGGTTGCGCCCGCTCCGGTCGACGATCGTCACGGACATGAAGAGCGGCAGCTCCGGCGCCACCTCCTTGACAGCCGCGATCGCGGCCTTGGAGTTGAGGGTGTCGAAAATCGTTTCGATGAGCAGGAAATCGGCGCCGCCATCGCGGAGCCCGCGCGCCGCCACCGCATAGCCCTCGCGGAGCTGGTCGAACGTCACATCACGATAGGAGGGGTCCTCGACCTTGGGCGAAAGGGACAGGGTTACGTTCGTCGGGCCCAATGAGCCGGCGACGAATCGGTTCTCATAAGCCGCGGCGGCCTCGCGGGCCAGCCGCGCTCCCTCGAAGTTGATCTCGTACGACAGGTCCTCGAGCCCATAGTCCGCTTGCGAGACAGGCGTCGCGGTGAAAGTGTTCGTGGTGATCAGGTCGGCGCCCGCCTCCAGGTACTCGCGGTGGATGCGGCTGACCACATCTGGCCGCGAAAGGCACAGGACGTCGACGTTGTTCTTCAACAGCTTTGGGTGGTCGCGGAAACGCTCGCCGCGCCAGTCCTCCTCGGTCAGGCCCTGCCTCTGCAGGAGCACGCCGATCGACCCGTCGAAGATCACGATCCGCTGCTTGAACAGCCGATCGAGGCGCTCACGAACCGACGGGGCTGAGACGGCGGAGGCCATGTGGACCCTTAAGAGTACGAGGAGGGGGTGAGCTCAGTCCCCGACGGGGCTCCAGACCTGGAACGTGCCGTCGTCGAAGAGTAATCGCCGTCCGCTTCCGGCAAGCCCGTCTATGGCCTTCTGGCGAACGGCTGGATTGATCGTATCGGTGGGGTTCCTGAACTGCTGGTACGCGTCCCGCTGGAGCACCACGTAGCAGCTCGCGTCCAGGAAATCCGGAAAGTCGTTGATGGTATGCCGGTTGGCCAGCCATACCGCAAGTCCATTGTCCGCCGACACAGGAGCGTCGGCGGGAATGATCGACGTCGCGTTCTCCAGCTGGGCGACGACATTCGGGCGCATGTAAAGACTCGATTCGGCGCCCAGCATTGGCGGAAAGCGGCCGGTGCCCCAGGCGAGGAGCAGCGGCGGAATGAGCGCGATCAACGCGTAGGCCGGGCGGATCGATCGCAGCTCGAGGAACCTACGCGCCCCAATTCCCCCCGCGACGATCAGGGGGAACAGCAGCAGCAGGATGTAGTGGACGTACAAGAGGTTCTGGGGATCGTGGCCGCTGAGAACGTTGGCGAGATACGGCGGGATGGCGAGGAGCAGCCAGCGTGGCGCCAGCACAGGCACAGCGAACATGCCGGCGACGATCGCCGCCACGGCGAGCATCGCCCGCGGGTTGAAGATGGCAGCAAGGACCGTGGTGGGCGTCGCATGAATTGCCGGGTTCAGGCCGATCAGCCATCGGTAATAGACGAAATCCGTGTACCCGCCGTTGCGAAAGTGCTGCTGCACGATCCCGGTGCCGATGAGGAACCACGCCCCGGCGAGGTAGACGATGAATCGCCAGTGCTTGCGGATCTCCGGAGCGCCGTAGACCCGCATCAGCAGCCCAATCATGCCGACCGTGTAGACCTGGTCCTCCTTGCAAGTGAGCACCAGCAAGCACAACACCCACATCGCCACGCGATGACCGCGAATTCCTGCCCAGGAAGCGAGCAGCGCGAGCGCGAGCGCCATGTTCTCGGGATGGAAGAAATCGCGTGCCGCCTCCTGGATCGCCGCCCAGAACGGAATGGGGGCCGACAGCGCCACCGCGAGCCAAGGCGATTCCGGGCGGTCGGCTGGCAGCAGCGCGCGGAAGAAGAGGTATGCGGCCGGCGCCGTAGCGGCCAGCCCGGCCGACGAGAAGATGAGCAGGACCGCCGGGTTGGCCCAGAACTTCTCGACCGCCGCCAGCACCACGAGGATCAGCTCGAAGTGGATGCCGAGGAAGTTGGCCCGCGCGAAGCTCGAGTAGAAGCCCTGGCCCACCGAGACGTTCCAGATCACTTGCTGGTCGTATGCGTAGTCCCAGGCCGAGCCGGTCATGCCGTACAGGCGCTGGAGCTCGCCATGAAGCGTCCAGGCGAAAGCGAGAGCGGCGGCCAGAAGCGGTACGGTCGGCGCGATCCACCACGCCAGCGGCTTCGTTCCCTCTCGCCGTGCAGAATCCAGCCCTACTGCTCCGACGGTCATCGCCCCGCCGAGCTTACCTACAATCGCCTTGGTGGCGACGCCGAAGCTTTCCGTGATCGTCCTCGTCTACAACGAAGTCGAGAGCATCGACCCGCTGCACGATGAGCTGACGGGGGTCCTCGCAGGACTCGACGTCTCGTACGAGATCCTCTACATCGACGACGGCAGCCGCGATGGGAGCACCGAGAGGATGGCCGAGCTCGCGCTCCACGACTCACACGTTCGCGTGGTGAGCTTTCGGCGTAACTTCGGCCAGACCGCCGCGGTGCAGGCGGGGATAGACAACAGCCGCGGGGAGATCCTCGTGTTCATGGACGGTGACATGCAGAACGACCCGCATGACATCCCACGTCTGCTGGAACGGCTCGACGAGGGCTATGACGTGGTCAGCGGCTGGCGCAAGGACCGCAAGGACGAAGCCTCTCGCGTTCTGCCCTCGAAGGTCGCGAACTGGGTCATCGCCCGCGTCACGGGCGTGCCGCTGAACGACTTCGGCTGCACGCTCAAGGCCTACCGCCGCGAGGTCATCGAGGACGTGAAGCTGTACGGAGAGATGCACAGGTTCATACCGGTGTACGCGTCCTGGGTGGGAGCACGAATCATGGAGCTGCCGGTGAATCATCGCCAGAGGGTGTTCGGGCACTCGAAGTATTCGCTGTCGCGAACCTCACGGGTGCTGCTCGACCTCATAACCGTGAAGCTGCTGGGGAGCTACTCGACCAAGCCCATCTATTTCTTTGGTTTCGCCGCGTTCGGCCTGTGGGCGCTCGCCCTGGTGTTCGCCGCGATCGTCATCATCCAGAAACTCCTACCCCCGTATCCGTATGCGCACAACAACCCGCTCCTGCTGCTGGCGGTGTTTCTGGCGATCGTCGGCGTCCAGTTGATCCTCATGGGTTTGCTTGCCGAGCTTTCGATTCGGACCTACCACGAGTCGCAGGGGAAGGCCGTGTATGTCGTGCGCGAAGTGATCGCGAGATATCAGGGCAACTCACGCCCCTCTCCCCGGCCCTCCCCCCGAGGGGGGGAGGGAAAAACCAAGGAGGGGGAGGCCGTCCGCACACGTAAGTAGATGTGCGGGATCTGCGGGGTCGCCGGCGGGGACGCTGCCCAGGGTCGCGAGCTCGTGGGGCGCATGTGCGCCGCGATGGTCCATCGCGGTCCGGATGACGAAGGCAGTGTGCAGCTCGATGGAGTGACGTTCGGGATGCGCCGCCTATCGATCATCGACGTCGAGGGCGGGCATCAGCCGATCCACAACGAAGACTCGACGGTGTGGGTCGTGCAGAACGGTGAGATCTACAACCACCTGGAGCTGCGCGACATTCTTGTCACGGCCGGTCATTCGTTCACGACCCAATCCGACACCGAAGTCCTGGTTCACGGCTATGAGGAGTGGGGCGAGGCAATGGTCGAGCGGCTGAACGGGATGTTCGCGTTCGCCGTTCTGGACCGGCGCCTGCGACGCGTGCTCCTGGCGCGCGACCGCATGGGGATCAAGCCTTTGCACTACGCGGTCGACGGACGCCGCCTGGTCTTCGCCTCGGAGCTGAAAGCGCTGCTCTGCGACCCGGTCCTGCGCAGGGAGATCGACCCGGTCGCTCTGGATGAGTACCTCGCGCTCGAGTTCGTGCCGTCGCCCCGCAGCATTGTGCGTGGCATCAGCAAGCTGCCGCCCGCCCACACGCTCGAGTGGTTCCCGGGCAGCGGGATGCACCGCCTTCACCGCTATTGGGCGCCAACGCTGGGCGAGGACGAGGGTGGCCAGCCGGCACACAGCGTCGACGAGCGTTGCGAAGAACTGCGCGCGGTGTTGCGCGAGTCGGTGCGCAAAGAGCTGATAAGCGACGTCCCACTGGGCGTATTTCTGTCGGGAGGGATCGATTCCAGCGCCGTCGCCGCGATGATGTCCCAGCTCGGCGGCGACGTGAAGAGCTTCTCGGTCGGGTTTGCCGAGCGCTCGTTCGACGAGTCCCAATACGCGCGGCAGGTCGCGTGGAATCTGGGCGCCGACCATCACGAGCTCACGCTCGAGCCGGCAATGCTGCTCGATCTCATCCCACGGCTACCGACGCTGCTGGATGAGCCGGTCGGCGACGCGTCCATCATCCCCACCTATCTGCTGTCGGCGTTCACGAGACGTCACGTCAAGGTGGCGCTGGGCGGGGACGGCGGGGACGAGCTCTTCGCCGGCTATCCCACCATGCAGGCGCACCGGCTCGCGGGCTTCTACAATCGCGCGCCACGGCTGCTCCGCAAGGGACTGGTCGAGCCCGTCGTGCACCGCCTGCCGGTTTCGCGCAACAACCTCAGCTTCGACTTCCGCGCCAAGCGGTTCGTGAGCGCCGCTGGGCACGGGGTGGCCGAGCGGCACCGGCGCTGGATGGGATCGTTCGCGACTGAGGAGAGGACGGCGCTGCTGTCTGCGGACATGCGCGATGTCCTGTCCGGTGGCGGCCACATGCGGCTGGAGAACCTCGACGGCGCGGACGTTCGCGACCCGCTCAACCAGGTCCTGCTCATGGACATGCGGCTCTATCTCGAGAACGACATCCTGGTCAAGCTGGATCGCGCGAGCATGATGGCGTCGCTCGAGGGCCGGGTGCCGCTGCTCAACAACGACTTCGTCGAGTTCGCCACCCGGCTTCCCTTGAACATGAAGCTGCGCGGCTTGCGGTCGAAATTTCTTTTGCGGCGTGCCCTGCGCGGGATTCTCCCGGACAGCATCCTCAACCGCCGAAAGAAGGGGTTCGGCGTTCCGGTCGCCGATTGGTTTCGCGGGCCGCTCAAGGAGCAGATGCGGTCAGTGCTGTCACCGGATCGGATCGCGCGCAAGGGCTTTTTCGACCCCGCGGCGGTTTCCCTGGTCGTCGATGATCACCTGGCCGGCCGGCGCGACAACCGTAAGCAGCTGTGGACGCTGTTCGTCTTCGAGCTGTGGCACGACTCTTACCTCACGGGGTCGAATAGAACCACCAGACCCTGACCCCACCGTCCTCTGACGGCGCCGAGCCTTCGACCTCGGTGAGGAAGGCGATGATTGCTGCCTGTCCGCGCGAGGGCCCGACGACGATGCCGCCCGATACACCGGCCTGTTTGAGGTCGGCGACAAACCTCGAGAGAACGTCTGGAGTCACTGTCAGCGACTTGCCGGCATCCAGGTCGTCGAGGACGGACTTCATGAACGATGGATGAGGCCCCAGGTATGGACCGGGGGTGAACGCATCGCCTTCAGGCATCTTGAACCGGTAGTTCGCGACCGCCTGCCAGTACATTGCATCCGTCGACTCCTTGCTCGAAAACGGCGTCACGAGCAAGACGGATCCCGGCGCGATCTTTTCAACCCCGCCGCCCGGCTTGAAGAATGCGGGCGCGCTCGCATGCTCGCTCGGAAACGGCAGGGAGGGCAATGATGGGAGGAAAGCCAGCACTGCGGCGAAAAGCAGGACGCCGGTTCCGACGCGCCAGGGTCGGGTTCGCTTGAAAGCCTCGAGGCACGCCCAGGCCACGACCATGCCGACGCCGAGAAACGCGATCGACATCAGCCGCCCGGGCAGCGCGCTGCCGAAGAGCGGCAGCCAGGCCACCGCCGCCCAAGGCAGCCAGACTTGTGTGACGTAGCCGTCGACGTGGAGGTGCGGGCCCAGGGACAGCAGGGCCACGATCAGCGTCATCAACGCGGTCCATCGGATGGCCATCTGGCGCCATCCCATGACGAGCCCCGCCGCGAAAAGCGCGAGCAGCGGCACGCCGATGTACGCGCCGCTCTCGGCGGTGTTGCCGGTGAAGTGGAAGAACCGTGACGGAACGACGAATGCAAGAAGGTCGCTCACGTATACGTCTGGCGGCTGCACGCTGCCATACACCCGCTGCGGCCCCAGGAACTGAAAGCCAAGCGGGTAGGCGGCGATGATAGCGAACGCAAGAAGCGCAACTCCTGACGCCCTGAGCACATAGGGCGCGGCCGACCGCACCTGGTCGCGATTCATCAGCGCCAGCAGCGCGGCGCCGACCGCGGCGACCAACAGGGTGACTGCGAGCAGCTCCTCTCCCGTCAGGAGCTGCAGCGCAGCGGCTGCGCCCGCGAGCGCGCCCGCGACAGCTGGGCGCATGCGCCGCCGGACGGGGGTCTCGTGGCCCAAGATCTCGTGGCCCAAGATGAGCGCGATCGGCGGAAACAGCGCCACCGTCACGTGCGGGTGGCCCATCGCCTGCGCGATGAGCGCGGGGCTGAACCCATAAACGAGCCCGGTCACGAAGCACCACAGCTGACGATCGATGAATCGCCCAGCAGCGAGAAATCCAAGCCACGCCGACAGGGCGATGCCGGCGGTGACGAGCACGTTGTAAGCGACCACCGGGCCAAAGAGCGCGGTCACCGGCCAGAGCAGTAAGGCCGGGAAGATCATGGACGTGTTCCACATGAGGTTCACGCCGCTCGGATACGACAGGTGGTCGGT
>Ga0209236_1002761_pt1 | contig 10700 bp, 12 predicted proteins | sample GraSoi013_1_40cm_FD_185819 | JGI IMG/M metagenome (GOLD analysis project Ga0209236, IMG submission 185819) | Grasslands soil microbial communities from the Angelo Coastal Reserve, California, USA - Sample 09_27_2013_1_40cm (SPAdes) (version 2) | ecosystem: Environmental > Terrestrial > Soil >... | reverse complement strand
TCCGCCAGTTTGTTACCACGAGGCTTGGTGGAATTTGTTTGGGCGTGTGAGTGCCTGCCCGGCAGAAACCTTCCTAGCGGCGAGAAAAGCGAGAAGATGATCAGCAGTATCAGAAAAGCGGACTTTCGCATTAAACCTGCTCCTTAAACAGACTCTAAATAACCACACACTCTCGATTGCCAAAGCTGCACCGGTACCGGGCAACGGCCCGGACAGAAACAAGACGCGTGCCAACTGCCGACTTCCCCTTTTGGTTTCGTTTACGAGACTTTAGTGAGCCGGGTCTGGTCGGATTGACCGAACGTTGACCACCTTCTCGGTCATGGCGACAGAGTGAAACTCAGCCGAGGTGGCTTACTTGCTCACAACTTACTGAGCGAGTAATATCATCGCTCCCCTCAGAAAAAATATAGTAGAGAAGGAGTCACACAGTGGCTGACAAACCATTTCTGACTGACATCAAAACTTTGCGCGAACGCGCGCGCCGTCACATTGAGAAGGGCGCGGTCACCGAAGGCTATAGCGCCGATCGCGAAACCGTGATCAAGTTACTGAACGAAGCGCTGGCGACAGAGATCGTTTGTGTGCTGCGTTACAAGCGGCATTATTTCATGGCTTCAGGGATTCATGCTGAGGGTGTCGCGGCGGAATTTCTTCAACACGCAAACGACGAACAGGGGCATGCGGATCAGATTGCCGCGCGTATCGTTCAACTCGGCGGCGAGCCAAACTTCAATCCCGACGGTCTGCTAACTCGCAGCCACGCCGAATATGTCGAGGGCGAAACCCTCATTGACATGATCAAAGAAGATTTGGTCGCTGAACGGATCGCTATCGACAGCTATCGCGACATGATTAACTACTTCGGGAATGACGACCCAACAACGCGTCGTTTGATGGAAAGTATCTTGGCGGTCGAAGAAGAACACGCCGATGATCTGGTTAACTTGCTCAGCGAACTGGGTAAGTAGTTTTGAGTGCGGCGACTCATTGCCGCTTTTCGAATCGCAGCAGAATCATTAGCCACTAGACTTCGCAAGCGCTGTCAGGTCAAAGCGGCGACGAGTCGCCGCCACCCCAAAATCCTTGCCTGATAATCAACCTAATTATGCCGGTCGCCCCAGCATGTGCCGTAACTGCGGCGCGTTAATTGGCGCGGGCGAAAGCAGTTGTCATGTATGCGGCGCGCCCCTCTCGCAACCGTCCTCTTCCGCATTTCCGTTGCACGAGCGAAACGCTATTAACTTCGCTCGGGCTGTGCTCTCTCGTCCGTACATCTTCACGATCGTTTTTCTGGTGGCGAATCTTTTTGTCTTTCTGCTGATGTGGGAATCAAGTGAAATGTCGACGCGCGTCCTCTGGACAGCTTTTCCCGAAGAAGTCCTGCGCGCGTATGGCGCAAAAACGAATTATGCGATTCACTTCGATCATGAATGGTGGCGTTTCGTCACGCCGATCTTCATTCATGTGAACTTTCCGCATGTGCTAATCAATATGTATAGCCTTTGGGTGATTGGCCCATGGGTCGAGAAACTTTATGGCTCGGCAAAGTTTGTGGTCTTTTGGGTCGTGACGGGCGTTGCCGGAGTCGTCGCGAGTTACTTGACCGTTATCCAGGGCGCGCGGCCCGGCTTAATCGCAAGCTTTATCATCAAACGCGCCGACGAGCCTTCAGCGGGCGCGTCAGGCGCACTGTTCGGATTGGTCGGAGTTCTATTTGTCTTTGGCCTGAAGTATCGTCGCGAATTGCCTGAAGGATTCAAGCGCGCGTTTGGTACTGGGATGCTGCCGGTTATCTTGTTGAATTTAGGGATAGGCTTTCTTGGTCGCGGCATCATCGACAATGCAGCACATCTGGGCGGACTGTTGTCAGGCGCCGCGATCGCCAGCCTCGTGAGCTACAAACGTCCGGGCACACCCGCGAGTGTCACCATTGCCTGGCGGGTGTTACAAATCGCGGCGTTGGTTCTGGTTGGTGTTTGCTTTTTCATGGTGGTGCGGCATTTTAGATAATCCGCAGGTTACAGAACCGCGAGCGGTAGCGACCGGATCGGCCGACGGCGGATTGGCGATTTCGGATTGCGGACTAGAGGACTCAGCGGCTCTAAATCCCCAATCCGGAATCCGCAATCCGACGGTCCAGTCGCTACCGCTCGCGGTTCTGTAACCTGGTAATCTGCGGACGAATAGGGAGAATGAAATGGAAATCAAGAAAGTTGGCGTGTTGGGTTGCGGCTTGATGGGTTCGGGCATCGCGCAGACAGCGGCGATGGCAGGCTTTGAGACTACTGTGCGAGAAGTGTCAGAAGATTTGATTCAAAAAGGCTTCGCCGCAATCGAAAAGTCGCTCGCGAAGTTTGCCGAGAAAGGAACGATCGCGGCCGAACAGCAGAAAGAAACTCGCGCTCGTCTGCATGGCACGACTTCGTTCGACGACCTGGCAGAGTGCGACATTATCATCGAAGCGATTATTGAAAATCTGGAAGAGAAACAAAATACATATCGACACCTCGACGCGATCTGCAAAGGGGAGACGATCTTCGCCTCGAACACTTCGTCGCTTTCGATAACGCAGATGATGGCGGCAACTTCACCGGCGCGGCAGCGGCGCTTTATCGGCCTGCACTTCTTTAATCCGGTGCCGATCATGAAGCTGGTGGAGGTCGTGCGCACGATCCTTACCGACGCGGATGTTTATGAAGACGCTATCGCGTTTGCAAAAAAGCTGGGGAAGGTGCCGGTGCGCGCGAGCGACAAGACCGGATTCATCGTGAATCGTCTATTGGTTCCTTACCTGCTCGATTCGATTCGCGCTCTGGAAGAAGGCGTCGGCTCGATCGTCGATATCGATAACGCGATGAAGCTCGGCTGCGGATATCCGATGGGACCGCTTACGCTCGGCGATTTCGTCGGGCTCGATACCACCTATTACATCGCCGAGATCATGTTCAATGAATTTCGCGAGAAGCGCTTTGCGCCGCCGCCACTCTTGAAGCGCATGGTGATGGCCGGTTTATACGGCCGAAAATCAGGCCGGGGGTTCTACGACTACACGAATGATCCGAAGAACCCGACGCCGATGAATCTGGTCTAGGAACGAACTTAGCCGCGAAAAGAAACAAGAAGCACAAAACTCTATCCTTTCAGTTTGCGCCTTTTGTGCCTTCTTGTGGCTAATCCTTTTCGTTATTACTTCGCTTGCTCGACAAAATCTTTCGTTCGCGGATCACCGGGTGAGTTCAGCACCTGATTAGTCTCGCCGTATTCCACAACCTCGCCGTTCTCCATATAAAGCAATCGATCTGCGAGACCGTCGAGAAAACCGATCGCGTGAGACACGATGACCATCGTATGACCGCGCTCGACAAAACCGCGCAAGAGTGAGCGCAGACCGGCGCTGCGTTTCGGATCGAGGGCGCTGGTTGGTTCATCAAACATCAAAAGCGCCGGATGCATCGCCAGCGCCCGCGCAATCGCCACGCGTTGCTGCTCTCCGCCCGAGAGGGTTTCCGGATAGCGCCGGGCCTTGTCTTTCAAACCCACCGCATCAAGCAACTCGTAGGCTTCATCCTGCGCTTTTCGGCGCGGCTGTTGCAGCACGTGAATGGGCGCCTCAATGATATTGCCGAGCACGGTGAGGTGCGGAAACAGATATAGATGCTGGAAGACTGTGCCAACTTTACGTCGCAGCTCCTTCACCCGTCGGGCATACTCGTTGGCAGAAAGATTAGCGTCAAGCCGCACCTCGTCGCATTCGATCGCGCCGCCGTCGATTCGCTCGAGGCCGTTGAGACAACGCAGCAGCGTAGTCTTGCCGCTGCCTGATGCGCCGATTACGCCCAAAACAGTCTGCGGCGTAACTTCGAACGAAACGCCACGCAGGATACGCGTGCTGTTCGCTTGTTTGCTTAAGTCTTTGACGCGAATCATGACTCTGCGCTACTAACGTTTTGTTCAGGAGTTGTACCTGTCCGGCTAATTATCCGAAAGCACCCAATTCCTCGCCATCACGAGTCTGCTTCACAATCTCTTCAATGGACGCGCCATAAATTCGCTCGAATAACCTGCGATTTAATTCATCGTGCGGCAAATTCTTCGGCAGCGAGGCCAAAACTATCTCGCGCGCGGCATCAAACGATCGCACGCCCATCATGAATCGCTCTTCTCCGGAACGGGCCATGATCATGTCGAAGAACTTTCGCTCAATTTCAGGATCGGTATCGTTCATATCAAGCATTCCTGTAAGAGATCATAGAGTCCCAGTTCGCGCGTCCATTGTTCAAGATATGCGACATCATAGCCGGAGACCAGCAAATTCTTCACGTCGCGAAGCTGGAATTCTGAATGGGAGTCGCGGGCCCAATGGAGCTTTGAGATAATCAAATCCTCCTTGCTTACGATCCAGACTGAAACATCCTGAATGGTAACTTCGCGGCGTCTTTCAAATTCAAGCCGGCGATATTCGGTGTTCTTTCTGACTATGCAATCGACCTTAATAAGGCCGCGTTGTGGATTATGTTGAAGAGCGACTCGCTAGCGACAGCTCGGGACACCGCGCTGCGATCTACATAGTAGTCGCTCTGAAACAACGCGGTAACCAGATCAACATCCTTCGGTTTGAGCGCCACCACCACATCGATGTCCCGCGTCATCCGCGGCTGTGTGTAGTAGTTCATCGCCACCGAGCCGGTTACCATGTACTCGATTCCAGCCTGAGCGAACTTCTCCGCGATATCCCGGATAACATCAAGTTCGTTTTGCATAGTTCGTGAGCGTGGCTTATACACTGTTTGAGTATGACGAAACAAGAATTTCGCGAAGAAGTTCGGACATACTTAACGAAGAAAAGATCGAAGCGATACCCGCGCTGAAAAGAATATCCGTCGGTAAACAACTGCGCATCCAATGGGTTATTCTAATCGAACTATGGAAATGAAATACGAACTCGAACTATTAAGTGGAGAAGACTTCGGCGGCGCCGCTAAGCAAACGACCTCGACGGATGCGGAACTGCTTGATGTTTATTCACAGACCGTTACGGGAGTGGCGGAGAAGGTCAGTCCTTCCGTCGTCAATGTCGAAGTCCATCATCGCGTCCGGTCTCGGCGCCAGCGCTCCGAGCACGAGGCGCAGGGCAGCGGCTCAGGCTTTATCTTCACGCCCGATGGTTTCGTGCTTACCAACAGCCACGTCGTTCATGGCGCGACAAAGATCGAGGCGACGCTGCTTGACGGGCGTCGTTACCCCGCGGAATTGATTGGCGATGACCCTGATACCGATTTGGCGGTGATTAGGATCGCGGCGCCGAATGTTCTACCTGCTGAATTGGGCGAATCGAAGTCTCTGCGCGTAGGACAGCTCGTCATCGCGATAGGCAATCCTTACGGATTTCAATACTCGGTCACTGCGGGCGTGGTGAGCGCGCTCGGACGTTCCTTGCGGTCACAATCGGGTCGTTTGATCGATGATGTAATTCAGACTGATGCGGCGCTCAATCCCGGCAACTCCGGCGGTCCCCTGGTGGCTTCCAACGGAAAGGTGATTGGCGTCAACACTGCGATTATCAGGCCAGCGCAAGGAATTTGTTTTGCCACGGGAATCGATACGGCGAAATTCGTCGCCGGAAAACTGATCCGCGACGGACGAATTTCGCGCAGCTTTATCGGCGTTGCCGGTCAAAACGTACCGCTGCCGCGCCGAGTCGTGCGTTACTACAATCTGCCGGTCGAGTCTGCGATTTTGATCGTCTCGTTCGAAGAGAACAGCCCGGCGCGCAAGGCCGGCTTGCGCGAAGGTGATCTGATCGTTGGATTTGCCGGCCATCCGGTAGCGGGAATCGATCAACTGCACCGACTGCTCACCGGCGAACGCGCCGGCCAATCCGCATCGGTCGAAGTGATTCGCGGAACTGAGAGATTGGTGTTCAAAGTAATCCCGCAAGAAATGCGAAGGTGAAGCTGGGCACGCACGCCTCCTGGCGTGCTTTTGGTTTCGCACGCTGGAACCGTGCGTACCGAAAAGTTTGAGCGCAAACTTCGGATAGATTGACTGCGTCAGTATCTCTATCATGGCCTCATCGAATCTTGATGAGGTGAAGACAGATGTTACAGTTATCAATGAATATGCCGAGTGTGACGAACAATCCTGAGCTTTGGGATGCCGTGCTTTCACGCGATGCTTCGCGCGATGGCAGCTTTGTGTTCGCAGTGCGCTCGACGGGGATTTATTGCCGCCCGTCTTGTCCCGCTCGCCGTCCGCGCCGCGAGCAGGTGCAGTTCTTTCAGCTTCCCGAAGCCGCTGAGCAAGCCGGCTTTCGTGCCTGTCGCCGCTGCCGTCCACGTCGCGTTCGCAACCACCATCCGGAGATTGAGTTGGTGCGAAGAGTCTGTGCGGCAATCGAAGAAAACGACGAGCAACCGTTGACCCTGGAAAAGCTCAGCGCCAGCACGGGGCTAAGCGCGCATCACTTGCAGCGCACTTTCAAAGAGGTGATGGGGATAACGCCGCGCCAATACGCAGAGTCACGGCGTTTGACGCAGTTTAAAGCGAACGTGAAAAGCGGCACATCGGTGACCGCTGCAATGTATGACGCAGGCTACGGCTCGAGCCGCGGCCTTTATGAAAAATCATCCGCGCATCTCGGCATGACGCCGGCGACTTATGGACGTGGCGGACGCGGCATGCGAATCATCTATACGATTGCCGACTGCTCGCTGGGACGCTTGCTGGTGGCCGCAACCGAGCGTGGTGTCTGTTCAGTCGCGCTGGGTGATTCCGACATCGAACTTGTCAAAGGGCTGTTTGCCGAATATCCGAATGCATCGATCGATTCAAAGGACACCGCGATTAGTCCTTCGCTGAATCTCTGGCTAAACCAAGTGCTTGAGCATCTCAACCGCAAGACCCCGCGCATTGACCTGCCGCTCGACATTCGAGCAACTGCGTTTCAGTGGCGCGTATGGGATGAACTGAGGCAAATTCCACTCGGCGCAACTCGTTCGTATCAACAAATCGCGAATGCTATCGGTAAACCGAAAGCCGTACGTGCCGTCGCCCGTGCCTGTGCGAGTAATCACGCCGCGCTCGTCATTCCCTGTCACCGAGTGGTTCGGGAAGATAAAACCTTGGGCGGCTATCGCTGGGGACTCGAACGTAAGCGTAAGCTTCTGGATGCCGAAGAACGCGCGTTGACATCATGATGCTCCGGCAATATCATCAGGATGATGCGAACGACACTGACACTTGATGATGACGTGGCTGCAAAACTTGACGCAGATGCGCGTCGTTCGGGACGTTCATTCAAAGAAACGGTTAACCATTACCTGCGCCTCGGCTTGAACACGAAGAAAGCAGCCAAGGTTAAGAAACCCTTCAAAGTTCGCGCCCGTTCTCTGGGCCTACAACCGGGCCTGAACTACGACGATATTGCAGGACTCATTGAGCAGGTCGAAGGACCGTTCCATAAATGATCTTGATCGACGTCAACGTCCTGCTCTACGCCTCCAACTCGTCGTCAGAGCATCACCGTCGTGCCAAGGAGTGGTTGCAGAAGGTCTTATCAAAGCCCGAACAAGTTCGTTTTGCTTGGATCACGATTTTGGCCTTTCTGCGAATCTCCACCAATCATCGGGCTTTTCCAAAGCCGCTTTCCATCAAAGAAGCTCTCACCATCGTTGCCGAATGGCTTTCATTGTCAAATGTTCAGATTCTGGATCCTAGCGAGAGACATTTTGAGATTCTGAGTTCGCTCTTTCCGGCCGCGCAGGTATCAGGCCCACTCGTTACTGATGGGCATTTGGCCGCGCTCGCAATCGAACATGGCGCCTTGCTTTGCACGACTGATCGAGACTTCGCCCGGTTTCCGGGCTTACGATTTGAGAATCCTCTCGAAGAGCCGATCGGTTGAGTGGGAATGCGAACTCAGTTTCCGATCGATGAAAATCGCGCCGAAAAACAATTAATCTTAGGATAACGACTTCTACTTGATCCAAACCGTCTTGATATTCACAAATTCACGAATGCCGAACTCTCCCAGTTCCCTTCCATAGCCCGAATGTTTGACGCCCCCGAACGGTAGACGCGGATCGGAAGCGACCATGCCGTTGATGAAGACGCAGCCGGCTTCGATTTCTTCGACAAATCGATCACGCTCGGTTGAGTCGTTGGTCCAAGCGGCTGCGCCCAGCCCGAAAGTGGTAGCGTTGGCGAGATCGATTGCTTCATCGATATCTTTCACGCGAAATAGTGAGGCGACTGGTCCGAAGATTTCATCGCTAAAGGCGGGCGAATCTTTGGGAATATCGGCGAGGACCGTCGGTTCGTAGAAATTACCGCCCGCAAGCTGGTCCTCGAATTTAAGGCGTTGGCCACCCGTCAGGATTTTCGCGCCTGCGGCAACGCTGACCTGAACTTGTTCTTCCAGATCGTTTAGGATTTGCTTCGTTGCCAGCGGACCGACGTCCGTCGATTCGTTCATCGGATCGCCGACGCGCAAGGCTTTCATCGCTTCGACAAATCCCTTTTCAAATTCGTCGTAAATTTGCCCGTGGACAATGAAGCGTTTGGCGGCAATGCACGATTGGCCGTTATTGATAGTGCGCGCTTTGACGGCGGTGCCCACCGCTTCTTTTAAATCGGCCGAAGGCATCACGATGAAGGGATCGCTGCCGCCAAGCTCCAGCACGGTTTTCTTAATCTGTTTGCCCGCGATGCTCGCAACGCTGCGACCAGCGGGCTCACTGCCCGTGAGGGTGGCGGCGGCAACTCGACTGTCCTCGAGCACATCTTGCACGGCCTCGGATCCAATCAGCAGAGTTTGAAACGCGCCGTCGGGAAAGCCCGCGCGACTGAAGATGTCCGTGATCGCCAAGGCGCATTGCGGCACGTTCGAAGCGTGCTTGAGCAAACCAACGTTGCCGGCCATCAACGCCGGCGCGGCGAAACGAAAAACTTGCCAGAAGGGAAAATTCCATGGCATGACCGCCAGCACAACCCCCAGCGGTTGAAAGTGCACGTAGCTTTTCGTGGCGTTAGTTTCGACGATCTGATCCGCGAGATGCTTCTCTGCGGTCTCGGCGTAATAGCGACAAACCCAGGCGCACTTCTCGGCTTCCTGCGCGGCGGCCTTAATGGGCTTTCCCATCTCGGTCGTCATCAGCCGCGCGTAGTCATTCTTTTCATTTTCCAGGATCTCGGCGACGCGCAGCATCATCGATGAACGATCGGCAAGACTCGTTCGTCGCGAATTGCGAAACGCGTTGGCGGCGCGCGTTAACGACTCCTCGATTTGCGGCTCGCTCAACTCATCAAAGCTATTCAGCGTTTCGCCGGTGGCAGGATTGATTGATCTAATCGACATGAGCGCGATTATAGCGACTGCCATTAAGGCTGCGATACCAACTCAGCATCTGCTTCATGAAATGACACAGTCTTGTGCCGCTTACGCAATACAATCAGCGCCAGACCCGAGATGATGCAGGCGCCGCCGGCCAACAGACGCCAGTTCAGCTTCTCGTGCAGCACAATCATGCCGAGGATGACTGCGACGACTGGAGTTACCAGCGCAATCAGCATCGTCGTGGTCACGTCCATGTGGCGCACCAGCCAGTAATAAAGCGCGAAGGCGATTACGGAGCCAACCACCACCAAATACATAAGCGAGATCACCGCCATGGTGGTCCAGTGAAACTTCAACGGATTACCTTCAGTTGATACTCCGATCACTAACAGCGGAACAAACCCGCAAACCATCTGTCCGGCTGCGAGTATCTGCGGATCGATGTGCGTGCCGCGAGCTTTCACTAAGACATTGGAATAGGAGCCGAAGACTGCGCTTAACACCAGGGCGACGCTCCCGAGCAACGCCAAAGAGCCGGCGATGCTCAACTGATCCGAAAATATGATCGCCACGCCCACGATGCCCAGCAGGACGCCCGCGACTTTAACCGTAGTGATCCGTTCATGAGGAAGATAGAAGTGTGCGATAACCAAACCAAAGAGCGGAAAAGTTGATTGCAGCACGGCGGCGAGGCCGGAAGAAATATGCTGTTCTCCCCAAAACACCAGGCCGTAGTTAAAGGTGAATTGAAGCATGCCGCTGATTGCGATCAGCGACCACTCGTCCCGAGTCCGCGGCCAGCGCACGCGACGCATCATCACCAGCGAACTCAGAATAAGCGAAGCCAGAACGAAGCGGATGCCGGCGAAGGTAAGCGGCGGAAGATCGTTCAAGCCAATCTTGATGAAGAGCCAGGTCGATCCCCAGATGCCGCAGAGGATCAGCCAAACGATGCGCGCTTTCATCTAATTATTTGTACGTGAGGGAGGGTGAACACGTCAAAGCATCTGCGCAGCGGACGATCTAAAAACAAAATTGTCTGCTGTGGCGAACAACCGATTTAGAGTGTGCTGGCTTGACAGCGCTTTCTTCTTCCGAGGGAAAACGGCGTCAAGCCGCCGCACCGCAAAGATCGCCCGCTTTGCGGACCACTCCTATTCGTGATGTTCCAGACTGAGCTTAATGATCGAAAAAACCGCGCCCTGCGGATCGCTTAATACTGCGAAGCGACCAACCTTCGGAATGTCGGTTGGCGGAACATATTGACGACCACCCAGCGAGGTCGCTTTTTGCGCTGTCCCATCACAATCGTCGACGGCAATATAGATGCCCCAGTTCGGCGGCATCGGTCCCATGTGAGGTT
>Ga0209236_1002760_pt1 | contig 10700 bp, 7 predicted proteins | sample GraSoi013_1_40cm_FD_185819 | JGI IMG/M metagenome (GOLD analysis project Ga0209236, IMG submission 185819) | Grasslands soil microbial communities from the Angelo Coastal Reserve, California, USA - Sample 09_27_2013_1_40cm (SPAdes) (version 2) | ecosystem: Environmental > Terrestrial > Soil >... | reverse complement strand
CTCAACGCTATCCACACCTGTGGATAACTCTGTGTGTAAGTGAGGGCTTTGCCAGTGCTGGATAGCCTTTGGGGCCGCCTCCTCGATACGATCGCTCAGAAGCTCGCCCCCGCCGTCATCGACCAGTGGGTGCGGCCGTGTCGGCTCCTCGCCGTCGAGGGCGACCACCTCAAGATCGGCGCACCCAACACGTTTTCGCGCGACTGGCTGATCCAGCATCATTTCCAGGCCTTGCAGCAGGCGGCGCAGAGCGTGCTCGGCGGCCAGCCGCGGATCACGATCGTCGTGGAGGAATCGCTGGAGCAGGCACCGGCCGCCGATGCGCCCCCGCCACTGGCGGCCAGGCCGGGCGGCGGGTCGACCGACGGCCTCAACCCGCGCTACACCTTCGACACGTTCGTCGTCGGCTCCTCGAACCAGTTTGCCCAGGCGGCCTGCCAAGCCGTGGCCGAGTTGCCGTCGAAAGCCTACAACCCTCTCTTCATCTATGGCGGTGTCGGCCTGGGCAAGACGCACCTCCTGCACGCGGTCGGCTACCAGAGCGCGAGGCTCTTCCCGGGGATGGTCGTTGTCTACATCACGTCCGAGCGGTTCACCAACGAGCTGATCAACGCCATCCGCTACGACCGCACCGCGGAGTTCCGGTCGCGCTACCGCAACATCGATCTCCTCCTGATCGACGACATCCAGTTCATCTCCGGCAAGGAGCGCACACAGGAGGAGTTCTTCCACACCTTCAACACGCTCTACGAGTCGCGCAAGCAGATCATCGTGTCGAGCGACTCGCCGCCGAAAGACATCCCGGAGATCGAGGAGCGCCTGCGGTCGCGGTTCGAGTGGGGACTGATCGCCGACATCCAGCCGCCGGACTTCGAGACGCGCGTGGCCATCCTCAAGAAGAAGGCCGCCCTCGAGCGCGTGCGACTCGGCGACGACGTCGCGTACCTCATCGCCAGCCGCGTGAAGTCCAACATCCGCGAGCTCGAGGGCTCGCTCACCCGCATGATTGCCTTCTGCGCGCTGACCGGACGCGAGATGTCGGTGGACCTCGCCCAGGAGGTGCTGGGCGAGCTCTGGGGCGAGGAAGAGAAGATCATCACGATCGAGCAGATCCAGCGCAAGGTCGGCGAGGCCTACGGGGTCAAGCTCTCGGACCTCAAGGCCAAGAACCGCACGAAGGCGGTGGCCTTCCCGCGCCAGATCGCGATGTACCTCGCGCGCCAGCTGACCCACGCCTCGCTGTCCGAAGTGGGGCGGGCCTTCGGGGGCAAGGACCACACGACCGTGCTGCACGCGGTGGACAAGATCCAGGTCCTGCTGCAGGAAGACCCCAAGCTGCGCAAGGCCATCGACGGACTTATCCAGGGCATCACCCTGTGATCCACCGCGCTTCCCGCGCTCTCCACCGCGTTGTCCAAGGGGGCCGCCAACCGAAAGCCCCGCGGCCACCGACCCTTGCAGCGCATTCGCTCCGTCCACACCGCTCGGTCTCTGCTCCGACTACGGAGTTGTTTCTTTCTTCCTTCTAAACAAATACGGGAGTCATCTATGGAAGTCGTCCTCAACCGTGACGCGTTCCTCAAGGGCCTGCAGATGGTCCAGAACATCGTCGAGCCGCGTCAAACGCTGCCGATCCTCGCCAATGTCCTGCTCGAGACGGACGGTGAGACGGTGCGCCTGACGGCGACGGATCTCGAGGTGGGCGCACGCGTCGCGGTGCCGGCCCGGGTCGCCGGCAAGGGCGCTATCACGGTGTCGGCGCGCAAGCTGACCGAGATCGTCAAGGAGCTGCCGGCAGCGGATCTCTCCCTGCGCGTGCAAGACAACGCGTCGGTGAGCCTCAAGTGCGGCAGCGCTTCCTACAAGCTCGTCGGCATGGCGCCGGACGACTTCCCGCCCGTCGTGCCGTCGGCACAGGCCGCATGGATCCGGCTCGAGGCGAAGACGCTGCGCGAGATGCTGGCCGCGACCAGCTTCGCGATCTCGCACGACGAGACGCGCTACGCGCTGAACGGGGTGCTCTTCGCGCTGGCCGGCAAGGACGCCCGGCTGGTGGCCACCGACGGGCATCGGCTCGCGCTGGCCAGCCGCACGGTGGGCAACGTCGGGGCCGCGGTGACGGGGATCGTGCCGCGCAAGGCGGTGGTCGAGATCCAGCGCGTGCTGGGCGCCGGCGAGGAGGTCCAGATCGCGCTGACCGAGAACCAGTTCCTGCTGCAGATGCCGAATTTCCTGATGACGGCGCGGCTGATCGAGGGCCAGTTCCCCAATTACGAGGCGGTCATTCCCAAAGGCCACCCGGGCAAGCTCGTGATCTCGCGGACGGCCCTGGCCGGGGCGCTGCGCCGCGTCGCGGTCATGGCCGAGGAGCGGAACAAGCCCGTGAAATTCGTCCTGGCGCCGGCCGCGCTCAAGCTGTCGGCCTCGAGCGCGGACCTGGGCGAGGCGGAGGAGACGCTGGACGTCGACTACGGCGGCGCCGAGGTCACCATCGGCTTCAACTCGAGATACGTCCTCGACGCGATTTCGCCGATCGAGCGGGAGCAAATCGTGCTCGAATTCAAGGACGGACTGAGCCCCGGCGTCATCCGGAGCGTGGAGGACGAGGGATACTGCTGCGTGATCATGCCGATGCGTATTTAGCAGGGAATTTGAGAGGAATTTGGGACCGGATTTTCGACGGGAAATGGTACCCTTGAAGGGTGCAAATTGGTTGCTTGGTTTTACGTGATTTTCGCAATTATCAGACTCTCTCCTATCGACCGACGGGCCGGCTGAACGTCCTCACGGGACGCAACGCGCAGGGCAAGACGAACCTCCTCGAAGGCCTCGGTGTGCTCCTGACCGGACGGTCGTTTCGGACCTCGCGCCTGGCCGACCTGCCGTCGTGGGGGGCCGAGGCGACGACGCTCGGCGGTGACCTGATCCACACCGAAGGCACCCGCACCGTCCGCCGCACGATCCAGCGGCTCGAGGACGGTACCTGGCAGAGCGCCGGGGATCTGTGCCCGTGGGCCCGGGCGATCGTCTTCGGCTGGCAGGACCTGGCCATCCTGAACGGCCCGCCGGCGGCCCGTCGCGGCTTCATCGACGGTTTCGCGGCGCGGCTGTTTCCCGGCCATCTCCCCGCGCTGTTGCGCTACCGCCAGATCCTGGCGCGGCGCAATCGGCTGCTCCAGGCGCCCGGCGCCGAGGGCCGGCTGGCGCCCTGGGACGAGCAGCTGGCGGCGACGGGTATGGAGCTCATCGATCGCCGGCGCCGGGCTGTGGCCGCGCTCTCGACCGAGCTGGCGCGGGTGTATCCGGCCCTCGCCGGCGAGCGCCACAAGGTCGCGGTCGCGTATCGGACGAGCCTCGGCGAGGCGACCGAGCCCGCCGCGCTCCTGGCGGCCCTCGAGCGGCGCCGGGCCGAGGAGACGCGCCGCCGCCTCACGCTCGTCGGCCCGCACCGCGACGACCTCGCCATCGAGCTGAACGGCACGGACACGCGGACGTTCGGCTCGCGCGGTGAGCAGCGGCTCCTGGCGCTGGCGCTGCGGCTGGCGGAGGTGCTGCCCGTGACCGAGGCGGCCGGCACCGCTCCCGTGCTGCTCCTCGACGACGCCTTGTCGGAGCTGGACTCCGTCGTGGGCGGCAACGTCCTGCGCGAGATCCACAGCGCCGAGCAGGTGTTCCTCACGTCCCCCGAGCCACTCGCGGTGAACGGCGCCGCGCGGTGGATCGTCGAGTCAGGAGCGGTATCGGCCGCATGAGCGCAGAAACGTACACCGCGAGCGACATCAAGGTCCTCGAAGGGCTCGAGGCGGTCCGCAAGCGCCCCGCCATGTACATCGGCGACACGGGCGCCTACGGCCTGCATCATCTGGTCTACGAGGTCGTCGACAACTCCGTCGACGAGGCGCTCGCGGGCTTCTGCGACTCGATCAAGGTCATCCTGCACGCCGACAATTCGGTCTCCGTCGGCGACAACGGCCGCGGGATCCCCGTCGACACCCACAAGGAGACGGGCAAGTCGGCGGCGGAAGTCGTGCTGACCGTGCTGCACGCCGGCGGCAAGTTCGAGCACTCGGCCTACAAGGTCTCGGGCGGCCTGCACGGCGTCGGCGTCTCGGTCGTCAACGCCCTCAGCGAGTGGCTCGACGTCGAGATCCGCCGCGGCGGCAAGGTGTGGACCCAGCGTTACGAGAAGGGCGGGGTGCCCACCGGCCCCCTGACGCCGGGCGAGAAGACGACCAAGCACGGCACCATCATCCGATTCAAGCCGGACGCGACGATCTTCGAGGTCAGCGAGTTCTCGTTCGATACGCTCTCGAACCGGCTGCGCGAGCTGGCGTTCCTGAACCGCGGGTTGAAGATCGTCATCGAGGACGAGCACGACGGCCGGAGCAACACGTTTCTCTTCAAGGGCGGCATCGTCGAGTTCGTCAAGCACCTGAACCAGAACAAGACGCCCATCCACCCCAAGGTGATGTTCTTCGAGGGCAAGAAGGGCGACATCGAGGTCGAGGTCGCGCTGCAGTACAACGACGGCTACCAGGAGAGCGTGTTCTCCTTCGCCAACAACATCAACACGCGCGAGGGCGGCACGCACCTCACGGGCTTCCGCGCGGCGCTCACGGGCCAGCTCTCGACGTACGCGGAGAAGAACGGCTACCTCAAGACCTTCAAGGGCGGGGTGACCGGCGACGACGTCCGCGAGGGCCTCTGCGCGGTCGTCTCCGTGCGGCTGCCCGAACCGCAGTTCGAGGGCCAGACGAAGGCCAAGCTCGGCAACACCGACCTCAAGGGGTTGGTGCAGCAGATCGTGAACGAGAAGCTGGCCGAGGCCTTCGAGGAAGACCCGACGACCGCGCGCAAGATCGTCGACAAGTGCGTGCGCGCCGCTCAGGCGCGAGAAGCCGCCCGCAAGGCCAGGGAGCTGACGCGCAAGGGCGGGCGTGACGACGAGGGCCTGGCCGCCAAGCTGGCCGACTGCTCGGAGCGGGACCCGCAGTACCGCGAGCTGTTCCTGGTCGAGGGCGACTCGGCCGGCGGCTCGGCCAAGCAGGGCCGCGACCGCAAGACGCAGGCCGTGCTGCCCCTGCGCGGCAAGATCATCAACTCGGAGAAGGCGCGCTACGACAAGGTCCTGTCCCACAACGAAATCCGGCTGCTCATCTCGGCCATGGGCACCGGCATCGGCACGGACGAGTTCGACCTCACGAAGCTGCGCTACCACAAGATCATCCTGATGACCGACGCCGACGTGGACGGCGCCCACATCCGGACGCTGCTCCTCACGTTCTTCTTCCGCCACATGAACGCGGTGATCGAGGCGGGCAACCTCTTCATCGCGCAGCCCCCGCTCTTCAAGGTCAAGAAGGGCAAGGTCGAGAAGTACCTGATGAACGACCGCGAGTTCGAGGACTTCTTCCTCTCCTCGTGGGTGGCCACCGCGAAGCTGAAGGTCCCGGGCACCAAGGTGCCCATCAGCGGCGAGGCGCTGATGGAGCTGCTGCGTGCGGTGGGCGAGTACCGCGGCCTCTTCGGCAAGTTTGTGAAGCGCGGCGTGCCGGCGGCCATCCTCGCCGAGCTGCTACGGCAGAAGTTCCGCGGCAGCAAGCGCGGCGTGAGCCACGCCGACATCGGCGCCGCCGTGAAGACGGCGGCCACGGCGGTGAACGGCCACGACGTCGAGGTGCGCCCCGGCGACAACGGCGATCCGCACACGGTGGTGATCGCGGGGAGCCCGCCGCTGACGTTCAGCACCGAGCTGTTCCGATCGGCGGACTACACCACACTGCTGGAGCAGTGGGAGAAGGTGGCCGCGGTCGCCAAGGGCCCGACGGTCGCGCTGGACGAGCACGACGCCGAGACCCCGGTGAAGAGCCTGGACGAGCTGTGGCGCGTGGCGCTCGACCGGTCGCGCGCCGGCGCCTCCTTCCAGCGCTACAAGGGGCTCGGCGAGATGAACCCCGAGCAGCTCTGGGAAACGACGATGAATCCGGAGACGCGGACGCTGCTCAAGGTCACCATGGAGGATGCCGTCGGCGCCGACGAGATATTCACGGTCCTGATGGGTGACGCCGTCGAGCCGCGTCGCGAGTTCATCGAGAAGCACGCCCTCGACGTCGCCAACCTGGATATCTAGATGCCGGATCGACAGATCAACGCCCCCATCGAAGAGGAGATGCGGAAGTCGTACCTCGACTACGCGATGTCCGTCATCGTCGGACGCGCGTTGCCGGACATCCGCGACGGTCTGAAGCCGGTGCACCGCCGCGTGCTGTACACGATGCAGCTCCTCGGCCTGGCGTGGAACCGCGGCTACAAGAAGTCGGCGCGCGTCGTCGGCGACTGCATGGGCAAGTTCCACCCGCACGGTGACTCGGCGATCTACGAGACGCTGGTGCGAATGGTCCAGGATTTCTCGCTGCGCTATCCGCTCGTCGACGGGCAGGGCAACTTCGGCTCGATCGACGGCGATCCGGCCGCCGCCATGCGCTACACGGAAGCGCGGATGGCGAAGATCGCACACGAGATGCTGGCCGACATCGAGAAGGACACCGTCGACTTCGTGCCAAACTACGACGACAACGAGCAGGAGCCGGTGGTGCTGCCGGCGCGCATCCCGAACCTGCTCGTCAACGGCTCCGCGGGCATCGCGGTGGGCATGGCCACCAACATCCCGCCCCACAACCTCACCGAGGTCGTGGCCGCCCTCGTGATGCTCATCGACGATCCAAGCACGACCGTCGAGAAGCTGATGACGGTGGTCACCGGGCCCGATTTCCCCACCGCCGGCTACATCGTCGGCAGCGACGGCATCCGGGATGCCTACACGACGGGCCGCGGCTCGCTCACCCTTCGCGCGAAAGCGAACTTTGAGAAGGGACGGGGCGGCCGCGAGGCGATCATCATCACCGAGCTGCCGTACCAGGTGAACAAAGCCACGCTCATCGAGAAGATCTCCGAATTGGCGAAGGAAAAGAAGATCGGCGGCATCTCGGAGATCCGCGACGAGACGAATCGCGAGGGCATCCGCGTCGTGCTGGAGCTCGGCCGGGGCGAGATCCCCGACATCGTGCTGAATCAGCTCTTCAAGCACACGCAGATGGAGACGAGCTTCGGCATCATCATGCTTGCGCTCGTCGACCGCCGCCCGCAGATCGTGAATCTCAAGCAGATGCTGGAAGCCTTCATCAAGTTCCGCCGCGAGGTGGTCACGCGCCGGACCCGTTACGACCTCGCGCGCGCGGAAGAGCGGGCGCACATCCTCGCCGGTCTGCGCAAAGCGGTGGAGCAGCTCGATCTCGTCATCCGCCTCATCCGCGCCGCGGACAGCCCCGACGCCGCGCGCGAAGCGCTCATGACGCAGCTCGCCCTCTCGGAAATCCAGGCCAAGGCTATTCTCGACATGCGCCTGCAGCGCCTGACCCAGCTCGAGCGTCACAAGATCGTCGAAGAGCACGAGCAGGTGCTGGCCCTCATCGAGGAGCTGAAGGGCATCCTCGCCTCCGACGCCAAGCTCATGGCCATCATCAAGCAGGAACTGGTCGCCATCCGCGACGAGTATGGCGACGCCCGGCGCACGGAGATCATCGACCGCACGACCGACCTCACCATCGAGGACCTGCTCGCCGATGAGGAAATGGTCGTCACCATCACGCGCTCGGGGTACATCAAGCGCACGCACGTCGAGGCCTACCGCAGCCAGCGCCGCGGGGGCAAGGGCGTGACGGGCATGGAGACGAAGGAAGAGGACATCGTCGAGGACCTCTTCATCGCCTCGACGCACTCGTACCTCCTCTTCTTCACCACTCTGGGCAAGGTGCACTGGCTGAAGGTCCACGAGATCCCGGAGGGCGGCCGGCAGGCCAAGGGCAAGGCCATGGTCAACCTCCTCTCGCTCGGCGAGGGCGAGACGGTGGCCACGTGCGTGCCCGTCCGCGACTTCGCCGCCGGCGGCGGCTACATCTTCTTCTGCACGAAGCAGGGGAAGGTGAAGAAGACGGAGCTCGAGGCCTACTCGCATCCGCGCGCGGGCGGCATCCAGGCCATCGGCCTCGAGGACGGCGACACCGTCATCACCGCGCGCCGCACCGACGGCACGCGGGAGGTGATGATCGCCACCAAGCTCGGCATGGCCATCCGCTTCCCCGAGGACGAGGTACGCCCGATGGGTCGCGGCGCCACGGGCGTGCGTGGCATCGAGGTGGACGAGGGCGACGAGGTCATCGCCGCCGACGTCGTGCAGGAGGGCGCTCAGATCCTGACGATCTCGGAGCGGGGCTACGGCAAGCGCACGCCGCTCGACGAATACCGGCTGCAGGGCCGCGCGGGCAAGGGCATCATCGACATCAAGACCGGCGGCCGCAACGGCACCGTCGTGGGCATGCTTCAGGTCCGCGAGGGCGACGACGTCCTCGTGATCACGACCAAGGGCAAGATCATCCGCTTCCACGCGGGTGACGTGTCCTCGCAGGGGCGCAACACGATGGGCGTGCGCATCATCGATCTCGACGCCGACGACAAGGTCGGCTCGATCGCCCGCGTCGAGGCCGAAAGCTCCACCCCGGCCGAAGCCCAGTAGTCCTGTGCTCGATCTCCGGCTCATCCGCGAGCGGCCCGACGAGGTGCAGCGCGCGCTCGCCGACAAGGGCGGCACCGAGCTCATCCCGGAGATCCTCGCCCGGGACGTCGAGCGCCGGCGGCTCCTCAAGGAGGTCGAGGACCTCAAGGCCCAGCGCAACGTGGCCTCCGAGGCGATCGGCCGCGCGAAGAAGGCGGGTCAGGACGCGGCCGCCGAGCAGGCGCGCATGCGCGAGGTCGGCGACCGGATCAAGGCGCTCGACGCCGCGTTGAAGGCGATCGACGAGGCCATCGAGGCGCTGCTCGTCCAGGTCCCGAACGCCCCGCACCCGTCGGTGCCGCCGGGCAAGAGCGACGAGGAGAACGTCGAGGTTCGGCGCTGGGGCACGCCGCGCCGCTTCGAGTTCAAGCCGAAGCCGCACGAGGACGTCGGCGGCGCCCTCGGCCTGCTCGACATGGATCGCGCCGCGAAGCTCGCGAAATCGCGCTTCGCCGTCATGTGGGGGCCGCTGGCGCGGCTCGAGCGCGCGATCGCGCAGTTCATGCTCGACGTGCAGACGCGCGAGCACGGCTACACGGAGCTGTGGCTGCCGCACCTCGTGAACGCCGACACGATGCTCCGCACCGGGCAGCTGCCGAAGTTCGAGGAGCAGCTCTTCAAGACCGTCGAGGCCGACGAGGGCCGCACGCTCTACCTGATCCCGACGTCCGAGGTGCCGCTGTCGGCGCTCCACGGCGGCGAGGTCCTGCCGGAGAGCACGCTGCCGCGCAAGTACACCGCGCTCACGCCGTGTTATCGCCGCGAGGCAGGCACGTACGGCAAGGACATGAAGGGGATCTTCCGCAACCACCAGTTCGACAAGGTCGAGCTGGTGAAGCTCACGACGCCCGCGCGGGGCTACGAGGAGCTCGAGTCGATGGTGGGCGACGCGGAGGACGTGCTGCAGCGGCTCGAGCTGCCGTACCGCGTGGTGGAGCGCTGCGCCGGCGACGTCGGCTTCAGCGCGGCCAAGGGCTACGACATCGAGGTGTGGCTGCCGGGGCAGGATCGCTACCGCGAGATCTCGTCGTGCTCGAGCTACGCCGACTTCGGCGGCCGCCGGGCCGACATCCGCTACAAGCCCGAGGGCGGCGGCAAGCCCGACTTCGTCCACACGCTGAACGGCTCGGGCCTGGCCGTCGGTCGCACGCTCATCGCCGTGCTCGAGAACTACCAGAACGCCGACGGCACGGTCAGCATCCCCGCCGCGCTCCGCCCCTACGTGGGCGGCCTGGAGCGCCTCGCCTCATCACGCTGAGCGCTACTCGCCGCGTGAGACAATCGACGGAGCGCACGGAGGGCTAGCCTCAACTGGCAAGGCAGCGGACTTGAAATCCGCCTGGGCGCAAGCCCTTTGGGGGTTCGAATCCCTCGCCCTCCGCCAACTTACGCCGCACCCCGGTCGCCCGAATGGGACCGGGTGTGCCGCCAGGAATGGCGCCGTGGTCGCTAGCAAACCTTGCCCGCGGCCACGTCCAGACACACCATGACGGTGGTGCCGCTGACTTTACCGCTGGGGTCGATGATACGGCTCGTGAAGGTGATCCTCGAATAGGACAGGCTCACCGTTTCGAACCCAGAGGCGCTGGTGCCGTCAAGCTGCGCCGCGGCGTCAATCCTGGTGATCGCCGCGCCGTCCAGGACAATGCTGACGGTTCTCTGTCCCGTCTGGTCCATGAACCAGTTGATCTCGACGAGGAGCGACTCCGCCGTAAAGGCCGCAAGCAAGAGCTTTGGACTCGCCCTGTCGAAGCGCTTCAGCAGTGTGAGCGGGCCGACCACGGGCTTGGCGCTCGGCGGCACCTCCATGCCGAAGCCGGTGTTGAGCACTTCAATCGACTTCGGCGCCAAGGTGAACGTGCTGTCACCCTCGATGACTCCCTGGCTCGATCCCGTGATCTTCGCAAAGGCCCGGTCGGCCGCCCAGGACGGCTGAGTCCACAGGGCCGTCGCCACCAGGCACAGAGAAACCATAACCTCTCTCATCTTTGCTGACCTCGTCACCATCGCTACCTCCTTTGCCTGACAGGTCGTTCGCGGCGTCCCCGGAATCCCCCGCCCTCCGCCACCACTCAGCGCTTGCGGAGCA
>Ga0209236_1002759_pt1 | contig 10701 bp, 9 predicted proteins | sample GraSoi013_1_40cm_FD_185819 | JGI IMG/M metagenome (GOLD analysis project Ga0209236, IMG submission 185819) | Grasslands soil microbial communities from the Angelo Coastal Reserve, California, USA - Sample 09_27_2013_1_40cm (SPAdes) (version 2) | ecosystem: Environmental > Terrestrial > Soil >... | reverse complement strand
CCCCCCCAGCGCGCCCGCCTCGCCACGGCGCTCAAGTCGGACACGACCGTACCCATCGTCGCAAAGACCGAAGCCGGCCAGCCCGTCACGCGCCCCCGCCCCCGGTCCTCCGGCGCGAGCCCCACCCCCACCCTCACGTGGCGGTTCAGCGCGAAGAACGTGCGCGACTTCGCCTGGGCGGCGGCGCCCAACTTCATCTGGGACGCGAGCGGGTGGCAGGGCGTGCTGGTGCAGTCGTTCTACCCGCCGGAGGCGAACGCCGACTGGGCCCGCTCCACCGAGTTCGCGCGGCACTCGGTCAAACACTACTCCGAGAAGTGGTTCCGTTATCCCTATCCCACGGCGATCAACGTCGCCGGACCCGTCGGCGGCATGGAGTATCCGATGATCGTGTTCTGCTCGCATCGCTCGGGCGGGCTCGGCCTCTTTGGCGTCACGACGCACGAGCTGGGCCACGAATGGTTCCCGATGATCGTGGGATCGAACGAGCGGCTCTACATGTGGCAGGACGAGGGGTTCAACACGTTCATGAACATCTATTCGACGCGTGCGTTCTTTCCGGACATCTCCTTCGACCGCGAGCGCGGCAATGCGCAGGCCTGGGCCCAGTTCGTCCGCAGCGGACGCGACGAGCCGCCAATGCTCCCCGCCGACCGCGTCGACCCCCCGCTGCTCGGCCAGATCGAGTACAACAAGCCCGCGACGGGCCTCTACCTGCTGCGGCACTACGTGCTCGCCGACACCACCCGCTTCGACGCCGCGTTCCGCGAATACATCCGGCGGTGGGCCTTCAAGCACCCCACCCCTGCCGACTTCTTCCGCACCATGGAGGACGGGCTGGGGGAGGACCTATCGTGGTTCTGGCGCGGCTGGTTTTACCGCACCGACGTGATCGACCAGGCGGTGGACTCGGTGCGGGCCCGCAACGATTCGAGCGGCACGACGGCGCTCGTCTACCTCGCAAGCCCGGGCGGCCTGCCAATGCCCGTGGACCTGCGGCTCACGCTCGCGAACGGCGCGGTCGAAACCGTCCGGCTCCCGGTCGAGATCTGGTACCGCGGCAACCGCTACGCCTATGCACGCCGGGTGGCGGCGGATCCTGTGAAGGTGGAAATCGATCCGGGAATGAACCTGCCCGATGTGCGGCGAGAAAACAACGTGTGGGTGAAACAGTAGCAAGGCTACGACCGTCCACTGAAAAAACTGGGCCTCCCCCGCCCATGCAGCACCGCGTGAACGACGAGCTCGATCGCGATGAAGATGACGCCACCCCAGACGAGCGAGGGTAGCTCGTTCAAGTCGCGGCCGTATTTGACCCACAGGAAGCGCGCCACCACATAGCACCACAGCCCGCCGGCGAACCACACCGCGACGCGCACCAGGCGGCCGATGCCCGTCTCGATGTCGGGAAGGGCGAGCGCCACGACCTCGACATAGTGGCCGAGAAAGGCGAAGCAGAAGGCGAGCGTGAACGCATCGACGAAGTCCGACGCCAGCCCACCGTGCCGGGGAAGCGTGACCAGCAACCCCGCTCCCACCGCCGCGGCGAAGATCGTGCTGCGGGTGAGCGTCGCCCGGAACGGCTCGCCGACCACTACCGGGCTCCGGACGCCGCGAGCGGCTGCAGGTATTGGTCGAGCCAGTCCAGCACGGTATTCCACCACAGACGGCGATTCCGCGGCTTCAGCACCCAGTGCCCCTCGTCCGGGAAATACAAGAACTTGGCCGGCACGCCCATCTTCTTGAGCGCCGTGAAGGCCTGGTAGCCCTCGGAGAGGTCCACGCGGTAGTCCAGCTGCGAGTGGACGACGAGCATGGGCGTCCGCCAGTTCTGCGCGAAGTTCAAGGGGGACCACTTCTCGTACAGGGAGTCCTTGAGCGCGTACGGCGTGCCGCCGAACTCCCAGTCCACGAACCACAGCTCCTCGGTGGTGCCGTACATGCTCTTCGGATCGAACACGCCGTCGTGGTCCACCAGGACTTTGAAGCGGTTCGTGTGACCCGCGATCCAATAGACCATGTAGCCCCCGTATGAGGCGCCTGCCGCGCCCATGCGCGTCGAGTCCACATAAGGCAGGCGGGCGACGACGTCGAGGCCCTTCATGAGATCCTCGAGCGGGTAGTCGCCCCAGTGCTGCGAAATCGCGTCGGTGAACTTCTGGCCGTAGCCCGTCGACCCGTGGAAGTTGACCGCGGCCACGACGTAGCCCCGGCTCGCGAACAGCTGGTAGTTCCAGCGTGGGTGCCAGTCGTCGTGCCAGGCGCCCTGCGGCCCCCCGTGCACGAGATAGGCGAGCGGGTAGCGCTTGGCCGGGTCGAAGCCCGGAGGCTTGAGCAGCCAGCCGAACACCGAGTCCCCCAGCGCGCCCACGAAGCCGAACGGCTCGAGCGGCTTCAGGTCGAGCCCGGCCACCGCCCGGTCGTTGTGGTGCGTGAGCTGCCGTCCGGATGCCCACACCTCGGCGGGCTGCGTGTTGCTCTGGTGCAGGTACACCACCCCGCGACCGTCCGGCATCACTTGCACGTTGCTGTTCACCCCACCCCCCCCACCCTCCCCGCCCCCCCCAACGGCGACGGAATGACGGAAGGAGGGAAGGTCGATCCGCTGAATGTTCTCTCTCCCGCGCTCCTCAACGACCGCGTAGATGCACTTCGAGTCCGCGCACCACGTGTAGGACGCGACGGAGAGGGTCCACCCGGATGTCACTTCCGTCGGCGTCCCACCTTCCGTCCTTCCGTCCTTCCGTCGCAGCAGCATCAACCGTTGTCTGTCCGCCTCGAATCCCGGCCGCTCGAGCGACAGGTACGCGAGCCATTTCCCGTCCGGAGAGAAGCGCGGCGTGTTGTCGGCGCCGCGGCTGGTCGTGAGCGGCCGCGTGCCGGACCGGGCCGGGTCGATCAGCACGATGTCGACGTTGGTGTTGTCGGCCACGGTGGAGTCGAGGTGCATCGCGACCGCGATCTCCGTGCCCTCGGGCGCGACGGCCACGTCCCCGTCGCCGGCGGTGGCGATCGTGGGCACGTCGTGATCGACCGGGGTGAGGTCCTTCGCCCCGTCGCCCCCAAGGCTCGCGAGGAAGACGTGCTGGCGCTTGCCGGCGCGCCAGTCGTCCCAGTGGCGGTAGAACAGTCCGGTCCACAGCCGCGCCTCCGTGGGATAGTCCCCCGCGCGCCGGTCGATCTCTTGCGCGGCGGGCCACTTGATGTCGCTCGTCACGAGCAGCGCTTTGCCGTCCGGCAGCCACACGGGGTCGAACACGCCGTCGGGCAGGGAGGTGACGCGGCGCGCCTCGCCTCCCGCTAGGGGGAGTACCCAGAGCTGCGCGCCGTTCTGCCGCGTGGACACGAAGGCGAGCGTCTTCCCGTCGGGTGCCCACCGCGGCTGGCGGTCGGAGCCCGGGCCGGCGGTGAGCTCCCGGCTCTGTCCGGTCGCAACGTCGGCGAGCCAGATGCGCGTCGTGCCGCGATTGTCCTTGAGCGACTGCTCCGTGACCGTGTACGCCACCCACTTCCCGTCGGGCGACAGCTGCGGGTCGCCCACCGACTTGAGCGCGATGTAATCGTCGAAGGTGATCGCCCGCTTCTGAGCGACGACGGGAAGAGGGAAGAGGGAAGGGGCAAGGGTGAGAATCCCCAGCAGCACCAAGCGGTGTCTCATGACGGTCAGTAGTCCGGATGTGTGATGATTGCCTGCACGAGATCGTCGAACACGCGCGACTCGGGCGTCACGTTCCCGGCCCCGTCGGTGTGCACGTTCCAGGCGCACAGCTCGTTGAGCGCCGTCGCCTCCTCGTACGTCAGACGGAGCACGTAGGCCTGACCCGACGGCTTGGCGCGGTCGAGCGCCTGCCTCAGCACATCCGGAAGATGTTTCGCTCCCCGCACGGCGTCGTACTGCGGCCGCGTGACCGTCAGGTCCATGCGCGTCCCTTGCCTTGGCGACTCGGGGGCGAAATCTTCCCCTTTCGCCCGTCGCCCGCAACAGGTACCGTGAGAGATCTGATGCCGCGCACCGAGTTCATCGCCACCGGCTTTCACGTCCCGGCCCGGCTCGTCACCAATGACGACCTGGCCCGGCTCATGGACACGTCGGATGAGTGGATCACGCAGCGCAGCGGCATCAAGACGCGCTACTGGGTGTCAGACGGCGAGACCGGCGCCACGCTGGCGCGCGAGGCCGCCTGCAAGGCCCTGACCAAGGCCGGCCTCGAGCCCGGCGATCTCGACTGCATCGTCTACTGCACGTGCACACCCGACCATTTCGAGCCCGGCAACGGCGTCTTCCTGCAGCGCGAGCTGGGCATCAGCGACATCCCCGCGATCGACGTGCGGAACCAGTGCAGCGGCTTCCTGTACGGTCTCTCCGTGGCCGACGCCTGGATCCGCACCGGCGCCTACCGCCGCATCCTCCTGGTCGGCGCCGAGGTGCACTCGCGCGGGCTCGACAAGACGACCCGCGGCCGGGACACGGCCGTCCTGTTCGGCGACGGCGCGGGCGCGGTGGTGCTCGGCCCCACCGATGACCCACGACGCGGCGTGCTCTCGGTGCATCTCTTCGCCGACGGCCGTCATGCGGAAAAACTGTGGGTCGACGGCCCCGGCCTGGCGCACGACCCCTACGTGAGCGAGGAGATGCTGCAGCAAGGCAAGCACCGGGCGGTGATGGACGGGCGCGAGGTGTTCAAGTTCGCCTCGGTGCTCATGCCGAAGTCCGTGGACCTCGCGCTGCAAGCCAACGGGCTCACGCCGGGCGACGTGACGCTCCTCGTGCCGCACCAGGCGAATCTCCGCATCATCGAGATGGTCCAGAAATTGGCCGGGCTGCGGCCCGACCAGGTGTACGCCAACATCGACCGGTACGGCAACACCACCGCCGCCTCGATTCCCATCGCGCTCGACGAGGCGCTCGCCGCCGGGCGGCTCCGCCGCGGCGATCTCCTCATCCTCACCGCATTCGGCTCCGGGTTCACCTGGGCCAGCGCGGCCATCCGCTGGTAACGGGTCCATGCTGGCGATCGACCTGAAGGGCAAGCGCGCCTTCGTCGCGGGGGTGTCGGACGACGGCGGGTTCGGCTTCGCGATCGCCAAGGCGCTCGCCGAGGCGGGAGCGAGCGTCTGCCTTGGTAGCTGGCCGCCCGCACTCGGCATCTTCACGAAGCTGCTCGAGCGCGGCAAGATCGCGGACTCGCTCCGGCTATCCGACGGGCGTACGCTCCAATTTGAGCGCATCTATCCGCTCGATGCCGCGTACGATAGCCTGACCGACGCACCGGCGGACGTGCGGGAGAACAAGCGTTACAAGGACGTGGGCGATTTCAGCGTCCAGGGCGTGGTCGCGCGCTTGACCGAGGACTTCGGCGCGCGACCGCTCGACATCGTGGTGCACAGCCTCGCGAACGCCCCCGAGGTGAAGCAGCCGCTCATCGACACGAGCCGGCGCGGCTACCTCGAAGCGTTGAGCGTGAGCGCCTACAGCAACATCGCGTTCGTGCGGAGCCTCGGTCCGCTGATGCGGCCTGACGGATCCTTCCTAGCGCTCACGTACATGGCGGGAGAGCGGGTAATTCCCGGCTACGGCGGCGGCATGTCGTCGGCGAAGGCCGCGCTCGAGGCCGACACCCGGACGCTCGCCTACGAGGCCGGGCGCCGCTTCGGCGTGCGGGTGAACGCGATCTCCGCCGGTCCCTGGGCGTCGCGCGCCGCCAGCGCCATCGGGTTCATCGAGCAGATGATCGCGTACACGACCGCCAACTCGCCCCTCCCCCGGGCTATCGACGCGAAGGACGTGGGACACGCGGCCGCCTTCCTCGCGAGCCCGCTCGCCCGGGCGATTACGGGCTCGGTCGTCTACGTGGACAGCGGCTACCACGTCATGGGGATGGCGGTCGCCCCGGAGCGTCCTCCGCCTTCAGGGCCCTGAGCCCGGGCGGCCGCCTGACGGAAACCCCCCTCTGGCAAGTTGCGTAAGACGGACGAAAGGAGTTCTCGTGATCGGACTACTGATCGGGGTCGCCGCGGCCGGCGGGGGGTTCGTCGCCGCGCGGCAGTTCGTCAAACGCCGCCTGCGCTTCGTGGACGCCGTCTACAGGCCCGCGGCACCGATCATCGCCGGCGTCGGTGCCGCCGCGCTCGCCGCCCCCATCGCGTTGCTGCCGGTGGTCTCGCTGGGAACGGCGCTCGCCTTTGGCGTGGGTGTGGCGGGCGGCGTCGCGAGCGGGAGACGATCGTCTCCTTAGACGACCCGCAGCTCCTGGGCGGGGCCCGTCACCTCGGGCCGTCCCGCCACCGTGCGCAGCGCCCGCACCGCGCCCTTCGCGAACGTCTTCCCCGCGCCTTTCTCGACCTCCTCCAGCGCACTCCACTTGGGGAATGCCGCTCGCACCGGCGTCGCCATCTGCAGGGTCTCGAACGCGTCGGCGACGGCGAGGATCTTGACGGTGTCGGGCAGGGGGAGGGCATCGATGTCCCAGTCCTCCCCTACGATCTCGTAATAATGGCCGTACTCGGCGATGATCTCGGCCGCGCCGCGCATCGCCCGCGCCACCGGCACCGTGGCGTCCGTCACCGCGCGCGACAACAGGCTCAGCAGGCGCTGGTCGCGCGCGCCTACCTCGTGCAGCAACGCGGCGACGTGCAGGTTCTCGACGTCGTCCGCCGGCAGCTTGAGCTCCCGCGCGATCGCCGCGGCCACCTGCGCCACGCGGTTGCTGTGTCCCTCCTGATGGTGCTCCGTGGACTCGATGTGATACGCCAGCAGCTCGAGCGTCGCGAGGTAGGCGTTCTTCACGTCCCCGAGCCGCGACTCGCGCTGCTCCGCGAGACTCCCCACCACGTAACCCGTGAGGATCAGGAACCCGCCCCACGGCACGAGGGCGAGGAGCGCGCCGCTGTAGAAGCCGGGGAGCATCCCGATGCCTTGGACGTACTGGTCGAAGAAGATCAGTGCCACGACGAACACGCCGGCCAGCACGGCGAAGCGGCGCCCGCCGTAGAACCCGGCGAGAATCATCGGTAGGTAGTAGAAGCTCAAGAACGCGAACTTGTCTTCCACAACGGCATGGATGCCCAGCATCGCGCCGACGAGAATTAGAACGAAGACCCGCTCGAAGTTGCGGAAGAAGAACAGCTTGGCGCGCTCCACCAGCCGCGTCTGGACCACGGGGACCTCGGGCTTGGATTTTTTTCTAGGGCGGGCGCGGCTCCCAAACTGGGGAACGCCGTCCCGGCGCGCAATAGCGAGGCGCGAATGCGTGGGGAGTGGGGAGTGGTACCTCGCGGCCCTGCTTGGAGTTACGGATTGGACCGTCGAGTACCACTCCCCACTCCCTACTCCCTAGGTGTCCGAGCGCTCCTCGTAGCCGTCGCAGGCGAGCTTGGGGAGCTGGGGGTAGCGCACGAAGCGCGCATCCACCTCCGCGCGCCCGCACCGAAAGAACGTTGAGCCGCGCCGGCTCGTCACGACGCGCGTCCAGTGGCAGGTGAAACACAGTCCCACCGACTCGGGACGGGGGACGAGGGACGGGGGAGGGGAGGACCCCTCTTGTGTCCCCCTTGCCTCGTCGCGGTCCGCCTTCAGACCCGCACCTCGACGGGGCCGTGCCGGAGCCGCTCTCTGAGCACCGGATGCGTGCTCCACACATACCACCCCATGGCGCTCACGGCGAGCAGGTTCCCGATGCCGATTGACCACCAGCCCACCGTCCCCAGCACCCACTCGGCGCCGAGCGCCATCGTCGTGACGACGACGGCTTCCAAGATGATGAGCGCGAGCGTAATGACCAGCAGCAGTGCCGGCGCCCGCTCGACCTGCTCGGCCACGGCCACGAAGACCACCCCCGCCACGGCGAACGCCGCAAGGTGGACCACGGTGTAGCCGGCCACCGTGCCGAGGCTGACCTGGATCTGGGCCGGCCCCGTGGCGCCGAGAACCAGCGTCGAGCCGAGCGCTCCCGGCGTGCGGAACGGGTGGCCGGCGACGAGGTCGAGTGCGAAGAACCAGAGGGCGACCGCGGCGGCCCCGATCAGCCCCGTGACCAGGCCTCGCCATAACAGCGGATGGGTCCGCAACGCGACCGGACCGAGCGGCCGGGCGTCGTGCTGGACGCGATGGAGATAGGCCATGAGCGCCACGCCGGCCACGAGGTTCGCGCCGAGCACGTGCTGCCACGGCAGCACGTCGAGCAGCCGGGCGCCGGTCAGGAGCAGCGCGCTGTAGAAGACGACATCGAGCACGAGGAACCCGAACACCACCCCGAGGAGCGTGCGGGGGGGAGCCTCGAGCGGCGCGATCGCCCACGCCATAGCCACGCCGAGCAGCGCGAACACCCCGAAATGGAGGACCGTGTAGGAAGCGACGAGGCGCAACGTCGCCTCCGCAGCCTGCTGGTGGAACAACGCCGCGGCGAGGGAGGCGGGCGCGTGGAACGGCTGGCCTGCCACGAGGTCCACCACGAAAAACCAGAGTGCCACGATCAACCCCGCCAGACTCCCACCCACCGCGCCCTGGACGATGACGCCCTGCAGCGCTCGCTTCATGATCGCACCCTCCATTCGTACTCGGAGCACCTCTCCCCGCAATATCGTGTGCGCCGCCCCCAGCGCAACCGTCCGCCCGCGCGCGCCCGCGCCCGCCCGGTATGGCATTTTCGCCGGGCCGCTCCCCATCTTGGTATCCATGACCGGGCACGCCACGCCTCCCGAGCTCCCGCCGGGGCTGCTCGAGGAGTACCTCGCGGGGATGCGGCCCGTGCTGGTTGCGCTCGTCGGACTCGCCGAACGCCTGGCCGCGGCCAGGAATGATCTGGCCGCGCTCGAGGCGCTGCGCCGCGAGACTCACAAGATCCACGGGTCCGCGGGCTCCTTCGGCTTCATGGAGGTGTCGCGCCTCGCGGCCGGCATGGAGGCGACGGTCAAGGACTGGATCTCCTGGCCCGGGGACCCGGAGGTCGACCGCGGCTCACTCACGCGCTGGTTCGTAGCGCGCTTGGCCGAGATGCTCGGGCTCGAGGTTCCCCGGCCGGCGCCGCCCGGTCCCCGGCCTCCGCCCCGCGCGGGTGTCCCACCCCCCCCATCGCAGGCGACCACGCGACCACCACCAAGTCCTCCTCTACAGCGAGCCGGCGGCCCGAAGGTGACACCGGCCCCGCCGCCGCCACCGCGTGCGAAGCCGAAGGCGGAGCCCCCGGCACGGCCCCTGGCGGCGACCGACCTGCCCCGGATTCTTCCACCCGACGCGGCGCCCGCAGAGCCGCCAGCCCCCGCCGTCGAGCGCCCGCCGCCAGCGCCGCCGACGCCCGCGGGCGAGGTGCCCGAGATCGTGTTCGTGGAAGACGACGCGGCGCTCGCGGAGCTCCTCGCGTACGGCCTCAGCACGCGTGGCTACCGGTTCGTGGCGTACCGCAACGGCCGCGAGGCGCTGAAGGAGCTGCTCGCACTGGACGTTCGGGGCACTCATCCGCTGTTGCTGCTGGACGTCGACCTCCCCGCGCTCGACGGCTACTCGATCCTCGACGCCCTGGAGCGCGCGCGCCCCGGGACGTACCGCGTCGTGTTCACGACGGTGCACGGGACCGAAGAGGAGCAACTGCGCGGTCTCGAGGCGGGTGCCCTCGACTACCTGGTGAAGCCGATCAGCCTGCGCGTGGCCCTCGAGAAGATCAAGCGCTGGGTAGGGAGGTGACGAGCCGTCAGTTCCTTCTCATCGTCGCCATCGCCCAGGGCGCGCTGCTCGTCGGCCTGGTCATTCTCATCGTTCTGAATCGCTGGGTACGGGTGCGGCGCAGTGCGCGAATCCACCCGCTGCGAATCGAGCTCGACGCGTTGATGCAGCGGTGGTCGCTCGGGCAGGCGAGCCCCGACGAGGTGCTGCGCGCAATGGCGCGCCTGCCGGTCCCGATCGCGATCGACGCGCTCGTCACCTGGTCCGCCCGCATCGGGGGCGACCGCTGGCAGGAGCTGTCGCGAGGGCTCGAGAGCCAGTGGTGGGCGCGGGCGGTGCGCGCGGCCAGCCGCTCGGCGCGCTGGTGGAAGCGCCTGGACTGTGCCCGCTTTCTCTCGGTCGCCGCCACGTCGCACGACGTCGGCCGCGTGCTGCGGCTGCTGCGCGATCATCACCCGGCCGTCCAGATCGCCGCCGCCACGACGCTCGAGCGGGTGGGCAGCTCGGCGCTCGTGAGCGCGGCGCTCGAGCAGCTGCCGTTCCTCGGCCCCACCGTGCAGGCCTACTACGCGAGCGTCCTGAAGCGCGCGCGCCCCGCTGTGCTGCGACATTTGCAGCAGCTGTTCCGGCGGCTCGACGACCCCCGGCTCCCCCGCCTCATCGAGTTTGCGGGGCGACTGGAAGAGCCCGTGCTGCGCGAGGGATTCACCACGCTCGCCACTCATCCCGAGGCGGAGGTGCGAAGCCAGGTCGCCCGCGCGCTCGGCAAGTTTCCCCATCTCGAATCGGTCGCCGCGCTCGGCTACCTCGTCGCGGACGAGGCCTGGCCGGTGCGCGCCCAGGCCGCCCGCTCGCTCGGCATGATCGCCGACCCGAAGTCCTTGCCGGCCGTGCGGGAGGCGCTGCGCGACCCGGAGTGGTGGGTGCGCCTGCGCGCCGGCCTCGCCCTCACCCGCTTCGGCGCCCCGGGCCGCAACGTGCTGCTCGAGGCCGAAGTCGGCGGGGACCCCGAGGCGCGCGATATGGCGGCGCTCATCCTCGGG
>Ga0209236_1002753_pt1 | contig 10718 bp, 7 predicted proteins | sample GraSoi013_1_40cm_FD_185819 | JGI IMG/M metagenome (GOLD analysis project Ga0209236, IMG submission 185819) | Grasslands soil microbial communities from the Angelo Coastal Reserve, California, USA - Sample 09_27_2013_1_40cm (SPAdes) (version 2) | ecosystem: Environmental > Terrestrial > Soil >... | reverse complement strand
CTCTCGGGCGCTTGCCGGATCGCGCTCTTTCAGGCGTGACTGCGGCACTCTTGGTTATTCCCGATCTCGTGCTTGCACTTGGTTTGCTCGTTATCGCTGTACGCACCGGATGGTTTCCTACGGGAGGAATGGTTTCTGTCGGTTTCGAGAACCTCTCTCCTGTCCAAAAATTCCATGACATCGCGTTGCATATGGAGCTACCGGTAATTGCGCTCGTGCTTTCTGCATTGCCGATTCTCGTTCGGCACGTCCGTGCCGCCTTTGCAGACGTGCTCTCGACGCCATTCCTGCGTGCGGCGGCAAGTCATGGCATTCAGCAACGTACGCTTCTCTACCGATACGCGCTGCGGGCTGCTGCGAATCCACTCATTTCACTTTTTGGATTGAGCATGGGAGCACTCTTGAGCGGGTCGCTGGTCATAGAAGTCGTGATGAGCTGGCCGGGACTTGGACCGCTTCTGCTTGAAGCCATCCTCGCTCGCGATTTGTACGTCGTGATTGCTGGGGTACTCTGTTCAACGATTTTTCTGGTCGCTGGAAATCTCTTGGCGGACGTATTGTTGTACTTGGCCGATCCGAGAATCCGTACCGAGGTGGTAGCGAGATGATCCGGCGCCGTGGCTGGAAGCGATGGCTCCTCGCCCTTGCCGTTCTCCACGGAATCGTCGCGTTTGCGGGATTTCTTGCACCCTATGATCCCACCGAGCAGGACCGCGAGCGCCCGTATCTGCCGCCGATGAAAATTCATCTGGTGGATGCACTAGGGCACTTTCACTTGCACCCTTTTTTCTACCCCGTTCACCTGCGCGGCCGGTCTTTTGATCAATTTGAAGAGAACACTGATCAGGCCATCCCGTTACGATTCTTTGTGAGCGGTGCGCGCTACCGTCTTCTTGGCCTTCTGCCGTCTCGCATCCATCTCTTTGGTGCACAGACGAGCCGAATCTATTTGCTGGGCAGCGATGCGTACGGCCGCGACCAATTCTCGCGAATTCTCTACGGTGGACAAATCTCTTTGCTCGCTGGCTTGTTGGGGGCGGGACTCACGTTGTTCTTCGGCACGCTCATCGGCGCGACGGCGGGTTACTGCGGCGGCTGGAGAGACGGATTATTAATGCGCGTGGCCGAGCTGTTTGTCGCGCTGCCCTGGTTGTACTTGCTGTTCGCGCTCCGGGCCTTCCTGCCGCTGGCGGTCAGCCCAGTGCAGGCATTTTTCCTGATTATCACAGTCATCGGAGCGGTGGGCTGGGCGCGACCGGCTCGGCTCGTGCGCGGGGTAGTTCTGAGCGCCAAAGAGCGCGATTTTGTCCGCGCCGCGCGAGGATTCGGCGCAACCGATGGGTATCTCCTTCGGCGTCATATCTTGCCGGAAACTTCGGGCGTAATCTTGACGCAAGCGGCGATCCTCGTGCCACAATTCGTGCTCGCGGAGATGACGCTTTCCTTTCTGGGCCTAGGTGTGCCGGAGCCGGTGCCAAGTTGGGGTAGCCTCCTCGGAAGTCTTCAGCAATACAGTGTCTTGGTTTCGTCCTGGTGGATGTACGCGCCCGCATTGGCAATTGTGCCGTTCTTTCTAGTATACCTAGGGCTTGCGAGTGCATTGCAGCAGGATGCCGGCACAGGGAAGATAGAGAAGACGACTGGCGGGACCTGATGGTGAGAATGGCGAGACTTTCCATCCTTCGTAGATTGCTTGGCTGCGGCCTGCTCCTGGCTTGCGGCACCGTTCTTTCGAGGCCCGCCGGCGGAATTCCCCAGCAGTCAAGCCCATCCGAAGAACTGCTCACTCTTCCGGGAGAACTCGGGAATCGTGGCGGGCGACTAGTTGTTTCGCTTCGCGCTGAGCCGAAAACGCTGAACCCTCTGACTGCCGCTGATGCGCCGTCGCGCGAAGTGATTGGCGCAATGCAGAGTGACTTGGTTCACATCAATCGAGCGGCGCAGCTCACCGAACCGGCTCTGGCAAAATCGTGGAAGATTTCCCCGGACGGGCTGGAATACACCCTCATCTTGCGAAAAGGATTGCGCTTCTCAGACGGGCAGCCGTTCGATGCGGACGATGTCTTGTTCACTTTCCGGGTTTATCTTGACGAGAAGGTGCACGCCACGCAGCGGGATTTGCTGATTATTGATGGAAAGCCGATTGCGGTTCACAAAATTGATAAATGGACAATTGTTTTTCGATTGGCGAAGACCTATGGAGTGCGCGAGAGGCTGTTCGACGGTGTGGTGATTTTGCCGCGGCACATGCTTGAAAAACCATACGAAGAAGGCAAGCTAGGACAGGTCTGGACGATTTCGACACCGGCAAATCAGTGGGCCGGGCTCGGGCCGTTCCGACTGAAAGAGTACGTTCCCGGGCAGAGATTGGTGTTAGAACGCAATCCTTACTACTGGAAAATTGACTCAAAAGCAAACCGGTTGCCCTACCTGGACGAGTTGGTTTTTCTGTTTGTGCCAAACGCCGATGCGCAAGTGCTGAGGTTTCAATCCGGCGAGACGGATCTGATCAGCCGACTTGGTGCAGAGAATTTCGCCGTTCTCGGACGCCAGGAGCATCGTTACACGATGGCCGATGCCGGACCTGGGCTCGAATACAACTTCGTGTTCTTCAACTTGAATGACGTGGACGAAAAACAATCGCCCGAAATAGCCCGAAAGCAGAAATGGTTTCGCCAAGTAAAATTTCGGCAGGCGGTGTCCGCGGCGATAGACCGCGATGCAATCGTGCGTTTGGTCTACCAAGGCCGCGGAGCGGGTCTATGGGGACCGGTCACACCCGGAAACCCCCGTTGGGTGAACACGTCCGTCGCCCGCCCTGCACGCTCACTTGAGCGAGCGCGCTCTCTCTTGAAAGACGCGGGGTTCTCATGGTCCAACGGGCCGAAGGGAGATTCCACCTTGGTCGATGCGGATGGAAAGGCTGTTGAGTTTTCTGTTTTGACGAGCTCTACCAGTGCCGACCGCACAAAGATGGTGACCTTAATCCAGGACGACTTGAAACAACTTGGAATGCGAGTCCAGGTGGTGCCACTGGAGCTCCGATCTTTGATCGATCGCATCACGCTGACGAGAGAATACGAAGCGTGCATCTTGGCGATCGTGAGCCCCGATGCCGACCCAAACGTGGACCTCAACACCTGGCTCTCAAGCGGGGGAAATCACCTATGGAATCCCTCGCAGGCTCATCCCGCTACAGCGTGGGAGGCGGAGGTAGACCGGCTGATGGAAGAGCAGCTCATAGCTACAAGTTACGAGCGGCGCAAGAAACTTTTTGACCGCGTGCAGGAGATCCTCGCCGAAAATCAGCCAATGATTTTTCTGGCAAGCCCGGACATTCTAGTGGGGGCAAAAAATTCCATCGGCAACTTCCATCCCGCGGTTCTCGAACCTTACGTTCTGTGGAACGTGGAACAGCTCTACTTCAAGAATAATTCAGAGAACTCCGGTAGATGAGCCCTGCATCGATCAAAGCTGAACGGAAACCCCAGAGTGCCTGGGATGACCCACGGCTGGTCAAGGAGTGCCTCGCGGGCAACGAAGAAGCCTGGTCGCAGCTGATTGACAAGTATAAGGCGCTCATCTACTCGATCCCTGTCAAGTACAACTTGCCGCCACACGAAGCGGCCGACGTATTTCAGTCGACGTGCATGGAGCTGTTGACTCGGCTGCCGGAATTGCGCAAGCCACGGGCCCTGCCGAAATGGCTCATGCAGGTTGCGCATCACCAATGCTTCCGCGTGAAGCGCCAACAGCAACGCTTGGTCAGCCGCGACGCGGAGCCGGACTTGCCGGACCCGGAAACACCAGCGATCGCGGAAACCCTGGTGCAACAGACGCAGGAAGAGCAGATGCTGCGCGAAGCGATGGGTAGTCTTAGTCCGCAATGCCGCAGGCTTGTGGAGCTTCTTTTTTTTGAAACGCCGCCGCGACCCTACGCAGAGGTTGCCTCGGAACTAGGTCTTGCACTGGGTTCCATCGGGTTCACGCGCCAGAAGTGCATCGAGCGTTTGCGGCGGAATTTGGACGAACTGGGATTCCACTGATGCCCACGACCCACAAAACAGTCTCGCCTGAAGATCTCTTTTCCCAGCTTGGGCAGATTGCGAGTGAGCCCGCGCGCCGCAAGTTCCTTTCGCGCTACAAATCACTGGCCCGGCCAGAGGTCGTCAACCAGCTTTCCGATTTGGTGCTCGAGAAAATCCGCGTGGACACGCGCGAGGCATTGCACCTGGCGGAAGCAGCTCTGCTGATTGCGCGAAAACTGCGGCGAAGAGAGGGCCTGGCCGCAGGGTTGCGCAGCAAAGCGAATGCCCTATACGCCTCGGGCCAAAACCGTGCCGCAGTCGAGCATCACGAACAAGCTATTAAAATCTATGAAGCACTGGGAGATCAGAAGGAGGCAGCCCGCACGCTGAGCAGCTCGATCCAGCCGCTCATTTTACTAGGGGAATACGACCGCGCCTTCGCGGCCTCCGAGCGCGCGCGTGAAATCTTCACGCGGCTGGGTGAAACGCGTCGCATTGGCAGCCTCGAAAACAATGTTGGCAACATTCTTCATCGCCAGGATCGATTCGAGGAGGCCATCGCCCACTACGAGAGCGCCTATAAGACTCTTACCGAATATCAGGAGTGGGAACGCGTCGCTATCACCCTCCATAACATGGCGATGTGCCTTATCAGCCTGAACGATTTTCCGCGGTCGCTGGACTGTTATCAGAAATCGCGGGATTTGTGCGAACGGTATGGAATGCCGCTGCTGCGCGATCAGGCCGACTACAACATCGCCTACCTATACTATTTCCGCGGCGAATACAGCCGCGCAATCGAAATGCTATTTGCCACCCGGCGCGCCTGCGAGGCAACAGGCGATGCTTATCATTTCGCTCTCTGCCATCTCGACCTTTCGGAGATTTACCTCGAGCTGAACTTGAGCGAAGAAGCGCGCGAGATGGCCCAGGAAGGTTTCCTGCGGTTTGAAAAGCTGGGCATGGGTTATGAAGCGGCAAAAACGCTGGCAAACGAAGCGATCGCCTACGGTCAGCAAGGGAAAACGGTTCACGCGCTCGAAAGGTTTGCCAAGGCGCGTGATATGTTCGCGAGAGAAAAAAACCTGGTGTGGCCCTGGCTTTTGGATTTGTATCAGGGGCTGCTGCTCTTCCACGAGGGGCGCTACTTTGAGGCGCGGAGGTTGTGTGCCGGCGCAGCCGGATTCTTCGATCAAACGCTGCTCTCCGGAAAAGCCGTACTCGCGCATCTCCTTCTGGCGCGCATCGCAATGCAGGTCGGAGAGCCTGCCGTTGCGGAATCGGAGACGGACGCCGCCCTTGCCAGGATTGAGCGCCTGCAAGTTCCAGTGCTTGCCTATCAGGCCCACTTCCTCCGCGGTCAGCTTGCCCACGGGCGCGGAGACCGCCCTGCGGCTCTCGCGGCGTATGCCGAGGCACGAAAAGCGTTAGAAACTCTGCGTAGCCGGTTGCACTCCGAAGAGCTGAAGATCTCTTTCGTGAAAAATCGCCTTCAGGTGTACGAGGCGCTGGTTGATTTGCACTTGAGCGGCCAGACGAGCGAAGCCGCTGCTATTGAGGCGTTTGCATGCATTGAAGCGGCAAAATCTCGCAGCATGTTGGAAATGATTTTTCAGAGCGGCCAGAGCCTGCCGATGGGAGATGCCGGTCAGAGCGAGTTGGTGCGGCAAATTCGCAATTTGCGCGAAGAGCTAAACTGGTATTACCACCGCATCGAGTTGGAGCAACTGCGCCCGGAAGAAAGCTCTTCCAAACGCCTGCAACAGTTGCACGAAAAAGCCGTCTCCCGCGAGAACGAGCTCTTGCGGTCGCTCCGGGAACTACCCGCCAACGAGCGCGAATACGCCACCCTCGAAGCTCCTGCGGACTTCTCGCTGGCCCGGCTGCAATCCACTTTGCCTTCAAACGCAGCGCTAGTCGAATATTATTCGACTGGCGATCGGCTCGTAGCCGTTGTGGTCACACGCGAAACACTTAAAATCGCCGCGGTCAGCGTGGTCTCCCGGGTTGTCCACTTTCTTCACCTGCTCCGCTTTCAGCTTTCGAAGTTTCGCATGGGGGCCGCTTACGCTCACCGCTTTGAGCAGCCGTTGCTCTCCGCGACCAAGGGCCATTTGGAAGCGCTTTACTCAGAACTCATCGCTCCCATCCGTGAGCATCTCAACACCAAACATCTGATCTTTGTGCCGCACGGCGCCCTGCACTTTCTTCCCTTCCATGCTTTGCGAGCGGGAGACGAATACCTGTTCGATGCCCACACAATTTCCTACGCGCCCAGCGCGACCGTCTTTGCCTTTTGCCAGGAAAAAACCGGCAACGACATGCCCAACTCCCTGGTCATGGGGATCCCCGACGAGCGGGCTCCGCAGATCCTGAATGAGGTACAATCCGTTGCCACGCTTTTGCCGCATCCCGAAGTTTTTCTCGGCGCACAAGCGACCTCAGAGGTCCTTCGCAAACGCGGTTCCGCAAGCAGTCTCCTTCACATCGCCACGCACGGCACCTATCGTCAGGACAACCCAATGTTCTCCGGCATCCGTTTAGGAGATGGCTACTTGAACTTGTACGATCTGTACCAGATTCACTTGCCCGCCAAACTTGTGACCCTGAGTGGCTGCGCCACTGGCATGAACTTCGTTTCCGCGGGAGACGAGCTCCTGGGCCTTCAGCGCGGGCTGTTCTGTGCTGGCGCAACGTCTTTGCTCCTCTCCCTTTGGGACGTCCACGACGAAAGCACCTCCGCACTCATGCAAGCTTTCTACAAAAACTACATTCAAACGGGTGACATGCCCGGCGCCCTGCAATCCGCTATGAAGCAGCTCCGCGAACAGAACCCCCATCCCTACTTCTGGGCGCCCTTCGTCTTGGTCGGTAAATTGTCTGAAAATAAAGCAGTTAGCTGAACCTCCCTCCCTATATCTTTTGCCTCCTCCAGTCCCCTTATTCCACAAGAGCCACACAGGCTCTTATCCGCTGGGGAGCGGAAGATTCAGGGAAAGGCTGACGGGGGAATGAAGATGAAACACTTTATGACTGAGGAGTGGATCGATTTCGTGAAGCAAGTGAGTTCTCCAAAGCAGCAGGAAGCGATGAAGAAACACTTGGGTACGGGTTGCAAGCGATGCGCGGAAACAGTTGCTATATGGCAAAAAGTTCACAACGCAGCAGCAGTGGAGGCCAACTATCAGCCTCTCGCGGCGGACGTTCGAATCGCCAAAGCTGCATTCAGTACGGCCGGCCGAGCCAAACAACTGAAGGAAAAGAGCAGCTTGGTCGAAGTGTTGTTCGACAGTTTCTTGCAACCGATGCTAGCGGGCGCGCGTTCCAGCGGCCTGGGAACCAGACAAATGCTCTATCGCGCTGACCCATACCAGATCGATATCCAGATTGAAGCAAAGCCGGAGGGCAATCGCCTCATGGTTACAGGTCAATTCTTGGATGTCAGTTCACCTGGAATCGTCGGCCGCGACGTGAAAATAACGCTTTCGAATCATCGCGGAAACGTTATGCACACGATCACGAATCAGTTTGGCGAGTTCCGTGGCGAACTCGAAAACACTGGTGACCTTGAGCTTTCCTTTCCCGGTCAGGGCGAAAAATCCATCGTGATTTCGCTCCGGAATGCTCTCGGCAATTTACCCGGAAGGCCGGTGTGACGGGCTCGCGCCACATCGAATTTCTTGGTTACTTGCCCGATGGTACGAGAGTACCAATCGCAAATAGTTCGAATGATTCTGACGCTTGTCACCCTCGTACCATTGGCCCAAAAGGAAGAACCCGCAAAACTTGGCGGGTATCCCTTAGAGCCGAAGGTTGAGACAGCTCGAAGCAGATGTCCCCTGGGAGGGATGTATTCTATGAAACGTAGCCTGCTCATCTTCGCCGTCCTTATCGCCATCGGCACTGCTGGTGTTCAGCCTGCCGCGGCCCAGAACCGCTACATCGTACGCACTACTGGAGGCTTGTCCTCTGTTCTGAACCTTTGCTCTCTCCTGGGATGCCAGGTGCAGGGCTCGCTGGACGGCAATATCAACCAGACTTTTCTTGTGACGTCTTCTACCAACATCGTCGTCAACCTCCTGAACTTCACGGTGAATCTGGTTGATTCCCTCTTGGGAATCCAGAGCATTGAGCCCGACAAGCTGCTGCCCGTGCCGCAGACACCCATCAACAACATCTCTTCGGGCCTTTACGACACCAAGCTGGTGAATTATTACGGCACCCTCGTCACGCATGGATACGTGGCCCAGCCTGCTGCCAACATCATCCGCCTCACCGACGCGCAGAATGGGTTTGCCATCAGCGGTACGGGAATTGTGGCAGTGATTGATACTGGCGTGGATCCCTCCCACCCGGTTCTCAAGCCCGTCCTTCTGACCGGCTACGATTTCACCCGCAATCAGTCCGGCGCCTCCGAATGGCTCGATCTTTCCTCCACCGGCATAAGCGCCACCACTTCACCGAATGCCCAGCCGGTGAAGGTGCAACAATCCAGCGCGGCGATCCTCGATCAATCCTCGGCCGCGATTCTGGACGGTTCGCCTTATGTCGCCTTCGGCCACGGCACCATGACTTCCGGACTCGTCCACCTGGTCGCGCCAAAGGCTAAGATCCTCCCGCTTAAGGCTTTCTCTTCAAATGGAACGGGAAACCTTTCCAACATCGTGGCGGCTCTCTATTACGCCGTGCAGCACAACGCGAACGTCGTCAACATGAGCTTCGACCTCTCTTACCCTTCGCCAGCGCTATCTCAGGCCATTTCCTCCGCCAATAAGGCTGGCGTTGTGCTCGTAGCAGCGGCAGGCAACGAAAACAGCAGCGCACGCGTGTATCCGGCCTCTATCTCAGGCTCCGTCGTGGGCATTGCTTCCACGACAGATTGGGATGCGCGCTCCTCCTTCTCCAACTATGGCTCGGCGGACGTTTGGATCGCCGCTCCTGGCGAATATGTGATCAGCACTTATCCTGGCGGAACTTACGGGAGTGAATCCGGCACGTCGTTCAGCGCTCCGCTGGTGGCCGGGACAGTTGCTCTTATGCTCAGCGCAAAGCAGCCCATCAATCAATCCAAGGCTGCCAATGCGCTCCAGCATGCAGTGGTTCTGACGCCGGACCTCAACTACGGCCGCCTGGATGTTTACCAGGCTGTTTCCGCCTGGGTAAACAGCAGCACTTCCGGCTCAGGTTCCGGCTCTTGCTTCTTGCTTTGCTGGTAACCGCCATGCCGGACGAGCGCAAAGCGCTGCTCGGCGCAGCCTCCCATTCACCGTTGACGCCGGACTCTTTACGCGTCAAACAAGTCGAAGAGCAGGTCACCGCGCTACGCAGCTCGGTGATCTGCGCTTTTAACCAGCTTCTGGATCTGAAAGATCTCAATACCGGGGTTCACAGCACGCGCCTCGCGGAATGGGGCATGCGCGTCGGACAAGAGCTCGGCCTGGAAGAATCGGAACTCCAAAACCTGGAAGTTGCCGCGCTTCTCCACGATATTGGCAAAATGGGCATACCGGACTCAATCCTCAGAAAGCCCGGGCGCCTCGACCCGGATGAGTATGCGCTGATGAAGAAGCATCCCGAGTACGGCTGGGCGGTTTTGCGCATGCTTCCGGGATTCGAACGTGCCGCGCTCGATATTCTTCACCACCACGAAAATTTTGACGGAAAGGGCTACCCAGCCGGACTTCAGGGTTCTGAGATTCCCATCGTTTCACGCATCGTCACCGTGATTGACGCCTTCGACGCTATGGTCTCTTCGCGCCCCTATCGCGTTGGTCTGCCTCACGAGGAAGCGGTTCGCCGGCTCATCGAGTCCAGTGGCACACAATTCGATCCCGCCGTCGTGAGATGCTTCATTTCATTCGCGCAAGCCGAGATGGCCACCGTCTTTGCCGCCGCCGGCACCTCTGTCTCTTCCGCCCTTTAAAAGATATAATGAATAGCAGCGCCCGTAGCTCAGCTGGATAGAGCATCTGGCTTCGAACCAGAGGGTCGGGAGTTCGAGTCTCTCCGGGCGCGCCAGATATTTTTCGTAGGCTCCTTTCAACAAATTCCGCAAACAAATTTTCGTTCGCTGCGCCCTCAGTATTCGCGATAAGCCGGACCACACGACGGACAATTTCGCTTGTCTGGTTTTTTCCTACTCGAATTGTTTTTTGAACTGCGCGAATTGTTGCCGCAGGTCGGCGATCTCTTTTTGAAAATCGGCGACGTTATTGCGAAGTGCAGCGACCTCCTTCTCCAGAAGCGCGATGCGTTCTCCATCGGCAAAGTTCGTATTTATGTTTGTCTGTACTTCTGGCTTTGGCTCGAATACCTCCACGTCGCCGGACAAAAGATGCGCGTAGCGAGACTCCTTGGTGCCGGGCTGGCGCGGAAGAACTTTGACGAGCGGCGGCTCGCGCTTCATCAAATGCTGCAAGCTGGATTGCACGGCGCTCAGGTCGTCGAAGGTATGCATGCGTTCGGTGCGGGTGCGAAGTTCGCCTGGGGTCTGGGGTCCACGCAGCAACAAGACGCAGAGAATGGCGGCCTCGTGACGATAGAAATTGAAGGTTTCCTGCAGGCGGTGCTCGTACTTGGTCACGCGGGTGTCCAAGGCGCTCACGGAGCGGACCAGGGATTGTCCGTCCAGAGAATGCAAGGCCTGGCGGACGGCGGTTTCGTCGAGGGTCATGACCGGATCGCGATTCG
>Ga0209236_1002745_pt1 | contig 10738 bp, 6 predicted proteins | sample GraSoi013_1_40cm_FD_185819 | JGI IMG/M metagenome (GOLD analysis project Ga0209236, IMG submission 185819) | Grasslands soil microbial communities from the Angelo Coastal Reserve, California, USA - Sample 09_27_2013_1_40cm (SPAdes) (version 2) | ecosystem: Environmental > Terrestrial > Soil >... | reverse complement strand
AACAAGCTGATGTGGCTCTGGTCCTCGATGGGCGCCAGCTCGCGCCGCGAGTTCTGATACAGCGGCACCGCCGCCAACATGACGAGCACCGCGGCCGCGACGATCGCCCAGCGCATTTGCAGGGCGCCGTCCAGCAGCCGCTCATAGCGCCGGCGCACGGCTTCGAAGCCATGGTGCACCAGCTTGGTCAGCCGCCCCTCCCGCCCCGCTTCGTGCACGAAGCGCGAGCTCATCACTGGGGACAGCGTCACCGCCACGAGGCCCGACACCACCACGGCGGCGGCGAGCGTGATCGCGAACTCCAGGAACAGCGAGCCGGTGAGCCCGCCCTGGAACCCGATCGGCGTGTACACGGCGGCGAGCGTGATCGTCATCGCGATGATGGGGCCGACCAGCTCGCGCGCGCCGACGATCGCCGCCTGGATGCGCGTCTTCCCCTCGCGTACGTGCCGCTCGACGTTTTCGACCACGACGATGGCATCGTCCACCACCAATCCCACCGACAGCACGATCGCCAGGATGGTGAGGAGGTTGAGGCTGAACCCGAAGGCGTACATGACGATCGCCGCGCCCACCAGCGACACCGGCATCGCCACCAGCGGCACGAAGGCCGTGCGCACCGATCCCATGAACAGGAACACCACCAGGCCCACAATCGCGATGGTCTCCATCAACGTCTTGGTGATCTCCTGCAGCGCATCGGTCATGAACACCGTCGCGTCGTAGGCCATCTGCATATCGATGTCGCTGGGCAGCGTGGGCCGGATCCGGGCCATTTCAGCGTGGAGCCGGTTGGCCACTTCGATCTCGTTGCTTCCGGGCAGCGGCCAGACACCCAGGTACACGGCTTCTTTGTCGCTGAACTTGGTGATGAAGTCGGCTTCCTCGGCGCCCAGCTCGACGCGGGCCACGTCGGACAGCCGCACGATCGCCCCGTTGCGCTCGGCCACGACGAGGTTCTTGAACTCGTCCGTGGTGCGGAGGTCGGTGTTAGCCAGCAGGTTGACCTGCACCAGGTCGCCCTTGGTCTGCCCCACCGCGGCGAGGTAGTTGTTGCGCTGCAGCGCCGCGTGCACGTCGCCGGGCGCGAGGTTGAGCGCGGCCAGGCGGTCGGGGTCGATCCAGATTCGCATGGCGATAGGCCGCCCGCCCACCACGTCCACGCGCTGCACCCCCGCCAGCGTCGAGAGCTGGGGCTGCATGTTGCGGGTGAGCCAGTCGGTGAGCGCCGGAATCTGGCGCGCTGAGGACGTGAAGCTCAGATAGAACGACGCATACGGCCGATCGGCGCGCTGCACCTCCACCACCGGTGGCTCGGCCTCGGCGGGCAGCTCGGAGCGCACTTGCTGCAACCGTGCGGTGACCTCCGCCAGGGCGGCCGTGCTGTTGTGGTTCAGCTTCAAGTGCACCGTGATGCTCGAGACGCCGGCGCGGCTGGTGGATTCGACGTAGTCGACGCCCGAGATAGCCGACACGACGCGCTCGATCGGCGTCGTGAGGAAGCCGCGGACGGTTTCGGCGCTGGCGCCGTAGTACACCGTCGTGATCAGCACCGACGAGCTCTGAATGTTCGGATACTGCTGCACCGGCAGCGTCGTGATCGCCCGCCACCCCACGAGCACGATCACGAGGTTGACGACGACCGCGAGGACCGGATGCTTGATGAACGTATCGGTAAAAGAGCGCATGAACGGTTTCCGATTAGCGAGATGAGTCGCCCGCGACCCGCACAGACTCGCGTAGCTTGAAGGACCCCGAGGTAGCCACCTGCTGGCCGGGGGTGAGACCACCCAGAATCACGACCTCGTCCTCGAGCACCGGCCCGCTCTGCACCGGCTGCACATGAGCGCGAGTGTGGCCTGCCGAGTCGGCTGCGATCAGGAAGACGTGGTCCCCGGCGGGCCCCTTACGAAGGGCGCTCACCGGAATTGCGACGACCGTGGTCGGGGGTCCAGTGGGGACTTCGACCCGCACCGAGGCGCCCGGCGCCGGGGCGTGGCCGGCGATCCGGGCCCGCACCAGCGCGTTGCGCGTGGCCGGATCGACTCGCGCGTCCACCGCCACGATCCGCGCCGTCAGGGGACGAGGGTTGTCAGCCGCGAACACGCTGACGGGCTCGCCCGGGTGCAGCTCGGCCGCCACCGCCTGCGCCACCGTGAAGTCCACGTTGGCCGCGGCGTCGACCCCCTGCAGCGTGGTGAGCTCGGTGCCTTCGTTCAGGTACTGTCCGGGATGCACATCGGAGATGCCCACGCGGGCCTGGAAAGGAGCCCGGATCGTCTTCTTCGCGATGACGGCCCGGGTGCGTGCCAGTTGTGCCAGCGCCACATCGCGCGCCGCGCGCGCCTGGTCGACTTCCTCCTGAGAGGTGGCTTGGGCCTGCCTGAGGACCTCGAGGCGTGCGAGGGTCGTTGCCGCCAGGTCGGCTTGGGCCTGCTCCGCCTGCAGCTCTGCTTCCTCCACGGATACGTCGAGGGCGACGAGTACCGTGCCGGCGTCGACGACCCGTCCGGGCGCGAGCATCACCTGGCGGACCGTGCCTGAAAGCTCGTTGCGCAGGGTGATCGAGTTGAGGGCGAGGACCGTTCCGACCGACGTGGTGGTCGGGCGATACTGCCGCGTGCGGGCGACGGACAAGGTTACCGACTCGACGGGCTCGGGCTGGCTCGCGGCCGCCGCATTGGCCTTCCGTGCGGACGCGTGTTTCCAGGCCACCAGGCTGCCGGCGGTGAGGACGAGGGTTCCCAACAGCACGGCCGATCCCACCCAACCGCGACTATTCATGACGAAAGGACTGCGCATACGGGATGATCTCCTTCGGTCTGATAAAAGGTGAAGCACTGCGCCTCTGTACTAGACGTTCGGGCGAGCCTCATATCGACAACGAGACGGTCTCGATCGCGCCACGGTTTCAAAACACGACTCCCAGCTACGGTTCAGTAATGAACCAAATTGCCAAAGGGTTCCCGTGGTCCGGGCGACATAGGGCATTGAATTGCTAGGAGACTACGTGGGGATCAGCGGCTGCTCGAGCGCCGACGCTGGATCAGCGTGAGGAGGGCTCCGGTCAGCACTATGGCGCTTGGGTCTACGCCGGCGAGGTAGTCGAGCAGCCCCCGGGCGACTAAGCGGAATTGGGCGCTCACAGGCCGGCCACGCGCAAGTCGGCGGGTGGAATGGTGATCGGTGCGGCCATGGGAACGCTTCCTCAAGTGCTGACACTTCGATAATGGACCAGATACCCGGGAAGTTCCCGCCCCGGCGAGACCTCAGTCATCGCGTCTCTTGCAGGACGGCCCTCCATCCCTCCGCGACGCTCGGGAAGCTTGGCGCCCACCTGCCGGCAGCCCGCAGCTTGGCGTTGGAGATGCGCTGCGACCGGGAGAGCGTCTCGCCCAGCGAGCCCACGAGCGCCGCGACCCAGCCGGGGAAGAACTTGGGTGACGCTACACCCAGCGCGGCCGCGAGTGCGTCGGCGAACTCGCGTCTCTGCACAGGCCGGTCGTCCGACACGTTGTAGCGTCCCGGGAGAACGGCGAGGGCGGCGACGACCGCGGCCGCGGCGTCGTCGTGCGACACGGACGAAATAAAAGCCGATGGGGACCCGAAGACCGGTGCCCGGCCGCGGCGGACGTAGCGGATCGCGTCCTGCGTGAAATCGGAATCGGCGCCGTAGAAAAACGCGAACCGCAGCACGACGCCCGCGCCTCCCTCACGCGTGACCCGCTCAGCCGCCGCTTCGGCGTCCAATACGCCGCCATTGTAGCGCGCCGCGCGAACCGGCGCGTCCTCATCGATCCAACGATCGCCGGCGGCTTCATAGATCGGCGCGAATGATTCCTGGATCAGACGCCCAGCTCCCGCGGCGAGCACCGCCGCCGAGAGATTCGCCGAGGCCACCGACCGAATGCGGTTGGTGTGCCGCCATGCGCCGGGGACGAAGGCGCGCCAGCTGGGAGGGATGTGGGTTGCAAGGTTGATCACGACATCGTGGCCTTGGACGGCACGGCGGACGGCCGTGGGGTCGAAGAGATCCACGTCGAGGGCGGTCGCCCCCGCGCGCTCCAGGGCGGCCTGCTTGTCGGGCGTGCGGCCGAGCGCCGTGACCCGATGCCCGGCGGCGACCAGCAGCGGCACCACCCTGCGCCCGATGACTCCCGTGGCGCCCGTGAGAAAAATCGAGTGTCCGCTCATTCTTTTTCCTTCGTGCAATGTTCTAGTCAAGTGGGCCGGTGCGCGCTCTCTCCCAGCGCGCGCTGTCCCTCGACGTACAGGCGGTGCCAGCGGTCTCGGTGCTCCAGGTACCAGTCGCCGGCCCCGGCCGTCACGTCCTCGAGGAAGTCGCCTCGGTAGCGCGCCAGCGCGCGCGCCAGCGGCGCGGCGTCCTTGCTCTGGGCGAGCGCCGCCCGCGCCATCCGCAGGTCGGTTTCGAATTGGCGTGCGTCGAGCTCCACCGCGAAGCGCGGGTTGATGCGGTAGCGCTCCTCCTCGAACACGATCCACTCCGGCCGGCCCAGCGTGCTCCGCAGGTGGTGCAGGGTGAGATGGAGGTCGTTCTTGATTTGGGCGGGTGGGGCGTCGCGCCACAGCGCCAACCCGATCTGGTCGCGCGCGCGCCCAGCTGGGTGACACAAGAGATAGAGCAGCAGCTCGCGCGCCTTGGGGTCGCTCCAGGCAGCGTCGGGGAGTCGCTCTCCGTCCACCGCGATCTCCAGCGGGCCGAGGGCGTTGACTCGCAGGACCGGCGTGCCGGCTGGGCGCGCTGCCGGCCCCGGCTCGCCCACCATCGACTCGGCTAGGTCAAGCGCCGAGCTCAAGCTCAGTGCTTGCCCAGCCTGGAACGCGCCTTCGAACGCCGTTGCGCCGAGGCCGGCACGAACCGATCCGGCGAGCCGGTCGAGGATCTCGCGCTCGAGGGGCAGTGGGGCGGCCCCGGCTTCCTCACGCAGGTTCGCGGCAGCGCCGAGCAAGCGGGCGGCCCGCACCGCCTCGCCCCGATCGGCCGCGATCCGTGCCAGGTCTTCCACCAGGATGATCGTGGACCAGTGGTTCTTCGTCCGCTTGAGGGACGCCAGCCCGATGGCGAAGGAACCCAACGCGCCCGGGTTGTCTCCTTCGGCGAGGGCGAGCCGGCCCCGCATGGTGGCGAGGTGTGCGATGGGCGCGTTGTAGCCATCCGCGAGTGCGAGGGCGACGCCCTCGTCGAACGCCGCGCGCGCGGCCGCGAGGTCGCCCCGGGCTTGCGCCACGCAGCCCTGCCAGTAGAGCGCGTAGGTGATCCAGTACCGCGGTCGCACGGCCCGCGCCACGCCCAGGGCCTCCCCCAGCACGGGAGCAGCGCCTGCCAGGTCGCCTGCGAGCAGAAGCGACTGCCCGAGCGCCACGAGCGCGCACACGAGATCCACCGAGGGGCCGGCCGTTTCCCGCAGGATCGCTACGCTCTCCTCGGCCACCGGACCTATCGCCACCCGCTCCCCCTGAAGGGCGAAATACATGGCGAGCGAGGAGAGCGCGCGTCCCCGGGCCCGGGTGCGCACGCCGCCGCTCCGCTCCAGCGCCGTCTCGATGCGCCGGCGGCCTTCCCGGTAGTGCCCCAGCCCGAACCAGAACCAGTGCAGCGCGGTGGCAAAGCGCAGGTTGTCGTCGACCGCCGCGGGGTCTTGCTCGAACCAGTCCGCCGCGGCCCGCAGGTTCCCGATGTCCTCCGCGAGCCGCTCCTGCCACCCCTCGGCGTGGACGGGGAGGAACGAGTCCGCGGCCTCGACGCGGGCGAGGAAGAACTGCGCGTGACGGCGCCCGAGCTCCGCTGCCTCGCCCGCCTCGACCAAGCGCTCCTGAGCAAACTGCCGGATGGTCTCCAGCATGCGATAGCGCGCCTCGATCGCTTCGGTCTCGAGCAACACGAGGGACTTGTCCACGAGACCGCTCAACAGGTCCAGTACGTCTCTCGCGGATATCGCGCCTCCGTCAGCGACCGCCTCTGCCGCGTCGATGGTGAATCCCCCGGCGAACACGGCGAGCCGCCGGAACAGGATCTGCTCCTGCTCGGTGAGCAACGCGTGGCTCCACTCGATCGTGCTGCGCAGCGTGCGGTGGTGCGGCAGGGCTGTCCTGCTGCCCGACGTGAGCAACCCGAACACGTCGTCCAGCCGGGCGGCGATCTGCTGGGGATCGAGCATGCGCGCCCGCGCCGCGGCCAGCTCGATGGCGAGGGGAAGGCCGTCCAGGCGCCGGCAGATCTGCACCATCGCCGACACATTGGCATCGATCAGCTCGAGCGACGGCCGGACCGCCTGGCTGCGCTCGACGAACAACCGGACCGCCTCGCTCTCGGCCGCCACCGTGCGGGTGACCGGTTTGCCGGGTTCGGGGAGCGTGAGCGCCGGCACCAGCCAGGGGCGCTCGCCGCCGATCCCGAGCGCCTCGCGGCTCGTGGTCATGATGCGGAGCCGCGGGCAGCCTCGCAGCAACGCCTCCGCCAGCCGGGCGCACGCCTCGACCAGGTGCTCGCAGTTGTCCAGCACGAGCAGCGCTTCCCAATCGCGCAGCGCCTCGAGCAGAGCGTCCCCGGCCGCTCGGATGCCGTCGCGGCGCACGCCTAGCGCGTCGGCCACGTGGTGCGGGACGAGCTCGGGATTCGAGAGGGGGGCGAGCTCCACCCAGGCAACGCCGTCCGGGTACTGCGTCCCCACGCGGCTCGCCACCTCGAGGGCGAGACGGGTCTTGCCGCTCCCGCCCGCGCCGGTGAGGGTCAAGAGGCGCGTGCCCTGGAGCAGCTCCTGGACGGCCGCCGTCTCGCGCTCGCGGCCGATGAACGAAGTGAGTTGGGCGGGCGGCGGCGCGCCCGCCGGGGCTTCCTGTGCTTCGATGGCCTCGACGAATGCCGCCATCCCGCTGAACCGCTCGGCGGGCGCTTTGGCCAGGGCACGGGCCAGCGCGGCGGCCACCGGCTTCGGGACATCGGGCTGGAAATCGGTGATCCGCGGCGCTTGGACCGTAAGCTGCCGGATCAGAATGCTCTCGATGGTCGGCCCGGTGAACGGCGGCTGCCCCGCCAGCATCTCGTAGAGCACGCACGCCAGCGCGTATTGATCGCACCGCCCGTCCAGCTCTCGTTGTCCGGACGCCTGCTCCGGGCTCATGTAGTCCGGTGTCCCGATCGCCACTCCGGGCTGCGTCAACGCCGCGCTGGGTGTCTCCCCGGGAGCGGCGATCGCCCGCGCGATCCCGAAGTCGGCCACCACGGCGTGTCCCGACTGAAACAGGATGTTCTCCGGCTTGATGTCGCGATGGACCACGCCCCGCTGGTGCGCGTAATCCAGCGCGTCCGCTACCTCCCTCGCGATCTGCAGCGCCTCCTCGAGCGGCAACCGTTTTTCGCGCTGCAGCCGATCGCGCAACGTCTTCCCCTCGACGTAGGGCGTCACGTAATAGAGAAGGCCGGCCGCTTGGCCGGAGTCGTGCACTGCGAGGATGTGGGGGTGATTGAGCGCGGCCGCGATCTCGATCTCGCGCAAGAAACGCTCGGCCCCGATCGCGGTGCTGAAATCCGATCGCAGCACCTTGACGGCGACCTTGCGGCGGTGCTTCAGGTCCTCGGCGAGCAGGACCGTGGCCATCCCTCCCTGGCCCAGCGGGCGCTCCAGGCGGTAGCGGTCTGCCAGCGCCGCGGCCAGGCGCTCGTGGTGCGGGTTCATCGGCTGAATATGCGTCCGCCGCCGACGGCCCGGCCACCGGCCCACCAACTGGCGGTGCTTCTGAGGCCGCCGCATGTTCCGGTCGCGATCAAGGTCCTCCCGCCGAAAAGGAGTGAAAGTGAAACCTCGGACCCTGGGCTCGACCGGCTACCTCGTCAGCGAGCTCGGCTTTGGCGGCTGGGGCCTCGGCGGCTCACAGTGGCGCGGCGTGGACGATGGCCAGGGACGTGATGCCCTGCGCGAAGCCGTGGACCGGGGGATCACGTTCTTCGATACCGCGCTGGCGTACGGGGATGGACACAGCGAGCGCCTCATCGGCGAGGTGCTGAAAGCCGACATCGGGGCCGGTCGCGTCGTCGTCGCCACCAAGGTGCCGCCCAAGAACGAGGAATGGCCCGGCAAGGCCGACAGACGGCTCGCGGACGTGTTCCCCGCCCGCCATCTCGCCGCCTCTACGGAGCAATCACTCAAGAACCTGGGCGTCGAAGCTTTGCCGCTGCAACAGCTGCACGTGTGGCACGACGCCTGGCTGGACGATCCGCAATGGCAGGCCTCCTACGAGCAGATCGTGCGCCTCAAGCGGGAAGGAAAGGTCCTGCATTGGGGGATTTCGATCAACGACCACGCGCCCGAGACCGCGCTGCGAGTGCTCGAGGACCCCATCTTCGAGACGGCCCAGGTGATCTACAACATCTACGATCGTTCCCCCGAACGCGCCTTGTTCAAGCTCGCGAAGACCAAGCCGCTCGGCGTGATCGTACGCGTCCCGTTCGACGAAGGCGCGCTGACCGGTCAGATTCGCGCCGACACGGTATTCCCCGCCGGCGACTGGCGCGCGGAATACTTCGCCGGTGACCGCCGCGCCGAGGTCGAGCGGAGGGGGAAGGCGCTGGCTCGCCTGCTGGATGACCAGGTCCAGACCCTGCCGGAGCTGGCCCTGCGGTTCTGTCTGTCGTCACCTCAGGTATCGACGGTCATTGCCGGGATGCGGCGCGCCGGCCACGTGCGCCAGAACGTCGTGGCGGCGGAGAAGGGGCAGCTGGCGCCGGCGATGCTCTCCAAGCTCGAGCCGCAGGCCTGGGAGAAGAACTGGTACCCTGCCTAGGCTAACTTTTCGCTCATGCCACGCTATGCCGCGTTGCTCCGAGGTGTTATGCCGGTAAACGCGAAGATGCCCGATTTGAAGAAAGCGTTCGAGGCGGCGGGGTTCACGGACGTGAAGACCATCCTCGCGAGCGGGAACGTCGTGTTCAACGCGCGCGCTGCCTCGGAGGCGTCGCTCGAGCGACGGGCCGAGGCCGCGATGGCTGAGCAACTGGGTCGGACCTTCCTGACGATCATACGGCCGATCGAAGCGCTGCGGGACCTACTCGAGTCCGACCCCTACAAAGCCTTTCGGCTCGAGCCCACCGCGAAGCGCGTCGTCACGTTTCTGCGCCGGCGGCCCGCGTCGAAGCTCGCCCTCCCGGTCGAGTTCGAGGGGGCCCGTATCCTCGCCGTGAAAGGCGCCGAAGCCTTCAGCGTCTACGTTCGGCACCCCAAGGGGCCCGTTTTCATGACGCTCATCGAGAAGACGTTCGGCAAGGAGGCGACGACGCGCACCTGGGACACGGTCGCCAAGGTCGCGCGCTGACGCATGCGCATCGGCGTCGACTTGGGCGGCACGAAGATCGAAGCGATCGCGCTGTCGCCCGGCGGCCAGGAGATCGCCCGGCTGCGCGTGACCACCCCGCGTGACTATGCGGCATGCCTCGACGCCATTGCGGCGCTGGTGCGGGAGCTCGATCGCGCTGGCGGAGCCGCGGGCACGGTGGGCGTCGGTATCCCGGGCACGGTGGTGCCCCAAACGGGGCTCGTGAAGAACGCCAACTCTACCTGGCTCAACGGCCAGCCGCTCGAGCGCGATCTCGCGGGACGGCTGGGCCGACCGGTGCAGGTCATGAACGACGCCAACTGCTTCGCGCTATCCGAGGCGACCGACGGTGCGGCCGCGGGAGCGCCGGTGGTGTTCGGCGTGATCCTCGGTACGGGAGTGGGCGGGGGGATCGTGGTGGACGGCCGGTGTCTCCCGGGCGCGAACCTCATTGCGGGCGAATGGGGGCACAATCCGCTTCCCTGGGCCACGCCCGACGAGCAACCCGGTCCGCCGTGCTACTGTGGGAAGCACGGCTGCGTCGAATCGTGGCTCTCCGGCCCGGGGTTCGAGCACGACCATACCGAGCGGACGGGGATCACCGTTTCCGGCCGTGAGATCGTGCGCGCTGCGGCGAGCGGTGACGCGGGCGCCATGGCGACCCTGGCGCGCTACCACGATCGACTGAGTCGCGCCCTCGCATCCCTGATAAACGTGCTCGACCCCGATGTCGTCGTGCTCGGGGGCGGCATGTCGAACCTTCCTGGCCTGCCGGAGGCGACGTCCGCCCTGCTGCCACGCCACGTCTTGGCCGTCGGGGCGAGCTCAGATCCCGTCCTCACCCGCGTCGTGCGCGCCGCGCACGGTGATTCGAGCGGCGTACGAGGGGCGGCGTGGCTGTGGCCCGCCAGCGCGTGAGGGCTCAGCGTGACTGACCCCGGGCGCGCCGCGCGGCCCTAATTCCTGACGGCCTGCGGCGACTCCCTCACGTACTTGTCGAGGAACTCGAGGGCTGCGCGGTACGCCTTGATGTTGTTCTCCTTCTTGATGAAGCCGTGGCCCTCGTCGGGAAACACCACGTACTCCGCCACGCCGCCGCGGCGGCGCACCGCCTCCACGATCTGGTCGGACTCGACCTTCAACACCCGCGGATCATTCGCTCCCTGCAGCACGAGCAGCGGCTTCCGGACCGCGTCCGCATGGAACAGGGGTGAGATCCGGTAGAGACGGACCGAGTCCGGACCGTTCGGGTCGCCCATCTCGGCATAGAGGGCCTTGCGGAACGACTCCCACCACGGCGGTATGCTGCGGATGGTGCGCACCCAGTTCGAGATGCCGAAGAAGTCGACGCCCGCCGCGAACGCCTCAGGCCGAAACGTGACTGCCGCGAGCGTGAGATAGCCGCCGT
>Ga0209236_1002744_pt1 | contig 10741 bp, 10 predicted proteins | sample GraSoi013_1_40cm_FD_185819 | JGI IMG/M metagenome (GOLD analysis project Ga0209236, IMG submission 185819) | Grasslands soil microbial communities from the Angelo Coastal Reserve, California, USA - Sample 09_27_2013_1_40cm (SPAdes) (version 2) | ecosystem: Environmental > Terrestrial > Soil >... | reverse complement strand
AATAATCCACCTGTGAGTCGATAATGGCCACAGTCACGCCACGACCCGTTGCATTGGTCAACGCCCTACTGAGGTTAATCAGTCTGAAGTTGGGTTGCGTTTGGTACCAGGAAGCGGCAGCAGTTGGGGCCGCAATCCAACACCCGGAGTGCGGATTGGAAGGAAGAGTGGTTGAGGAATTCAACTCAAAAGAGCGACCGCCATTGGCCGGAATTTGCGGAATGCCGTTGCCTGGCATACTTAGCAGCAACAGGTTACCATCACCATCGGGATCGGCCATGCGGTCCTGGGCGGCTCCATGGACACCGTTGGCAAAGTTATCGATGTTGGCGTTCGCAGGCAGATTGACGACGACGCTGATTTGAGCAAAAGCCGGGACGCTGAAAATGCTGAATAAGAAGGATACGGAAACAAGAAGGATCTTCAGAGATTTCATAACAGCTTCCTTACTGCTCTTAAGTCCACGGCCTTTGGCTCTACACACCCTTCTTGAAGATAGGCCTCATTCCACCCATTCGTTTCAATATGTCGTACTCAAGGCGCTAATAACGGTTACGTACGGTAAATCGATTTGCAAGCTGACCAGTCCATCCGGGATACTAGTGAACAGAAATTCACCGAGAGTGTTCAAACTGGCCGATCCGATGCGTTCCTCTTCACGCTGTAGGTGCACCGAAGCATCTTTGACGAAACCCCCGTCGCGTGGCAATATCTGCCCAAACAACTCGCGGTGGTCTTCCACCTTTGAAATTCGAACGTGAATGTCGAAATCATCGGTCTGCAAAAGGACTCGCCGTGAAACCACCTGCGAATCCATCCAAAGCCCGGCTCGAATGCCGGCCGGCGCCGGCTCGGCAAAACTATCGAATACGATCAAAGCGACAACCTGGCGGAGCAGCGGACGAGGCTCTGGAGTCTTGAACCTCGTCTCACATATCCTTTTTGCGGATGCGACTATGGGGTCGGGCGCGCTCAGGAGATGAGTGCGTTTGACCGAGTTGGCGAATCTGGACCATTCCTGAAACTCGAACGCACAATCCGCACAAGAACCGATGTGGTCGTACCAGGATTGCCGCTCGCAATCGGCCATCTTCAGTTCGATCAGATCCAGCGCTTCTTCTGGGCTAAGATGCATTAGGCCCCCTCCTAGGTCCCGAGAGATAAGTAGTGGTGGTGGTTTGGTCTGTCTTCCTGATTTCCTCTATCTTCTTGATTTCCTCTGCCGTTGAAGAGGAGTGGTAGTCGACTTCCCTAGTCGTTTAAAGGTGGAAGCGAACGGCTCGAAAAATACATCCAGCAAAAATATTTTTTGTTGGACGCTTCTTAGTCTTTGCCAATCAATAGGAAGGGGGCCCAATAAAAAGGATTGGGGTATTTCTCTCGGATGCCCTTCATGGCAATTTTTAGAGCTTGCGACTTGCGGGCACCAGCGCGCCACGTATTGTAAAAATAATCCATCAACTCGGCTGTCCGGCGATCGTCGACATTCCAGAGACTTACCATTAAAGAGCGTGCTCCCGCATACAGAAATCCGCGAATCAGACCAAGCCCATCGTCGCTACCGGTGACCATGCTTACACCGGATTGGCATCCGCTTAATGTGACCAGGTTTGTTTCACAGGTCATCGAAAACAGATCGATAGCGGTAACCCAGCCCCCAGCAATTTTGAATCCTGAAAACATGGGATTGTCCTGCCGAAAGACCGCGTGCGTTGCGATGTGCAAAAAAGACGTCCGGCGCGCCGCTTCGGCGTATGCGTTTCGAGTCGCGGCATCGTTGAGCAACAGAACGCTTCCGGGAAACATCGAAGCGAGACTGCGTGCTTCCTGCTCCACAAAGGGCGCCAATTCGTCGGAAACACCGATCACACATGGTTGAGCATCCTCAATATCGTTCTTCTCCAAACAATACTTGAGAACCGACGCGCTCGGCGCGTACGAGACTTCAAAGTCATCGGTTATGTAACGTGTGCCGTCAGTGAAAGCGTGGAATGGCAAGACGTGCAAACATCCGTGCGGAATGATGGTGAGGCGGGAAGTGTTTATGCTCGTTCGAATGGGCTCGAACAGATACTGGTACAGTTGCCTCAAATGATAGATTGTCCCTTCAAAAATCTGATCGGAATGCTCGCGCAGATATTGCTCACCCAAGGCGAATTGTTCGAGCTGGAATGCCAGGTGCTCCTGGATGCTCATGATTTGCCCGACCCTGCAGAGGTATCGCTGAAACCGGGCACCGGTCCGCGAAATGACGAACACCAAGACTTCATCGCGAGCAATGAAATACTCGATCACCGTTGTATCGCCCGGCAGCATCTGTTGAACGGTTTCTACAGTCGCGGCCGACACTTGTTGTAGAGAGGTGTATTCAGGATCTTGGAAGGAAACCTCGCGAAGGATTCGCGTCAGTTCGTCCTCTTTTTGCGCAATGGTCTCAAACTTAGCGGCCGTGGAAGATACGCGGACTTGCGGCTGCGAGGAGGCATACAAAACACTCAGTTCCTCGCGCAATCTCTCGCTCTTCGCCTGCAAGCTTGACTCGGTATGCCCTTGAATTGCTGTTAAAGATTGCGATAAGAGGTCAACGAGCCCACGCGACTTCGCGCGCTCGCACCACATGTATGCAGCGCCCAGCTCCTGCTCCTGCCCCGCTTGCCGGAGAGCCAGGACGACCAGGGCTTCATACGCGGCGTTTCTTCCCTGGAGGAAGGTCACTTTCAGATCGTCATGATGCAGGCGCATGCGATGCAATTCCAGATCGTCGGCTGCCAACTTGTAAAAGCGTTCAGCGCGATGCCAGTCTTCCTTTCTTTCGCCAATCTCCGCTGAAAGCATATAGAAGGGAAAAAGCAACAGCGGGAGACTGGTCTTCTGCATGATTGCTGCGATTTCAGCTGTCAGCGCCTCCGCGCGGGGGATGTCGTCCAATGTGAGAGCAAGTCTGCCTAATTGGACCAGACTCAGAATGGTCTTTGACGGAAGACCCATCCGTTCAAACACAGTTTTGGCTTGTGTTGCCAGTGCGAGCGCTTCCGCCCAGCGGGAAAGGGACAAATGGACCTCGGAGCGATAGAGATCCAGCAAGCCGATCCAATACAGATTGCCCTCGACCTCGAATATCTTCTGCGCGGTTTCAAAGGCATCGAGCGCCTCGGCATACTTGCGCGTCTGAAGAAGAGCAAGACCTAGAAACGCCCGGGCCTCGGCTTCCTCACGATGAAGTCCGAGTTCCAAAAACTGCGTAGCGGCACGCTGCGCCAGAGTCGCTGCGTCCTTCGCCCGGTTCAACTGGATATAAATTTCCGCCTCGTCCAAATCGCACAAAGCGGAGTGGCGGCGGCTGCCGGTCTGTTGGAAATGCTGGCGAAGCCGGTTGAATGATCGAAACGCGTCAATGTACCTTCCCCTCAGATAGTGCAGATGCGCGCGATTGTAGATGGCTTGGGCCCAGAGCTCCATGATTTCAAGGTGCTGGCTGAGGTTTTCGCAATTCTGAAACATCTGGTCGGCTTTCTCGAATTGGTCCATCGCCGCGAGGCATATGCCGAGATTGTGGTAGGACTTCGCGACGCCTTCCTGATCGCCGATCTTTTCGACGACCTCGGAATGCATCAAATGATATTGGTAGGCCCGTTCGTGCTCGTCTATGCGGTCATACAGATTTGCAACGTTGTTGCAAACACGCGCAAATCCAACCTCATCGTTGTTTTCTTTGAACCATGCTTCGGCTTCGGAGGCCACCGCCAAAGCTTCTCGATATTTCCCAGCGTGGGTTAAGGCCACAATGTAACCCAGGCGGGCGCGCGCCGCCTGGGCCCGATCACCAGTGGCCTCGAGCTCCTCGATAGCACGTTTATGGTAAGGAAGCGATTCTTCGTATTGCTCATTTGCCGTCAGGCTGTATGCCAACATGCGGCAAGCTTGTACGACCAAACGGCCATTGCCCGAGTATGTCGCAGCTTGAAGGCAGGCTCTCGCCAGCCGAGCGCTGTGCTCCGATTCTGCGCTTCGGGGCTGGCCCGCATAGAGACGGAAATCCCGGATTTGTTGCCAGATTTCTTCCAGCGTTTGTTCCAACACCGCTGGATCTTCCGACACCGCCCATGCCTTCAGCTCATCATCCGTCCTGTTAATTAACTCCAGCGGACCCACAAAAATTACTCCAGCGGACCCACGAAATTACTCTAGCTCAATAGCTTCCGAAGTTTCGCCAAACACCGAGCACGTGTCGGTCCAATGCTGGAGACGGGTACCCCGAGACGCTCAGCCACAGCCGAATAACTAAGAGAAAATGGATGGAGGTAAAGCAAATTGATCAATTGCCGGCATCGTTCCGGTAGGTCAAGCATAGCGGTCTCAACAAGATGCTCGTTTTCGATCGATCGGATCTGATCTGCAAGGGCCGGATATTCGTCCCTCAAAGGCAACAACGTTTTATGAGATTTCAAGACTGCAGCGGCTTGCCGCCGCGTTACTGTAATTAGCCAGGCCGGTAAACTTTCCGCGTCCCGTAGTTCTGGGAGGCGCTGATAAAGCTCCAGACAGACCTGCTGAAACACGTCCGCGGCATCCTCAGACGACTGGGACAAGGTGCGTGCCACCGAGTAAATCAGACGTTGGTACCGGTCTATCAATTCGCTCCAGGCGCCTTGATCCCCAGTCAGACATCGCGTGACGATATCCGTGTCTGACTTCCTAGAGACATCTCCTATAGTCAAAAAGCCCTCCGAATTAAAAATGGACGGAGCGGCCACCGCACGGAAGAGTGCGTTCGAGCCGGGAAGAGCGCACGTGAGGTACGATCTTCTCGCGCAATGCAGGACACACTAGCATATGCATTGCTCCCCAGCAATCCCTTAGTTGTGAAATGGCGAACACAGACGGAGCGCTGTGTAACAAAAGAAACGGATATGGAAAATTGTCCGCGCCTTTCTAATCGCATTTTTTAACGGCGGCTGATAGAGTACGCTCATGAAAAAACAACTTCTGCTAACACTCACTTTCGTCGTGATTGTCGCGACTCCCGCGTTCGCCCAGCTCGCGTCTCCGAACTCGTCAGGCGTTGCGGCAGGACACATTCACTTGAACGCAAACGACGTGGAAGTCCAGAAGAAGTTCTGGACCGATGTCGGTGGAAAAATTGTCAACCGGGAAAAGCTCGTTATGGTTCAATTTCCGGGAATCTACGTTCTCCTGCGCAAACAGGACTATAACGGCGGCTCGGTCGGATCCGTCATCAACCACTTTGGCCTTTACGTCAAAGATTTTGATCAGGCCGTTGCGCGGTGGAAGGCAGCGGGACTGAACTGGGAACCTGGAAATAACCCAGGGCAGGGCTACCTGAACGGGCCCGACAGCGTCCGCGTCGAGATCTACGAAAACAAGTCGCTCTCGACTCCGATGGGGATGCATCACATTCATCTGTGGGTGCCCGATCCAATCGCTGCTCAGAAGTGGTACGTCCAGCACTTCGGCGCGACGGCGGGCAAGCGCGCTCAGTTCGAGACGGCCAACGTTCCGGGTACGGAAATCACGTTCAACAAGGTCGACAAGCCTCAGGCCGCGACGAAAGGCCGGTCGATTGATCATATGGGTTTCGAGGTAAGGAACATCGACGCGTTCGTGGCGAAACTTCAAGCCGCCGGCATAAAAACCGACGCCGCGATCCGCAACAGTACGAACGCATCCGCTCTACGGATCGTCTACATCACCGATCCCTGGGGCACGGAGATCGAGATCACGGAAGGCCTGGCTCCGAGGACCTAAGAGTTTCAAATCCGAAATCCGAAATGTCGGATTGGACAGCCCAAAATTTGCGATTTCGGATTTCGGGTTTGTCGTTGAGACCGCCGGTGAGGACAGAAGTCCTCTTTGCGCCTCGGCGGTTGCCGCCGCACATCCAGCCCGCCCCGAGTTTCGCCGTCAGCGCCCGCCCTCTTGGGCCGAATGCCGACATGTGGATGGGAATCGCATCGTCCAGATTAATGAGTTTGATCTCCGGCGTGAGAAACCGAATCTTATGCGAACCTCCCTCCTTGGCCCACTACTGATACAACCCTCGAGCTGGCGATTTATAACGGGAAATGGAAAAATTCCATGTCCTTCTCGCGGTTCGTCGTCATCCGCCCTTACTTGTTAAAACACCGCAGACCGGTGATTCCTTACACTGTGCGGCGAAAAAATTTTCGTGCTTCCAATGGGGAGAACACGTTGGGTTTTAAGCAGGAGTACAGGAAATGCGACAGGAGTGTTCGTTTTTCAAATCCAACACTGCTTTCGCCCCAGCAGTGCTGCTTTTTCAAATCCAGCGTTGCAAACGCGGCAAGAACATTGATTCTTTGAGGATCAGGGATAGTACCCAAATGGCCTTTTCTCTCCGGGTTTCCATCCCGGCTGTGCGGGAATGAAATTGTCGCGGTTGGGCATTCTCACCTTCGGGAGACTCTTGGCGTCGAGGACGTCGGTTTCCTTAATGACTTCGTTTCGATAGAGCACATAGGCGGTGGCGGCGTACACTTCGTCCGCCGTGAGCGATCCCGGTTTCGATTGGGGCATGGCGCGGTTGATGAAGTCCCAAACCGTTGTGGCATAGGGGACGAGGCTAAAACCGATTTTCACAGGCTTCGCGTTGCCGAGCGGTACGATGCCGCGAGCCAAACCGCCGCCGTTGCCGTTTGGCCCATGACACGCTGCACACTTCTGCGCAAAGATGGTTGCGCCTTCTTTGGCGGTGCCACTTCCCGGCGGCAGTTCTTTTCCGTCGGGGCTGATCGCGATGTCTCTGGTCTTGATTTCTTCCTCGGTTGGGGTCGTTCCCAATTGGTAAGTCCGTCCTTGCGCCAGAGCCGCGGCCCACGCCGAGAGAATTATCACTGCCGCGAGAAGATTAGAGGAATAGCGCATTTTGAACGCTCCCGTCCCGGTTCACCTTCCAGGGCTGAACGCCATTGAAGTGATCCGCCTGATAAAAGTAATCCGGGGGAACGCCGAGGTTTTTCGCAGCCTCGGCCACTGTCGGTTGGACCTCGCCCCGTTCATCCGTGCAGCGGGACTGGAGCACAGTTTCTTCACCATTCCATGCCCACGGAAAGCGAAACCGCGTATGGGCAAAGCGATGCACCGGCTGTTGAAGCGCGGCCTCCTTATAAGAGCGCCCGCCGTCGACGGACACTTCGACTTTGGTCACGGCTCCTCCGCCGGTCCACGCCAGTCCGGTGATCTCGTAAAATCCGCGGCCGGGCAGTCGCTGGCCGCCGGAGGGTCGCGTAATGACGGAGTTCGGTCCAACTTCGAATCGGTACCACAGCCCCTTGCCGTTGGGGATCGTGTCGGCATTGTTGCCGCTTTCGTGCCACGCCATGTAGGGCTGATCGACGACCTTGATCCGGCTCAGCCATTTCACAGAGCGGATCGCTTCCCAGCCCGGCACAACCAAGCGCAGAGGGTAACCTTGCTGCGGACGCACTGGTTCGCCATTCTGGGCGTAGGCTACCAGGATATCGTCCATCGCTTTCGCCAGCGGAATACTCATCGTGTATTTGTTGGCGTCTGAACCTTCGGCCACTATCCAGCTTGCCTCTTTCTGGACACCGCACTCATTGAGCAAAGCCGAGAGCAACACGCCCGTCCATTCACTGCAGCTCGTTCGTCCGTGGACGTTCTGGACGGACTCGCCATTCGGACCACGTATCGGCCGATTGTTGGCATTGCACTCCAGAAAATAGATCCGCGACACGGATGGCAGACGCTTCAGCTCATCCATCGTATAAATCAAAGGGTGATCCACCATTCCATGGACCAGCAGGCGATGTTGCTTCGAATCGATATCCGGAACGCCCTTCACGTGGTCCATCAGGAAATGGAGGCCGGACGGTGTGATGATCCCATCCAGATCCTGAAGCGGAGTCGTTAGCGCGGTATCGCTGATTGCAGTGGCCTGGCCAAGGGTTCTTCGTATCGTGTTGTCAAACGGGGAGGGCTGCCCGTAAGCGAGATTATCTTTGAGGATTGCTTCGCGTGCTGGTGTCTGGCCGCGCAACGACCGGACCGTTCCAATCACAAAGCTGGCTAAGGCGCCGCCACGCTTCAGGAACCGCCGGCGATCGGAATGGGAAGCCATGGGTTGTTCTCCTTAATTAACCGATAGTGGCCACGCAGTAAGCGGGGCGCGGTCTCGATGTTCTTGACGAATGGCTCCTTATAGCACCGGCTTGCTGGAGAATCAATTCTTTTGGAAAGGTCCCTCAGCCTCCGAGAAACGGCGGCGCGAAATTATTTATCCGTGCGCCTCGAACTTTCAGTTTCAACTCTCGAAACGCCCAGCACAGCCAGTCTCTTGGCGATGTCGGAGCCGTGGGAGTTTGGATGAACGTTTTTGTCCACATCGAGAATGCGGCCATCCTTCCCGATGTAAAAAGTCCAGCGGTGAGGAAATCCTGTGGCACTCAGCACGCCGTAAGACCGTGCAACCCTTTTATCCGAATCGCTGAGAATGGGATAGTCGAGCCCGAGCGATTTCGCGAATTGGCGGTTGGTCTCGGCCGTATCTACACTCACGCCGAAGCATTTGGCTTTGAAACCCCGGAGCACGCCGTAGCTCGAACCGAGCGATTCGCACTCGCGCGTTCACCCGGGCGTGAAAGCTTTGGGGAACCACGCCAGCACCACGACGTGCGTGCCGTGGAAATCACGCAGACCGTACCAACGGCCATCGGATCCGGCCAACCTGAAGTCCGGCGCGATATCGCCCGGTTTCAGTTCGATGCGATCACCGAAGTCGCGGGTCCATAGCAGATTGATTAGACCGGTAAAGATTCCCTCCGCCGTTGCCGTCGACATACGCAGCGCCTTCACAATCTTAGGAAATCTAAACGGCATGATGCTGCGGAAGATGTCACGCCCTGCGCGCTGATGTCAACTTCCAGCGCGTTTTCGGGTCGTCGGTCCAACGGCCAGGCGTCCGAGCAGGATCAATTTGCTTCAGCGAGCATCCACTCTTTAAAATTACTCCATCAAAGAGAGAGGTTGTGTGACTACAATGCGCCACTCCATATTGATAGCAAACATTGTGCTTGCCGTGGTTCTGGTCTTTAACGCTGGCGACGCCTCGGCTCAGGCGCAACGCCCATCGGCAACTCCGGCAGGTTTTCACCTTTTGGAAACGACAATTGACGATATCCAGACGGCGTTCCAATCGAAGCGGATCACGTGCCGCGAACTCGTCAATCTCTACATCAAGCGCATTGAGGCCTATGACAAGGAAGGGCCGCGCCTGAACGCCGTTCAGACCATCAACTCACGCGCGCTCCAGGAGGCCGAACGCTTGGATGCGGCCTACGCCTCATCGGGACGCGTGGGCTCGCTGCATTGCATTCCGGTTCTCCTCAAGGATCAGGTCGAAACCAGCGACATGCCGACGACCTACGGGTCCGTGATCTTCAAAGACTTCGTCCCGCGGCGGGATGCCACGATCACAACGAAGATGAAGAAAGCTGGAGCCATCATTCTCGGCAAGACCACAATGGGCGAGTTTGCTGCAGGATACCTTGGGTCCGCTTTCGGTATCGTTCGCAACCCCTACGATCCGGGGCGTAGCCCGTCCGGTTCCTCCAGCGGCACCGGAGCAGGCATTACGGCCAACTTTGCCACTGTGGGAATCGGAGAGGATACCGGCGGATCCGTGCGCGGTCCGGCTGCCTTCAATAGCCTGGTGGGTTTGCGCCCGACTGTGCCGTTGGTGAGCCGGTTCGGGATGATGCCGGCAACGCCCAGCCAGGATACCCTGGGCCCGATTGCCCGCACGGTGAAGGACGCGGCCCTGCTGCTCGACGTGATCGCCGGCTACGACCCGAATGATCCGGTAACCGCGTATGCCGCCGGACAAGTTCCTCCGACGTACACGGCCTTTCTGAATAGAGACGGACTGCGAGGCGCAAGGCTGGGAATTATCCGCGAACCCATAGATCCGAAAACCGACACCGCTTCCGATGATTACAAGAAGGTCAAGGCGGTCCTGGACAAAGCGATTGCCGATGTCAAGGGACTCGGAGCCGAGGTTGTCGATTCCGTGACGATTCCTGATCTGAAAGATCGCGTGAAGAAGGGATTTGACGATAACCTCTTCGAGACCGAGCCCGCTATCGACGGTTATCTTGCGAAGCACCCGAATGCTCCGGTGAAGACTCTGCGCGAAATCCTGGTGACGGGAAAGGTTGTACCGTCGCGATCCAGCCGCCTCATGACGAACGTCGGAAGGACGACGGACGAATCCGGATACTTGAAGGTTTTGTTATCGAGAGAAGAGACCCGGCAAATCATACTGAAATTGATGGCCGACAACCGCCTGGACGCACTCGTGTATGCGACCTACGACCACCCGCCGGCGATGATTCGCCCGGACGCTCTCACCAACCCTTCATTTGTGGATCTGGCCGACCCCGGCAACAACCGCCGGCTCGCCCCCATTCTCGGCTTTCCAGCAATGAGCGTGCCGGCAGGATTCACGAGCGACGGACTGCCAGTCGGCATCGAGTTTATGGGCAGACCATTCTCGGAGCCGACGCTGTTCAAGGTTGGTTATGCCTACGAGCAAGGCACGCATCACCGAAAGCCCCCCGCCACGACTCCGCAGTTGCGAGGCGAACCGTAGTGCGCGTGTTATGATTCCAGCGCATGCGGCGGGCTTTATTTGAAAGTGTTGTATGTCTTGCACTGATGGTGTGGCTTGCGGCCTGTTCGTCCG
>Ga0209236_1002735_pt1 | contig 10755 bp, 8 predicted proteins | sample GraSoi013_1_40cm_FD_185819 | JGI IMG/M metagenome (GOLD analysis project Ga0209236, IMG submission 185819) | Grasslands soil microbial communities from the Angelo Coastal Reserve, California, USA - Sample 09_27_2013_1_40cm (SPAdes) (version 2) | ecosystem: Environmental > Terrestrial > Soil >... | reverse complement strand
CGCCGCGCGTGTGATCGATCTCTACTCGGTGAAACCGGTGGACGTGAAGACGCTGCGCGACGCGGCTCGGGTCACCAAAGGCAAGTTCGTCATCGTCGAAGACCACTACCCGCAGGGTGGTCTCGGCGCCGCCGTGCTCGAGGCCTTTGCGGCCGAGGACAGCCTGCGCGTCGCCCACCTCGCGGTGAAGGGCCTGCCGACGTCGGGCAAGCCGGAAGAGCTCATGAACGCCGCCGGCATCTCCTCGCGGCACATCGTCGCGGCCGCCACCAAGCTCATCGCCGGAAAGTAGCGAGATGGCCGCCCGGGTACCCGCGCCGATCAGAGAGCTCAAGCGCATCGGCCAGTCGCTGTGGCTTGACAACATCCGCCGCCAGCTCATCACGTCGGGCGAGCTGGCCCGGCTGCGTGACGAAGGCGTCAGCGGTGTGACTTCCAACCCGACCATCTTCGAGAAGGCCGTCAGCGGCTCGAACGACTACGACGAGGCCCTCGTCAAGCTGGTGAGGGCAGGCCACAAGCCCGAGGAGATCCTCTGGGAGCTGATGGTCGAGGACGTCTCGGCCGCGGCCGACGTCTTCCGCCCGATCTACGACCGCACCAAAGGACATGACGGGTTCGTGAGCATCGAGGTCTCGCCGACCGTCGCCAACAGCACTCGCCGCACCATCGCGTACGCCGAAGACCTCAGGACGCGTTGCCACCGGCCGAACGTGATGGTGAAGATCCCCGCCACCATCGAGGGCATCCCCGCCATCTACGACCAGATCTCGAAGGGTCACAACATCAACATCACGCTGATCTTCTCGGTCGACCGGTACGGCGAGGTGATGGAGGCATACCTGTCGGGCCTGGAGAAGCTGCACAAGGGAGGCGGCGAGCTGCGCAACGTGGCCAGCGTGGCGAGCTTCTTCGTCAGCCGCGTCGACACCAAGGTCGACAAGACCCTGGCTCAGAAGATCGAGCTGAGCACCGACCCCGCCCAGAAGAGGACGCTCGAGCGTCTTTATGGAAAGGCCGCCATCGCGAACTCCAAGGTCGCCTACGAGCATTTCCGGCAGACGTTCAGCGGCCCGCGGTGGGACAAGCTGAAGAAGGCCGGCGCGCAGCTGCAGCGCCCGCTGTGGGCGAGCACCTCAACAAAGGACCCGCGCTATCCGGACACCTACTACGTCGAAGAGCTGATCGGACCCGACACCGTGGACACGATTCCGCCCGCCACCCTGGCCGCGTTCCGCGAGCACGGCGAGGTGCGGCGGAGCATCGATGAGAACGTCGATGTTGCCAAGCGCCAGCTGAAGCAGCTCGCGGAAATCGGCATCGACCTCGACCAGGTGACACGCGAGCTCGAGGTCGAGGGCGTCGAGTCGTTCACGAAGTCGTTCGAGAGTCTTCTCGCGACCATCAAGAAGGAAAGCCAGAACATCAAGGCGGGGAAGGGGCCCCGGCAGTGGTACAGCCTCGGCGCGCTTCAGCCCAAGGTCGACGCGCGGGTGGGGCAGCTCCAGAAGGCTGACGCGCCCCGCCGCCTGTGGGCGAAGGACTCAACCCTCTGGACGTCGGATCCCGCCAAGCGCGAGGAGATCCGCGACCGGCTTGGCTGGCTCAACGTCGCCGAAAAGATGCTCGAGCACGCGGACGAGTTTCGAGAGCTCGCCACCGACGGCCGGGCGTACTCGGACGTGGTCCTGCTCGGGATGGGCGGCTCGAGCCTCTGCCCGGACGTGCTGCGGAACACGTTCGGACCGATTCGCGGCCGTCCGCGGCTGCACGTCCTCGACACAACGGACCCCGCCACCATCCTGGGGGTGCGCTCGCGAATCCGCATCCAGGACACGCTGTTCATCGTCGCCTCCAAGTCGGGCGAGACCACCGAGACGCTGTCTCATTTCGCCTACTTCTGGGAAGAGGTGCGCGCGAGCGGCAAAGAGGCGATGGCGGGCAGGCATTTCGCCGCCATCACCGATCCCGGCTCTGGACTCGACAAGCTGGCGAAGGACCACGGCTTCCGCTGGATCTTTCGCAACCCGCCCGATATCGGCGGCCGTTACTCGGCCCTGAGCTATTTCGGACTGGTGCCCGGCGCGCTCATGGGAGTGGACGTCGGCGAGATCCTGGAGCGCGCGGTCGAGATGGCGCATTCGTGCGCGGATTCGGTGCCCGCAGCCAGCAACCCGGGCGTATGGCTCGGCGCGGTGATGGGCGAGCTCGCGCTGGCCGGCCGCAACAAGCTCACACTCATCGCGTCGCCTAAGATCGCCACGTTCGGCTACTGGGTGGAGCAGCTGATCGCCGAGAGCACCGGCAAGCTGGGGAAAGGCATCGTGCCCGTCGAGGGTGAGCCGCTGGGCAAGCCGGCCGTGTATGGCGACGACCGGCTGTTCGTGTACATGCGCATGGACGCCGACCCGCCCAACAAGGCGGTGGAGGCTTTGGAGAGAGCCGGGCAGCCCGTCGTCACGCTGACCATGCGAGACAAGCTGGACCTCGGCGGCGAGTTCCTGCGCTGGGAGATCGCAACCGCCGTCGCCGGCTCCGTCCTCGGCATCGACCCCTTCGACCAACCCAACGTCCAGGAGTCGAAGGACAACACGAAGAAGGTCCTCGCCAAGTACCGGGCGGCGGGCAAGCTGCCGGCGGCGGAGTCGGTGCCCGCGGCTAAATCGCGAGCAGGCCTGCGATCGCTCCTCGGACGTGCCAAGCGCGGCTCGTACTTCGCGATCATGGCCTACACCACCCGCACCACGGCATCCGAGTCGGCTATCGCCTCGATTCGCACCTCCGTGCGGGATGCAACTCACTACGCCACTACAGCGGGCTACGGGCCCCGGTTCCTCCACTCCACCGGCCAGCTGCACAAGGGCGGTCCCAAGACCGGGGTGTTTCTGCAGATCGTTCAGGACGACACCCGCGACGTACCCATCCCCGGCCAGCCCTACAGCTTCTCGATCCTCAAGCAAGCGCAATCGCTCGGCGATCTGGAGTCGCTGACGTCTCGCCGGCTGCCGGTGCTGCGGGTGACGCTCGGCCGGGAAACGGCGGCGGGTTGGAAAGCGCTCGCGTCGGCGATCAAATCAGCGGTCAAGTAACCGCTCATCGGAGGAAAGGCCATGGAGATGGGGATGGTCGGCCTGGGCCGCATGGGCGGAAACATGGTTCTGCGACTGATGAAGCGAGGGCATCGCCTGATCGCATATGACCGGTCACCTGACGCAGTCAAGGAAAAGGCGGCGCAGGGAGCCGTGCCGGCGTTCACGGTCGCTGAATTCGTCCAGAAGTTTCAATCCAAGCCTCGCGTCATGTGGGTCATGGTGCCGGCGGGCGACCCGACAACCGAGGCGATCACCCAGCTTATCGACCTCGGTGATCCGGGCGACATCATCATCGACGGCGGAAACACCAACTGGAAGATCGCGATGGGGGACGCCGCGCGGGTCAAGGCCAAGGGGATGCACTACATGGATGCCGGGACTTCAGGCGGGATCTGGGGACTGACCAACGGCTACAGCCTCATGGTCGGCGGCGAGAAGGAGATCTACGAGCATTGCTTGCCTCTGCTGAAGGACCTCGCTCCGGATGACGGGGGCCTCGTTTACACCGGGCCGGAGGGCTCCGGGCATTTCGTGAAGATGGTCCACAACGGCGTCGAGTACGGGCTCATGCAGGCCTACGCCGAAGGCTTCCAGATCATGAAGCTCTCGAAGGCGTTCCCGGGCATGGACATGCACGCCATCGCCGAAGCGTGGCGCTCGGGCAGCGTCGTCAGGTCTTGGCTGCTGGACCTGATCGCCCGCGGCCTCGAGCAGGATCCCGATCTATCTCGCATCAAAGGCTACGTCGAAGACACCGGAGAGGGACGCTGGACCGTAGAGGCTGCGATCGAGGAATCCGTACCCGTGCCGATCATCGCCGAGTCGCTGTTCGCCCGATTCCGCAGCCGCATGGAGAACACGTTCGGCGACCGATTGCTGGCGATGATGCGTCAGCAGTTCGGCGGTCATGCAGTCGTAACTGACGCTCAAGGCGAAGCCGTGACGAGGTGACCGTTGCCATATTTCCCTCCCCCCATCGGGGGGAGGGTCAGGGAGGGGGGCGCTGAGCACGACAATCGCCCCGAACCCTCTCGCCGAGGGTCTCTACGACTATCGAGTAGCCGAACCGGCGCTGATGGTCATCTTCGGCGCCACGGGTGACCTCAGCGGACGGAAGCTGCTGCCGGCCCTGTACAACCTGTCCAAGCAGCGCCTCCTCCCGGCGGGCTTCGCGGTGGTGGGAGCCGCGATCGACGACCTCACGGATGACGCATTTCGCAAACGGGCGGCGGAAAAGATCAAGACCTTCTCGCGCACGCAGCCCGTCGACCAGCAGGTGCTGCAGACGTTCCTAGACATGCTCTTCTACGTGACGGTCGACTTCGGCAAAGTCGACGATTTCAGGAAACTCGCACGAAAGCTCGACGAGCTCGACAGCGCGCGCCATGTCGGCGGCAACAGAGTTTTCTACTGCGCGACGCCGCCGGCGACGTATGAAGCGATAACGGAGCAGCTGAAGGCGGTTGGTCTTAACGCCGGCACCGGCTACCACCGGATCGTGATCGAGAAGCCGTTCGGCAGCGATCTCAAGTCTGCGCGCGAGCTGAACCACATCGTGCAGCGAGTGTTCCACGAAGACTCCGTCTTCCGAATCGACCACTACCTCGGGAAAGAGACCGTCCAGAACGTCATGGCCTTCCGCTTTGCGAACACGATCTTCGAGCCGGTGTGGAACTGCCATTTCATCGATTCGGTGCAGATCACAGCGGCCGAGGAGATCGGTATCGAGAATCGCGGCCTGTACTACGACAAGGCAGGCGCGCTGCGCGACATCGTCCAGAACCACGCGCTGCAGCTGCTCGCCCTGACGGCGATGGAGCCGCCGATCGCCTTCGAAGCCAACGCCGTTCGCGATGAGAAGGTGAAGGTGCTCAAGGCGATCCGCCCGATCACCGACGAGGACGTGGCCAAATCCACCGTTCGCGGCCAGTACGCGAGCGGCTGGGTGCTCGGCGAGCATGTCAAGGGATATCGCGAAGAGGCCAATGTCGCCGCGGGCTCGCTGACGGAGACGTTCGTCGCGGTCCACCTGCTGGTCGACAACTGGCGCTGGGCCGGGGTTCCGTTCTACATCCGCGCCGGCAAGCGCATGCCGAAGCGCGTGACGGAGATCCGCATCCAGTTCAACCGCCCGCCGCACCTGACCTTCGGGCGGCAGGCCGCGCAGGAGCTGGACCCCAACGCGATCACGCTACGCATCCAGCCCGAGGAGGGCATCTCCCTCAAGTTCGGGGCCAAGGTTCCGGCCGCGGGCATCCGGCTGCGCAGCGTGGCCATGGACTTCCTCTACGCCTCCTCGTTCTTGGTCGAGGCGCCTGAGGCTTACGAGCGGCTGCTGCTCGACTGCATGATCGGCGATCCGACGCTCTTCACCCGCGCCGACGAGGTGGAGACGGCGTGGACGATCATCGATCCCGTCGAGGCGGCCTGGAGGGACGGCCGGCCGCCGCTCCAGATGTATCCCGCGGGCACGTGGGGACCAGCGGCCGCGGCCAAGCTGATGGAGGCGGAGGGCAGAGAATGGCACAGGCCGTAAACACGCTCGGCGCCCTGGAGTGGAACGGGCGGGGAATCACCATCGCCCAGGTCCTCAACGCCTTGACCGAGTTCCGGCAGAGGTTCGCTCGAGTCCAGCTGACCGAAGACGACCATCCACATCCGCGCAACTGCGTGATGACGCTCGTCGCCGTTGCGGCGACTGAGGCAGAGGAGAAGCTCGCCCAGACCCAGTGCAGGACGATCGCGGTGCACCATCCGTCGCTCGCGATCGTTGTGAGGGACCAGGCCGATGTCAAGGAAGGCCTCATCGATGCGTCCATCTCCGCGCCGCCCACGGTCCTGGTTGACGAGTCTGGGGCCGGCACCATCCCGTCGCCGGCGCGCTACGAGCTCGTGACGCTCCACGTCAGGGGCGCCGCGGCGACGCACCTCGCGGGCCTGGTCGATCCACTTCTGGTGAGTGGCGTGCCGACCTACATCTGGTGGCTCGGGACCCCGCCGTTTGGCAGCAAAGAGCTGCGCGACACGCTGCAGATCGCCGACGCGCTGGTGGTCGACTCGGCGCGATTCGCGCGTCCGTATCACTCGTTCCTCGGCCTCGCGGAGACGAGCGCGCGCGCACATCGGCGCCTGGGATTCGCCGACTTCCAATGGGCGCGCCTCGATCCGTGGCGCGAATCGATAGCGCAGTTCTTCGCCCCCGTGAACCGGCGGGCTTTCTTGTCCGGAATCAACGAGATCGGCATCGACTACCGCGGCGTCGGCCGCGGCAACCGGATCCCGTCGGCCGTCCTCATCGGCTGGATCGCGAGCGCCCTGGGCTGGAAGCTCCAGCGCGCCGCCGGCGGCGATGGGGGCGTGGTGTCGGCTCAGTTCGAGGCCGAAGGGTGGCGGATCGTCGACGTGGCTTTCCGGTCGATCGTCAAGCCGGGGCTGGTCGAGGGCGAGATCAGCGCGGTCCGCATCAAGGGCTCGTCCGGAGGAACCACCTTCAGGCTCTCGATAGCGCGGTCTCCTGACCGGTCGTGGCGCCCGGCCGCGGACATCGGGCCGTCGGAGTTCAAGGAGCTGCACACCGCCGGCGACGATGAGGCGGGTCTGGAGATCGCTCATCGCAAAGCGGCTCAGCATCGCGAGATGGCGTTTCAGAACCGCGACTCGCTTCACCACACCGCGACGGGCGATCCGCCAGGCGAGAGCGTGCCCAGGCGTCCCACCATCTTCGTGCGCGAGCGGCGGAATCCGGACAACTCGATGGTGCTGCTCACGCTGATCGACATCGGCCAGGCCGACACGCTGCGTCACGTGCAGCGAATCGAACCGATGGACGACGCGGCGCTGCTGGTGCAGCTGCTCGCCCTGGGTGGGCGTGATTCCGTGTACACGCGCTCGCTGGCCGCTGGTGTGGAGCTGATGCGAGCGCTCTAGCAATGGAGCTCACCGTCCTCGAGACGGCCGAGGATGTGGCCGCCACCGCGGCCACCGAGATCGCTTCCACGATCGCGGACGGGGCGAGGACGCTCGTTTTGGCTGGAGGGACGACGCCGCGGCAGTGCTATGAGCTGCTGTCGGGTTTGGACGTCGAATGGGGGCGGGTGACGGTGCTCTTCGGTGACGAGCGCTGCGTGCGACCCGATAATCCCGACAGCAACTATCGAATGGCGCGGGAAGCGCTGCTGGATCGGACAGCGCCGGCAACCGTCCACCGCATGCCCGCGGAGCTCGGGCCTGACGAGGCTGCGGGGCTTTACTCGCACGTGGTCGCTTCGTTGGCTCCGCTCGACATCGTCCTCCTGGGAATCGGTGAGGACGGCCACACCGCCTCGCTGTTTCCAGGACATCCTGCTCTTCAGGCCAAAGGCTGGGTCGTCGGCATCCGCGACGCGCCCAAGCCGCCGCCACAGCGTGTGACTTTGACGATGTCGACGCTGCGCGGCGCGCGGCGGGTGATCATCCTGGCCACCGGGGCGGGGAAGGCTGACGCGGTCGCCAAGGCCAAACGCGGCGAGGTGCCATCGGGGATGATTGCGGGCGCGCGATGGCTGATCGACCGAGAGGCGGCCGCGGCTCTGTGAGGAAGATCGAGGTCGTTCCCTCGATCTTGTCTGCTGACGTCGGACGCCTCGGGGAGCAGGTTGCCGAAGCGGTGGCCGCCGGCGCCGACCGGATTCAGGTCGACGTCATGGACGGCCACTTCGTCCCCAATCTCACGTTCGGTCCGCAGGTGGTGGAGGCGGTGTGCAAGGTCACCACGCTGCCGATCGAGGCCCACCTGATGGTCGAGCGTCCCGAGCTGTTCATCGAGGCCTTTGCAAAATCTGGAGCGAGCCTCATCGAGGTGCAGGTCGAGGCGACCACATCGCTCTACCGGACTGTGGAATCGATCAAGGAGCTGGGCGCCCAGGCGGGCGTGGCCATAAACCCCGCCACATCGCTCGAAGCATTGCGGGAGATCCTTCCATATATCACCCTGGTGAACCTGATGACCGTGGAGCCGGGCTTCGGCGGCCAGAAGTTCATTCCGGGCAGCCCAGACAAGATTCGACGCCTGCGGTCATTGGCGCCTCACGTCGAGATCGAGGTCGACGGCGGCATCGACGCTGTCACCGCACCCTTGGTCGTGAAGGCCGGGGCAACGGTGCTTGTGGCGGGCAGCGCTGTGTTCGGATACAAGTCCGGGATCGCGGCGGGCATCGCCGCGATTCGCAACGCCGTTGGGTGACCAGGACGAGCTGAAGCAGGCCGCGGCTGCGAAAGCGCTGGAGCTGGTCCGCGACGGGATGCTCTTGGGTCTGGGCAGCGGGACGACCATGCGGTATTTCACCGAAGGGCTTGGCCGGCTGGTCGAAGGCGGCATGAAGGTGATGGGCGTGCCCACGTCGCGCGCGACGGCGGAGCTGGCGGCCGCAAACGGCATCCCGGTGGTCACAGAGCTCGTGGGTCCGATCGACCTCGCGGTCGACGGCGCGGACGAGGTCGACCCGGCTCTGAACCTGATCAAAGGACGGGGAGGAGCTCTATTTCGCGAGAAGATCGTCGCGGCCGCCGCGAAGCGTTTCATCGTCATCGTCGACGAGTCGAAGATGGTTCAGCAGCTCGGAGCGGGTGTGGTGCCGGTCGAGGTCCTGCCGTTCTTGTGGCGCACGACGGCCGAGCGGCTGACCGCGCTGGGGGCGTCGCTCACGGTGCGAGGTGGGGAGGAGGCGCCATTCATCACCGACAACGGCAACCTGATCCTCGACCTCACGTTCGCAGGCGGCGTCGGGGATCCGGCCGAGGTGTCGACGGCGCTCAAAGTCATCGTCGGGGTGGTGGAGCACGGTTTGTTCGTGGCGATGACCGACACGTGCATAGTGGCCGGCCCGGGGGGACCACGGGTGGTGGGTCGATCCGGGGGTGCTGGGTAGACTGTCGGACGGAGCGGTCGCCTAGCTTGGTCGAGGGCGCGGCACTGGAAATGCCGTAGGCCCGCAAGGGCCTCGAGAGTTCAAATCTCTCCCGCTCCGCGCTTTTGCCGCTGGCTCAGCTCCCGAGGAAGGGGGTGCCGATTGCGTAGACGGCGGCCGAAACGACCGAGCAGTGGAAGGTTAGATTCGGTGTCCCATTGGTTCCGTCGAGCGGCACCACGATCACGTGGCCGCTGCTGACAGCAGCGTCCACCTGCGCCAAGGTGATCAGATGCTCGTTCGCCGCGGGCTTGGTGGTGAACAGGACGAGTGCTTTCGCTTACGGTATAGTAAGGGCTGTGCAACCAGACTGGATTAGTGCTCAGGAAGCGGCAAATTTACTCCACATATCGCGACCTCGTGTACATCAGCTGGTGCGAGCAAACGTCCTTGATGGCGCGCACGTCGGCGGCCGGCTGCTGATTCACCGCCGATCCGTGGAGATCCGTAGACGCACCAAGAACATGCGCCGAACCGAGATATTTTCGCGCCCTACTCTCGACGCCCTCAAGGAGCGGCGTGATGCCATCAAACGGCTCGTCGCCTTGCACGGCGGCAAGAACCTGCGTGTGTTTGGCTCCACATTGCGCGGAGATTCGCGGATCGACAGCGACATCGACCTGATTATCGACCTGGAGCCCGGGCGCGGCGCACTCGATGTGGCCGCACTCGCAATGGATCTTGAGGAGGCTCTTGGGCGCGACGTAGACGTCATCGTCAATGACGGAACCCAGGCTGCAGCGTCGATAGCGGCTGGTTCCGTACCCATTGACTGACCGCGAAGAGCGGTACCTGCGATACATCCGTGACAGCATTCTTCGTGTTCGGCGCCACAAGCCTGCGACTTTCGACAAGTTCTTGCTCGACGAGATGTTTCAGGACATGGTGACGTGGCGGCTCCAGACCATCTCCGACGCTGCTCGGAACCATCTCCCAGAGGCACTGCGTCAGCGCCATCCAAAAGTTCCATGGCGTCAAGTCTTCGGCTTTCGGAACGTAGCCGCACACGGGTATGCGGGCTTGAACCTCCATCTTGTTTGGGAGATCATCGATACGCACCTCGACGAACTGCTGAAAGCAGTGGAGTCTGAACTCACGCCCCGCTCTCATTCGCCGCGACGTTGACGACTCCGCGCCTTTGCGCATTTACGCAAATTCACTCGGCCCAAGCCTGATGAACCGCGGAAAGAGGAGTACATTCGCGGTGGATCTGACCTCTTTCCACCTACAGATCGCTCAACTGAGGGATTGAAAGATGAGTGGCTGGAGTGTTGTCCGCTGGACAGGCGTCCTGGGGCTTACCGCGATGGTCGTGCAATTGGTCGCGATCATCGTCTTCTCCGCGGGTGGGCTGCCGCCGGGCTTCGACGACGCGACCAAGGTGCTCGCATTCATGAAGAACGGCCACGTCCTCTTCACGACGTCGCTGATCCTCTTCTTTATCGGGTTCGCTCTTTTCCTCGGCTTCATCGCCGGCCTCCGGTCGGTCGCCGTCGCGGCTGCCGCCGACCACGAGTGGCTGGCGACAACCACATTCGCTGCGGGCGTCGTGATCACCTTGATCGCATTCGTCAGTCTGGCGCTTATCCTCGCCAGCACCGCCATCGCGGCGAGCCACCACGCCGACGCCGCCCTGGTCCGCGTCCTGTACGAGACGAGCGGTGTCCTGGGTGGGGCACCCTCGCTGGTGCCGCTCGCCTTCTACCTTGGCGCGGCCG
>Ga0209236_1002734_pt1 | contig 10756 bp, 7 predicted proteins | sample GraSoi013_1_40cm_FD_185819 | JGI IMG/M metagenome (GOLD analysis project Ga0209236, IMG submission 185819) | Grasslands soil microbial communities from the Angelo Coastal Reserve, California, USA - Sample 09_27_2013_1_40cm (SPAdes) (version 2) | ecosystem: Environmental > Terrestrial > Soil >... | reverse complement strand
AGGCCGCGTCGGAGAGCCCGACGGTGGTCATGTTCGTTAACGACGTGGGCCTGCTTCATTTCTCCTATCGGCGATACCTGGAGAAGGCGATTCGGGATCGGTTCGGGCTCCACGGCAACCCGTTGAAGCTCGTTCTGCGCGCCGCCTCTGACAGGCGTACCTCCCCACCCGGCCGCGCGCTCCGCGCGGGGCCGACCTCCCCGCGGAGCGGGGAGGTGAAAGGCCGACCTCCCCGCATGGCGGGGAGGTAAAGCTCGTTTACATTTGCATCACGTCAAACCGACATCCGGATGACGGGATGGTGATGTATTGATGGTATGGCCGGTTTGAGCGTCAAGGTCCTGGTCGTCGACGATGAGGCGCATATCGTCGAGCTGGCTCGCCTGTACCTCACACGCGAGGGATACGAGGTGGAGGGAGTGGGGGACGGGACGCAGGCGCTCGCCAGGTTCGGCAAGCTGAAGCCCGACCTCGTGATCCTCGACATCATGCTGCCGGGCACCGACGGGCTGAGCATCTGCAAGGAGATCCGCAAGCAGAGCCAGGTCCCGATCATCATGCTCACCGCGCGCGACGAGGTGACCGACAAGGTCGTCGGCCTCGAGGTCGGCGCCGACGATTACCTGACCAAACCGTTTCACCCGCAGGAGCTGGTCGCGCGTGCGAAGGCGCTCTTGCGCAGAGCCCACACCGAACCCGACCAGCCGAAGGTCATCCGGGCGGGCAAGCTCGAGGTCGACCTCGAGCGCCATGAGGTGCGTCAGGGCGACGCACGGGTGCAGCTGAGGCCCAAAGAGTTCGACCTGCTGGCGCTGCTGGCGCGGCATCCTGGTCGCGTGTTCCAGCGCAGCGAGCTTCTCGACCTCGTCTGGGGCTACGACTTTCCGGGCTACACGCGAACCGTCGACGTCCACGTTCAGCAGGTGCGCGAGAAGCTGGCCGCGGCGAAGATCGCCGACCCCAGCATCCAGACGGTTTGGGGCGTCGGCTACAGGCTGGAGCTGGCGGCGAGCTGAGCCTCCGAATCCGGCTCCTCGCGGCGGCAGCGGGCATCGTGGTCGTGAGCCTCCTGCTCGGCGGCGCGTTGACCTGGGTGCTGGTGCGCAACCTCGAGCTGCAGACCGCACAGGATCAGCTCGACCGGTCGGCGCAGGCCGACGCGACCCTGGTCCGGCACCAGGAATGCGCGATCCGCCCGGCCTCGCCCAGCCAGGCCGGGGCGCCCACGTGCAGGCTGGACGACCCCATCGATTTCTCGAAACGTCTTTCGGACCTGGCCCCGACGCTGGACACCGGCCGTTTGATCCTCCTCAACAAACAGCGCGTGGTCATGTTCGACAGCGCGGGCACCGACACAGTGGGCCAGGCGATCCCCGTCGCCGCATCCAAGCGTGTGACCGGGGTTGGCGAGGCGCGGACTCTGCTCGGAGGCCAGATCTATCTGGTGGCCGCGGTGGGGATCACCCCGGCCCGCGACCCCCTGGGGGCGAGCTACGTTCTCGTGGCGCGGCCACAGTCGACGATCACCGGCGCCGCAGCGGGCGAGCTGGTGCCTCGACTGCTGGAGGCCGGCGGGGCGGCGCTTCTGGTGGCGATGCTCCTCGCTCTGCTGGTGAGCCTGTCGGTCACGCGGCCGCTGCGGAAGCTGGCCGCCGCCGCCGAGGACATCGCGGCGGGCCACTATTCGCGGCGCGTTGGCATCCGAGGTACTGACGAGATCGGGACGCTGGGGTTGGCGTTCGATCGCATGGCTGAGGCAGTGGAGCGAGCGCGCGGGATACAGCGAGAGTTCCTGGCCAACGTCTCGCACGAGCTGAAGACGCCGTTGACCAGCCTCATAGGTTTCAGCCAGGCACTCGTCGACGGGAGCATCAAGACAGACTTGGAGCGCGCGCGGGCCGCGACCGTCGTGCACGAAGAGTCCGAGCGGGTCCTTCGCATGGCGCAGGAGCTGCTGGACCTGGCGCGGGTGGAGGCCGGATCCATCTCCCTGCACATCACGGCGGTGGACCTGGGCGGCCACCTGCAGCAGCAGCTGGCCATCGTCCGGCCGCGCGCCGACGCGCGTCAGCTCGCGCTCGAGCTGGACGTGCCTGCGGACATTCCTCCTGTGGCGGCCGACCCGGAACGCCTGCATCAGATACTCGACAACCTGATGGACAACGCGGTCAAGTACGCGCCCGCGGGATCCACGGTGACGGCGACCGCGCGAGTGGCCGGCGGCTCTGTGGAGGCGAGCGAATGTTCGAGCGCTTCTACCGGGCGGATCCGTCGCGTTCGGCGGCGGCGGGTGGCGTTGGTCTCGGACTCGCGATATCGCGAGAGCTGGCGTCGGCGATGTCGGGTCGGCTGTGGGCCGATTTGGATGGCGCAGGCAGTCTTCGCGTGCATCTGCTCCTGCCGGCGGCAAGGGGTCGCGTCGCGGAACCCCTTCCGCCACCCGCGTCTGCATCCGCCGCGTAACGACTGGGAGAGGGCGTAGGGGAGGGCCTGGAGTGCCAAGGCACGTCGTGTGAATCAGGTGGTGTTTACACCCGGATCTATTGACTCCCCAAACAAATGTTCGTATAATGTCATCCATGACAGTGGGGTGTGGGGGTGAAGCGTCTGGGCCCGAGCTCGGCGCGAAGCTGATCGAGCTGAGTCGACTTGTCGATGTCGTCAATCTTCAGTTCTCGTCGGTCGCGGCTGAGTTTGCCAAGACCGACCAATACGACGACGAGGGTTTCGACAGCCCCATCTCCTGGATCAAGGCCAACTGCCACCTGCCCGGTGGCGCTGCCGGCGACCGGGTTTGCGCCGGTGAGCAGCTCGACCGGCTGGGCGAGAGCGAGGTTGCGCTGGCCGAGGGCCGGATCGGTTTCGCCCATTTCGCGCTGCTGGCGCGGACTGCGGCAGCTGCTGGCGAGCGCTTCCAAGAAGGCAAGCTGCTGCGCAAGGCGCAAAAGCTGAGTGTCGCTCGCTTCCGCAACGAATGCATGCACGCGCGGCACGCGGCCGATCCCGATGGTTTCGTGAATGAAGAGAAGCAGGGCGTGGAGGCGAGAAGCCTCACCATGTCCACCGCCGATGACGGCACCGTCCTCCTCAACTGCGTCCTAGACAAGATCGGGGGCGCCGCGGTCCAGACGGCACTGGAGCCCCTGGCCAAGCGCGTAGGCCACGATGACGACCGACTTCGAGATCGCCGGCTGGCAGATGCGCTCGTCGACCTCGCAATGCATGCCCTCGACACCGGACTTGTGCCGCAGCGCACGCACCTGCAGGTCACGACCTCACTGGAGACGCTGCTTGGCCTCTCGGGCGCACCGGCGGCAGAGATGGAGTTCTCGCTGCCGATCTCGGCGAAGGCAGTCGAGCGGCTGGCCTGCGACTGCTCGGTCACGCGGATCCTACTGGGCTCGGACTCGACGGTAATCGAAGTCGGGCGAGCGAGGCGGGTGATCTCAGGACCGCAGCGCAAGGCGCTAGAGGTTCGCGATCGTGGCTGCATCTGGCCGGGTTGCGATCGGCCCGCGAGCTGGACCTCAGGCCACCATCTGGTGCACTGGATTCGCAACGGGCCGACTGACTTACCGAACCTGACCCTGCTCTGTTACCGGCACCACTGGATGGTCCACGAAGGCGATTGGCAGATCGTCCGCTCGGATGATGGCGTCATCACCATCCCGCCGACGAGGACTTTCGGCCCCGTCGCGCGCGGGCCCGATTAGGTCCGCTTACTGAAACGTTCGGGTGAAGCGGCGGGCGTTGCCCATCTTCGGCCACACATATGCCTGCACGTTCCCCAGCGCCTGGCGAAGATGGTTGCCATCGTGATGCACCCACTCGTGCAGGACTTCCTCGACGGTGATCCGGCCCACGTCTGGATGCATCGCGCCGCGCTGCAGCTGCTGTGGCTCAATGGAGCGCACCAGCACAAGGCTCTCCTGACGCAGGTCCATCAACTCGTGTCGCAGGTCCTGCGGATCGCGCTCGCAGTCGTTCCTTGCCTTCGCCACCGCTGCCTGGTCCCACGTTTGGAGATCGGGCTCGTCTTCGCCGAGCATGATCCGGATTCTTCCCGCGAATCCGCGCTTCTCCGCCTCGCTCACGTGACCCACGACTTCCTTGACGCACCACTCCCCCGGTGCTGGGCGCCACGATGCAAGCTCCGGCGGGATGGCATCGAGCGTGGATGCGAACGCATGACCTGACGAGTCGAGCAGGTCTGCGACCTCGCCTGGACTCATGGCGTCGGCGGCACGACCAGTGCGACGGGGTTTTCGATCAGGCGCTTGACCTCGGCCATGAACTGCGCGGCCGTGGCGCCGTAAAACACCCGGTGGTCGACCGACAGCGTCATTCGCATCACCTTTCCCGCAACGATTCGCCCGGCATCGACGACCGGAACGTCCTTAATTGCACCAACGGCGAGGATGGCCGCTTCCGGCGGGTTGATGATGGCGACGAACTCGTCGACGCCGTACATGCCGAGATTCGAGATCGAGAATGTGGCTCCGCTGAGGTCGCCTTCAGCGGGCCTGCCCGAGCGCGCCCGCTCGATCACCTGTCGCGACTCGATGGAGATCTGGATCAGGTCCTTGGTGTCCGCGTCGTGGACGACGGGGACCAGAAGACCCATCCCCTGAGAGGGCGCAACAGCGAGGCCGATGCTGATCCGGCGCTTGCGCTGGAACTTGCCGTCGACCCAAGACGTGTTGACCTCGGGGAACTTCCGCAGCGCGAGCGCGCAGGCGCGCACCAGGAAGTCGGTCATCGTGACCTTCTCGGCGCCAGGCACGGAGTCCTTCAGCTGCTGCCGCATCGCCACCGCGAGGTCAACCCGCGCCTCGACGGTGACTGTGAACTCGGGCACCGTCGATTTCGCTTCCGCCATGCGCCGCGCGATGGTCGCCTGCATCCGCGTGGGCTCGACCACTTCAACGTCGGGTCCTGGCCTCCCCGCTATGCGGGGAGGTACCCGCCCAGCGGGGGGTGGGGAGGTGCGATTGCCCGCCGCGGCCTGCACGTCTTCCTTCACGATGCGGCCTTCGGGGCCGCTGCCCTGGATAGCCGCGAGGTTGACCCCCAGCTCCGCGGCCAGGCGCCGCGCCAACGGCGATGCCTTCACATCGCTCCCCGCCACGCGGGGAGCTCCGTCCGCGCCGCTAGGCGCCGACGGTGAGGGGAGGGGCTCCTCCTCAGGCTCGGCCTTTGGCTGCTCGGGCTTTTTCACCTCCCCGCTCTGCGGGGTGGTCCGGCCGCTAGCGGCCGGGGTGGGGGCGTTCGCATCTCCAATGCGGGCGATTGGGGCTCCAATCTTGGCCGGAACGCCCTGCTGAACGATGATGTCGAGCACGCCGTCGGACTCGGACTCGAGGTCGAAGGTCGCCTTGTCGGATTCGACCTCGGCGATCACGTCGCCTTTCTTGACGACGTCACCGCTCTTCTTCTTCCACTCGACGACGGTGCCCTCCTCCATCGTGTCGGAGAGCTTGGGCATGTTTACATCAGCCATCGGTTTGCTTCCTGCCGACCACCACGCGCGCGAGCTTCTTGATGTCCTCGCTCGTCGGGATGGACGCCTTCTCCAGGGGCAGGCTGTACGGCATCGGCACCTGAGCGCCGCCCAACCGGCGGATCGGCGCGTCCAGGTAGTCGAAGCACCTCTCCTGGACCCCGGCGGCGATCTCCGCGGTGACGCCATACGTCGCCCAGCCCTCCTCGACCACGAGGCACCGGCTCGTGCGGCGAACCGACTCGACGATGGGCGGCCAGTCGATCGGCCGGATCGATCGCAGGTCGATCACCTCGGCGTCGATATCCTCGTCCTCGAGCTGCTTGGCCGCCTCGTTCGCCAGCACCGCCATCCTGGAGACGCCGACGATCGTGATGTCCGAGCCCTTGCGCCGCACGGCGGCCGTGCCGATCGGAGTCGTGTAATCGCCGTCGGGGACCATTCCCCGGACGTTGTACAGGCTCATCGACTCGAGGAACATCACCGGGTTGTCGGTGCGGATCGCCGACTTGAGCATGCCCTTCGCATCCTCCGGCGTCGTCGGAGCGACGACCAGCAAGCCGGGGATGAGCCCGTACAGCACCTCGAGGCTGTGCGAATGCTGCGCCGACAGCTGGTGCCCGGCTCCACCCGGCATGCGGATGACCATCGGCACCTTCGCCTCGCCGCCGAACATGTAGCGGATCTTCGCCGCGTTGTTGATGATCTGGTCGTACGCGACGAGCGAGAAGTTGATCGTCATCAACTCGACCACCGGGCGCAGGCCCAGCATGGCCGAGCCGATGGCTGTGCCGACGATCGCCTCCTCGGCTATCGGCGCATCCACCACGCGCTGCGGACCGAATTTGTCGAGCAGTCCCTCGGTGACGCGGTACGCGCCGCCGAACTTGCCGATGTCCTCGCCGACCAGGTAGACGGAGTCGTCACGCTCCATCTCTTCGGCAAGTGCCTCACGCAAAGCGACGCGATAGAGCTTTTCTTCCGCGGCCATCAGAGTGGGTCTCCCTTCAGCTCCGGCCGCTCTTCCCACTCGCCCGCGTACACGTACTTGTAGAGGTCCTCGACCTTCGGGTCAGGACCCTCGTCGGCGAACTTGATGATCTCCTGGACCTGGGCCTCGACCTCCTGGCGCACGTTCTTGAAGTGCTCCTCATCGGCGAGGCCGCTCTTCTCGAGCTCGTGCTCGAAAAAGACGATCGGGTCGGCTTTCCGGAACTTCTCCTTGTCCTCGGCCGAGCGGTACTTGTCCGGGTCGACCACCGAGTGGCCCTTGAACCGATAGCAGAGCGCCTCGATGAAGCGGGGTTGGGAGTCCGCGCGCACCTTCTCGACGATCTCCGCCGTTCGCAGCAGGCATTCGCGCACGTTCATGCCGTCGACCTGGATCGATTCCATGTCGTACGCGCACGCCTTCTTGTAGATCTCCGCGACCGCGGAAGCCTTCTCGACAGGCGTGCCCATTCCGTAACGGTTGTTGACGCAGTACCAGACGACCGGCAGCTCGAACACCTTGGCGTAGTTGAGCGACTCGTGAAACGCGCCGATGTTGGTCGCGCCGTCACCGAAGAGACACTCGACGACGTCCTTCTGCTTGCGGTACTTCACCGCCCACCCGCCGCCGGCGGCGAGCGGCAGGTGGCCGCCGACGATTCCGTAGCCACCCATGAATCGCAGCTTGGCGTCGTACATATGCATCGACCCGCCGCGTCCGTGCGACGTGCCGGTCTCTTTGCCGAAGAGCTCCGCCATCACCGCCTTCGGGTCGATGCCGCGCGCGATCGCGTGGCCGTGCTCTCGGTAGCTGGTCCAGATGTAGTCCGTCAGCTTGAGGGGTAGGATGCCCCCGACAACTGCCGCCTCCTCGCCGATGTTGAGGTGGCAGTAACCGCCGATCTTAGCCTTTGTGTACTGCTCCTGCGCACGTTCCTCGAAGCGGCGGATCAGCTGCATCAGGCGGTGAATCCCGAGCAGGAAGTCGCGATTCTCCTTCGTCAGCTCGAGCTTCTTGGCGGTGACCGCCGCGGCAGCGGGAGGTGCGGTGGGTTTTGCTGGTGCGACCATCTGTCGCTCACGATTGTGCAACGGAAGCGTGGCTTGGGAGGTGTCTCTCCCCACACCGGCGGCGCCTGACGGCGCGGCCGGAGCTCCCCGCGTGGCGGGGAGCCTGTTGGCGATGTGGATCGCGCGGCCCTGCGCCGCGAGCGCGGCTTCCATTAGGGACTCGGGCAGCGTGGGGTGAGCGTGGATGGTGAGGTCGAGTTGCTCGAGGGTCAGCCCGTTCTGGATGGCGAGGGTCGCCTCGGCGATGAGGTCGGTCGCGCGCGGTCCGATGATGTGGACCCCGAGCAGCCGGCTGCTTTGGGCATCGGCGATGACCTTGACGAAGCCTTCGCTCTGCCCAAGGGTGAGCGCGCGGCCTGAGGCCGCGAACGGGAAGCGACCGATCTTTATATCGAGCCCGCGCTCTTTCGCGTCCTTCTCGCCCAGGCCGACATGCGCGATCTCGGGGTCCGTGTACACGCAGTTCGGCGCCGCGTGGTAGTCGGGGGTGCGCTCGTGCCCGGCGATGTTCTCGACCGCGCAGATACCTTCATATGAGGCGACGTGGGCGAGCATGATGCCCCCGATCACGTCACCGATCGCCCATACACCCGGCGCGGTCGTGCGCAGGTGATCGTCCACGACCACGCGGCCCCGCTCGAGCTTCACGCCGGCTGCTTCGGCGCCAAGGCCCTCTGTGTACGGCGAGCGGCCGACCGCGAGCAGGACCTGGTCGGCGTCTGAGGCGCCGCCCTCGCCTCCGGTTGAGAATCGCACCTGCAGGCCGCCCCCGGCCTTCGCGACCTCGGCGACCTTGCTGTCGGTGTGGATCTCCCCGCCCAGCCCGGCCAGATGCTTCGCATACACGGTGACCAGGTCCGCGTCCACCATCGGGAGGACCTGGGGCAGCATCTCCAGCACCGTCACCTTGCTGCCCAGCGCCGCGAACATGGCGGCAAACTCCATGCCGACCACGCCTCCACCGATCACCGCGAGCCGCCGCGGAATCTCCTTCAGCTCGAGGATCGCATCCGAGTCGATCGTGAGCTCAGCGCCCTTCAGCGGAATGCGCGAAACGGCCGAGCCGGTCGCGATCACGATGTCCTTGGCCTGCAAGCGATCGCCGGCGACTTCGATCGCACCGTTTCCGGCCAGCCGGGCCGCACCGCTGACCATGGTCACGCCGCCTGCCTTGAGCAGGCCCTCCACGCCCTTGACGAGCTGGTTGACGACCGCCGTCTTTCGCTTCTGGGCAGCCGCCCAGTCGAAGCCGATGTTGTCGGCGACGAGTCCAAACGGCGCGCCACCCTTCGCCAACGTGTAGAGCTCGGACGACTGCAGCAGGGCTTTGGTCGGGATGCAGCCACGAACCAGGCAGGTGCCGCCCAACCGATCCTTTTCGATGATCGCGGTCTTCGCGCCAAGCTGCGCCGCCCGGATGGCGGCCACATATCCACCCGGCCCGCCGCCCACGATCACAACGTCATACGACCCCGCCATATAGCTCCTATCTATACCTGCTATCAGAATTGATTATGCCCGGCGGGTCGCCTACGGCGTCGGTCTAAGGCCGTTGGGGACGTACCGGTTGGTGATCGGCATCCGCCGGTCGCGGCCGAATGCGCGCGGGGTGATCTTCACACCCGGCGGTGACTGGCGGCGCTTGTACTCGCTGCGGTCCACCAGCTGGATCACCCGCGCAACCGTCGCGGTGCGGTGCCCAGCGGCGACGAGCTCCTCGGGCGTGAGGTCCTCCTCGACGTAGCCACGCAGGATCGGGTCGAGCTCTTCATATGGTGGCAGGCTGTCCTCGTCTTTCTGTCCGGGTTTCAGCTCGGCCGAAGGCGGCTTCGCGAGGACGCGCTCCGGGATGGCCGGACCAAGCGAGTTGCGGTAGCGGCTGAGCTCATAAACGGTCGTCTTGAAGATGTCCTTCAGGACCGCGAAACCGCCCGCCATGTCGCCATACAGAGTGCCGTAGCCGGTGGCGATCTCGGATTTGTTGCCGGTCGTGAGCACGATGTAGCCGAACTTGTTAGACAGCGCGTGCAGGATGGTCATGCGGATCCGCGGCTGCAGGTTCTCCTCCGCAACGCCAGGCTTGGTGCCTTCGAAAGCCCCGGCGAGGATCTGCTCGAATGCGCGGTGCGCCGGTTCGATCGGGAAATCGAGGAGCTGGACGCCGAGCGCCTCGGCCACCAGCCCGGCATCCTCGAGGCTTTCGGGCGATGTGTACCGGGACGGCATCCGCACGCCGATGACGCTCTCAGGTCCAAGCGCATCCGCTGCGACCGCCGCTGTCAGAGCCGAGTCGACTCCGCCCGACAGGCCGACGATGACTTTCCGGATCTGCTGCTTGCGGACGTAATCGCCGGTCCCGAGCACGACGGCCGCGTAGATCTCGGCTGCGCCTTCGAGGGGGATCTCGTTGCGGGGTGCGACTTTCGGCTTGGGTCGATCGGCGGCCGGCGCGGGGAGCGGCACCTCGCTCACCACCAGCTCCAACCGCGCAGCACCCTCGGCCTCGTAATGGATCTTCTCGTGGGGGCGGTGATACGCGGTGGCGTTGAGGTCGACGTCGTAAACGAGCATGTCCTCGCGGAAAGACGCCGCGTGCGCGAGCTGCTCGCCGTGGGGACCGAAGATCACGCTGTTGCCGTCGAAGACCAGCTCATCCTGGCCGCCGACGAGGTTCACGTACGCGACGTACGCGCCATAGTCGGCTGCGCGCTCGGCCACCATCTCCTCGCGCGGTGCGCGCTTGCCCGCGTGGTACGGCGACCCGTTGATGTTGATCAGCAGCTCGGCGCCATGGTGGGCCTGCCATGCCATGGGGCCGGCCGGATACCAGCAGTCCTCGCAGATCGAAATCCCCACGCGGATGCCGGAGACCTCGAAAATCGGACAGCGGTGGCCCGCGGCGAAGTAGCGCTGCTCGTCGAACACGCCGTAGTTGGGCAGGAACACCTTGTGGTAGACGGCTTTGACCTGTCCGTCGTTCATGAACGCGGCGGCGTTGAAAAGGTCTCCGTCCTCGTCCACGAAACCGACGACGGCGGAGATGCCTTTGGTCGCGCGGGCCACGACCTGAAGCTGCTTGAGGTTGTCGCGCACGAACCCGGGCTTGAGCACCAGGTCCTCGGGCGGGTAGCCGGTGAGCGCCAGCTCGGGAAAAGCCACGATGTCGACGCCCTGGTCGCGGGCGCGTCCGATCCA
>Ga0209236_1002733_pt1 | contig 10758 bp, 10 predicted proteins | sample GraSoi013_1_40cm_FD_185819 | JGI IMG/M metagenome (GOLD analysis project Ga0209236, IMG submission 185819) | Grasslands soil microbial communities from the Angelo Coastal Reserve, California, USA - Sample 09_27_2013_1_40cm (SPAdes) (version 2) | ecosystem: Environmental > Terrestrial > Soil >... | reverse complement strand
GACGGCCTGAGCTTCCAGGAGCTGCCGGAAGGCGTCGAGGTGATACAGGTGCTCGCCGGCGGCGATCGGGACTTCCAGCCGGCGGCGAAGCTCGGCGAGCCCGCCGACGTCGAGATGGTGGACGGGATCTTCCAGCCACGCGATTCCCGCGTCCTGGAGCACTCGACCCGTGCGTCGCGCCTGGGCCAGGGACCAGCTTTCGGTCGCGTCCACCATGACCCGAACGTCCGGCCCGACGGCCTCACGCACGGCACGGACTCGTCGCGCCTCGAGCTCCGGCGTCGCCTCACGCCCGAGGCGTAGTTTCACGGCGCTGAACCCGGCGTCGACGTGACGCCTCGCCGACGCTGCGAGCTCGTCGGGAGTCAGGCTGTACCACAGACCGTCGCTCGCATACGCCGGCAGCCGATCGCGATAGCCACCGAGTAGCCGATGGAGCGGTTGGCCCATCGTCTTCCCAGCAGCGTCCCAGACGGCGACGTCGAGCGGGCACAGGGCGCAGTGGAGCAAACCGCCCGGGCCCACCCAGTCACCACGTCGCGCTAAGCGGTCCCAGACGGCCTCGGGCTCCAGGACGCTCATGCCGATCAAATGCTCACCCAGCTCGCGCGCGGCGTGGCAGATCGCCGTCATGAGATCGGGGCGCGGATAGACGATGTAGCCGAGACCTTCGACGCCATCGGAGGTCGTGACTCGCGCGAGGACGTGCCAGTTCGCATCGACCGTTCGCCCGGCCGCCACGTAGGGGTGAGCGACGGGAACGCGCAACACATTGACGGCGACCTGCGTGATTTTCACGCTGACGCCCGGTGGCTACGCGGCCTCGGCCGGCACCTCGGCGAGCAGACGGCCGAAGGCCGGCAGCCGGTCGGAGCTCTTGAGCGCGCGTAGCATCGCCCAGAACGACGCCTGGTTCGTGGTCACCACCGGCTTCTTGAACTCGCGCTCCCAGGCGGCGACCGATGACATGGTCGGGAAGTTGCCGCCCGGGACCACGAAGGCCTCGATCTCCGGCCGATCGACCCTGGCAAACGCATCGCGCGCGTTCTGAGGGCCGAGCTTCCCGATCGCATACGCGTCGGTCGCGCCGAACCCTTCGAGCGCGACCGTGTCGAGCCCGTGCTTCGCCTTGAAGTAGCGGGCGGCGCGCTCGTTGACCGCATCCGAATAGGGAGACACGATGGCGACGCGGCGCGCGCCGAGCGCGCGCACGGCGCGGCCCACCGCCTGCGCCGATGTGATGGCCGGAACGCCGGCGCCGGAGCTCATCCGCTTCGTGACGACGTCGTCGTAGTCCTCGGCAAAGAGACTGGCCGACGTCTGGGCCAGGATCACGATCTCGACCTTGGCCGTCCCCAACAAGCGCGACTGATAGTCGATGTCCTCGTCGCGGCTCGGCGAGAAGCTCCCGCCGCCACTCGACATGAGCCGCCCGACGTGGGCCTGATAGGTCGCCGGCAAGAGTCGGCACTCGATCTCGACCGTCGTGTTCGTGGAAGGAATGAGGACGCCGAAGTGGCGGGTCATGGGACGAGCACGATCTTACCGCGATGACCCGCGGCCATCACCGCTTCGTGAGCGCGCGGCGCCTGGGCCAGCGGGATCTCCTGGGCGATGACCGGACGCAGCGTGCCGTTGCCGAGGCCCTCGACGAGCGCGGCGTGGATGCCCGCGAGCTGTGCCGGCGAGGCGTGGAAGAGGGCCACGCCGATGATCGCGGCGTTCTTGTTCATGGCGCCGCGGGGATTGATCGCGATCGTGCCGCGGTTGCCGATGACGACGATGCGGCCGTGCAGGGCGACGATGTCCAGGTCCTTGGCGAGGTTCACGTTGGCCAGCATCTCCAGCACGACGTTGACGCCCTTGCCGCCGGTCAGCCGCAGCAGCTCGTCGAGATAATCCGGCGCGGTGTGATCGAGCGCGTGGTGGGCGCCTTGCTCGAGCACCAGGCGCCGGCCCTCGGCCGTCCCCGCGGTGCCGAACACCGTCATGCCCCGCGCCCGCGCGAGCTGCACGGCGCCGATGCCGACGCCTCCGCTGGCCCCGTGCACCAGCACCGTCTCGCCGGCGTCGCCGTGGCCGCGCTGGAACAGCGCGTGGTACGCGGTCGCGTACGGCACGTTCATCGCCGCGCCCTGCGCGTACGAGACGCGGGCGGGCAACGGGTGCACCTGGGCCTCGCCGCAGAGCGACAGCTCGGCGTACGCGCCGCTGGCCGTGCCTCCCACGTACACGCGGTCGCCCGGCTTCACGCTCGTCACGCCATTGCCGACCGCTTCGACCACGCCGGCCGTGTCCGAGCCCGGCGTGTACGGGAGCTTCGGGCCACGGTTGTCGGTGTTCGAGCGCAGGTAGGTGTCCACCGGATTCACGCCGACGGCGTGATTGCGGACGAGCACCTGCCCGGCGTCGGGCTTTGGCGCGGGGATCTCTTCGAGCTTCAGGACCTCGGGACCGCCGTACGCGGACACGCGGATCGCTTTCATGGCTGCCGGCTCCTTCCAGGAGTGGGCGTTCGTTCCACGGCCGCGACCGTACCAGCCGATGACCTCGCCGGCAAGGCCGGGGTATCGTTGTGCCCCGGCGCGCGACGCACCGGAGGGAGACAGTGGACATGGAGCGACTGAGCGGGAAGATTGCCGCCGTCACGGGTGGGGCGTCCGGCATCGGTGAGGCCACGGTGCGGCGGTTCGTCGCGGAGGGCGCGAAGGTCGCGTTTGCCGATCGCGACGTCGACCGGGGCAAGCGGGTCGCCGCGGAGATCGAAGCGACCGGCGGCCAGGCGCTCTTCGTGGAAGCGCACGTGGAGCGGGAGACCGAGGCCGCGGGGTTCATCCAGCAGGCGGCGAATCACTTCGGACGCCTCGACGTGCTGGTCAACAACGCGGGGATCCGGATGTACCAGACGGTCGTCGAGGCCAGCGCCGAGAGCTGGGATGAGATCCTGGGCGTCAACCTGAAGGGCTACGTGTTCTGCGCGAAGGCGGCGATCCCGATCATCCGCCAGGCGGGCGGGGGAAGCATCGTCAACGTCGCCTCGGTCCGGTCGGTGGTGAGCGCGGGCAAGACGACGCAGTACGACACCACCAAAGCCGCGGTGGCCGGGCTGACGCGCGGCATGGCGATGGATCACGCGGCCGACAAGATCAGGGTGAACGCCGTGTGCCCGGGCCCCATCTTCACGCCGTACCACGAGCGCCGCACCCTGGCGATGGGCAGGACCCTCGAGCAGTACCGCGAGGACGCCGCGAAGACCACGATCCTCAAGCGTCCGGGGACGCCCGCGGAAGTCGCCGCCAGCATCCTGTTCCTCGCCTCCGACGACGCGTCGTTCGTGACGGGCACTCTCCTGTTCGTCGACGGCGGCCACACCGCCATGTGAGGAGCGTTCAACATCATGCGTGAGAACACGCTCAAGCAACGGCTCTACGGCGGAAAGGCTCCATCACGGTCGACACGGCCGAAGCCTGCATCGCTGCCGCCGAGCTGACCGGCATGGCGCCGATCGTGCGCCCGGTCGGAAACAGGCCCGAGATCATCGCGCCGTTCCTGGACCGGGGTGCGTGGGGCGTTCAGGTGCCTCACGTCAACACGGCGGACGAAGCCAGGGCGGCCGTGGATGCGGTGAAATACGGCCCCGACGGCCACCGAGGAATTTTCAGCGGCGGCCGACCCGCCGGTTACGGATTCAAGGGCGCCACTGCGGACTACGCCCGGGAAGCCAATCGCCAGACGCTGGTGTGTCTGATGCTGGAAGAGGTGGTGGCCATCGAGAACCTGCCGGACCTGGTCACGGTGCCGGGCGTCGACGTGTACTTCATCGGGTCCGGTGATCTCTCTCAGTCGATGGGCCTCACCGGACAGCAGGCTCACCCCGACGTGCAGAACGTGATGGAGCGCGGCATCAAGATCATCACCGGCGCCGGGCGCATCGCCGGGTGTAGCTGCCCCGACAATCTGATCCCCAAGTTCCTCGGCCTCGGCGTCCAGTACTTTCACAGCGGCGTGAATCGACTGCTCCAGCAGAGCAGCGAGGCGTATCTGAAGACGGTCCGCCAGGCGGCGGCCGCCGCCGGCCGGTGACGTGAGGTCGCCGCGACGGGGGATTCTCACGCTCGACCGGAGCGGCTACACTACGCGGCGGCCACGTCACCGCTGACCCTCAGGAGGAGAGTCGTGATCAAGATCCTCACGCCCCAGCAGCCGGCTCCCGTCATGGAGATCGCCCGCGAATTGCTCCCGCCCGGCATGGAGCTGGTCGTCGCCGACCCCACCGCGCCCGGGTTCTACGATGCGGCGGCGGACGCCGAGTACTATCTCGGGTCGCCGCGCTTCGGGATCGGCAACGAGTTCTTCCGCTCGGCGCCCAAGCTGAAGCTCGTGCAGCTCACCAGCGCGGGCTACGACCGCGTCGATCTCGAGGCGGCGCGCAAGGCGCGCGTGCCCGTCGCCAACAACGGCGGCGCCAACTCGGTCGCCGTCTCCGAGCACGCCGTCATGCTCATGCTGGCGGTGCACAAGAAGCTGGTGTGGCATCACCTGAACGTCGTGGCCGGCACGTGGCGGACGTCCGACTTCGCCGCGAATCGCACGTACGAGCTCGAGGGCAAGACGCTCGGCATCGTCGGCCTCGGCAACATCGGCAAGAAGGTCGCGCGGCGCGTCCGGGGCTTCGACATGGACGTCCGCTACTTCGACATCGTCCGGCTCAGCGAGGACCAGGAGGACGCGCTCGGCGTCCGCTTCGCGCTCTTCACCGAGCTCCTCCGCACGTCGGACGTCGTGACCCTGCACGTGCCGCTCACCGACGTCACCCGCGGGATGATCTCGACGCGCGAGCTCGCGATGATGAAGAGGAGCGCGATCCTCATCAACACCTGCCGTGGCCCCGTCGTCGACGAGAACGCGCTCCATCACGCGCTCACCTCCGGCACGATCGCCGGCGCCGGCCTCGACGTGATGGTGGAGGAGCCGCCGAAGAAGAACCATCCGCTGTTCTCGCTCCCGAACGTCACGCTGACGCCCCACAGCGCGGGACCGACCTGGGACAACTGGGCCAAGGCGTACCGCAACGGCTTCGACAACATCCAGCGCATACACACGGGCCAGGCGCCGCTGTGGGTGGTGCCGGAGCTGCGCGCGCTGCTCGAGGAGAAGCGCTAGCGAGGGGGAGGAGCTAGTAGGGTTCCCTGACGAAGATGAACGTCGTGCCCTGCACGATGGGGGCGCTCGCGCCGACGAACGAGACGTCGACGTCCTCGACCTGGCGCTCGCCCGCGCGCCCCGACGCCTGGAGCGCGCCCTCGATGATGTGCCAGAGACCGTGGATGCGTCCGGTGCTCAGGCTCCCGCCGAACGTGTTCAGCGGAAGCTCGCCGTCCAGCTCGATGCGCCCGTCCTGGATGAAATCGAGCGCCTCGCCCTCCTTGCAGAACCCGTAGGACTCGAGGCCGTAGATCACCGAGGCGGAGAAGCCGTCGTAGATCTGCGCGACGTCGACGTCTCGCGGGGAGAAGCCCGAGCGCTCCCAGGTGAGACGCGACGAGCTCCGGCCGCCGTCCATGTAACTCGACAGGCTGCCGATGCGTCCCGCCACCTCGAAGGCGAGCCGCTGGCCGTAGCCCGCGATGTACGCGGGACGCGGCCGCAGATCACGCGCGCGGTCGGCGGTGGTGAGGACGATGGCGACGGCGCCCTGCACCGGGATGTCGCAGTCGTAGAGACAGAACGGGTACGCGACCATCCGCGAGCTCAGGTAATCCTCGCGCGTGAGCTCGACCTTGTGGAAGTAGGCGTGCGGGTTCCTGTGCGAGTGCCGGCGCTGGGTCACGGCGAGCGTCGCCATCTTTTCCCGGCTCTGGCCGTGCCGCTCCAGCCAGCGCGTGTACGCGACCGCCATGTGCTGCCCCGGCCCGCCGAACCCGTAGGGCGCGGTGAATTGCGTCGCGCCCTGGGCATGGGTGCCCGGCAGGTTCTGGTACGTGCCCTTGGGGTTGTGCATCGCCCGCCAGACCACCGCGTACTTGCACACGCCGGCGAGCAGCGCGTTGACCGCCTGCTGGACGGCTCCGCCGATGTTCACCGTCTCCACCTGGACGTGCCAGGCGAGGTTCGGCAGCTTCAGCATCGTCATCATGCAGTTGACGGAGACGATGGTGACGCCGTCGATGACCGCATGCCCCGTCGCCGGCAGCTCCGGATACGTCGCCAGGCCGTCGATGTCGGCCAGGGCGAGCCCGGAGTCTTCGACGGCGCCCTTGACCGCCTCGAGCGCATGCGCGGCCAGCGGGATATCCGCGGAGCGCGTCACGCGGGAGAAGCCCACGCCGCTCGCCGCGACCTTGCACCGGTGCTCCCACATTAGTTGGCACCACTCGCCAGCCGGAACTGAGGCAGCGTGATGTCTTCGTTCAGCGGCTCGAAGACCACTTCCACGCGACGGCCCACCTTCGCCTCGGTGTAGGGCGCGTCGAGCAGGTTGGCCGCCAGCAGCGCGCCGGGGGCGTCGTCGAGCTCGACGATGATGCTCGCGTAGGGCACGGCCGGCGCGAACCGCTTGTCCCCGGCGTGGTACATGATCGTGTACGAGTAGATCGCGCCCGTGCCGCTGACCGGCTCGAACGCGAGATCGATCGCCATGCAGCTCACGCAGGTCGCGTACGGCGGATGCTGGAAGCGTCGGCACGCCTGGCAGCGCTGGAGCGCCAGCACGCCACGTTTGGCCGCGTCCCAGAACGGCTTCGTCCACTCGTTGGGGACGGGAATCGGCCGGGTCACCTTGCTCCAGTCGCTCATCGTGGCAGGATGTTGGCCCTCGACAGCCATGTCAAGGGCTCCCGCGCGCACGCGACGAGCACGACAAACTTGACGCTCACGGGCTCGAGGCTCTAGAGTCGCAGCGTTCCCCCCGTCGGCTCGGTACAGCGGCGGCCCGCTCGTTCACTCACAAGATCATGCTGACCGCGAGGGCGTGACACTATGAATGGAACCCGGAGAGAGTTCGTGCTTTCCCTCGGGAGCGTGCTGGCCGCCTGGCCGCTCGACGTCGCAGCACAGGCGCCACCGCGAGTGTTCCGCGTCGGCGTGCTCTCCCCTGGGACGGCTCCACCAGGACCTCTCGACGCGCTCCGACAAGGGCTTCGCGACCTCGGATACGAGGACGGCCGCAACATTTCGATCGAATGGCGATTCGCCGGAGCCAGCAATGAGCCCCTCCGCGACCTCGCGGAGGAACTGGTGCGCCTCAAGGTCGACGTGATCGTCGCGATCAATACCCAGGCTTCCCTCGCCGCGAAACGGGCCACCGCGACGACGCCCATCGTCATCGCGCGGGTCTCTGATCCCGTAAAAACCGGATTGGTTGCCAGCTTCGCCCATCCCGGAGGGAACATCACCGGCTTGAGCAATTTTTCAGACGAGCTGAGTGGCAAGCGGCTGGCGGTGATGAAAGAAATCATGCCGACGGTCTCGCGACTGGCGGTGCTCTGGAACACCGGGAATCCCGGCATCGAGCTGTCGGTGAAAGAGATGGACATGGCCGCCAGGCGGTTCGGCGTCGAGCTTCACCTCCATGGGGTGAGCAGTCCGTTCGATTTTCCCGCCGCGTTCGAGAGCATCACACGCGAGCACGCCCACGCCCTGTTCGTCTTCGACGATGTGCTGATGGCGACTCACAAGACACACATCCTGAATTGGGCGGCGAAAGTCCGGCTGCCCGTGATCTCTCAGTACGCCGAGCTCACCGAGGCCGGCGGCCTCATGGCCTACGGACCCAATATCCCCGACATCTACCGGCGCGCAGCCATCTACGTGGACAAGATCCTCAAAGGCGCCAAGCCCGCGGAGCTCCCGGTCGAGCAGCCGACCAAAATCCAGCTGATCGTCAACCTCAAGGCCGCCAGGGCCCTCGGGCTCACGATTCCGCAATCGCTGCTCCTGCGGGCGGATCAGGTGATTCAGTAGTATCTTCGGCAAACGGAGGTGTGACATGGCGCGCAACGGCTACCTGATCCTCGACAGCGACCTTCACATGATGGAGCCCGACGATCTGTGGGCCCGCTACCTCGAAGGGCCGCATCGTGCGAACCTGCCGAAGTTCTTCGGGGGTCAGCAGCGAACGCTCACCGTCAACTCGGAGGACAAAGGCAACGCCGACACCATCATGGGGATGGAGGTCGCGGGGCTGGCGATTCCCGCGCACGGCAAGGCGGCGGGCGCCACCGCGTCGAGCCGCGAGCTGCGTCGGCGGAGCCGCGCGCGGCATCCGCACTTCCAGGTCGCGCGCGGAAGCGGCTTCGACCCGGAGTCGACGCTGACCGCGATGGACATCGAGGGCGTGGACGTCGCCGTCATGTACGGCACGCGCGGCAGGCAGATCCTGATGCACGACGATCTCGCGCCGGAGTACGCGGCGGCGCTCGCGCGCGCCTACAACAACTGGGCGTCGGATTACTGCCGGAAGCGGCCGGACCGGCTGAAGTTCGCCGCGCAGGTGGCGATGCACAGCATCCCGGCGGCGATCGACGAGGCGCGCCGGTGCGTTCGCGAGCTGGGCGCCGTCGCGATCATCGGCACGCCGAACCCGGTCAACGGCCAGCACCTGCACGACGAGGCGTGCGATCCGCTCTGGAGCGCGCTGGAGGAGCTGGACGTGCCGATCGGCTTTCACCCGACCGGCAACACCTCGCTGAAGGACGACGCCGGGCGGCGCTACGTCGGCCACGCCAACTTCCAGCCGATCGCCCACGCCATCCGCAATCCGGTCGAGCTGATGGGGGCCATCGCCAGCATGACGACGGGCGGCATCCTGGAGCGCCACCCGCGGCTTCGCTGCGCGTTTCTCGAAGGCACCGCCGGCTGGCTCTACTGGTGGCTGTGGCGCCTCGACGACCAGTGGGAGAAGTTCGGCCCCGGCTGCGAGCACCAGCTCTCGATGCTGCCGAGCGAGTACTTCAAGCGCCAGTGCTACATCGCGCTCGACGTGGACGAGGAGCCGGCGGTCGACGTCGTCGAGAAGATGGGCGCCGACTACTTCGTGGTCTCGACCGACTATCCGCACTCCGACGGCGCGTTTCCCGAGGCGATGGAGCAGTTCTTCAGTCTGCCGCTCCGCGACGAGGTGCGCCGCAAGATCCTCTGGGACAACTGCGCGCGGCTCTACGGCATCGCCAAAGTGTGACGCGTCGCCGCGAACCTCACGCAGGCGCGGCGCCCTGCGTCGCGACGTACACCGCGTAGAGCGACTGGCTCGCGGCCATGAAGAGCCGATTGCGCTTCGGCCCTCCGAACGCGATGTTGGCGCACACCTCGGGCAGGCGGATCCGGCCCAGCAGCTTGCCGTCCGGATTCCACACGGTGACGCCGCTGTAGCCGAGCCCGCGTCCGCCGGGATTGCCGTTGCTCGAGACCCAGAGGTTCCCGCTGACGTCGGCGCGCACGCCGTCGGGGCCGCACTTGACGCCGTCCACCATGAAGTCGCTGAAGAGCTTCTGGTTCGACACCTTGTGGTCGGCGCCCACGTCGAAGACGTGCATGTCGCGATTGCCGCCCGCGTGCGCATCGCCGGGGCCGCGGCCCGTGCTGATGACGTAGAGCTTCTTGTAGTCGGGTGAGAAGCAGAGCCCGTTCGGATTCGGAACCTGGGTCTCGCTGACCACGAGATCGATCCGGCCGCTCGGATCCGCGCGATACACGCTGTTCGGCAGCTCGCGCTTGGCCGTGCCGATGTCCGGCGGCTGCCCGAGGCGCTGCTTGAAGATTCCCCGAGGATTCGAGAGCCCACCGGGCGCGTCGACGGTGCCCTCGTAGAACTGTCCCCCGTACGGCGGATCGGTGAACCAGTAGCTGCCGTCCGAATGCGCGACGACGTCGTTCGGGGAGTTGAGCGCCTTGCCGTTGTACTTGTCAGCGATGATCGTCACGGAGCCGTCGTGCTCGTAGCGCACGACACGCCGGGTGAGGTGCTCGCACGAGAGCTGGCGGCCCTGGAAGTCGAAGGTGTTGCCGTTGCTGTTGTTCGACGGAGCGCGGAAGACGGTGACGCGGCCGTCGTCGTCGAGCCAGCGGAGCTGCCGGTTGTTCGGGATGTCGCTCCACACGAGGTACCGGCCCTGCGAGCTCCACGCCGGGCCCTCCGCCCACAGCGAGCCGGTCCAGAGCCGCAGGATCGGCGTGTTGCCCTGGCGAAGACCGTTGAACGCCGGGTCGACGGTGATGACGTCGGGATCGACGTAGGTGACGGGCGGCGCACCGGGGCTGTAGTCGCGCGGCGGGTTCGTGATCACGCTGCGCGGCTCGCCGAGCCCAGATGGCGTCTGGGCTCGGGCGATGACCGGCGCGAGCGCCGTAGCGCCGGCGAGCGCACTCGCGGCACCGAGGAAGCGTCGACGGGAGATGTTCGCGGTGTCCATGGGTGTCTTCCTCCGGTGCTTGGAGAGTCTCAGGCGAGATGCTTCTTGAAGAACGCGATCGTTCGTTCCCAGGCGAGCTTCGCCGACGGTTCGTGGTAGCGCGGCGTCGAGTTGTTGTGAAAGCCGTGCTGGGTGCCGGGATACATGTGCATCTCGTACTGGACGCCGCTCGCCTTCAGCGCGGTCTCGTAGGCCGGCCACATCGCGTTGATGCGCTCGTCGGTCTCCGCGTACTGGATCATGAGCGCCGCCTTGATGTCCGGCACGCGCGCCGTCTCGGCGGCGGCGCCATAGAAGGGGACGGCCGCGCTCAGATCGGCGCCGAGCGTGACCGCCAGGAAGTTGGTCG
>Ga0209236_1002732_pt1 | contig 10762 bp, 8 predicted proteins | sample GraSoi013_1_40cm_FD_185819 | JGI IMG/M metagenome (GOLD analysis project Ga0209236, IMG submission 185819) | Grasslands soil microbial communities from the Angelo Coastal Reserve, California, USA - Sample 09_27_2013_1_40cm (SPAdes) (version 2) | ecosystem: Environmental > Terrestrial > Soil >... | reverse complement strand
TGTCCGCCGGCCGCCAGCCGTAGCCCGCCTCGGGCCATACGCGCACGTTGCGCGCGTGGTCGGTCCGCACGTCGTACACCTCAAGCCCACCATCGTAGCATCCCGACCATACGGTCGCGTTGTCCACGGTGTCGGGGATGGCGAAGCCGCTCTCGCAGCCGCCGACGTGTCCCCACTGGCCTTCGGAGAGGCTGCCGGAGAGGCTGCGGCTTGGCATGCGGTAGGAGCTGCCGTCCTGCCGATTGCCGTACACGAAGTACGGCGCGCGAGTGTCTGTCGAGACGTGATACATCTGGGCGATCGGCAGCACGATGCGGGTGAACGTGCGGCCGCGGTTCAGCGTGATGCTCGCCCCGCCGTCGTGCGCGATCATGAAGCGGTCGGGGTTCTCCGGGTCGATCCAGATGTCGTGATTGTCGCCCCCGCCCTGGAAGCCGGAGCGCCCCAGCGTCTGGCCGCCGTCGCGCGACGTGCTGAAGCGCACCGTCACGAAATAGAGCCGCTCCTCATCGTCGGGCGCCACCGCGAAGCGCACGTAGTACGGCGCACGCTCGGCCATGTCGTGATTCCGGCTCACGACGCGCCACGTGGTCCCGCGATCGTCGCTGCGGTACAGCGTCGGGTCCTGATCCTCGATCAGCGCGTAGACGGTGTTCGGGTTCGACGCGGCGACGGCCACCGCGATCTTGCCCACGACATGGCTCGCCGCGGGCAGGCCGTGGCCCGCGAGGCGCTTCCAGGTAACGCCGCCGTCGCGGGACACCCAGAGGCCGCTCCCCGGCCCGCCGCTCTGCAGGTGCCACGTCTTCACCTCGAACTGCCACATGCCGGCGAATAGCGTGTTCGCGTCGCCGGGGTCGATCGCCAAGTCGGAGCAGCCGGTGTTCGGGTCCACGAACAACACCCGGGTCCAGGTCTTGCCGCCGTCCGCGGTGCGATAGACGCCGCGCTCCGCCTGGGGACCGAAGGCGCGTCCCAGTGCGCACGCGAGCACGATGTCGGGGTTGGTCGGGTGGATGACGATGCGCGCGATCCGGCCGGTCGAGTCGAGCCCCATGTGCTGCCAGCTGCGGCCGGCGTCGGTCGATTTGTAGATGCCGTTGCCAAGGGCGGTCATCGAGCGGATGAAGAAAGTCTCGCCGGTCCCGGCCCACAGGACGGTGTGGGCCGAGGGGGCGAGGGCGAGGGCGCCGATGGCCTGGGCGGGCTCGCTGTCGAACACCGGCCGCCAGTGCACGCCGCCGTCCTCGGTCTTCCACACGCCGCCGGAGGCGGCCCCGACGTAGGCGACCAGGGGGTTGCCGGGCTCGCCGACCACGGCGACCGCGCGGTTGCCCTCGGGACCGACGAACCGGTAATGGAGACGGGTCCACAGCGCGGTGTCCAGTTGCTGCGAGCGCGCCGGCGGAGCGAGGAGCGCGGGGAGCGCGAGGAAGACGACGACGGTGCGGGTCATGGGCGAGGGCCTCGTGTCGAGGGAGGAGTGAAGGGTTAACGATGCCCTCAACCTTCACGTCCCGTCCAGCACCTCCCGCACCTTGCGCGCGAGCACCTCGGGGGTGAACGGCTTCGGCAGGAACGCCGTGCCCGGATCCAGTACTCCGTGCTGCGCGACGGCCTCCTCGGAATAGCCGGTCACGTACAGCACTTTCACCGCGGGACGCCGCTCGGCCAGGCGGCGCATCAGCTCCCGGCCGCTCATCTCCGGCATGACGACGTCGGTCAGCAACAGATGAATCGGGCCGCTGTGGTCTTCCGCGAGGATCAGCGCCTCCTTGCCCCCGGGTGCTTCGAGGACCACATAGCCGGCGCGCTGCAGCACCGTGCGCGCCAGCAGGCGCACGAGCGGGTCGTCCTCGGTGAGCAGCACCGTTTCGGTTCCGGCGACCGGCGCGCGGATCGCCTTGGGGCCGGTCAGGGCATCGAGCGGGCTGTCCACTCGCGGCAGGTAGATCCGGAACGTGGCGCCCTGGCCCGGCGCGCTCTCCACCGTGATGTGGCCGCCGCTCTGGCGCACGATCCCATACACCGTCGCGAGGCCGAGCCCGGTGCCCTTGCCGCGGGGCTTGGTCGTGAAGAAGGGCTCGAACAAGTGCGTCTGGACGTCGCGGCTCATGCCGACGCCGGTATCGGTTACCTGCAGCACGACGTAGCGGCCTGGGGGGGGGGGGGAGGGTGGGGGATGGTCGACATCGTAGTCGACGCTCTTCGTGCCGATGGTGAGTTGGCCGCCCCTAGGCATCGCGTCCCGGGCGTTCACGGCCAGGTTGACCAGGATCTGCTCAAGCTGCCCGCGGTCGGCCCGGACCGCGCCGAGGTCCGTCGCCAGCGTCGTGGCCAGGCGGACGTCCTCGCCGATGACGCGGCGCAGCATCTTGCTGACGTTCCCCACGAGCTGATTCAGGTCGAGCACGGAGGGCTGCAGCACCTGGCGGGCGCTGAAGGCCAGGAGCTGGCGGATGAGATCCTGGGCGCGGGTCGCCGCTTCCCGGATGATCTCGAGCTCCTCGCGCCCCCTGGCTGCCGCCGCGGTGTCGGCCAGCAGCAGCTCGACCGAGCCGAGGATCGCGGTGAGCACGTTGTTGAAGTCGTGCGCGACGCCCCCTGCCAGCCGACCGACCGCTTCCATCTTCTGGGACTGCAGGAGCAGCCGCCCGAGCTCGGCCCGCTCCCGGCGCACGGCGGCGGCGGCGATCGCCCGCTCGACCGCGGGCGCGAGCCGCTGCTGCCGGTCCTTCATGACGTAGTCGGTCGCCCCGGCCTGCATGGCCGCGACGGCGGTATCCTCGCCCACGCTGCCGGACACCACGATGAACGGCACGTCGTCGCCGCGCTCGCGGAGCACCGCGAGGGCGGCGAGGGCATTGAAGGCCGGCAGAGAGTAGTCGCTTAGGATCACGTCCCAGGGATGGCGCCCCAGCGCGTCGCGGAGCGCCTCGGCCGTCTGCACGCGCTCGTGCTGTGGCGCAAAGCCGCCTTTCCGAAGCGCGCGGAGCATCAGATCCGCGTCGGCTTCGGAGTCCTCGACGATGATCACGCGCAGCGGGTTATCGGTCACGGACGGGCCTCCCGGTTTCAATCTTGGCGGTTTCCTGCCGGGGGCAATGGGCGCGGCGGGACGCGCTGTCGAACGCCGCCCGCTCACGGTAGGTTTGCTGTCGCGTCACCGCAGCACCACCCGTATCCGAAGGACACGCCATGACCGATCTCCGCTATCCGATCGGACACCACGAGCCGGTCTCCGCGCTCGCCCCCGCGCTGCGCCGCGAGTGCATCGAGCAGATCGCCACCGTGCCGGCGCAGCTGCGCCGGGCCGTCACGGGGCTCGACGACCGGCAGCTCGACACTCCGTACCGACCGGGCGGCTGGACGGTGCGCCAGGTGGTGCACCACGTGCCCGACAGCCACATGAACGCGTACGTGCGCTTCAAGCTCGGGCTTACCGAGGACGAGCCGGCGATCCGGACCTACCAGGAGAAGCTATGGGCTGAGACGCCGGAGATGCGCGCCCCGATCGATGTTTCCCTCGCGTTGCTCGAGGCGCTGCACGGGCGCTGGGTGCTGCTGCTGCGCGCGCTCGGGCCGGGAGAGTTCGCCCGCACGATCCAGCACCCGGAGTGGGGACGGCCGACGCTGGATGGTATGCTGGCGATGTACGCCTGGCACGGCCGGCACCACACGGCGCACATCACGACGCTCCGCGAGCGGATGGGATGGGGGGAAGGAGGTTCCGCGCAGACACCTGAAACGCGGTGAACCGCCATCCCGTATGGGCCCTGCTCCCTCCAGGACCCCTCGCCATGCCCGTCACCCTTCGTTTGGTGCTGCTCGGCGTCGCGCTTTCTTGCCTCCCGTTTCCTGCGCCCGGCCAGGAAGTTCGCTCTTCATCTGACACTACCCCGCGCCACATCGGCCACTTCCACGTCGGCCTCACCTACCACGACTACGGTCTCAGCATCGGCAACGCACCACGCGTGAATGGCCTGCGGCTCAACTTTCAGGACGCGGGCCTGGAGCAGGTGAACGGCGTCAACATCACCATCTGGGAGCCGAAGAAGCCGCTCCACGGCACAGTGAATGGCTTCGCCCTGGGGGGCATCCCATCCGGCGCGGACCTCAACGGGATCTCGATCGGAGTCGCGGGGGTCGTCGCCCGGCATCGGGCTCGCTGGATCAACATCGGCGGATTCGGTGTCGTCTCCGATGGCACGATTGACGGCATCGCGCTCGCGGGTTTCGGCGTAGTCGCCGACGGCCACCTCCACGGGCTCACGGTCGCGGGCCTCGGCGCGGTGACCGACGGGGATGCGCAAGGCATCATGATCGCGGGGCTCGGGGCCGTCGCGGACCGTGGCATGCGCGGCATCGTCATCGGCGGCCTCGGCGCGGTCACGGACGGCGCAGCGCGCGGGATCCTGGTGGGCGGACTCGGCGCCGTGGCCAACCGTGGGATCACCGGCCTCGGCGTGGGCGGGCTCGGCCTCGTGACCGATCAGGAGCTGCAGGGAATCGGTATCGGTGGACTGGGCACGGTTGCCGACGGCGGAGCCCGCGGCCTAGCGGTCGGCGGGCTCGCCGTGGTGACGGACGGTCCGATGATCGGGGCGGGCATCGGGGGTCTCGCGGTGGTCGCGGACCAAGGTATCCGGGGGATCGCCCTGTCGGGCGGCGCGGTCGTGGCCGATCGCGGCATCACCGGGCTGTCCGTGGGCGGCCTGGCCGTCGTCGCCGACCGGGAGATTCGTGGCGTAGCATTGAGCGGGCTGGCGGTGGTGAGCGGACGGCGGATTTCCGGCTTCTCCGCGGCGGGCTACCGGGTAGACAGCCCGGAGATCCGCGGCCTCAACATCGCGGGCATCTACACGAAGACCATGGACCTGACCGGCGTCTCCGTGAGCGCCTACAATCGCGTGCGGGGCACGCAGACGGGACTCACGATCGGCATTTACAACTCGGCGCGGGTGCTGAAGGGCATTCAGATCGGAGTACTGAACCACGCAAAGAACAATGGGGCGCCCTTCCGGTGGCTGCCCATCGTGAACGTGCATCTATAGACGGCGAGTGACGGCGACGCCACTCTATCTGTGTGCCGTGTCGTACCTCTTTCCCACCTCGTCCCTCGTCTTGCTTCCGCGGCGTCGTTTCGTATCTTGACTCGCCGTTGGGTGTCCCGACGGAAATCTCTCTGGGAGGCGCGCGATGAACCTGTTCTCCTCGGCGGGTGCGGAGTTGCTGCTCCGCTGGCTGCATTTCCTCTCCGGCATCACGTGGATCGGGCTGCTGTACTACTTCAACTTCGTCCAGGGGCCCTTCTTCGCCGAGGCGGATGCCGCGACGAGGAGCGCGGCCACCCAACGGCTTGTGCCGCGCGCGCTGTGGTGGTTCCGCTGGAGTGCGGCACTCACCTTTCTCTCCGGGGCCCTGATCATCGCGAAGCGCTTCGGCGAAGCCCCGGCCGGGACCTCGGTCGCGACGAGCCCCTGGGGCGAGGCGATCCTCACCGGGGCGCTGTTCGGGACGGTGATGCTTATCAACGTGTGGGGCGTGATCTGGCGGAACCAGAAGGTCGTGATCGCGAACGCCGTCGCGACCGCCGGCGGCGGTCAGGCGAATCCCGCGGCCGCCGGGGCGGCCCGCCGGGCATTCCTCGCTTCGCGCACCAATGTGGTGTTCTCGATCCCGATGTTGTTCTTCATGGGCGCGGCCACCCATATGCCTCCTGGTCCGATCACCCACGGGGGCATGTACTGGGCCCTCCTGCTGGTGATCGTCGCGCTGGTCGAGATCAACTCGCTCACGGCGGCGAGCGGAGCAACGACGAAGCCGATCGAAAAGATCCCCGGCGTCATCGTCACGGGTTTCGTGCTCTGGGCGGTGGTGTTCGCGCTCGTGAAGTTCCTCCTGACGGCGTGAGGTCCGGCGGCGGGTGGCGCGGCGCCCGTCAGGGCTGGCCGGCCACCCGCAGCGGGACGGCGCTCGAGTGCGGAAACAGCTGTCCCAGTTGTCCCTGCAGCCCCGATCCCCAACAGTAGACCAGGCGCGTCCCGGTGATGCCGCAGGTGTGAGACGCACCGGCGCGGAGGTCGGCGAAACGCAGGCCACCGCGCACGAGGACCGGCGTCGCGATCGGCTGCGTGGTCATCGCGCTGTCGCCGAGCTCGCCGTCGCTGTCGTTGCCCCAGCAGTAGGCCAGGCTGTCGGCCGTGAGGCCGCAGGTATGGGCGCCGCCGGCCGCGATCACCCGGAAGCTGAGCCCGCCCGTCACCGGCTGCGGTGTGACTTCGAGCGAGTCCGCGGTGCCGGTGCCGAGCTGTCCCGCGATGTTCCCTCCCCAGCAGTAGGCCGCGCCGGCCGCGGTAAGGGCGCAGGTGTGCGCGCCGCCGGCGCTGAGCCGGGCGAACGAGAGGCCGCCGGCCACCGGAACGGGGGTCCCCCGATTTGCTCGCGTGCTATCGCCCAGCTGCCCCAGTGCGTTTGCGCCCCAACAGTACGCACCGCCGCCGGCTGCGAGGGCGCAGGTGTGGTTGGCGCCGGCGACTAGGGTGGCGAACGCCACGTCGCTGATCGCGCGGCGAGGCGTGTCGCGAAACGTGGTGCCGCCGTCCCCCAGCTGGCCCGCGAAATCGAGACCCCAGCAATAGGTGCCGCCGTCCGCGGTGAGGCCGCAGGTGTGACTCGCGCCCGCGGCGAGGGCGGTGAAGCGCAGGGGAGTGGCGACCGGGGCAGGCAGAGAGGGAGTGCCCGGTGCGCCGCCACGGCCGAGTTGGCCCTGGTCGTTCTTGCCCCAGCAGGCGACGCCGCCCCCGGCGGTGAGGCCGCAGGTGTGGTCACCCCCCGCGACGACGGTCGAGTAGGGCGCGGGGTCGGCGATGAGCCGTGGCGTGGGCTCCTGGAGATCCCCTGTTCCGGTGCCGGTCTGGCCGGAGGCGTTGTCGCCCCAGCAGTACAGGTGCTGGTTGCTCGCGGTGGCGCAGGTATGCGCCGCACCGGTGGAGATCGTGGTGTAGACGATCGGCGTGACGAAGACGGTGACGCTATCAGCGTGGCCGTTGGCCGTCGCGCGGACGGTCGTGGCGCCTGCGTCGATGCCAAGCACGACCCCGCCCGACGATACGATGGCGACGCGCGCGTCGGCGCTCTGCCAGGCGACCGTGCGGCCGGTGAGGGCTGCCCCGCTCGAGTCGCGCAGCGTCACGATCAGCGCCAGCGTGTCGCCGGCGACGATTGTGGCCGAGTCGGGCGCCAGTTGGACGCTCGCCACGGTGGGCGGAGGCGGCGGCCCCAGGGGCGGGGGCACGAAGGGACCCTCACACGCGAGGAGCGCCAGCAGGGCGAGGGGCAGGTGGCTTTTCATTCGGGGTCCAAGACGGAATCTTATAGCGATGCGAGGTCTTGCGTGGCTGGCCATCCTGCTCGCCGCCTGCGCGCACGCGGCTGCGCCGGCCGGCCCGCCACCGGTTCCTGGGCGGGTGTATGCCGGAGGGGAGGTCAAGCCTGCGCCCGTGGTCCTGTATGTCCCACCGCTCAGGTACCCGGACACGCTGCGCGCGCAGGGCGTTCAAGGCCGCGTGCTGCTGGACGTCATCATCGACACGAGCGGTCAGGTGGAGCCGGCCTCCCTCGTCACCGCCGCCAGCCCCAACCCCGCCTTCGACGCCGCCGCGCGGGAAGCCGTGCGCGGGATGCGCTTCCTGCCGGGGATGGTTCGTGGCTGGCCGGTGCGCACGCTGGTGCGGCTGCCGGTGCAATTCCGACTGTCGCCCGACGTGGATACGTCCAACGTGCCGTTGCGGCTCAGCCAGGTGGAGGAGCCCCCCGAGCGGGTCTCCGGCCCGGTGCCGGTCTACCCGCAGGCCTTGCGAGAGCGCGGTATCAGCGGCCGCGTTTCCGTTCGCTTCGTGCTGGACACTACCGGTCGTCCACAGCCCAATTCGTTCGAGGTCCTGGAAAGTCCCGATCCGGAGCTGAGCCGCGAGGCGATCCGTGTCGTGCGCGCCACGTTGTTCAGCCCGGCACGCCTGCAGGGCAAGCCCCGCCGCGTGATCATGACGCAGGATTTCCAGTTCCCGGTCGTCCGTCGGTAGCGGTGAACCGCCGCCGCGTCGCGCTCTGCGTCCTTCACGGGATCGGTGCCCAGCGCCGGCAATGGGCCGACGAGTTCGTGGCCCGGGTGCGGCGCGCGGTGGCCGAGCGCGACCCTGATATCGACGTGTTCCCGTGCGTGATCTGGTGGGCGCCGATCACGCAACGCTACGAGGACGAGCTCGCGCGCCGCTACGCGCGCGGGCTCTCATGGAGCTGGCTGCGCCGCCTGGTGATCGGGTACGGCGGGGATGTGATCGCCTACCAGGCTCCTTCCTCCCGCGACGCGCCGCCCTCCTGGATGTACGGCGCGGTGCACCGCCGCTTGGACCGGCGCCTGCGCGGGTTGCGCGGCCTGCTCGACCCCACGGGCGGCGGCGTGGCCGGACCGCCGGTCCCGCTCGTCACGGTCGCGCACTCCCTCGGCTCGGTCATCTTCTCGGACTTCATCTACGACGCGCAGGCCGGCGGCGATCCCGAGACGTTCGTGCGCCGCTACGGCCTCGCGCTGTGCGGGCTGTTCACGATCGGCTCCCCGCTCGCCCTGTACGCCATTCGCTATCCGCATCTCGGGTTCGACCGCCCGATCACGCTCCGCTCGGGCGGGACGTGGATCAACGTCCTCTACCGGGCCGACGTGATCGCGCACCCGCTGCGCGTCGCGAGCGACGCGTACGCGCGCGCCGTGAGCGAGGACTGGGTTCTTCCCTGGCGGCTGTGGGATTGGTCGTGGACCCCCGTCGCGCACCTCGCGTACTGGAATGACGGGCGCTTGATCGCGCGCGTGGCCGACCAACTGGCGCGGGCCGCGGCCCGATCACTAGCTTAAGGGCGTCATGGCGTCCGTCACCCTCCGGCGGCTCTCCAAATCCTTCGACCGCACCAGCCAGCCCGCCCTCCAGGAACTCACCCTGGAGGTGCGGGACGGCGAGTTCCTGGTGTTGCTTGGCCCGTCGGGGTGCGGCAAGACGACGGCGCTGCGGTGCATCGCGGGCCTCGACGAGCCGACGGACGGCCAGATCATGATCGGTGAGCGCGACGTCACGCACCTCGCCCCCGCGGCGCGCGATGTGGCGATGGTGTTCCAGAACTACGCCTTGTACCCGCATCTCACGGTGCGTGAGAACATCGCCTTCGCGCTCGAGATGCGGCGGGTGCCGCAGGCGCAGATCACCCGACGGGTGCTGGAGACCGCCGAGCGGCTGGGCCTGCGGGCCCTGCTCGACCGCCGCCCTGCGCAGCTTTCGGGTGGCCAGCGCCAGCGCGTCGCGCCGGGCCGGGCCATCGTGCGCGAGCCGCAAGTGTTCCTGTTCGACGAGCCGCTCTCCAACCTCGACGCCACGCTGCGCCCGGAGATGCGCGGGGAGCTCCTGAAGCTCCATCGCCAGCTCCGGGCGACGATGATCTACGTAACGCACGACCAGGTCGAGGCGATGACGATGGGGCAACGCATCGCCGTGCTGCACGAGGGCCGACTCCGTCAGCTCGGCACCCCTGCCGAGTTGTACGAGCGGCCCGCGGACGTGTTCGTGGCGCGGTTCGTCGGGCATCCCGGCATGAACGTGTTGCAAGGCCGCGGGACGAGAAAGCGGGAGCGGACACGCGCGGTTGAATGCGGCAGCCTGGCGCTGCCGGTCGCGCTGCCGCAATACGACGGCGAGGTGCAGCTCGGCGTGCGCCCCGAGCACGTGGCCCTGTGCCCGCCGGATCAAGGAGCGGGAAACGCCGACGTGCTCGTCGTAGAGCCGCTCGGCAGCGAGACCCTGGTGCACCTGGATGCCGGCGGGCAGCCGCTCGTCGCCAGGGTCGCGGGGATCGCGCGCGTGGCGGTGGGGGATCGGGTGGGCGTGCAGCCCGACCTCGCGCGACTGCACTTCTTCGACGGCAGCGGGGCGCGGCTCGCGTGAGAAGCGCGCTGGCGTCGCTCGCGGCCGCCGCCCTCCTGGGGGGCTGCGGCGGCGATCACGCGGCCGCGGCGGGCGCCGACCCGCTCACGCTCGTGCTGGCCGACTGGGCCGACTACGCCGAGGCGCGCCTCGAGAGGCGCGTGCTGGCGCTCTACGAGCAGGCCCACCCCGGCCTCCGCGTGATGCAGCAGAGCGCCGCGACCTACCAGGCCGAGTATCGCGAGCGGATCCTCACCTCGATGGCCGCCGGCGCGCCGCCCGATGTCTTCCGGCTCGACAACATCGACGTCCCCGGGTTCACCGACCGCGGTGCGGTGCTCGATCTCGCCCCATATCTGCCCCGCCTGGGCATCGACCTGCGGCGCTACGACCCCACCGTCCTCAGCATCTTCAGCCGCGGCGCCGCCGTGTACGCGCTCCCCGACGGCTACACCCCGATGGTGGTGGTCTACAACAAGGACTTGTTCGACCGTGGGGGCATCCCGTACCCGAGCGACGACTGGACCTGGGACGACTTCACACGGATCGCGAAACTGCTCACCCGGGACACCGACGGCGACGGGCGGATCGATCAATGGGGCACGGCGTTCGACCGCCGGCCGTTCCTGTGGATCCCGTGGATCTGGGCGGGGGGCGGGGATGTGCTGTGTGCCGACGGCCGGCGCGCCACGGGGTGCCTCGATGCGGCGGCGACAGTCGACGCCGTCCGCTGGTACACCGATTGGGTCACGAGGGACAGTATCGCTCCCCCCGCTCCCCCCCCCCCCCCCCCC
>Ga0209236_1002731_pt1 | contig 10763 bp, 12 predicted proteins | sample GraSoi013_1_40cm_FD_185819 | JGI IMG/M metagenome (GOLD analysis project Ga0209236, IMG submission 185819) | Grasslands soil microbial communities from the Angelo Coastal Reserve, California, USA - Sample 09_27_2013_1_40cm (SPAdes) (version 2) | ecosystem: Environmental > Terrestrial > Soil >... | reverse complement strand
CAGCGAAAGCGCCACGGCGAGCGCCGATAGGACAAGCAACCATAGCAAGCCTCTCATTGCCCGGCCTGCTTCCGAATTGGCTTGTAACCGCGCACCGCCGCAAGGCTTTCGCCGATCGTCGGAAGCGAGACCCCTATGCCGCCTGAGCCGAGCTGCTTCAGCGACACCGCCATCGCCGCGGCGGCGCGAGAGCGCGTGTCGAAGTATCGCGCAAGCCAGCTTGCCGCGACATTCACGTCGCTGCGGTAAGTGGTTTCGTCGCGCGCAAGGAGCGCAAGCCGCGCGTTCAGCAGGCGCAGTTTCAGGTTCTCGCGCAGGAAAAACGCCTGCGGCGGGCTGAGCAACGCCGGATCGGAGCCTTCCATGTTCTGGATCCTCACGAGCTGCTTGAGCTCGCCGAGCAACTCCGCGACCAGCCTTTCCCACAACCCGACGGCCTCGCGCTTGGCGGCGGCCGTCGCCTGCGGGCGAGCTTCCTGCACGAGCGGCAGGGAATCCACGCCCGCGATCAACTGATCCAGTTTCGCGGCAATTCCCGGAACATCCAGGCTGGGCGCGGTCTTGAGGCGTTCGATGTCGCGGGCGAAAACCTTGCGCAGCGGCAGGAACTGGGGGCGGCCCGAGCGCGCGAGGCGCGCATCGGCCGTCTGCAACGCGGCCAAGGCCACCTGGACGTTGCCGGTGAGCTGCAGTTGTTGCGAGGCAATCATAAGGATTTGCTCGATTTCGGCGAGCACCCATTCGTCGCGGCTGCGCGATAGCTCCTGGTAGAGCGTCTCGAGGCCGATCTGCTGACTCTGAAATTCCGCGAGCCTCAACTCGATCTGGGCGAGCTTCGCTTGCGCCTCGCGCGCCGCCTCCTGTGCCTGCCTCGCGGCGAGGCGCGCGTCGCGGCTGTCGGACTCGCTTTCGCGCACGCGTTGAGCAAGCTCGTCGCGCAACGCGCCGATCCGGTCGCGACCGTCGTACCACTGCCAAGCTAAAAGCAGTGCGACCAATCCGAATGCGATCGCCGTCGGTGAAATGCGCCAGGCTTTGAGCTTCGAAGCTCGCTCGGTCCCGGACGTGTCGTTTTCCATGCGTGAGCCGACTCCTGATGAGAGGCGATCATACTTTAGCAAAAAAAGCCGTCATCTCAGCGACGGTGCGAACATCGCCGCGCCCGGTCACGACGATCTCCCGCACGTCGAGCTTGCGCGCGGCAAGCGCGATCCGCGGATGCGGAACGAACACCGGGGTTGCGCGCAAGTATCCCCTGCCGGTCGGGCCCAGCATTTCGAAGAAATTCGCCAAGCCTTCGGCGCTGGTAATCGAGACCGCTTCGATTCCGCCGCTCTGCCAGCGGGCGAGGAGCCCTCCCGCGTCGGCGTCGGGCCGCGCGCGGCGGTAGCATTCGGCGTACTCGACTCGCGCGCCCCGTGCTTCAAGTCTCGTTCGCAGCCATTCGCGCCCGCCCTGCCCGCGAAAGATCACGACCGAGCGCCCCTTCAGATCCTGCAGCTCGGGAAGTTCGGCGAGCGCCTCGCTGTCGGCCTCGCCAGCAGGCGCTATCACCGCATGGAACCCTCGTTCCTCGAGTGCACTTGCGGTCCCGATCCCCACAGCGGCCACGCGCAGACCCTTCGGCCAGTTCCGGCTCGCCATGACCATCGCGTGCCCCCGCATCGCCGCCGTCGGACTGACGAAAACCGCGAGCTGAAATCCGTCCAGGCGCGCAACCAGACTCGAGACCGCTGCTGCATTTTCCGGAGGCAGGATCTCGATGGTGGGAAAGAGAATCGGGTCTGCGCCTGCGGCGCGGATTCGCTCGGCAAGCGCCCAAGCGTGCTCCCGCGGGCGAGTGACCACGATACCGCGGCCCGAGAGCGGTCCCGCGCTCATGACAAAGACGCGAGAATCGCGTCTGCGCCGAGGGCCCGCAGTTTCGCCGCGAGCATCTCGCCCAGTTTTTCCGGCGTCGCGATCGGCCCGCTCAATTCCGCGCGCAGCACCTTGCTGCCGTCGGGCATCGCCACGAGGCCCCGCAGGCGAATCTCCGCCCCGTTTGCCACGGCGTATGCCGCGAGCGGCAGCTGGCAATCGCCCGACAATGCGCGGCTCAGCGCACGCTCGGCGAGTACGCAGGCCGATGTCTCGAAGTCCCCGAGAGGGGCCAGTCGCTGCCGCAGTTCGCCTTGGTCCTCCCGGCATTCGATCACGAGCGCGCCCTGCCCAGGCGCGGGCAAGCTCTGCTCGGGCTCGAGCATCGCTCGGATTCGCGCCGCGAGACCGAGCCGCTTGAGCCCCGCTGCGGCGAGCACGACCGCCTGGCACTCCCCCCGATCGAGCTTCGCCAGTCGCGTGTCGAGATTGCCGCGCAACGGATTCACCGTCAGCTCCGGATGGCGCTCGCGCAACTGCGCCTCGCGCCGCAGGCTGGAAGTTCCAACGACGCTTCCCGGCGGCAGCGCTTCGAGGCTCGCGCTCAGGTTCGATACAAGGCAGTCGCGCGGGTCCTCTCTCGCGGTGATCGCCGCCAGGCAAAAGCGCCCGGGCAGGCGCATCGGAACGTCCTTCGCTGAGTGCACGGCAAGATCGGCCCGCCCGTCCTCGAGCGCGGCCTCGAGTTCCCTGACGAAAAGGCCCTTGCCGCCGATCTGGGCGAGGGGCCGGTCGACGATTTGGTCGCCTCGCGTCGTGATGCCGAGGATGCTCACCTCGCAACGCGGATACAGGCGCTTGAGCTCGCCTGCGACATGCTCGGACTGCCACATCGCGAGCCGGCTCCTGCGCGACGCAATGACGATTCGTTCAGAACCCTGACTCAACTCTTGTTCCCTAGCTCACCAGCGACTTGACCTGCGCCCACAGCCTGCGGCTCACCGGCAGCCTTTCGTCGAGGCCCTCCAAGACCACCGACCATCCGACTTCGCCTTCGGTCTCGGCGCCGCGCTCAACACCGCGGATCCATCGCCGCGCCACCAGACAATTGCGATGAATCCGCACGAACACGCCCCTGAATTCCTGCTCGAGCTGCGTAAGCGACTCCTCGACCAAGTGCTCGCCGGCGCGTGTCCGCAGGGTGACGTATTTGAGCTCGGCCCTGAGATAAATCACATCCGAGACACGCACGAGAGTCATGCGCCCGCGCTCGGCAACGCTGAAGTAGCGCCGCGGAGCCGGATCGATGCTCTCGAGCACGCCGCGCGCCAACCGTGCGCCGTTTGCGGCCTTCTTCAGAGCCGTGAGAAGCCGTACCGCGCGAACCGGCTTGGTCAGGTAGTCCACGGCGTTGACCTCAAACGCCTCGACCGCGTACCTATCGTGCGCCGTGACGAAAATCACGGCGGGCGGCCGCTCCAGAACCTCCAGATGCCTTGCAAATTCGATTCCGCTCATTTCAGGCATGTGGATGTCGACCAGGACGATCTCCGCTTCCGCCGCGGCGACGATTTGCAGGCCCTCCACTCCGTTTGCCGCTTCGCCCGCGATGGAATGCGGCAGTTCCCCGCGGCAGTCCTCCAGAAGCTCGCGCAGGCGGCTGCGAGCCGGTTCCTCGTCGTCGACGATGACCACTCGGAGCGGGGTCATAAGCTGGTGCGATAGGGCATCGCGATGCCGATCTCGTAGCGACCGTCGGCGATACGCGTGTCCAAGCTTGCCTCGACGTCGAAATGGAGCTGCAGGCGCTCGCGGATGTTGGCAAGCGCCATGTGATTTCCCTGGCGGTGTTGGTAGTCCTCGTGGTAGGGATTGGCCAAATGCAGCCAGAGGCGGTCGGCCCGGCGCTCGATGCGCACCTCGATCACGCCGGGCGCGATTCCCGGCTCGATTCCGTGGTACACGGCGTTTTCCACCAAGGGCTGCAGCAGCATCGGCGGCACGAGAGCCTAGAGCGCCTCCGGATCCAGCCGCCAATCGACCCGGAGGCGCTCTCCCAAGCGCAACTGCTCCAAGTTGAGGTACTGACGGCACAACGCGAGTTCGTCTCCGAGAGCGATCAGCTGACGGTTGTCGACCATGACGGTGCGGAACAGCTCCGCCAGATCCTCCAGAGCGCCTTCGGCTCGCTTCGGATCCTTGCGAATCAGCGAAAGCACGGCGTTCAGGGTGTTGAAAAGGAAATGCGGACGGATGCGAGCCTGAAGCGCCTGCAGCCGCGCCTCGGAAATCGCCGGCGAAAATGCCCGGTTGCGAAGGTGAAAATACCACGCGATCGCTCCTGTCCCCAGCGCCGCGTAGCCAAGGCTCCAGGCGAGTTCGCGCCACTCACCGCTTCCGCCGAGCAAGGTTTGGAACGGGAAGAGCGCGGCGGTTACCGCAAGCACGATCGCAAGGACGCCGCAAAAGTCACCGAGATCGCGGGGTCGCTCGAGCAGCGCGGACCCCGCGTAAAGCACGATCACCACGATGAGCAATATCGGTTCGAGCGACCCCGCGATCTCGGTGACTTTTGCGGCGAACTCGCCGATCTCCCGCGAGCGCGCCAGAGCGAAAAGCAGGGCGAGCGCGTTGACGGAAAGCAGGATGCGCGAAATCACACCCAGATTGCGGAAGTCCGGCAGGGCGTAGGGCAGGTCGTTTTGCCGTATACTTTGCACTTTTGTGCGGACGCAAAAGTCGACGCTTGCGGCGATGAACCGCGCGCTTCACGACTTCGGTGCATTTTACAGGCAACCATGGCAGCGAAGCCCAAACCCGGCAAGAAACTCTGGTCCGGGCGGTTCGCCGAACCGGTATCCGAGCTCGTCAAGCGCTACACCGCGTCGGTCCGTTTTGACCGGCGCCTCGCGCCCCACGACATCCGCGCGTCCCTTGCGCATGCGCGCATGCTCCGCTCCGTCAGGATCTTGACGGCGGCGGATCTCAAAGCGATCGAGCTCGGCCTTTCCAGGATCTCCCGCGAAATCGAAACGGGACGGTTTCGCTGGTCGCTCGCGGCCGAGGATGTCCACGTCAATATCGAGCGGCGGCTGATCGCTCTCGTCGGGGAGGCCGGCAAGCGCCTGCACACCGCCCGCTCGCGCAACGATCAGGTCGCAACCGATCTGCGTCTGTGGCTGCGCGAGGCGATCGACGAGATCGGGGGCCTCGCGCGAAAGCTGCAGCAGGGGCTCCTCGATCAGGCGGAAAAACATGCCGCCACCGTGATGCCGGGTTTCACCCACCTGCAGGTCGCTCAACCGGTGACTTTCGGGCATCACCTGCTTGCGTATTTCGAGATGCTCGAGCGCGACCGCGCGCGCCTTGCCGACTGCCGGAGGCGCGTGAACTGCCTCCCGCTCGGGGCCGCGGCGCTCGCCGGAACCTCCTTTCCGATCGACCGCGCGAAGGTCGCTCGCGAGCTGGGGTTCGAGACGGTGAGCGAAAACTCCCTCGACGCGGTCTCCGACCGCGACTTCGCGATCGAATTCTGCGCCTGTGCGGCGCTTGCGATGGTTCATCTCTCGCGCTTTTCCGAGGAGCTGATTCTGTGGAGCAATCCGCGCTTCGGTTTTGTCGCCCTGGCGGATCGCTTTTGCACCGGCTCATCGATCATGCCCCAGAAGAAGAACCCCGACGTTCCGGAACTCGCGCGCGGCAAGACTGGGAGGGTTGCCGGCGATCTCGTCGCGCTGCTCACTTTGATGAAGGGACAAGCTCTTGCCTACAACAAGGACAATCAGGAAGACAAGGAGCCGCTGTTCGACGCGGCGGATACCCTGCGCGATACGCTCGCCGTTTTCGCCGAGTTGATCGCCGGCATCCAGGTCAATGCGGCTGCGATGCAGGCTGCGGCCAAGGAAGGCTTCGCCACGGCAACAGATTTTGCCGACTACCTGGTAAGAAGGGGGCTCGCGTTTCGCGACGCTCACGAAGCGGTCGCGCGCGCGGTGCGCTTCGCCGAAAAATCGGGGCTGGGTCTGGAGCAGTTGCCGCTCGAGGAGATGCGGCGCTTTTCCTCGAAAGTGGAAAAGGACGTTTACCGCGTGCTCACGCCGGAGGGCTCGGTCGCGAGCCGCTCCCACATCGGCGGCACCGCGCCCGCGCAAGTGCATGCCGCGATCAGGCGCGCGCGCAAATTGCTGAAGGCCGACCCGGCACCGTGATCCCGCATTGATGGGAGGTCTATCAGGAGAGCTTCTCGCCGCACTGCAGACATCCGTTTCAGGTGCGGCGGGCTCATTTCGCATCGAGCACGCGACGCCCGTCGCGGGAGGTTGCATCCACCGTTGCTTCGTACTCGAGGGCGGCGGGCGTAGATACTTCGCCAAGACAAACGACAGCTCGACACTCGACAGTTTCGCCGCGGAGGCCGACGGCCTCGCGGCGCTGGCCGCAGCCGGTGCCCGTGTTCCCGCCCCGCTGTGCCGAGGACAAGCGAGCGAGCACGCGTTTCTCGTGCTCGAGCACCTGGAGCTGCGCGGGAACGGGGATTACGCTGCGCTGGGGCGCTCGCTCGCCGCGGTGCACTCGGTTCACGGCGAAACTTTCGGCTGGCATCGGGACAATTACATCGGAAGAACGGTGCAGCTCAACCGGCGATCAGCTTCGTGGAGCGACTTCTGGCGCGAAACGCGGCTGGGACCCCAGCTCGAGCTCGCGAGGAAGAACCGCCTCGGGAGGGATCTCGTGGGAAAGGGAGAGCGGCTTGCCGAAGCCCTGCCCCGACTGCTCTCTCGGCATGCGCCCGCTGCATCGCTCCTGCACGGCGATCTATGGAGCGGAAATTCGGGCTTTCTCGCGGACGGCACGCCGGTGCTTTTCGATCCGGCAGTTTATTGGGGAGACCGCGAAGCGGACCTTGCCATGACCGAGCTTTTCGGCGGATTTCCGCAGGATTTCTACTCCGCCTACGCGAAGGCCGCGCCCCTAGCTCCAGGTTATGCGGTCAGAAAGACCCTGTACAACCTGTACCACGTGCTCAACCACGCGAATCTGTTCGGCGGCGGCTACGCGGCGCAGGCGAAAGCGATGATCGAGCGCCTCCTTGCGCAGGTACGATAAGGCGCTCAGTCCTCTAACTGGGAAGTGGTTTTTTCGCCAGTGAGAAGCTTCTGCAACTCCCCGGACTGGTACATCTCGCGCATGATGTCGGACCCGCCCACAAACTCTCCGTTGACGTAGAGCTGGGGGATGGTGGGCCAATTGGCGTATTCCTTGATGCCTTGACGGATTTCCGGCTCCTCGAGCACGTTGACCGTAAAGACTTGATCCACCCCGCAGGCCTTCAGGATCTGCACGGCGTTGGCGGAGAAGCCGCATTGCGGAAATTGCGGGGTCCCTTTCATATAGAGTACGACCGGATTTCCGGTCACTTGCTGCTTGATGCGTTCTTGCGTGTCCATGTCTATTTCCCGAATACCTGAGAACAAGTATCAGGCATTTTAGCGCCCTCGATACGGTCAATCAAGCCAGCGGCCGGTGCACACGCGCGGCCATCCCGCGAGATCCTGAAAGTCACCGACGTCCGCGTAGCCCAGTTCGAGAAGCAGCTCGACGCAGCGATCTTTCTGATCGTAACCGTGTTCCAAGAGCAGCCACCCGCCGGACTGGAGTCTGCTCCGCGCGTCCGCCACGATCCTGCGGATGCAATCGAGCCCATCCTCGCCGCCGACGAGAGCAAGACGAGGCTCGAAGCGCACGTCGCCCCGCTCCAAATGCGGATCTCCCGCCGCCACGTATGGCGGGTTGGCAACGATCAGATCGAACCGCCCCGGTCCGAGCGCATCGAACCAGTCGCTGAGAAAAAAAGCGATCTCGGCCCCGTGGTCGCGCGCGTTGCGGCGCGCGAGGGCGAGGGCCGCCTCGGAAACATCCGTGGCGACGATTCCGAGCCCGGGTCGCTCGGTAGCGAGAGCGATGGCAATCGCTCCGCTGCCCGTTCCGAGGTCCAGCACGCGCGCCGGCGCGGGAAGTCGCTCGAGCGCAAGCTCGACCAGGCGCTCGGTTTCCGGGCGGGGGATCAGGACCTCCGGGGTCACCCGCAGTGCCAGGCCGTAGAACTCCCGCCAGCCCGTAATGTAGGAAACGGGTTCGCCCGCGCGCCGCCGTGCGAAGCGAGCATGCGCAGAGCGCGCTCTGGATGAATCGACCGCTTCTTCGGCGCGAGCGATGAGCCGGACGCGCTCGCAGCCGAGGACCGAGCAAAGCAGCGACTCGGCTTCCAATCGCGGCAGCCCGCACTCGCGCAGCAAGCCGCCTATCGTTGCGCCTGTTTCGACCGCATTCACTCCGGGACCCCTGTTTTCAGCGCTCTTCGGCGAACGCGGCGAGCTGCTCGGTCTGGTGCTCTGCGAGCAGCGCCTGCGTTAGCTGGGAAAGATCGCCGTCCATGATGTCGTTGATCTTGTAGAGGGTAAGACCGATGCGGTGGTCGGTGACCCTTCCCTGCGGGAAATTATAAGTGCGGATGCGCTCGGAACGGTCGCCCGAGCCGATCAAGGATTTGCGCGTGGCGGCTTCCTTCGCCAGCTGCTCGCGCCGCTGCTTGTCCTTGATGCGCGCGGCAAGCACCGCCAGCGCCTTTTCCTTGTTCTTGTGCTGCGAGCGGGCGTCCTGGCACTCCACCACGATTCCGGTTGGAAGATGCGTGATTCGCACCGCCGAGTCGGTCTTGTTGACGTGCTGGCCGCCGGCCCCCGAGGCGCGGAAAGTGTCGACGCGAAGGTCCGAGGGATTCAGTACGACGTCGCCGATTGCGCTCGCCTCGGGCAGTACGGCGACCGTGCAGGCCGAGGTGTGGATGCGGCCCTGGGTTTCGGTGGCCGGCACTCTCTGGACGCGATGGCCGCCGGATTCGAATTTGAGCTTGGAGTAGGCGCCTTGCCCGATAATGCGCGCGATGATTTCCTTGTACCCGCCGGCATCGCCCGGCGATTCGGATATCACCTCCACCTGCCAGCCTTGGCGTTCCGAATAGCGCGAATACATGCGAAATAGGTCTCCCGCGAAGAGCGCCGACTCGTCTCCGCCGGTTCCCGCGCGGATCTCGAGGAAAATATTGCGCTCATCGTTGGGGTCCTTCGGCAGGAGCAGCGTCTGCAGCTCCGATTCGAGCGCGGCGAGCCGCTCGCGGCCTACTTTGATCTCGCTTTCCGCGTAGCTTCTCATTTCGGGATCGTCGAGCAGCTCTTGCGCTTCGGCGACATGCTGCTCGGTGTCGCGATACTTGTTGAAAAGCTCGACCACGGGCTCGAGCTCCGCATGCTCGCGCGAAAGCTTGCGAAACTGCTCCAGGTCACGCGTCGCGCTCTCGGAAGAAAGAAGCGCGCCGACGTCTTGGAGCCGCTGGCGCGCCTGATCGAGCTTGGCCGCGATGCTGGTCTTCATCGACTCACGAGCGGACGCCCGAGCTAATCGCCTGCGCGCAGGCGATACAGCCGTGCTACGAGCGCCTTGAGCGACTCGGCTGCCTCGCCACTTTGGTTGAGGGCCTCGGTAGGAGCGTGCATCAATTTGTTGGTAAGGCCGTGCGAGAGCGTCTCGAGCACTGTTTTTGGATCGTCGCCCCGCGCGAGCATCCGTACGGCACGCTCGACTTCGCGGCAGCGCGCTTCCTCGGCCGATTCTCGCAGCTGGCGGATGAGCGGCACCATTTCGCGCGTCTTCATCCAGTGCAGGAAGGACCCGACCTGCGACTCGATGATCGCCTCGGCCTGCGCGACGGCCGACTGGCGCGCGTCGATGCCCTCGCGCACCGTCGCGGCGAGGTCGTCGATGGTATAGAGAAATACGTCGTCCATCCCCGCCACCTCGGCTTCGATGTCGCGGGGGACGGCGAGGTCCACCATGAAAACCGGACGGTGGCGGCGAGCGCGGACCGTGCGCTCCATCGTGCCCTTGCCGATGATCGGCAGCGAGCTCGCGGTGCAGGAAATGATGATGTCGTATTCCGGCAAGCGCTCCGGAAGGTCGCGCAGCTCGATCGACTCCGCGTTGAAGCGGCGCGCGAGCGCTTCAGCCCGATCCAGCGTGCGGCTCGCCACCGCCATGCCGCGCGGCCGCTGCGCGGCGAAGTGGGTTGCGGCGAGCTCGATCATCTCGCCCGCGCCGACCAGCAGCACCTTCTGTTCGGCGAGGCTCGGAAATATCCGGCCGGCGAGCTTGACTGCGGCAGCCGCCATCGAGACGACGTTGGCGCCGATACCGGTACTGCTGCGCACTTCCTTCGCCACCGCAAAAGAGCGCTGGAAGAGCTTGTTGAGAAGCGTCCCGAGCGTACCGGCGGACTCGGCGACTCGAACCGCCTCTTTCATCTGGCCGAGGATCTGCGGTTCGCCGACCACCATGGAATCGAGGCCGGAGGCGACGCGAAACGCGTGCCGAACCGCTTCGCCCTGGGGGAGGGTATAGAGGTAGGGCTTCAGCTCCTGGGGCTGGACGCGGTGATAGCCGGCGAGCCATTCGAGTGCGGCCTGCGGTTCGCCCAGTGCGCAGTAAAGCTCGGTGCGGTTGCACGTCGAAAGGATCGCAGCCTCCCTGACTGGCTCACGCAGAGTCAGCTCCGCAAGCGCCGATCGGAGGCGCTCGGCGTGGAATGCCACGCGCTCGCGTATCGCAAGGGGAGCGGTCTGGTGATTCAATCCGAGCGTGAATAGCTGCATGGCGAGAGCGGTCTACGTAACCTGTTATTATAAGCTAGCAAGTTCGGAGGCCAGCAAGGCGCGACCGCGGCCAAGGTGTTCCGCCCAAACAATTTGCGTTGGGAGAGGCGAATATGACCGAGCTTCCTCCTCAGCTGCGACAAGTCCGGGACTTTTTCTTCAAACAGGCCCTGGCCCTATCACCGGAGCGCACCTACC
>Ga0209236_1002728_pt1 | contig 10767 bp, 13 predicted proteins | sample GraSoi013_1_40cm_FD_185819 | JGI IMG/M metagenome (GOLD analysis project Ga0209236, IMG submission 185819) | Grasslands soil microbial communities from the Angelo Coastal Reserve, California, USA - Sample 09_27_2013_1_40cm (SPAdes) (version 2) | ecosystem: Environmental > Terrestrial > Soil >... | reverse complement strand
GGCCGCGGTGAAACTTGAAGGCGAGCGTGATCGCGAACGCTGCGATAATTACCATGACCGCGATGTCGACTGTGGTGAAGGCGAGTTGTGGAAATCTTGTGAGTTGATCGGCTAGACCCGCACTTACTGAAGGATTGTTAGCGTAGAGGAGGAAAATCCAGTAGGAAAGCCAGCCGACCATTGCCGTTTCGATGGCTACGAGCTTGATCAGTAGCCTTCTCAAATAGACACATCCCATTCCCGCGGAGATTGGAATACTCGTACGTCCGAGTAGCCAAATCCTTGCTGTAACTCCCAGATTATCTTCAAAGTCACTAGGTCCTCTCTCCTACTCCCCGATCCTTTTTCAGCGTCTTCAATATTGTATCGAGTGCGGTGTCCCAATCCATCTCCCCGCCAGTGGGAGTCGTCTCGACGTTCTTGTTGTCAGCCGGTCGTTGTCCTGCTGATGTTCCACTTTGATTCGGGCGGAATGTTGGAGGCTCTGAAACCTCCTTATCTTGACCAGCCCCCCCTGTCTCTCCTCTCTCACCTGACTTTGGCGGGCTCCACGGTTGAGGCAATGGGCCACCGAGAGGCGGCGCAGGCCTTCCTTGCGGGGGCGGTCCAGGAGGACGTGGCTGATCGGATCGGAACGGTGGAGCAACTCCAACGGGGCCTGGTTGTCCTGGCCTCGGTGGGTTGGGATAGCCAAGCGGGCGCGGACCACCCTGCCCTGGCGGGAAAGGTGGTCGCTGTCCAGACGGACCCGGAACCGGACCGGAACCGGGCCTAGGAGGGCCTCCTTGAGGGGGAGGAGGGCGAGGCCCAAAACCTTGGCCCGGCGGCTGAGTCCACTTCTGCGGAGCGGCAAGCCCAGGTTTCGGAACCGGGTCAGTCCACTGACCTCCTGCTTTCTGATCCGGTGACACCCACTTCGAAACCGGGAACGGAGTCTGAGATGCTTGAGGAGGCTTCGGAACCTGCCCCACCGGACCACCGAAACCAGGAGATTCAGCTCCCGGTTTCATATCTATTTGACTAGGTCTGGGAAAAACTGTAGAGTCAGGACCACGCTCGCCTGACTGACCTGGTTCAGGCTTCCATTGTGACGGAAAACTCATCCGTGACGGCTCAGGTGGAATCCTATTCATAGGTTGGACGCTCTCACCGCGGCCGGGCGCTGACGGTTGAGGAGCAGGAGGCGGAGGCCTAGGCGCTTGCTCCGGTCTAAATTGGTCCCTGAGCGTAGAGTTCAAGATCGAGGTCGAAGGCTGAGTCAACTGGTCTAACCTCTGGGACGTGGAGGGAGAGGGAGTAACAGTCCTCGAACCAATGGAAAGCGAGGGCGGAGTTGTACCACGGGCCCCGCCGCTCGACGTTGTTGGGCTCTTAGGCAGAGGAGGAACGGCATATGCAGTGTGACGAGAAACCTGGCCCGGGGGAGGTCCTGTGGGCATTATCTTTCCCTGGGGAGATGACGAAAGACTTCCAGGCGTCTGCACATGCCCACCCGACTTGAACAGCTTGGCCTTCTCTAGCCTTCCCGACCCGTCTCCCGCGTGTCTTCTCTTCAAGAGAAGGTATCCTAGGCTTGAGCCACCGCCTAGGCCTGCTGTCAAGACTATGAACGGATAGACCGGTCCTAGAGTGACGTCGACGTAGGAATGGAAGTATGAGTCGTAGTAGTACTGGTTGACCAGCCAGAGGCTCAAAATTACGTTCACTGCGATCGACGCAATAGTGGTTAGGCCTAGTTTTCTCATCAGTAATCATCCTCGACCTTCTTCTTCACCCTCGTCGACCGCAGGCCAGTCCTCACCGTTGAAACTAGTCTCGTAAAGCCATAGCCTGAGGCAACCATCAACACAGCGACCAAGAAGACCGGATTGAACGACCCGAAGTACTGCTGCTCGTAGACATTGTAGAAGTACTCCACAATTAGCCATGTACCGAAGAAGAGCACGATGAAGTACTCGAGTAGAGAGGTGAAGAGAGCGGTCTGGTAGACCCCGATCCCGGTAGACTCTTCACTAGGCCAGCCCAACAAATTTTCTATGTGCCTCCTACTACTGCTCTTCCTGGGTTGGGCCTCCTCTCCCTCAACCCCCAATAATCCTCAACGCATCAGCACAACCAACAGGACTCACATTAAGGGTGTTGTAACCTGAGAAACCAGAAACCAAGTACATTAGAGCCTCAGATCTCGATTAGCTTCGGAACCGTCTCAGTTCTAAATTAGAAGCATTCCATTTGCAGTTTAAATAAGCTCGAAACAGATTTCAAGATCATACTGGTTGAGTGAGACTCTAGTGACTCAGGAAGCCGTCCGGAAGTATGAGGTCGTAGAAGACCTACCGGGCGTTGGGCCCTCTACATCTGAGAAACTGAAAGAGCTTGGTTTTCACACTATCGAGAGCCTCGCAACAGCTACCGTGAGAGAACTTGTACCTGCTGGAATCGGAGAGAAGCAGGCCGCAAAAATCATCGCTGAAGCTAGAGATAGCATCTCACTCTCTTTCGTAAGAGCAGATGAGCTCATGAAGATGAAGGCGAACGTACGCCGCCTTACAACAGGAAGCAAAGCTTTCGACGGACTGATCGGGGGCGGTCTCGAGACCCAGACTATCACAGAGGTCTATGGAGAATATGGCGTAGGCAAGTCCATCCTGTGCCACCAACTAGCGATCAACGTCCAACTACCGGTCGATAAGGGTGGCCTGGATGGAGGCGCCTTGTACCTTGATACAGAACAAACCTTCCGTCCAGAATGGATCGTGCGAATGGCCAAGACAGCAGGGATTGAGCCTACTGATGTAGCGCAGAGGATTATCTATTCGGAAGCCTACAACTCCGACCATCAGATACTTCTCTTGGAGAAGGCGGACCAGATCATCAAAGACAACAACATCCGCCTGATCATCATCGACTCCCTGACATCCCACTTTAGAAGCGAATATATCGGCAGAGAGATGCTCGCAGAGAGACAACAACGTCTCAACAACCACATGCACCGTCTAATCCGCCTCGCACGAGGATTCAACGCTGTCGCCATAGTCACAAACCAAGTCATGGCGAAACCTGACCAGTTCTTCGCCAACTCGGTAGATGCGGTCGGCGGACACATAGTAGCTCATACAAGCCATACGCGAGTGTTCCTCCGCCGAGCTGCCAGCGGCCCTATACGGATAGCCCGGCTTGTTTCAAGCCCGTACTTGCCCGAGGGCGAGAGAATCTTCAAGGTCACGGAGGGAGGAATAATAGATGTCTCAGAAGAGGACGAGGTTAAGCGGCGTCGATAGCGGAGGGCGGAACGTGATCCCGCAGGTTCCAGTGAACAGGTTTCTTGAATATGTAGAAACAAGAGCCTGGACAGATGCAGAGAAAGAACTCGATATCATTCGGCAAAAATCGGACAACTCTCAGTGGTCAAGAGGTTACGTCAAGGCACTTGAAGGATTGATGCTGACCTACCGGAACAACGATGACAAGTATATTTTCCTACCAAAAGTCCTAGCCAACAGGACAGAAGACACGATCAGCAACCTCAAAAAAGAGTTCTCCGAGTTTGCAGCAAACGAGCTGCATGGTGAATACGATCGAGGATATTTCAAAGCTCTCGATGACTACTTTACCTTGTTAGGCAACCTGAAGAACCAGCGAGCCCCCGCCGAGACGCCTCCACCCGAGCAGGCGACTCTTGACCAATCGACTACTAGTACGGGCCAGGGTTGATGATTGTGTTAAGCAGGATCGTTGTGAAGAGGAACCAGATGATGTAGCTGCCGATTCCCAGTGTTATATGCTTGTTTGGACCCTTCAACTCAGACGGACCATAACGCAAGACGTACTTGACGAGAAAAACGGAGATCGCGTAGATTCCAATTCCCATACTGATAGCAGAAGCTGTCCCCTGAACAACATCCGGTCCATGAAGACCCAGTGCATTGTACAGCACCCCTGCCAGCACAGCGAACCCGAGACGGGTCCAGTAGACGAGAGTGGTTGGAGCGATCATGCGGGTTTTCGGAGGCTCAGAAGGCTCAAGAGTCAGATTCGACCCCGGACCCGCAACCAATAACGATCGCCGAAAAAGTCAAGGGCGACGCAGATAATGTTTGCCTCATCATTGCATGAAGATTTTATAGAAGCCGAAAGATGACCATCTTGCATTGTCGGTTCATGAGGAGGAGCCAGACATTCTCGTGCGCGACATAATGTCACGGCCACCGATCACGGCGAAGGAGACCGAGACTGTGGCCGGAGTCTCTAGACTTATGGGCAAACACGACATCGGCTGCGTAATCATCGTTGACAAGGCGGGAAACCCGGCAGGAATAATCACGGAAAGAGACATTGTGCAAAGAGTGGCCGCAAGAAACGTTCTCCCGTCTGAGCTGAAGGTTGCACAGACAATGTCGAAGCCAGTAGCAAGCATCAGCCCCGGGGCTACCGTTAATGATGCTGCCAAATTCATGAACCATCGCAAGATTCGGCGGCTCGCCGTAATCGATGGGGGAAAACTCGTAGGAATCGTGACCATGAAAGATATCCTGCAAGTGACACCGGCCATAATCGACCTGGCCACGGAGAAGAGTCGAGCTGGACTAGAGAGCCCGCGGACACGCGTTGCACTTGGGGGGTACTGCGATGAATGCGAAACATGGTCAGACAACCTCGTCCAGAAAGACGGGACCTTCCTCTGTTCAGATTGCTCAAGGGACCTTGGACAACCTGAAGAGCCCTAGGGACGAAGTTCACACAGGCCCGTCTAGCCTACTCATTCGAGACGCTCATATTTGGATAAAGAACGATATCATCAGAGGCTCGATCCTCATAGAAGACGGAAGGATTCAGAAGATCGCACGAAGGATTCCTGAACGAGCTGACGAGGAGATTCTAGCTCGACGATTGGTGGCACTGCCCGGGCTTGTTGACGCCCATGTCCACTTGCGCGATCTGAGGCTGTCCTACAAAGAGGACTTCACAAGCGGAACTGCCGCCGCTGCAGCGGGAGGGTTTACCACCGTTCTGGACATGCCTAATACGCTGCCACCAACCGACTCTGCTCAGCGGCTCCGAGAGAAGACACGGAGAGCTTCAGGAAAAATCGTGGTAAACGTAGGCTTCCACGCCGCTGCTGTCAAGGAACGAAGCGCAGCGAAGGCGATGAAAGCGGCTGGGGCGTTCTCGATGAAACTCTACCTCCCGAAACCTATCGCTCCCTTGGATGTGGGGGATGACCGAGCAGTTGTCCAGGTTCTGAAAGCTGCCAAAGAAGTATCACTCCCAGTAACGGTTCATGCGGAAGATGCATCCCAGATCGAAGGGACCAGAAAAATTCGGACCTTCAAGGAACTGGTTAGATCGCGATTGGGAAGTGCTGAAACGAGCGCTGTAAGCAGGATGCTGAGACTGCAGAGGCAGATTGGCTGTCGTGTTCACTTCTGCCATCTTACCCTCCCGACTAGCGTTTCGACAATTGACGATCTGCATTCGGGCCGATTATCCTCGGAAGTTACTCCGCATCACACTCTACTCTCCGAAGACTCCGTAGAGACGCTAGGCTGGAAGGCCTGGATGGTACCCCCTCTTAGACCTCGCCATGTAAGTAACAGTCTGTTTCGGGCAATGGCAATTGGCACCGCAACAATCCTTGCCACAGATCATGCGCCGCATACTATCAGAGAAAAACAACATTCGCCTCTGACGAGCCCACCCGGAATACCCGGACTCGAAACGGCCGTACCTTTGATGCTGACCGTGGTCAACAAAAGAAAGCTGTCTCTTAGACGATTGGTCTCGCTCCTCTCAACCAATCCTGCGAAGGTCTTCGGCCTCAGCTCGAAAGGGAGACTGAAGAAAGGCATGGATGGAGACTTGATTCTAGTGGACATGAAAAAGCGAGGAAAGATAGACCCTGAGAAATTCTTCTCCAAAGCACACTACTCTCCATTCGAGGGTTGGAAGACTCAAGGTTCTGTCCACACCACGATCGTAAATGGGTCAGTTGTCTACCGCGAGGGAGAGATCATGGGAAAACCCGGCAGGGGCAAGGTGCTGAGAAATGGAAATCGCTAATGAGGTTTCTCGTTGACGGAATGCTAGGTGGGCTGGCAAGGTGGTTGCGGATACTAGGACAAGAGGTAAGATACGACTCGAGTGCGAAGGACAATGACCTCCTGCGAATCGCCCATCATGAGAATATGGTCCTGCTAACGAGAGACGAAGAACTGTACCGACGAGCAATAGATAGGAAGATAACGTCCGCTCTCGTCCTGGGCGAAACGGAGGAGGAGAGGTTGGCTCAGATGGCTAACATCTTCGGCTTACTCTTGGATGCCGACATGGCTGAGACGAAGTGTCCAGAATGTGGATCGGACCTAAAAGAGACACCGAAGAATAACCTGGTGGACGAGGTTCCGCTGGCAAGCCTCGAGCTCTACAACCAATTCTGGAAGTGCACCAATTCGAACTGCGGAAAAGTGTATTGGGTTGGAAGCCACTGGAAACAGATGCGTCATACTCTTGAAGAGGCAAGAAGGTTAGCAAGACTGGTAGGATGATGAGTCCCCTATCAACTGAAGAAGGAATGATACTTGTCGGGACTGCACGGCAAGCCATAACACATCACCTAGACGGGAAAAACTTCGACCCAACTGATCGTGCAGATTCCGAATTATCCATCCGGCGAGGCGTATTCGTCACACTATTTGACAAGTTGATGAGCCGAGGGCTGCGCGGTTGTATTGGCAACCCGTTTCCGAAGACGTCGTTGCTGAATGAGACGGTGCGTTGTGCGGTCGAAGCGGCTACAATGGATCCAAGATTTGCGCCTCTACGGCAGGACGAGTTCCTACGAAGCATAGCCGTGGAGGTGACCGTTCTTTCGCCCCTCGAGCATATCATGGTCAAGAGCCCGCTGGACTTGCCTTTGAACATCAAAGTTGGACGAGATGGCTTGTTCGTGGATGGGGTCGGAACCAGAGGGCTTCTGCTGCCACAGGTCGCAGTAGACGAGGGCTTCGATGAGGAGGAGTTTCTCAACGAGTGTTGTTTGAAGGCCGGGCTGATGCCAGATGCATGGGTGACTGGCAGCGTGAAGGTTGCTCGGTTCCAAGGGCAGATCTTTTCAGAAGAAGCACCAGGAGGGCGAGTGTTCGAGAGGAAGCTGAGGGGGATAGGACGTAAGGGTTGAGATTGTATATTGGGCCTTGCGGGCTGGGCCTCGGCCATATTACCCGGTGCGACGCGATCGCACGAGAGTTCTCGAACGAGAATGTGGACGTCTTGTTCTCGTCCTATCTTGACGCGTTGGATTATCTGAAGCGTTCCGGTTTTACCTACTTCAGTGCGATTCCCTTGTCATTCCGAACTAGGATGGATGGAACGATTGACCCGAAGATGACGATGAGCCAGAACGGCGTAACTGTGGGATTGTGGGATTTCATACGCCAGCTGATAGGAGAAGTACGGCAGATTTCAGCGTTCGAACCTGATGTAGTGATATCTGACACAAGAATCTCTACTCTCATTGCTGCCTTCATTCTGCGAAAACCTAGAATTCTGATCCTTAACCAGTACTCGGTGCAGATGCCTAAGGATGACAGAAAACACAGGATGGCTGATAGGCCGATGCTTTTCGCGGCGAAGATCATCTGGAGGTATATTTCCGCAATGCTGGAGCTGGCGTGGGGCCTGGGCGACCTGATCATTGTTCCGGATCTCAAGGCTCCTTACACGATCTCAAAGTACAATCTGGCGATCCCACCGGGAATTAGGAGAAAGGTTCGGCTAGTTGGGCCCCTAACACCATCCAGGCATGGTACTCCGAACGGGTCACCACATGCCGGTAAAGCCAGGCCTCTGGTCTTTGCGTGCGTTAGTGGTCCTGCGACAGACCGGAAGTATCTTGTGAACAAACTGACCGATATCCTCAAGCAGTTTCCTGAAGACTACGAGCTGATTCTGAGCTGCGGGGATCCTAACGGATCATTTGGGGAAAAGAGGATCGGGAAACTTACTGTTCACGAGTGGATGACGGACCAGTTGTACTGGAGGACTTTCGAGCGCGCAGACGTGATTGTCTCAAGAGCTGGACATGAGACGATTATGAAGGCGATCTCCGAGGGAAAGCCGTTGGTGTTGATTCCTCCACCGAATCACACGGAGCAGGCGAATAATGCGAAGCGGGCGGAGGAACTCGGAGTAGCGGTTGTACTGGATCAATCTAGGCTGGACGCCGGAGAGCTGGCTGGGGCGATCTCGAGGAGTCTGAAGGATAACAGGGAGAATGCGCGAAGATTGAGTGGAACGTTGGGCTCAGAGAGTGGGATCGGAGCGGTGGTTGACGCTGTCTCCCAGCTGGTAGCGGCAAGGTAGGACTGTTCGTAATCCTTTTGCCGCGGGGACGGGTTACAATACGGGTAAGAGAGATTTTCGTGTCTCAACAGGAGGATTTGAGCAACCTCAGGAATCTGGTCGGAGCAGAGAACGTTCTGGCTGAGTGCACAGGGGTGAACTATACGGTCTACGTGACGGATTCGAGGTTGCTGGTCGGGAAGAGGTTTGGGGTTGGAGAAAAGTACGTGAACGTTCCCCACGCCGAAGTTAGCACGCTGGAGCTGATCACTAAGAGTCTGATCCCGCCGTTGACCTATGCTGTTCTAGGGGCGATAGCCGTCTTTCTTGTATGGTGGTTTCCAGGTCAGGCCAGGCTGAGCCTGCCTCAGGCCCCGTTCGACCTGGTGCTCATAGGCACGTTCGTCGTGTTCTTGGCCGCGGTGGTGGCTACGTGGTGGAGGAGGAGGGTGGCGGTGCTGAGGATCGGGATCTCAGGGACTAAGGAGCCTATCACTGTGAAGCTTGTTGCTGCCTCGAAGGCTGAGGGTGTGTTCAAGGCCCTCAAAGGCTAGCGCGGGCTAGACGCAGAGCATGAAGGGAGGAAGGGTCGGCAGGGGCAGGTGAACGTGGGAAACTCGGCGTTTCACGAAGGGCGGGGCGCGGGAAAAAAGACCACCCCGGGGGGTCACATATTAGTTAGCAGAGAAAAATAGTCACAGGAAAGAGAAAAGTTACGAAAGAAGAATTACTTGAAAGGGAATGTTTTTGATTGTTGAGCAACTAAGGGAACGAAAAGAACGCTAGGACACGGTTACAGGGAAAGCAGATTCCCGTAGCCGGGCACCTTTCTGGTCGAATCGATGGCATAGAATGCTTAATGGCTCTCGGGTCCGGGCGAGTCCTTGTCTTGAGTCGGGAGATTAGGCTGGGCGACCGGGTCCTGCTCTACCAGGACGTTCGCCGCAAGTGGATTGCAAAGGTGGAGCCGGGAAGGTTTCATACTCACCGGGGCTATTTCGAGCTGGCCGAGCTGGTGGGCAGGGAGTACGGCGGGTCCATTCGGACGAGCATGGGCCAGAACCTTGCCGTGTTCAAGCCGCGAGCACTCGATATTGTCGAATCGTTTGATCGTCCGACGCAGATCTTGTACCCGAAGGATATCGGTTATGCGCTGTTTCAGCTGGGCATCGGGAACGGGGATAGAGTGTTGGAGGTCGGGACTGGAAGCGGCGCGCTAACATCCGCTCTCGCCAGAGGCGTGGCGCCGGATGGCCAGGTGTTCACCTACGAGATGAGGCCAGAGTTCTTGCGAGCCGCAAAGGCGAACGTCGACAAGGCAGGATTTGGATCGCTGGTGACTTTTCACAACAAAGATCCGACTGAGGGATTCGAGGAAAAAGAGGCGGATGCTGTTGTTGTCGATCTCGGCGACCCTTGGAGGATGATAGGCGCCGCATGGAGAGCGCTGATCGGAGGGGGACTGCTCGCAGGATTCACTCCCACCATAAACCAGCTGGAGAAACTTGCGGTAGCACTCCGCGAGGGAGGTTTCATGATCCTTGAGGCCGTGGAACTGCTTATGCGGGAGTTCAAGACGGAAGCTGGAAAGGTAAGACCGGAGACGAGGATGATAGGACACACGGCATACGTGACGATTGCGCGGAAGCTTCTTCCAGCCTCTGACGCGTGAATCATCTATATACGGGACCATTCGGGGAACGGACCAGTAGCTGGTGCTATAACAACGGGCACTAAGACAACGATAGCAGGGACGGAAATACACGACCTTCTAAGAGGCATAGTGGTCGTGATAGCAGGCGCACTAATGATTCTGCCGGCGTATCTGAACTACGAGCTGTTCCATCGACTCAACCTCGACATCACAGTCTCGATGTCGATCAGCCTCACATCCTTCGCCCTCGGAATACTCATCTTCATACTAGTCGTGGGCAAGGAAAAGATAGAGGGACCAAAGAAACCATAATCACAGCTGCAAGAACCGCAAAATCGACCCCTGGTCAATATCCTTATCTTCGCCCCGAACTCCGGGACGCCATGAAGCAGTACGACCTGATCACGATCGGCACAGGATCGGCGATGAACATTGTCGACGCAATGATCCAGGAGAATCCCAACATTCGGGTCGCGGTCATTGACAAGGACGAGCCGGGAGGCATCTGCCTAACACGTGGGTGCATTCCTTCGAAAATACTGCTGTATCCCGCCGAACTAGTCAGAACGATTGAGAAGGCGCGTGAGCTAGGCGTTGACGCGAAGATTGGAAGTATCAATTTTCAGATGGTAATGGAGCGAATGCGGACCCTCATCAACCGGGATATCGATCAGATCAGAGAGGGTTTGTCCAGCTCGAAGAACATTGACTACTACCACACTCCAGCAGAGTTCATCTCGCCATACACCATGAGAGTTGATGGAACAGAGATC
>Ga0209236_1002727_pt1 | contig 10770 bp, 12 predicted proteins | sample GraSoi013_1_40cm_FD_185819 | JGI IMG/M metagenome (GOLD analysis project Ga0209236, IMG submission 185819) | Grasslands soil microbial communities from the Angelo Coastal Reserve, California, USA - Sample 09_27_2013_1_40cm (SPAdes) (version 2) | ecosystem: Environmental > Terrestrial > Soil >... | reverse complement strand
GCATTTGTCAGGGAACCGTCAGCGCGACGTTCAAAAATCGCAAGCCTGTTGAGGAATGTCTCGCGGACGAAATCTTGTTGGCGGCGAAGGGCGACATGCAGAGCTCCGCGATCGCGAAGAAAGAGGAATTGGAGCGAGTCGCGTCGTCCGCGCGATGATTCGCCCTCCCGTGGACCGAAGGTTTAATTAGCCTCGGTCAGGTGCGACCTCACTCACTGGCATTCCTGCATAGGTGTCACGCCGATGGGACGAAAAGAAGAGAACATCAAAAAAGCCCAAGCCCTCCTTCACCTGAAGGAGCGCATCCGCAACATCGGCACCGCGGCACACATCGATCACGGAAAAACCACACTCTCTGATTCTCTCATCGCGGGCGCGGGGATGATTTCCGAAGAGCTCGCGGGCCAGCAGCTCTTCATGGACTACGACGAACAAGAGCAGGCCCGAGGCATCACAATCAACGCCGCAATCGCGTCGATGGTCCACGACTTCGAGGGCGGCCAATATCTGATCAACCTGATCGACACGCCCGGCCACGTCGACTTCGGTGGCGACGTCACGCGGGCGATGCGCGCGATCGATGGCGTGATCATCCTCGTCGATTCGGTCGAAGGCATCATGCCGCAGACGGAGACCGTCATCCGCCAGGCGCTCAAGGAGCGGGTGCGGCCCGCCCTGTTCATCAACAAGGTCGACCGCCTCGTGAACGAGCTGAAGATCTCACCGGACCAGATGCAGCAGCGATTCACCAAGATCATCACGGAGGTCAACAACCGCATCCGCAAGTGGCTCCCCGAGGACATGGGCGAGAAATGGATGGTCCATGTCGAAGCGGGCAGCGTGGCCTTCGGGAGCGCGTACCACAAGTGGGCCCTGTCCGTGCCGTTCATGAAGAGATCCGGGATCACGTTCAAGGACGTCTACAAACACTGCCAAGAAGGCACGATGAAGGAGCTCGCGAAGAAGGCGCCGCTCCACAACGTCGTGCTGAACATGGTCATCCGCCACCTGCCGAATCCGCTGGAGGCTCAGAAGATCCGAATTCCGATCATCTGGAAAGGCGACATGGAGAGCCCCGTCGGAAAAGCGATGCTCTCCGTCGATGAGAACGGCCCGGTCGGCTTTATGGTCACGAAGATCATCGTCGATCCGCAGGCCGGCGAGGTCGCCGCAGGCCGTCTGTTCTCCGGCAAGATCCGCCGCGGTCAGGAGCTCTGGGTGAGCGGCATGCCGAAGCCCCAGCGCGCGCAGACGGTCGCCATGATCGTCGGCCCGGACCGGATCCCCGTCGACGAGATCGATGCGGGCAATGTCGTCGCGGTCGTCGGTCTGAAGGATGCGATCGCCGGCTCGACGGTGAGCGACGACAAGGAAATGCAGCCGTTCGAGAAGATTGTCCATTACTCCGACCCGGTCGTGACGATCGCGGTGGAAGCGAAGTCCACATCGGACCTCCCGAGGCTTGTCGAGGCCCTCCGGCTCATCGCGAAGGCGGACCCGAGTATCGTGGTCGAGATCAATCAGGAGACCGGCGAGCACCTCATTTCGGGCATGGGCGAGCTCCACCTCGAGATCACGATCTACCGCGTCCAGAACGATTACAAGATCCCCGTCACGACGAGCCCGCCGATCGTCGTGTACCGCGAGGGCGTCCGCAGCAAGGGCGGCCCGTTCGAAGGCAAGTCGCCGAACAAACACAACCGGTTCTACATGGAGGTCGAGCCGCTCGAGGACAAGGTCGTGGATGCGATACGGGCGGGCGAGATCGCCTCGGGACAGCGGATCAAGGACTCGAAGGTCCTCGCGAAGAAACTCGAGGAGCTCGGCATGGACCGCAACGAATCGAAGAGCGTTGTCTGGATCCACGACACGAACATGCTGATCGATGCGACGAAAGGGATCCAGTACCTGCACGAGACGATGGAGCTGATCAAGGAGGCATACATGGAGGCGATGGGCAAGGGACCCCTCGCCGGGGAGAAGGCGATGGGGCTCAAGGTGCGCCTCGTCGACGCGAAGCTCCACGAAGACTCCGTCCACCGCGGGCCCGCCCAAGTCATCCCGGCGGCGCGATCGTCGATCTACGGCGCGATGGTCCAGGGCGGGCGGATCCTGCTCGAGCCGATCCAGAAGGTCTTCATCAACGTGCCCCAGGATTTCATGGGCGCGGCGCTCGGGGAGATCCAGAGCCGACGCGGGGTGATCGAGGACATCAATCAGGAAGGCGAGATCACGGTCATCCACGCGAAGGCGCCCGTCGCGGAGATGTTCGGTTTCGCGTCCGCCATCCGGTCCGCGACGCAAGGCCGAGCGCTCTGGTCGACGGAGAACAGCGGTTTCGAGCCTGTCCCGCCGAATCTGCAGTCCGAGGTCGTGCGGACGATCCGCACCCGGAAGGGCCTTCCGCCGGAGCCGTACGACGAAGCGTACTACGCGGCGTGAGCGGCGCAATCGCGCGGGGACTCGAGGCGCTCCACCGAAATCATAAGTACGGTTCGCGCCGTGTGCCCGCGTGGAGTCCATGACGGTCGATTTCAAGTTCAAGCGAACGCCGGGATACAACGTCGCAGCCATCCAATACGTCGGTCCGTATGGCGAACAACACCTTCGCAAGGAGTTCCGCTCGCTCGTCGCCTGGGCGAAGCGTCACGGCATCCGCTCGGGGAAGTGGATCTTCCGAGAGCTCGACGGGCCGTACTCCCGCCGGCCAGACAACCGGAGGCGATGGGAGGCGGATCTCGAGATCAAGGGCCCCGCGAAAGGCGAGGGACGGATTCGGATCAAGAAGATTCGGCCGGAGACAGTGGCGAGCGTCACCTTCAACCCGGACGAGGTGTCCGCGCGACTCGTGTACCACGGACTGAGCGACTGGCTTCGGTGGCGGAAGAAGGACGGACAGGTCAAACGCATCGGACCTTCGCGCGAGGTCTACGATGGCGACCCGTGGACGAATGCGCGCGCGTGGGCTCATGCGGACGTGCAGTTCCTCGTTCGGAAATAGCGGCGGCTCCGCATTTCATTCCGTTTCGTTGCGCCGCGTTTTCCCGCGACCCGCGCATCGTTCGCCCCGGCGAAGATGGCAAGTTCATAAAGACGTCAGGACTATGGGCTCCCGGCGCGGACCATGACGACCGACCGACGATTCTGTCGGTTTAACAAATCCGCGAGCACCGCCGCGTTCAGCGTCACGGAGATACCGCAGGACGGCCTCTGCCTCTCCGCATTCCTCATCGTGACAGACGCCGGCCGTCCCACGCACGTCCTGATGGGTCACATGAACCGCGAGGCCCCGTGGGACCACATCGGAGCCCTCGATCCCAAGCGCGTCGAGGAGCACTCCCGCGGCTGGATGCTTCCTTCTTCCCATCTCATCTTTCAGGAATCGCCGGACGACGCCGCCCAACGGATCGCGAAGGAGCAACTCGACCTCCCGAATCTCCGGCTCTCGGATCCCAAGGTGGTCTCCGAGGTCTACAGCCCGAGGCGCTTCCCCGCGGTTGCGCACCACTGGGACGTCGAATTCCTGTTCCGCGGCGAGATGGCTGCCGCCGAGGTTCGCCATCCGGCGGCGTGGAAGGAGCTGGCGTTCGTCGACCTGCGCCGCACGAGCAAGTCGGAGATCGCGCGGTCCCACGAAGACGTCATCGAGTCGGCCGGCCTCCACTTCGGCGGAGAGTGAGTCGATTCCGTCCTCCATGCGCTCGTTTCCTATGGAGAAAATCGCCCGCGTGGGATAAGCATAAATATGACAGGATGATAGGGTGCGACCTACAGGCTAGAAACCATGCCCGCGAAGCCACACCTCAACCTGGTGTTCATCGGCCACGTCGACCACGGGAAGTCGACGACCGTCGGCCGGATCCTCTACGACACCGGGAACATCGACCCGCACGAACTGGAGAATCTGAAGAAGCTGGCCGAGCAGATGGGCAAGGCCACGTTCGAGTTCGCGTTCGTCATGGACCAGGTCAAGGAGGAGCGGGAGCGCGGCCTCACGATCGACGTCGCGCATAAGCGCTTTGACACGGACAAGTACTACTTCACGATCATCGACGCCCCGGGCCACCGGGACTTCGTCAAGAACATGATCACGGGCACGTCCCAGGCGGACGCCGCGGTCCTCGTCGTCGGCGCCGCAGAGGGCGTCCAGACGCAGACGAAGGAGCACATCTTCCTCGCGCGGACGCTCGGGGTCGAGCAGCTGATCGTCGCGATCAACAAGATGGACGCATCGAAGCCCCCGTTCGCCGAAGCGCGGTTCAACGAACTGAAGACGGAGCTCACCGGGCTCCTGCGGGGCGTCGGCTACAAGGTCGACAAGGTCCCCTTCATCCCGATCAGCTCGTACAAAGGCGAGAACATCGTCAAGGCGTCGGCCAAGATGGCGTGGTACAAGGGGCCTTCGCTCGTCGAGGCGCTGAACCAGCTCACGGTCCCGCCGAAGCCGACGAATCTTCCGCTGCGCCTCCCGGTGCAAGACGTCTACTCGATCACGGGCGCGGGGACCGTCCCCGTCGGCCGGGTCGAGACCGGGCTCCTGAAGGTCGGGATGAAAATCCACTTCATGCCCGCGGACAAGATCGGCGAAGTCAAGTCGATCGAGATGCACCACGAGCAGATCCAGCAGGCGGAGCCCGGGGACAACGTCGGCTTCAACGTCCGCGGGGTCGACAAGAAGGACCTCCGCCGGGGCGATGTCGCCGGCCCGACGGACACCCCGCCGACCGTGGCGAAGTCGTTCACCGCGCAGATCATCGTCCTGAATCACCCGAGCGTCATCACGGCCGGGTACACGCCGGTCTTCCACGCCCATACGGCCCAGGTCGCGTGCACCTTCGAGGAGATCATCGCGGCCCTCGACCCGAAGACGGGCGCGCCGAAGGCCGAGAAGCCCGACTTCCTCAAGACCGGCGATGCGGCCCGCGTCAAGATTCGACCGACGAAACCCCTCGTGATCGAGGCGTTCAAGGCGTTCCCGCAGATGGGGCGCTTCGCGGTCCGGGACATGGGACAGACCGTCGCGGCGGGTCAGGTCATCGACGTCGAGAAGCGCTGACGCCGTGGCCTTCTGTTTCCGTTCCCTAGGTTGAACCATGCCCCAGAAGGCCCGCATCTCGCTCAGCGGCACGGACCCCAAGAAGGTCGACAACGTGTGCCAACAAATCAAGCTGATCAGCGAGCGCACCGGCGTCGCGATGGCCGGGCCGATCCCGCTCCCGACGAAACGACTCCTCGTGCCGGTGCGGAAGTCGCCCGACGGCGAAGGGAGCGAAACCTGGGACCGATGGGAGATGCGGATTCATAAGAGGCTGATCGACCTCGACGCGGACGAGCGCGCGTTGCGGCAACTCATGCGCATCCAGGTCCCTGACGGGGTCAACATCGAGATTGTGTTGCGCTCGTGAGCGCACGCGGGCCTCGTGTCACCTTGAAAACTCGGGAAGGGCATCGGTGCCGGTCTCCCCCGCATCCGCGAGGCGAAGAACGTTCAATACCTGAGCAGTGTATTTTCGAGGACTCATGGTTCAGGCCAGGACGATCCTCTCGGTCGCAGCAATCGCCCTCCTCCTCGGAGACGGTGTGTTCGCGCTCTTCCTGACAGCAACCACCGCGCCACGCCCCGCCACCCTGACGATCGAAGGAGCGTTCCCCGACTACGATGGTGGCCGCCTCGGGTCGAACCCTTCTAACCGGGTCGCCTTTGCATTCGAGATCGCGACAATGCTGCCTTGGTATCGAGGCCAAGTCCAAGCCCTGTCGGTCGCCTTGACGGCGCAACAGGGACCGGGGGTGCGCCTCGTCGAACCAACCACTCTTTCCGTTCAACTGCAGCGGTGGGACTCCGGGATCCGGACGACGCTCGCGGGGGATCTCGAGCTCCTGACCCCCGCGGGACCGGGCCGATGGACCACCGCGAACACGCCGATGCACATCTCGCCGAACGCGGATGTGGCAGGCTCGAGCTTCTTCCTCGCAGTCGCGCTGAACTTGACCGTCGAGTACCAGGATGGCTCGAGCTACGGGATCAGCGGGTGGGAGCCCGATGCGCGCACGACGTTCTTCGACATCCGGACGGACGTCGCTCCGTTCGGAGCCGTGGCCCTCATGACCGGTGGGATCGGAATTGCCCTCATGGTGGTCTCCTCGCGACGCGGCCGACGGCCCGCCCTCTGGCGGGTCTAGTTCCCGCGTGCCTCCTGCGATCACCGCAGCGAGAAAACGAATCAGCGCGGCTCGAAGTACGACCGGTGGATTGCCAGGAGAGCGACCGCGTCGACCAGGAACAGGACGAATCCCGCGATGACGGCCGCCGTCGGCAGTTGCGTGACGAGCACCAGCACGATCGGTCCGAACCCGACGACCGATGCGAGCGCGACGGGCCAGGCCCACAACTGACGCCGCAAGATTCCGATGCCCGTCCCGAACGCGACGATCGCCGCGTAACCGCTCAGGAACGCGTGACCCGCGGAATCGAGACGCGCCCACAGAATCCCGAGCAACACCGACACGATCCAAGCGGACGCGGGTAGGATCGGCGATCGCGGACCGCCTTCCGTTGCGCCGGTCAGGATGGCCAGCACCGCCGCGACGACGCCGGCGAGCGGGATCACCCAGATCGGCCCGCCGAGGGTCCTGAACTGAATCGCGCCGCCCAGAATGACGAGGCCTCCGGCCAAGAGGCTCAGCCCGACAAACCATCGGAGGGCTCGGTCCGCGGCACGATCCATCGCCCCTTCATCCCTGTGAGGCGGATAAGCGTTGAGCCGGGTCGGACCCGGTCGGACCGCGAAACCCCGCGGAAAGTTTCATCTGCGCCGCGACGCTTTGCGCGCGTCGGGGCCGGTAGATCAGCGGAAGATCGCCTGCTTTGCAAGCAGGAAGTCCTGGGTTCAAATCCCAGCCGGTCCATCGCCACAAAACCGGTGAAAGGGCAATTTCTATGACCCCGTTAGCCCATGCGAGACGCGGATGCAATCCGAGTCCGCCCAGCGTGAAGCCGCGATTAAACACATGCCTACGCAACAGGATATGCGGACGGCCTGGTCCATCATCGCAATCCTTTGCGGCATCTTTCTTGCTCTGAGCCTCAGTGCTACCGTGCCGGAAGTTCTGGCCAAGTCTTCTCACGTCTTGGACTGGGCCGCCTGGACCGTCACGTTTTCGATCTGGTTGTTCGTCGCGCTCTACGCACGCCGCCCGGAGTACTATGAGACCATGCGGCGCCGGATCGAGCTGGGTCGCAAGCATCGCAAGTCCCGAGCCGAGCGGATCCGAGCCGCCTGCGTGTTCGCAGGCGCTGCCGTGGGCCTCCTCGGTCTCCTCTTCGGCACCCCGATTCTCATTGGCATGGTGCTATGGCCCGACCAAGGGTGGGGAGAATACCTTTCACGAGAGATGCCGATTCTTCGTGTGGTAACGACGGTCATGCTGGCTGTGGTAATCGTGCGCCCATTTGCAATTGCTCGACTATTTAGAGGCGACAAGCCCGTCGGGTGAGTCGACACGAGACGGGACGGCTCTGTCGCGCGTTAGTTCTCATCGCGTCCGGTTCGAGCCGATTGAAGTGGATTTGCTCCGTCATGCCTCTAATCCCGGCCGGTCCGCTCTCAGAGGATGATAGATGCGGCACCGCGCGGGATCGAAGGAACTTGATGAGGATGGCCAGCGATGACTCGGCAGGAGGAAAGGATGATCAATTTACGCCTTGCGATTGCGATCGCTGCCCTGGTCGTTGGGGTCGGATCGATTTGGATCATCCTAGTGTTCTTTGGTCCCGTGGTCGATACCGGACTCGGCTCCGACTTCTGGCGCTTCGCCCCCTTGCCGTATCGCATCCTCGCAATCACGGGGATTTTCTTCGTCGTCATCATGACATTCCTCATCTTTCGGCTGGACCGTTCGAAAAACGCCCATTTGAGCTAGATGCCGTCGCAGGAGCGCCCTCTGTGAAGGTGATGAGGCGATGCGTCAAACGCCCGCAGGGCTCAGTCCTCTCACGTGGACTCGAGGCAAGGAAAAGGGAGAGGGGACCCGCCTCACGATGCGGGTCTCGGTTTACGCGACCGTGATCTGGCCGAGGACCGGCGTGAAGGTCCAGCCCGAGCCGTTCGCGACGATCGATCGTGCGAGATTGATGTCGACGGTCAGCCTCGTCGTGGTTCCGGATCGAACCTCGAACGGGGTGACGGCCTTCGCGTCTCCGGACGGGACGCTGAACACGACCGTCGTGCCATCGAGCATCTTGCCCGTCGCGGCGATGACCACGAGCCGGATCTCCGTGTACTTGCCCGGTCCGACCCGCGCGCTCGCGAGCAGCTCGGATACGTTCACGAGGGAGGCCAGATCAATCGAGGCCTGAGCCACGGTCAGGTTGTGCCAGCCGACGTCTTCGGACTTGCCGGCTTCGTGGACCCAGACCTGCGTGAAAGTCACCCAGACATGAGCCCACGCGCCGGAATCGTCCTGGACCGCGACGTCGAGGCTGCCCTCGTACATGTAGACGTACGAAGCGACCCCGGCAATCGCGACGGCGGCGGCCAACACGAGTGCGAGGAGTGCACGTCGCATACCCATCCACCTCGTCGCCATCTGGGGCGGAGTGGACGATAAATATTCTTGAACGGACATCGAAAACGGGTTGCATAGGACACGCATCGAACATGCATTGATGAGCAGCCCTGTCCAGCGGAGATCACACGCCGTCGTAGAGGCGGTCCGCGAGCTCGCTCGGCAAGCCGGCCTTACGGATCTCCGAGGCGACCGCATCGATGTCGTATCCGACCCGACGCACCTCGAACGAACGCTGGGTGAGGTCGAGGACGCCCCACGCGGCGCGCGGGTTCCCGTCCCGCGGCTGCCCCACGGAACCGGGATTCACCAAGAGCCCGGACCGGAACCGGTTGACCATCGGGAGGTGCGTGTGGCCCAAGATGACGTACGGCGCGCCCGCTGCGCGGACGATCGATTCGTCGGCGGCCCAGGGAGGGACGTACTCGTTGTCGTCCCGCGGGCTCCCGTGGTACATGGCCACGAGGCCCTCGGGCATCGAGCTGCGCGTCCGGTCTTCCAGCTCTTTCAGATAGCCGACGCCCGCGGGCGCCAGATGGATCCGCGTCCAGCGAACCGCCTCAGCCGCCAGCTCGTTGAATCGGAACGTCTCCCCGCCGATCGCGGCGCGGTCGTGGTTCCCGCGGATCGCTCGGACGTGCCGCTCTCGCAGGATCTCGAGCACCTCGTTCGGCCACGGGTTGTATCCGACGAGGTCTCCCGCCACCCAGATGCCGTCCGGCGCGATCCGATCGACATCGGCGAGGACCGCCTGCAACGCGTGCAGGTTTGAATGGACATCCGCGAGGACCGCGAGCCGCACATCGCGACCGAACGAGCTCGGTCTATATCAGGTTCTCAACACGAAATGAGGATTTCACCCGGCCATGGAGGCGTCCTTGGAGGCCCTGCGTCCGGTTAACCTTGTTTAAGGTTAACATGTCGAAGGACCGAGGATCTAGGACGATGGCCCCCCGGATTGACGCCACGCGGAGTCGTCATCAATTTCGGCCGCTGGGCCTCTCTTCCCGTCAATCCCCGGTATGGTGCTGTAGTGCACAGCTTTAAGAGCCGGGGGCCCTCTCGGCGGGTTGTCCGGCCCACCAAGGGAACGGACAGTAGGTAGTGAATGGACGAAGACAGAGGCGGCAGACGAGGCGGAGGCGGCGGCTACGACCGCGGCCCGCGTCAAATGTTTGATGCGGTGTGCGCGGACTGTGGCCAAGCCACGCAGGTTCCGTTTAAACCGGACCCGGCGAGGCCTGTCTACTGCCGAGATTGTTTCGCAAAGCGCCGGCCGCGACGGTTCTAAGATCGAGAACGGCAAGCGTTCGAACCTCTTTCCGTTCGAGCTCCTAACCCGCCGTGCGGCTGGCGCGGAGCTCGTTTTTAATTCCCATCGAACGAGCGCAAGGCCTCCGCCCAATGACGAAATCCAGGATGCGCGTCCCGAGGCCGGTCGTCAGCTCTTTATTGACTTCTCGCCGTGCTGGAGCCGACGGATTCCAGGTGGATCGACCCTCAGCGATTCCCTCGAAATCGGGGGATCCCACATCCAGTTCTTCTTGGTCCCTAGTGTCGTTCGACGTGGACGGGACGATCTTCCGCAGGCCCGCGCTTCGGGAAGCGGCCCATGCCTTGGGACTCCGGGAGGAATGGGACGAAATCGATGACCTCTTCGATCGGGCGAAAATCAACTTGAGGGAACGTCTGCAGTCCCACTATGCCCTTCTGAACGGAAAGCGGATGACCGATATTCTTACGGAGGTCGCGAAAGTTGACGTCATGAAACACGTCCGAGAAACGGTGGACGCGCTCCGGGCGGATGGAGTCAAGGCTGTTTTGTTGACCGACCTACCGAACTTCTTGTGCGCGGATTTGGTCGACCGGTTTGGGTTCGACGGCTACATCGCCTCGAGCGTTGGAATCCGAGATGGGATCGTCAGCGGTCAGATTGAACCTTTGACCGACAAGCGACTCGGACTCGAGAAATATTGCTCCCGGATGTCCATCCCTCGTTCCAAGTGCGCGCACGTCGGCGACGGGCGAAATGACGTACCCGTGTTCCGCGCCGTGAAGTACTCAATCGCGTTGAACTCGAGGGTCGCCCAAGTGAACAAAGCCGCTTCCCACACGATGATCACGGACGACCTCCTCGACGTCTATCGGCATCTTCGGACCGCCATCTGACGGGGTCCCAGCGAGGTTCAGGGGTGGTCATTC
>Ga0209236_1002724_pt1 | contig 10773 bp, 10 predicted proteins | sample GraSoi013_1_40cm_FD_185819 | JGI IMG/M metagenome (GOLD analysis project Ga0209236, IMG submission 185819) | Grasslands soil microbial communities from the Angelo Coastal Reserve, California, USA - Sample 09_27_2013_1_40cm (SPAdes) (version 2) | ecosystem: Environmental > Terrestrial > Soil >... | reverse complement strand
CGCGACGGGCGCGAGACCCCCGGGCTTGCGCGGCAAGATCGCGATCGCGAACGCGCAGCTCGCTTACGCGTGGTTCCGCGACCTGCTGGACAGCAAGCGGTGGCGGGCGCTCGCGGCAGGCGGGGCGAAGCCTCAGCGCCTGCTCTGGGCCAGCACGGGGACCAAGGACCCGGCGTATTCGGATGTTCTCTACGTCGATTCGCTGATCGGCGCGGACACGATAAACACGTTACCGCCGCAGACGCTCCAGCTCTTCGAAGACCACGGCACCGTGCGGGAGACTCTTCCCGGCGACGCCGCGGCAGCGCAGCGCGTCATAGATGGCCTGCGGGCGACCGCGATCGACTTCGATGACGTCGCCCGCGTGCTCGAAGCGGAGGGGATCGAGAAGTTCGCCCACTCCTTCGAGACGCTGCTTGACGTGATCGCCGCAAAGCGCAAGACGCTCGTGGCGGCGGCACCGCCGCGCCACTCCGCCGAGCTGCGGGCGTTCGACCAGGCCGTGGCGCAGCGGCTCGCCGAGCTGGAGGACGCCGACGTGCCCAAGCGGATTTGGAGCCGCGACCCGACCGTCTGGAAGGCTGACCCCGCCACACCCGAGATCACCGATCGGTTGGGTTGGCTCAACGTGGGCAAGATGATGGCGCAGCAAGTCAAAGCATTGGCGGCGTTCGCCGAGGAGATACGACAAAAGTTCGACCGCGTCGTGCTGTGTGGCATGGGGGGCTCGAGTCTGGCGCCGGAGGTGCTGTGGCGCACGTTCGGCCGCAAGCCGGGCTACCCGGCGCTCGCGGTGCTCGACAGCACCGACCCGCGTGCCGTGGTCGCCGCGCTGGGAGGCGAGGACATCGCGCGCTCGCTGTTCCTCGTGTCGAGCAAGTCCGGGACGACGCAGGAGACCGACTGCCTGTACCGCCACTTCTGGGAGCAAACGCGCGGCCGGGGCGCACAGTTCGTCGCCATTACCGACCCCGATACACCGCTCGCTCGGCTCGCCGGGGAGCGAGGATTTCGCCGCACCTTCCTGAACCCCACGGACATCGGCGGTCGCTATTCCGCCCTGTCCTATTTCGGGCTCGTCCCGGCGGCCCTGATCGGCATCGACGCGGGCCAGCTGCTGCACCGGGCGCATCGCATGGCCGAGGCGTGCGCCGCGTGGGTTCCGGCACGCCAGAACCCCGCCGCGTGGCTCGGGGCCATTCTCGCGGAAGCCGCACTGGCGGGCCGCAACAAGACCACGTTCGTCCTGTCGCGGGGGATCGGGAGCTTCGGGCTGTGGGTCGAGCAGTTGATCGCGGAGAGCACCGGCAAGGAGGGGAAGGGGATCCTGCCCGTCGCCGAAGAGCCGCTGGGCCCGCCCGAGGTGTACGGGCGCGACCGTGTCTTCGTATCGCTCACGCTTACGGGTGAGGAGGACGATGCGACGGAGGCAGGGCTTCACGCCCTCATGGCCGCCGGACACCCCGTGGTCCGGCTGTCGCTCGAGGACCGATACGATCTCGGGCAAGAGTTCTTCCGCTGGGAGTTCGCAACCGCCGTCGCGGGGGCGATTCTGCAGATCAATGCGTTCGACCAACCCAACGTCGCCGAGAGCAAGCAAAACACGAAGGACGTGCTCGCCGGCCATCAGCCCCCAACGGCCCCCGTCACGGCCACCGAGCTCGACCGATTCCTGGCCGCGGTTCGACCGGGCGACTATCTCGCCTTCATGGCGTACCTGCCGCCGACGCCGCAGAACGATCGACGCCTGGCGGCCGCCCGCGGAAAGTTACGCGACCGGCTCAAGGTCGCCACGACGCTCGGCTACGGCCCGCGGTTCCTGCATTCCACCGGGCAGTTACACAAGGGCGGCCCCCCCATCGGTCATTTCCTGCAAATCACCGAGCGGCCGGACCAGGATGTTCCCGTCCCCGGCATGCCGTACGCCTTCGGCCAATTAGAGGCGGCGCAGGCGGAAGGCGACCTGCGCGCGCTGCGGGCGCGCGGTCGGCCGGCGGTCCGGATCGACGGCCTCGGGCTGTTGGAGCGATGAGCATCACGCACGTCTTCTTCGATGTGGGGGGAGTCCTTGGCACGAACGGCTGGGACCAGCACCATCGCGCGGCCGCGGCTGAAGCGTTCGGCCTGGACGCCGCCGAGCTCCACAAGCGACACGAGGAGGCGGTCACGGTGTGGGAAACCGGCGGGATGTCGCTGGACGAGTATCTCGATCACACCGTGTTCTTCCGCGCGCGCCCGTTCAGTCGCGAGGAGTTTCGCGCGTTCATGTTGAGTCAAAGTGTCGCGTTCCCGGAGACGATCGCCGTCGCACGCGATCTCGCCCGGACGGGGCGCTACCGGATGATGACGATCAACAACGAATCGGCCGAGCTGAACGCGTACCGGTTACACGCATTCGGCCTGCGGGACATCTTCGACACGTTCTTCACGTCGTGCTGGGTGGGCGTCCTCAAGCCTTCGCGGCAGATCTACGAGCGTGCCCTGGTGATGTCGCAAGCCGAGCCGTCGGCGGCGGCATTCATCGACGATCGCGAGCACAACCTCGAGACCGCACGGGGGCTCGGGATGCACACGATTCTGTATCACGACGCCCCACAATTGCGCCGCGATCTCACGGCGCTGGCCGTGGCCATCTGAAGGAGGAGCGGCAATGCAACTGGCGATGATCGGGTTGGGCCGCATGGGCGGCAACATGGTGCGGCGGCTGCTCCAAGGGGGGCACGAGGTCGTGGTCTACGACCGCAGTTCCGAAGCGATCCAGGCGCACGTGCAGCTTGGCGCGAAGGGCGCGCGCGACCTCGCCGATGTCTGCAGGCAGCTCACCGGCCGACGCGTCGCCTGGGTGATGGTGCCGTCCGGACAGGCCGTGGAGAGCACGATCGAGCAGCTCGTGCCCCATCTCACCCGCGGGGACATCGTGATCGATGGAGGCAACTCGAACTTCCGCGATTCGATGCGACGCGCGAAGGCGCTCGAGGCGAAGGGCATCGAGTTCGTCGACGCCGGGACGAGCGGGGGCATTTGGGGCCTCACGGTCGGCTACTGCCTGATGATCGGCGCGTCCACGGCGGCCTTCCGGCACTGCGAGCCGATCTTCAAGACGCTGGCGCCGCCGGAGGGCTACGCGCACGTCGGGCCTGCCGGTGCCGGTCACTATGTGAAGATGGTGCACAACGGCATCGAGTACGGGATGCTGCAAGCCTATGCGGAAGGCTACGAGATCCTGCATGCCTCGAAGGACTTCAAGCTCAATCTGTGCAACATCGCCAACCTGTGGAACCACGGGAGCGTGGTGCGCTCCTGGCTCAACGAGCTGGCCGCACGGGCCTTCGAAAAAGACGCCGATCTCACGACGATCAAGGGGTTCGTAGAGGATTCGGGGGAAGGTCGCTGGACCGTGGAGGAGGCGATGCATCTCGACGTCCCGGCCCCCGTCATCACGCTGTCGCTGTTGACCCGCTTCCGGTCACGGCAGGCGGAGTCGTTCGGCGCCAAGGTGATCGCGGCGCTCCGCAACGAGTTCGGCGGTCACGCGGTGAAGTCGGCATGAGCCCGCGGCTCTCCGTGGCCGCCCGCATCGCCGACGCGCTGCGTCCGGCGGCCTTCGCGACGAAGACGGCGGAGCCGTGCACGCTCGTCATCTTCGGCGCTGGAGGCGACCTCACGCGCCGCAAGCTGCTCCCCGCGCTGTACCACCTGCGGCAGGGCGGCCTCCTCCCGCCCAGCTTCGCCGTGATCGGCGTGGCGCGAGAGCGACTCGACGACACGTCGTTCCGGGCGGCGATGCGACAGGCGTTGGACGAGTTCGCGGGCGACGGCGGCAAGCCTGAGGTCGCGCTCAGTCTCTGCGAGCGCCTCTTCTATGTGCCCGGGGACTTGGACGACGCGCAGACCTACGCCGCGCTCCGAACGCGGCTGGAGGCTGTGGACGGGGACGGCTCGCGCCCCGCGGGACGGGGTCGCCTGTTCTACTTGGCGATCCCGCCCAGCGTGTACCCGGAGGTAATCCGTCACCTCCACGGGAGCGGCGTTGCGCCCCAGGAGCGGGATCCCAGGGGACCTTCGTGGGTGCGGGTGATCATCGAGAAGCCGTTCGGGCACAGCCTCGAGAGCGCGCGTGCGTTGAACGCCGTGGTACGCCAGGCCTTCGCCGAACATCAGGTCTATCGCATCGATCACTATCTCGGCAAGGAGACCGTCCAGAACCTGCTGGTGTTCCGGTTCGCCAACTCGATCTTCGAGCCGTTATGGAACCGCCAGCACGTGCACCACGTGCAGATCACGGCGGCCGAGAGCGTGGGGGTCGAGCATCGGGGGCGCTACTACGAGGAAGCCGGCGTGGTGCGCGACATGTTCCAGAACCACCTCTTGCAGCTGCTCTCGCTCATGGCGATGGAGCCGCCGATCAGATTCAGCGCCGATGCCGTGCGCGATGAAAAAGTGAAGGTGTTGCGCGCGATCCGTCCCATCACGCCCCCCGAGATGCACGATTACCTGGTGCGGGGACAATACGGTGCGGGGACGCTCGACGGTCAGGCCGTCCCGGGGTACCGCGAGGAGCCGGACGTCGCACCGGAGTCGGGCACGGCCACCTACGCGGTCGCGCGCTTCATGGTCGACAATTGGCGCTGGCAGGACGTGCCGTTCTACCTGCGCTCCGGCAAACGCATGCCGCGACGCGCGACGGAGATCGCGATTCAGTTTCGGCAGCCGCCGCACCTCATGTTCCCACTGCCGCCCGCGGGACAGCTCGAGCCCAATGTGCTCGCCATCCGGGTCCAGCCGGACGAAGGCATCTCGCTGCGCTTCGAGGTCAAGGTGCCGGGCGTGGACGTGCGCATGGTGTCGGTTGACATGGACTTCGGCTACCACCAGGCGTTCGGCGAGGCCGGGCACGAAGCGTACGAAACGCTACTCCTCGATTGTATGCTCGGCGATGCGACCTTGTTCACCCGGTCGGACGAGGTCGAGGCGGCATGGTCAGTTGTGGATCCCATCATCGAGCACTGGGAGCGCAAACGACCCGACCACTTTCCCAATTATGCCGCTGGCAGTTGGGGCCCCGAGGTCGCCGACGGGTTCATCGCGGGCATGGGGGCAAAATGGCGCGAGCCGTGATGTGACCGCGGTCCTCTAGCGGACCCGAACACCACGGTTCAGTTTGATACACTGTCCCTCGCCGCAGGGACCCCGGGTGCGCGCGATGTGAAATTCAAGGACGCGTCGCACGGCCTCCCCATCCAGTCTCCTGATCGGGTGAACGCGATGCTGCTCGAGCACTTCGCGACATGAGCCCGGTGCGTCATGTCTCGTCACCGCGCCTGCTCACCCAGACCGCCCCAGGGGAGCGCCCGCCGGGCGCGTGGCGCTACTCCTCACACCTCGCACTGGTGTTGTCGGGCGGCGGCGCGCGCGGCGCCTATCACGTGGGCGTGCTCGCCGGGCTCGCGGAGCGGCTGCCGGGGCTCGAGTTCCCGATCCTCTCCGGCATGTCGGTGGGTGCGATCAACACGTTCTACCTTGCCGCGCACCCGGGCCCGCTGGCCTCCGCCGTCGCAGGGTTGCGCGAGCAGTGGGACCGCCTGACGAGCGACGAGGTCTACCGCGTGCGGCCGGCCCGGCTGGCCGGTTCGGTGCTCCGGTGGGTCTGGCACGGCGCCACGGGCCGGCGGCGTGGGCCCGTGGCCGTGCACGGACTCGCTGACACCGAGCCGCTGCGCGCGTTCCTGGCGCAGTCCGTCGATCCGGGCGGGATCGACGCAAACATCGTCTACGGGCGACTCCGATCGGTGGCGCTTAGCGCGATGTCGTATACGACGGGGCGCTCCGTGACCTTCGTGCAGGGGGCCGCGGACACGCCGACCTGGGAGCGGGCCGAGCGCATCGCGATGCGCACCCGACTCACGCTCGACCACGTGATGGCATCCGCGGCGCTCCCGATTCTCTTTCCCGCCGTGCGTATCGGCGCCGAGTTCTACGGCGACGGGAGCGTCCGTCAGACGGCGCCGCTCGCGCCCGCGCTGCACCTCGGCGCCCGTGCCATCGTCGCCATCGGGCTGTCGACGCCTCGCCGCGCCGGGTCCGCCGGACACGCGAGCGCTTACCCGAGCGCGGCGGAGGCACTGGGCTTGTTGTTCGACGCCATCTTCCACGACGCGCTCGAGGCCGACGCCGAGCGGCTCGACCGTTTGAACCTACTGCTCGCCGCGCTGCCGCCGCACGGCCCCGCGCCCGACGGCCTGCGACCCGTGGAGTTGCTGTTGCTCCACCCGACACGGGATCTCGCCGATCTCGCCGCGGGGCAAGGCCGGCTCCTGCCGCCGGGCGTGCGCCGGATCGTGCGCGCCTTGGGCGGTCAGCGCGACGCGGCCTCGGAGTTCCTCGGCTTCCTCCTGTTTCATCCGATCCACACATCGCGCCTTGTGGAGGCGGGATACGACGATGTCCGCGCACAATGGCCGACCATCGAGCGCTTCTTCGAGAAGCTCGAGCGGGCGGCCAAGGCGTAGCAAAGGAGCCCTGCATATGGATACGGATGTCCTCGTCGTGGGAGCAGGCCCGACCGGGCTGATGCTCGCGAACCAGCTCGCCCGGCGTGGCGTGCGCGTGCGCATCATCGACCGGCACGCCGGTCCGGCGCGCGAGTCGCGGGCGCTCGGCGTTCAGGCACGCACGCTCGAGATCTACTCGCACTTGGGGCTAGCCGACCAGGCAGTCGCCCTCGGCAAACGCGCCGACGGCGCCGTGCTGTGGGCAGAGGGCCGGCGAGCCGCGCGCGTTCCGTTGGGGGACATCGGGCGGGATGTCAGCCCGTATCCCTACCTGCTCGTCCTGGGGCAAGACGACAACGAGCGGTTGCTGGGAGACGCGCTGCGCGCCCGCGGCCTCGCCGTACAATGGAACACCGAGCTGGTGGGCCTCGCGCAGGACACCGATCACGTGACGGCGACGCTCAAGAGCCCGGACGGTTCGAAAAGCGAGGTCAGGGTCCCCTGGCTCGCCGGCTGCGATGGAGCACGCAGCACGGTGCGCGATCTCAGTGGGATCCTTTTCGAGGGCGCGCCCTATCAACACGTGTTCTTCGTCGCCGATGTCCAGATGACGGGGTCGATGGCCCCCGACATCCTCAATGTGTACCTGTGGCGCCGCGGATTTCACCTGCTCTTCCCGATGCGCGGGACTGATCATTGGCGGATCGTGGGCATCCTGCCCCCACATCTGCGGGGGCGAGACAACCTGACGTTCGAGGAAACGATTCCGACGCTGCGTCAGGAGGTGGGAAGCGAGCTCTCGTTCCAGGCGTGCAACTGGTACTCCACCTACCGCATCCATCACCGGCGCGCCGCCCGGTTTCACGACCGCCGGTGTTTCCTGCTGGGGGACGCGGCGCACGTCCACAGTCCGGTGGGCGGGCAGGGCATGAACACCGGGCTGCAGGATGCGTACAATCTGGCGTGGAAGCTCGCCCTCGTCGTATCGGGGCGTGCAGGGGCCGCGCTGGTCCACTCCTACGAAGACGAGCGCCTCCCCGTCGCCAACCACCTGCTGAAGCGCACGGACCGGCTGTTCTCGATCGTGGTCTCCGACAGCTGGCTGGTCGGGCTGATCCGCACGCGCGTCATGCCGAAGATCATGGGGCTGGCCCTGCGCACCGCCGCCGTGCAACGGATCGCCTTTCGCACCATCTCACAGACTGGTATTCGTTACCGCACTAGTCCGCTGTCGGAAGCCCTGGCTGGCCTGCCCGAGGACGGCCCTCGCGCGGGCGATCGTTTCCCGTGGCTGCGGCTCAACTTCGCGCCGAGCGGGCCCACTGAAGACCTGTTCGAAAAACTCGACGACACGCGGTTCAATCTGCTCGTGATCGGGCAACGCGCGCCTGCGGGTGGAATCCCGGAACTCGGTGACTTGTTGCGCACGCACGAGGTCCCGAGCGATTCCGCCAACGACCGGGAGCTGGCGCGCGTCCGGATTCCCCGGCCCTCCTTTTACCTGCTGCGTCCCGACGGCCACGTCGGGCTCGCCGGGGTACAGCTGGATGCTGGCGCCGTGAGTCGTTACGTCTCAGAGCGTCTGCGGTTTGGTTGAAAAAGTCGTTATAGGCAACTAGCTTACGTCGTCGGGGGCGACAGGCTTCGACGGGTTTGGCGAGGATATCGCTGCGTGCCCAGGTTGTCAGTCACCTGGTAAAACCACTGGCACAATTCATAACTGCCAATTCAAACCTGGCACTGGCTGCGTAAGCTTCGGCTTCACGCACCTGCGTGAGTGGCAGCCCGCCTGAGGCGGCGCTCACGTATCGCAAAATCGGGCTGGCGTGACCTGGGGCCCGAACGGGTCGCGTAAGAGTTTCTAAGGGCTCGTTGCTGCCGTGGCCGGCGAGGCGCCGCGGTGGTGAGACCACAAGCCTCGTCTACGCACGTAGTGGCGGTATCGGAGTCATTCTCGGACCGGGGTTCGATTCCCCGCGCCTCCACTGAAGAAGTTGTTGGGTTTGCTGGGCTGTTGAGCATTTAGGTCTCTCCGCTGTGCCTTATCTGTGCCTTACGGGTACCGGGGCTCCGCACTCGCGGGGCCCTTTTCACAGCGCGTCCGCGAGCTGCCCTTGCCATGCCGCAACGCTTGCGTTATATACTGAACCATATGGTTCAGTATATGAGGACCCGACTTGATACTTCGTTCGCCGCGCTCTCGGACGCCACGCGGCGTGGCGTTCTGGAGCAGGTCGGACGAGCCGACGCTTCGATCACGGACCTTGCCGAGACGTTCCACATGACGCTCACGGGCATGAAGAAGCACGTCGGCGTTCTGGAGCAGGCGGGGCTCGTCACCACGAAGAAGATCGGGCGCGTGCGGACGTGCCAGCTGGGCCCGCGCCGATTGGAGGAAGAGACGGTATGGCTCGAGAGGTACCGCCAGCGCTGGGACGAACGCTTCGATGAGTTGGACAAGGTTGTCGAGGAACTGACACGAAAGGAGAAGAGCGATGAACGCAAGAATCGAAAGTAAGCCCGGCCCCGTGAAGAACCGCACCACGGTGGAACGGAAGTCGGACCGCGAGGTGATTGTCACGCGGACCATCAACGGCCCGGCGCGCATCGTGTTCGAGGCATTTACCAAGGCCGAGCTGCTCAAGCGTTGGTGGGTGCCCAAGTCGATGGGAATGACCCTGCTGTCCTGCGAGGTGGATGCTCGTGTCGGAGGCAAGTACCGATTGGTATTCGACCACGGTGGCCCCGAGCCTGCCGCGTTTTTCGGCACGTATGTCGAAGTGAAGCCGTATTCGCGCCTCGCGTGGACCAATGAGGAAGGTGGCGAGGGCGGGCCTGTCACCACGGTGACCTTCGAGGAAAAGGGCGGCAAGACGCTGGTGGTCCTGCACGAGAGCTATCCTTCGAAGGAAGCGCTCGACGCTGCCGGCACCGGAGCAGCCGATGCAATGGTCGAGACGTTCGATCAGCTGGACGAGCTTCTCGTCGCCCTGGGTGAGAGCTCGGGACAGTAACAGAAACGTGGATCTCGCGGTCGGTCGTCCGATAGTCCCGGCTCACACTGGCCGGGGCTATCGGGCGGAGTCGCGAACATTCGATCGACGGGTCCCACGCTCACGGCGCAGCGTTCCGCGCCGGTCGCGTCCTGAGGTGCGCCCAGGCCCAGCCGAGCAGGGTGATGGCCAGGGGAGAGCGCGGCAAACCCGCGCGGCGGACGGGTACGCTCGGCTTTCGTGACAAGCGCTGCAAACTCCGCGGTGGTGCCGGCGAGGAAGACAGACCCGAAGCGAACCAGATCCGTCGCGAGGTCGCGGAAGCCGTCGAGCGGATCGTCAGAGAACCCCGGGTATCGCGCTTGTCCGCGCCCCACGGCGGCGCGGGCGAAGTCTTCGTGCAATAGCGTGGCAGCATCGACGCGATAGCGGACCTCACCGAGCGCATGGCGCACGCTGAATTCCAGCGAACGGTTCGCTCGTGCGAGCCGCCATGGGCATAGAGTCCGCCGCTGCCGCGATCGACTTCGCTGGCCTGATAGACGAAGCCGTACGGAACAAGAACGGGCGAGAGGAGTTCGACGCCGCGTCGGCGCAGCTCAATGGCATCCATGAGTATGAAGCTGTTGCTACCTAACGGATCGCGCTTAAGCTGCGGCGCGCTGAAGAAAGATTCATTCCTTAATCTACGCGCGCCGCCAGCTTCAAGCGCTTGTTAGGCGGCACACGTCACATGTAGTCCCTGCTGCGAAATGCGCCTACGTCTTCCGGGGTTAGCTTGAACAGCTCAGCCTTTCCCTCCACTCGCTTATTGGCAAAGCGCTCGAACCAGTAGCGCTCGATGCCTGGCGGGTCGTCCGTGGCTATTGAGTGGATGACTCGGACATCCTGAGGGGACATGGCGTTGATTTGGGCGTGGCGCCGCAGAACATTGTCGGTAAGACCGATCTTGAAAACAGAGCCACCGGTGCCGTACCTCATTAGGTAGACATAGCCGCTCACGATCTTCTTGCTGCTGCGTCGCATCGTGGGCGTCTGTCTTGTGTCTCCGGACATCAGCTCAACGACATCGGCGAATTCGGCTGTCGCTTGGCACCACGCTGCGAGGGCAGCTCGAAGAGAACTCTCCGGACCTCGATTCTCTCTGCTCTTGAAAGCCTCCCAAGAGGGAAAAGTAACATCGCGCTTGCGCTGGACTTCAATCGCGCCCTTGGAAGGGAATTTCCCAAGTGCGCGAGATGCGCCCGCCCGCGCCGCCTAACGGATCGCGCTTAAGCTGGGGCGACTCG
>Ga0209236_1002723_pt1 | contig 10775 bp, 8 predicted proteins | sample GraSoi013_1_40cm_FD_185819 | JGI IMG/M metagenome (GOLD analysis project Ga0209236, IMG submission 185819) | Grasslands soil microbial communities from the Angelo Coastal Reserve, California, USA - Sample 09_27_2013_1_40cm (SPAdes) (version 2) | ecosystem: Environmental > Terrestrial > Soil >... | reverse complement strand
AAGCTGTCGAAATGTCGTCGGCTCCATCCACCGCAATGAAATTGTAGTGGATGTTCTGGCCAGCGAAGGAGAGCTTTGTGACCGGCTCGACGATCACGTCGGTGTTTCCCGCCGTGGTATCCCCTATGGTGACGGCAGGAGAAAGCAAGGCGAAGTCGATGAATTCACGACCGTTCACGGGAAGATTCACGATCTGGTTTTCTGTAATTACCGTGCTGACCTGCGTTCGCGTGGGCTCCGCCAGTTCTGCAGTGGCTTCGACTTCCACTTTCTGAACCATTTCTCCCGGCGAGAGAGTAAAGCCAAGCTCTGCGGCTTGCCCGACCTGGAGGGTGATGTTCTTGGTCTGTTTTCCAAAGCCCGAAAACTCAACAGTGACCTTATATTCTCCAGCCGGTAGGGCGGGGATGGAATACTCGCCAGTATCGGAGCTCTGCGCGGACCGAGAGAAACCCGTGGCTAGGTTGGAAGCGGTAACATTCGCCTTGGCAACACTACCACCGGAAGCATCGGTAATCTTCCCCGAGAGCGTGGCGTTGACTGCCTGGCTCCGCGTAGAGTTTGGCGAGATCAACAGGGAAGTTGCACAGAGTATGACCTGAAGAATCTGGAGCGAATAATTCCATTTGCTACGAATCACCACTGTGCACCCCCCCAAGAAAAATTGACCTTCTAACCCCGAGCAGTCCGAATTGCGGTCGAAAAAACTCTTTTTCAGTTGCACCTTAGACTTTTACGGCGTTGTCCTGGGTGTGCGTGAGAGGACGGCTTTTCAGGTCGCTCAAGCACTCACGCGACGGACATGGCCGCAAGGCACCATGGGTAGACTAGGGCATCCAGAGTGAGATGTGACTGGCAATTCGCCGGGAACAGCAAAATCGTCCAAGATGTCCTGGCGATGCATTAGTACTGACCCCATCCCGGGTCCCGACCTCGACAGAAGAAAGCCAGAATGGAACGATACACTATGCGTGGCAAAGAGACATGTCAAGGAGAAAGAGGAGACCAATAGGATATGGGAATTGTTGAACACTTGACTCCGCCGTGGATTGAGGGCAATATGTCGCACTGCCCCGCACAAAGTTGAGACCAAAGATGGAACTAGCCGAGATTAATCGAATTTCTGTCGCTGACCAGGTTGCTTCGATTCTTCGGCGGCGAATCCTCGACGGAGAATTGCTTCCCGGAACCGCCTTGCAAGAAGTTCCGATGGCTACGTCGCTCGGAGTATCCAGGAATACTGTCCGGGAAGCGACGCGCATATTGTCACTGGAAGGTCTCTTGAAGCGCAGCGCACACCGCGGTGTGGCCGTCGCACAACTATCCTTGGAAGACGTTGCCGAAATCTATCGACTGCGCCACCTATTGGAAATTCCGGCGGTACGAGCAGCGAAGACGGAAGACTCTGATGTGTTGACGGAGATGCGCAGAGCGTTGGAAGGCTATGAGGAAGCGGTTGAGGGCGTTGATTGGGTGAGAGCTGTCCGCTTTGATTTGAGCTTTCACACGCTGTTGATTCGCTTTCACCGGAACCGTCGATTGGAATCCTTTTATGAGAAGCTTCTGGGTGAATTGCGGATGGGGATGGTTCTCGTGGATCTCCGGCATGATAATCCAGGTGGCCTAGTTCCCGTTCACCGTAGAATCTACCAACTGCTGACTGGTGGAGAGACAGAAGAGTGTGCGACGCTTCTCGCGCAGCATCTGCGAGATTCTGAAACGAGATTGACCGCCGTGATGGATCAGCGAATCGCAAGAGCGGCGGCCCGGTAGTTTTGCTGTTGTCGATGCAGCGAACCCGAGCAGCTGTAAACAGAACCAACCGAAGGCAGGCCTACCGGCGTTCCTTCGATCAAAAGCGGGAGCAGTCGTTCGAGGGCTTACGCAAGATGTATCCTCAAGCTTTTACCTATCATCGAGCTAGCTCACTCAAGGACGCGGCGACGCTTCTCTCCCAACTTGGGGAAGGAGCAAAACTGCTGGCGGGGGGCCAGAGCTTAATTCCGCTGATGAAATTGCGTTTTGCGAATCCCACGCACCTTGTCGATCTGAACTTTGTCCAGGGAATTTCCTATATTCAGCAGAAGAATGACGCTTTGCATTTCGGCGCGCTTGCGCGGCATGCCGAGATCGAGAAGTCTCCCACCGCCGCAAAGATTCCAGTTCTGCGGGACTGTGCGGCGGGAATAGCGGACGTACAGGTCAGAAATCGAGGAACGATCGGCGGTTCACTTGCCGAGGCCGACCCCAGCAGCGATTGGGCCACGGTGTTGCTGACACTTTCCTGCGAGGTCCGATGCGTTGGCCTGTCGGGGGAACGTTCATTAAAGCTGAGTGAATTTCTGAAGGATGCTTACACAACCTCGCTTGCTTCAGACGAACTGGTTTCAGAAGTCGTTGTCAAAGTTCCACCGGAGAACAGTGGTGGCGCCTACATCGCATTCAAGCGGACGGCACCCGTTTATCCCACCGCGAGCGCTGCCGTGCAGCTGAGTCTAGAGGGCGATCACTGCAGAGAGATCGCGATCGCACTGGGCTGCGTCGGTCTGTTGCCGATTCGAGTTCGAGAAGGGGAATCGGTGCTGCGTGGCCAACAGATTACGCCGAAGCTCGTCGAATCGGCAGCAGAAGCCGCGCGTGCAGCCGCCGATCCCCAACCGGATATGCGTGGTTCGGCTGAATACAAGCGGCAACTTGTGGGAGCGCTTGTTAAACGCGCGACGGAAGCCGCGCTTCAGCGGGCCCGTGGACAACAGGTTGAGGTCAGCCACATCTATGCCTGAAACCGCACAAAAGGTTTCCATCCAGGTCCGCGTCAACGGCAAGCTGCATTCGCGCGAAGTCGAGCCTCGGTGTTTGCTTGTGGAATTCATCCGAGAAGATCTTGAACTGACAGGCACGCATATCGGGTGTGACACCACGTATTGCGGTGCCTGTACGGTGTTGATGGACGGCGCTGCAGTGAAATCCTGCACTGTCTTTGCAGTACAAGCCGATGGCGCAGAGATTACTACCGTTGAAGGCTTGGAGAAAGACGGCGAACTTCATCCAATTCAAAAGGCATTTGGCGATTGCTATGGTCTCCAATGCGGCTACTGCACACCTGGCCTAATGCTTTCTGCGCTGCAACTCTTGAAAGACAATTCAAGTCCCAACCAGAAACAGATTCGCAAAGCCATCGCGGGAAATACTTGCCGGTGCACCGGTTATCAGAACATTTTCAAAGCGATCGAAGCGGCCGCGTTGAAAATGAGGAGCACCAGCCATGGCGATTAAGTTTGGTGGAGACTTCGAAGTGGCGCGCTCCGCGGAAGAAGTGTACGACTTCCTGACCGATCCAAATAAGTTCGCCCCGTTGCTGCCGGATTTTCAGAGCATGGACATTCAGGATGAACGCCACTTTGCGGTGCGGGTGAATGTCGGCATCTCCTACATCAAGGGCACGGCAAATGTGAAGATGGAACTTGCCGAAGCCAATCGCCCCGGCCGCGCCCAATATAAGGGCCAGGGAAGCGTCGCTGGCGGAAACGTGTCCTTGACGGCAGGCTTCGATCTTTCTCCCGCAGCCGGTGGCACGAAGGTCGCGTGGCAGGGCGAAGCGCAGATTTTCGGACGTTTGGCGTCCGTTGCAGGTGGGTTGCTCGAGCCGCTCGGAAGGAAGAATGTGCAAAAGCTGATTGACGGCTTGCAGGCAGCCCTTCGTTAACAAGAGATGCGACGGTTTTGGAGTGAAGTGACTTGAGCGCAGCAACCAATGGCGGAGGCTGGGTCGGCAAGGGACTGCCACGGAAGGAGGATAACCGACTCCTTCGAGGCCGCGGCAAGTTCATCGACGACATCAAGCTGCGCAGCATGCGGTATCTGAAATTCGTGCGCTCTCCGTACGCTCATGCGAAAGTGAGCAGCCTAGATACCTCCGCGGCGGAAGCTGTTCCTGGCGTAATTTGCACTCTCACCGGTGCGGAAATCGCAAAACAAACGAATCCTTTCATCGAAATCGGGCCGGATCCCTTCGCGCGAATCAAAGACTATCCGCTGGCGGTTTCCAAAGTGCGTTACCAGGGAGAACCGGTGGCCGCGGTAGTCGCGACCTCACCACAGATTGCCGATGATGCCGCGGAACTTGTGCAAGTCGAGTACGAGTCACTCGACGTTGTGGTTGATGGCGAAGAAGCGTTGAAAGATTCCATCCTGCTTCACGAGGATGCGGGAACAAACCGAGTTTGGCGCGGCGTCTTCGAATATGGTGACATTGAAAAAGCGTTTCGCGAAGCGGCGCACATCGTGCGGATCGACAAGATGCATTTTCACCGTTTTTCCAGCACGCCATTGGAGAACAATGCGGTAATCGGTCAGTGGGATCCGAAAGACGAGCACATCTACTATTGGTGCAACAATTCTTTCCCATCATTCGCGATGCAGTTCATTGCGGCTCATCTTGGCATTCCGATCGACCGGATTCGCGTCCAAACCTTTGATATCGGCGGCAGCTTCGGAATCAAGATCACCAGTTATCCGCAAATGTCGGTTTGCGCGCTTGCATCGAAAAAAGCCGGTGGCCACCCGGTGAAATGGATCGAAACTCGCTCCGAGCACAACGTCTCGAGTGCGCACGGCAACGAGCGGACGTTCCGCGATACACGCGTGGCCTTGGATAAGGATGGCGTTATCACCGCAATCGACTCGCGTCACATTGATGATTGCGGGGCTTATCCACGTTATGAGCCGCTGGGCTGCGTGATCTGGGCGCAAGTTTTTCCCGGTGTGTACCGCTTCCGGAATGCGCGCATCGATTTCAGTCAGGCGGTAACGAATAAATGTCCGGTTGGTCCGAATCGCGGCTATTCGCGGATGCAGCATCTGTGGTTTCTGGAGCGCGTCGTCGATATTTGCGCGCACCAATTGGGCATTCCTCCGGACGAGATGCGGCTGCGCAACTATATTCGACCAGAAGAATTTCCCTACACGACGCCAAACGGCTGCGTCTACGACTCCGGCAACTATCCCAAAATGCTGCAAGTCGCTAAGGAACAGATTGGCTGGGAGAATTGGAAGAAAGAACAGGCTGCGGCGCGAGCCGAGGGGCGCTGGATGGGGATCGGAATTGGTACAACTCTCGATTCCGGAACCAACAATTTTGGCCAGTCGCAGATCGTCAATCCTAATGCGCCGTTTTCCGGAAATTCTCAGGGAGCGAACTGCAAACTGGATATTTATGGCGAGGTCGTTGTGGCGGTGGGTTCTTGTCCTCAGGGCCAGGGTCACGAGACGACGGCGGCGCAAGTCGTTGCCGATGTCCTCAACATCCACCCGGACCTCGTTACCGTGCGCACAGGATTTGACACGGAACGCAACGTGCACACTGGGGCTTCGGGCACCTACGCTAGCCAATTTGCGGTTTCTGGTTTGTCTGCCGTGCACGGCGCAGCTCAAAAGCTGAAGACCGAGATGAAGCGTCTCGCGGCTTTCTTGCTTAAGACCGGAGAGGAAAATCTTGAATTCGGAATGGGACAGCAGGGGCCACAGATTCGCACGAAAGACTCCCGCAATTTTGTGAACTACTGGCAATTGGCCAACGTCGTCAATGTAAATTCTGCTGTCCTTCCCGAAGAACTTTACGAATTGACGTTGAATTGCCGATATGTCTGGCGCGCTCCGTTCAAAGTTCCGGACAAGGAAAAGAAATACGGCAGTTTGACGTTGACGTACGCGTCGCAGTTGCACATTGCCGTTGTGGAGATCGACCGAGACACCTTCATCCCGCACATTCTGGACTATGTGGCCATCGACGATTGCGGCAAGGTCATCAACCCTCCCATTGTGGAGGGCCAAGTCTACGGCGCGACGGCGCACGGGATCGGCGCAGCATTGATGGAGAGCTGCGTGTACGACGCGGTCGGCAATATGCTCACGGCGACATTCAGCGATTACACTCCGATCACGGCCATGAACATGCCGAACGTGAAATACGCGCATATCGAGACGCCATCGCCGCACAGTTATAGTGGCGCAAAGGGCATGGGTGAAGGCGGCGCGGCCCCCATTCACACGATTTCCGCGGCCCTGCAAGATGCCCTGTACTCCAGCGGGATTTTGGTCACCGATTCTTTTAACAATGCGGACACTCTGTACCGCGCGGTTGTGAAGAAGGAAATCTATCAGGCGGGCGATCTGGTGAAGATGGAGAAACGGGCGTAACGCCGCACGAGTATGAAACGGGTCTGCATTGTCGGATGTGGTGCCATCGGTTCACTGTACGCGGCGCATCTTGCGCGCGTGGCGGAGGTTTGGGCCTTCGTGCGCCGCGAAGATCATGCGTTAGCGCTCAACCGCGATGGATTGCGCGTCAGCGGCAAACATGAATTTCATGCTTCGCTCAGGGCCACGTCGCGCCCGGCAGAAGTTCCTGACTGCGACTTCGCCATCGTTGCCACGAAAGTGAGGCAGGTTAAGGAATCCTTTGCGCCGGTTGGACATCACTTCAATGACGGGGCGGTGCTCTCTGCGCAGAATGGTCTGGGCAGCGAAGAATTCATCGCTGAGCATACGCGCGGACAGATTATTCGCGGCGCAACCTTTATGAGCGGCACACGACACAGCGACACGCACGTCCAATACGAATTGGATACAGCCACTTGGATGGGTCCGTATGAACCACGGGGCACGCCCTTTTCTCTTGTGAAGGAAGCCGCCGACTTGATCGCTGCAGGAGGATTGAAGGCCGAAGCGCTTCACGACGCTCGGCCCGCACAGTGGTCGAAGCTGATCTTCAATTCCTCTGTCAACGCAGTTTCCGCTCTAACCGGACTGCCGCACTCACCGCATTTTGCTGATGAGAGTCATCATGGGAGCTTGGGACAATTGCTGCACGCCTTAATCGAAGAAGGAAAACAAGTAGCCAAGGCAGCTGGAGTTGAGCTACACGAAGATCCCTGGGAAATGAACAAGATTGGCGCAATGACCAATCACCCGCCATCCATGCTCTACGATGTGCGCCATCATTTATCCACGGAGGTGGATTTTTTGAGCGGCGCAATCGCGCGCGAAGCGCGCCGCGCCGGTGTCGCGGCCCCGCTTCACACGGCCGTCTACCAGTTGACTAAAGGCAAGGAAGCTTCCTGGACCTACAGCAACGAAAATAAACACGCGGTGGTGGAAAATGGCGTGGCCCACTGATACCGCTAAACTCAGCCGCGTTCGCGCGCTGATGGAGGAACAGGATCTGGATGCGCTCGTCGTCCGCGCGCCGGACAACGTCGTCTATCTCTCGAATTATTGGTGCATGAAGGGTTATGACGCTCTGGTTTTCCCGCGCGAAGGCGAGCCGACACTGATTGTCCTCGAACCTCAGCTTGCGGAGGCGCAGCGTGATTGTTGGACGAAAGATCTCCGCTTGTTCAAGGGTTACGACGAAAAAGATCCGCGGCCGCCGCAATTTCGCTCGCTTGATTCGGCAATCAGTGTCTTGAAAGAGCGCAGCTTGACGAGAAAGATCGGCATTGAACTCAATATGGGCACACAGTCCGCCGACCGCATGGTGGGCGAGCCGACAACACCAACGCAGATTTTCTTCGATTCCTTCCGAAAGGTCGCCGGTGAAGTCGTAGATGCCACGCCTCTGCTGAACGAGGCTCGTGCGATCAAAACGTCGCAAGAAATCGAGCGTATGAGTCTGGCGAATGAATTGGCCGCACTCGCCATGGAACATGTTCGCGACCACATCCGGCCGGGGATGAAGGAAAGCGAAGTCGGCGCGATGTATGAAGGTTTCGTCCATGGACTGGGTGTCGGCTACAAAGGAAAAGTCGAAATGGCGCGTGCCTTCACGCTCGTGTGGTCCGGAAAGGCAATCGCGACCTTTACGGCCACGGGAGACCGCCCCGTTCAGGAACACGAACCGACACTGCTGGAAATCTGGGTTTGCGTGGATGGCTATTGGACGGATTTAACGAAAAATGTTTGTCCCGGCGAGCTTACCGCTGAGTATCACCGCCTGCTCGATATCTTGCTGAAAGTTTTCAACGAAGCCGCGTCCTGCGCCAAGGATGGCGCCAGCTTTCCGGAACTGGATCGCTTGACCCGATCGCGAATTGCCGAGGGTGGTTACCCAGGTCAGCCTTCGCATCCGATCTGCCACGGCGTAGGAGCGCGCGCCCACGAGCCGCCTTACGCACATCAAGCCGGGACGGGAACGATTCGCAAGGGAATGGTCCTGGCGATTGAGCCGGGGATTTACTGGCCGGGTGGCGGTGGCTTGCGGCTGGAAGACAATTTTTGGGTCACGGATGCGGGGAATCAAAAGCTCTGCTCGTATCCGGATGATTTTAGGCTGGCGCGTGCCGCCGGCCAAGCGAGATGAATCTTTGACTACTCCTGCGAGAAACGTGAATCCGGCATCAACTCTCGACTCCAGGCTGGTCGAGAAAATCCTCGCGTCTGTCCGCGAAGAAGAGATCATTGCGATGGCTTGCGACGTGATCAACATTCCGAGTCCCACCGGCGAAGAACTGCAGATGGCCGAGTACATGCGTGGCGCTCTTGGCCAGGTCGGCTTAAACGTGACCTGGCAAGAAGTGGAAGAAGGGCGCGCCAATGTTGTTGGCCGGTGGACTGGCTCCGGCGGTGGGAAAAACCTGATGTTCAATGGCCACATGGACACGTCGAACACGGGCCGCGAGGAATTTCTTGCCGGCATCGGTTACAAGCCTCACGCGGTCGTCAAGGACGGTGCCATTTACGGCCTCGGCATCTACAACATGAAAGGCGCGCTCGTTTGCTATACGCAGGCGGTCAAGGCGTTGCAACGAGCCGGCTTGAAGCTTAAGGGCGATGTGGTCATTGCGGCAGTCTCCGGAGAAATCGAGAAAACGCAGTGGGGCGAGTACAAAGGGAAGGAATATCGCGGCTACGGCTACGGCACGCACTACCTGGTGAATCACGGCGTGCTGCCGGACATGTGTATTCTCGGTGAGCCGACAGACATGCATGTTGTACTCGAGCACTTCGGTTCAATGTGGGTGCGAATCTCGTGCACCGGCATTTACGTACACACGGCTTTCTGCGAAGGCCGCGAGGAGATGAACTCTATCCGCCGCATGCATGAATTGATGGAAACGATTATGCAATGGACTGCCGCATGGGAGAATAAGGCCGCCCACGGAGGAAAGAAAGCCATCGTCAATCTGGGTGGGATTCGCGGCGGCCATGCCTGGCGAGCGAGCCGGACACCGGAAAAAACCGATCTATTCCTCGACGTGCGCGTCCCGCCGACGATTGCCATGAGCGAAGCCCGCCGGGACATTCAAGCGGTTTTCTTCGACCTCGAAAAAAAGCATCCGGACTGGGGCCTCGAGTTCGAAACTTACGTTTCCGTCCCCGGCGCCCGCATCAGCGAAGAACATCCTATGATTCGTGCCATTGATGCCAATCACGAGCGAGTGATGGGCCATCGTCCGGAGCGCGAAGTTGTCACTTGGTGTTCCGATGCCAGCGTTCTTAGCCGCTATGGAATTGAAACGGTGAATTACGGGCCTTCCAGCGGGCCGCGTGATGCGGAAGGCGAAAAGGTGCGCATCAAGACTCTGGTGGATATCGCCAAGATCTATGCGTTGACCGCCGCGGAGCTTTGCGGCGTGCAATGAGTTGCTGTTCGGAGGAAGTCGTTGCCAAGCGAAATGGAAATCAACCGGCGATTCAAAAATATCCGCGATGCCATGCTTCGCGAGGGGCTGGACGCACTCATCGTCTGCGGCAACCAGTACGCCGGTTTCGAAGGTGCAGTTTTCTACGTTTCCGGGTTTGAAATCGTCCATCGGTATGTCTACGTCCTGATTCCCTTGGAGGGCGAACCGACGCTCGTATTTCCGCGTGAAGCTCGCTGGATAGGCGATAAAGCCAAACCTTGGATCAAAGATCAAGTTTGGCCGGATGTGCCCGGTCAGTGGCTCGCCGACCGAGCCACCGAAAAGAAGTGGAAACGAGTTGGAGTCTACGGCATGAATTTCGTGATGGCTGTTCGTGATTACCGCGAACTGGCCAAAGCTTCACTCGAGTTGGTCCCCTTCGATACGACGTTCGACATGGTACGCGCGGTCAAGAGTGAAGAGGAACTTGTCGAAGTGCGCGACGCCATGGATATCATCCTGGACGGATTCTGGGCTTTGGTCGCGGCGTATGAACCAGGTAAGACAGAGGCGGAAATCATGGCGCCTGCCGTGGAACGTTTCTTCGCGCGCGGGGCAGGTCCACGCATGATGAACATCCTTCTTTCTGGCCCCCATGGCGAAGCAGAAGCATCATTCAAAGTTCCAGGAAATCGCGTCGTCGCCGCCAATGACCTTCTTCTTTATTCGTTGGAAGTCACAGGTGCGGGCTGCTATTGGGTGGAGTTTTCTCGGCCGCTCATTCGCGGGAAAATCAGTGCGCGTACCCAGGCGATGGCGGATGCCTACCCGGAAGCGCTGGAAGCGGCACGGAGCCTCATGCGTGCGGGTGAAGTGGCCAGCCATGTGCATCGCACCGTAACAGAAAAATTCGCCAAGCATGGCTTCGCGCTCGGGCATCTCTCCGGGCACAGCATTGGCACCACCATGCTTGAGTATCCGGCCATTGGTGCGAAGAGCGACGTCGTTCTTCAGGAAAATATGATTTTCTCTCTGCACCCACAGGTCGTGGACCAGGACGGGAAAGTGTGTCTCTACACGCAGGACACCTATCGAATCGGAAAGACAGAAGGCGAATGCCTTGCCGATGTGCCGTGGAAATTTTTTACGGGC
>Ga0209236_1002722_pt1 | contig 10776 bp, 6 predicted proteins | sample GraSoi013_1_40cm_FD_185819 | JGI IMG/M metagenome (GOLD analysis project Ga0209236, IMG submission 185819) | Grasslands soil microbial communities from the Angelo Coastal Reserve, California, USA - Sample 09_27_2013_1_40cm (SPAdes) (version 2) | ecosystem: Environmental > Terrestrial > Soil >... | reverse complement strand
CATCGTGAAGTTCGATATCCACGCCAAGGTCATACGAATTCAATTTCAGTTTGTAACCCGGACGGATTCCACCGTCCTCGGCAACATCCATGGTCAAAGTTGCTACCGGATCGTCAAACGCAACACGCCAATGCTTGTAGCGCGAAGGGTCGATCTGAAAATCGACCGCTTTCATCTTCACTTGGGATTCTTTAGCTGCGACAACGTCCACGAAATCCTCCTACTGCAAATTCGACTGCAATGTTGTTTTCAATCTCGAAAAACTCGCCTCCACCGAACTGCCCGAAGTGTCCAGTTCCATATCCGCTTGCCGGTACAGCGGTTCTCTCGCATCGAGTATCCGCCGCAAGTCTTCCATAGCCTGGTCGTTACCAGCCATCGCGCGAAAGTCTCCCTGCTCGAGCACCCGCGACATGTGCTCTTCCGGCTGGGCCTTTATCCAAATGGTGTAGCAATGGGAGAGGAGGTAGTCAAAGGTCTCTTTCGCCGAGACGACGCCTCCTCCCACCGAGAGCACGGTGCAGTCATGCTCGGAGAGCACTCTTGCCAGAGTGCGGCGCTCAATCGCGCGATATCCGGATTGCCCGTAGAGCGAGAATATTTCTCCGAGAGGCATTCCCATTTCCTTCTCGATTTCGCCATCCAGTTCAACGAAGGGGACCCGCATCTCCACGGCCAGTTTGGAACCCAGCGTTGACTTGCCGGCTCCGCGGAGCCCGATCAGTGCGATGCGCTTGCGGCGCAACTTTTCTCCGGGACTGAAGTCCCGCATCAGCCGGAAGACCACATCTTCAAGACGGTGATTGGGAAGACGTTCGAGGAATCGCTGAATCATCTGTTTCTCGGCAGGCTCTTCCACTTCGGGGGCGAATAACTCGAGAAGTGAAACGTCGAGAGCAGCGGCGATCCTTCGCAGCAGTACGATCGAGACGTTTCCTTCTCCAGCTTCGAGTTGTGCCAGATGACGTTCAGACACATCCGATTCCCGCGCTACCGTCTTGCGCGTCATTCCACGAACGTTGCGTAACTGCCGAACGCGTTTGCCAAGGAAATGGAGAAAATCTCCATCGGGAATGGGTGTCTCCCGGTGTAGACTCGCAACCTTGGAATTGGTGCTTGGGGTTGTGCTCATGCGCTTACAAACCGAATATGCATTATAATACATGCAACCACCGCGTGGTCAAGAATACAGAAGGTTTTGATTGGGGGTATCTCTTTAAGAGTTAGGTTCGAACTTGAAATTCAATAACACATTTATATTCATAATGTTAGATAGACAAGCGGCAAAGTTGTTTCGACGAAGAGTCAAGTTCCGATTCGCCTGTATATGCAGTATTATTCCCAATTCGAACTCGCTCTCGTCACGCCGGCCTTCAAATCTAAGCGTTCGTTTCTGGGCTAAGATTGCCTAATCAACGGAGGTTCATAAATGAGGCTGCCTAACTACGTGAGTGGTCAGTGGAATGAAGGCACTGGTCCCGGCGAAACGCTCATCGATCCAGTCACCGGAGACGAACTGGCGAACATATCTTCGCAAGGCGTCAATCTTGAAGCGGCCCTGGCTTTTGCGCGAACTCAAGGCGCACCTGCGCTCCGGCAACTTACCTATGCCCAGCGCGCTGAATTGTTGGCCAAGATCGCAGATACGCTGACCGCAAATCGCGACGAGTATTTTCGGCTTTCTCTCTTGAACTTGGGAGCAAACCAGGCCGACGCCTCATTTGATGTGGATGGTGCGATTTACACCATCAAGTATTACGCGAAAATTGGCCGGGCGCTGGCGGAAGGGAAAATGTTAAAGGAAGGAGCCCAGATTCCTCTGTCGAAGAGCAACGTGTTTGTCGGTCAGCATTTTCTGATGCCTGCAAAGGGCGTGGCCGTTCTCATCAATGCGTTCAATTTTCCCGCCTGGGGTCTCTGCGAAAAAGCTGCGCCTGCACTGCTTTCTGGCGTTCCGGTCGTGGTGAAGCCCGCTTCGCCCACGGCTTGGCTGGCGCACCGGATGGTCGAAGATATTGTTAAGGCAAATATCTTGCCGCCAGGAGCGATTTCCATCATCTGCGGTTCTGCCCGCGACTTGTTGGGCTTCGTTCAAGAGGAAGATATTGTTTCGTTTACGGGCTCGGCCGAAACCGCCGCGCGAATTCGCTCTCATGCCAACGTCCTGCGGCGTTCCGTGCGCGTAAACATTGAAGCGGATAGTATAAACTCCGCTATTCTTGGGTCTGATTGCACTCCCGGGACGGAGTTGTTCGACCTCCTGGTGAAGGAAGTTGTCCGCGAGATGACGCTCAAGGCCGGACAAAAATGCACAACCATACGGCGCGTCCTGGTTCCGCGCGAGCAGCTCAAACCCTTTGGCGATGCCGTAGCGGCACGATTGAGTTCCATGAAAGTCGGTAATCCGCGGAACGCCGAGGCAAAAGTGGGGCCGGTGGTGAACAAACCACAGCAGTCCTCTTGCCTGGAAGGACTGGCCAAGTTGAAGGAAGAATGTGAGGTCGTGTTCGGGGGTGACAAGAATTTCCAGCCGCTGGACGCAGATTTGCGGAAGTCCGCTTTTGTGCAACCCGCGCTGCTCTCCTGCAAGGACGGGCTGGGTGCAAAATACGTTCATGACGTCGAGGTCTTCGGCCCGGTAGCGACGCTCGTGGCTTATGACCGCTTGGAAGATCTCGTCACCATCACACGCCGAGGATTGGGTTCACTGGTGGCCTCGGTCTTTTCCAATGACGCGAGCTTCACTCGCGAGGCGATTCTTGGAATCGGCGACCTCCATGGGAGAGTCCTGGCTGTCAATTCCGCTGTCGGGACCCAGCACACGGGGCACGGAAATGTCGTGCCAAGTTGTCTGCACGGCGGGCCCGGAAGGGCTGGAGGAGGCGAAGAACTTGCCGGATTGCGCGCCTTATTGCTGTACCATCGCCGTTTTGTTTTGCAGGGACCGGTCGAGGGCATCACAGAATTGGTAGGATTGAGCGCTGACACCGCTCTCTTGTATTCATAACTGCCCCGGGCTCCAGCGGGTCGAAAGCGCGTTTTTTGACGATGAGGTTTCTAACTTTTCGGTCTGGCGCCACCAACACAGCCAACGACGCACCTAATCTTGCGGTCTCCGCCCGAGTCGCCGCTTACAGCGGCCCTCGTCAGCCATTACTTGCAAATAGTCTAAGACAGATTGCGGCCTCCTACATCTAAAGTTACGAATCATTGCGACGCTTGCGGGGCTTGCCGGAACAAGCACGCGTCCCGACGTCGACGCTGCTGGATTCCCTGAAAAGTGCGACCATAGCCTGAAACTTTTTGCCGAGGGCCATCCAACCATGCCACGAATCCAGACCACCGAAGACCGCCGGCTCGAAGAAGCGCGCATTCGAAAGAAGCACTGGAAGCGCTGGGGGCCCTACCTCTCCGAGAGGCAGTGGGGAACGGTCCGCGAAGATTACAGTCCGGGCGGAACAGCCTGGGAGTTTTTTCCGCACGACCACGCGCGTTCGCGCGCCTACCGCTGGGGAGAAGACGGCCTCGGTGGGATCAGCGACCGTCATCAGATCATGTGTTTCGGGCTGGTGCTATGGAATGGGCGCGACCCCATTCTCAAAGAGCGGCTCTTCGGCCTTACCGGAAACCAGGGCAATCACGGCGAGGACGTGAAGGAATACTACTTCTATCTCGATTCAACGCCCACGCACAGCTACATGCGCATGCTCTACAAATATCCGCAGGCGGAATTTCCTTACGAAACCCTGTTGGAGGAGAACCAGCGTCGCGACCGTGGTCAGCCGGAGTTTGAATTGCTCGACACCGGTGTTTTTTCCGGGAGCCGCTATTTTGACATTTTCGTCGAGTACGCCAAAGCCGACGTCGAAGACATTCTCATTCGAATCACCGCGGTGAATCGCGGGCCGGAAGCCGCCGCATTGCACATCCTGCCGCAACTTTGGTTTCGAAACACGTGGTCCTGGGGCAAGGACCTTCGCCGCCCGGTCGTGCGAAAAGCTACCTCCGTAGCTGGGAGCACCTCCGCGGAATTGCAGCATTGGCAGTACGGCAAGCGCTGGCTGCTGTGCGCCGGTCAGCCGGAACTGCTGTTCACAGAAAATGAAACGAACAGCGCACGTCTTTTCGGCGGAAGCAACCGCTCACCTTACGTGAAAGACGCCTTCCACGAATATTTGATTCACGGCAATAAGGCGGCCATCAATCCCGATCAGATGGGAACTAAAATAGCCGCATGTTATCCGTTGCAACTGGATCCCGGCCAGTCCGTCACGCTCAAGCTCCGACTCACCGATATAGAGCCTCTTGGCGGGATGGATCCCAACTCCGGAAAAGTGGGTACCATCACTTCGCCCGGACATGCGGAGCGGGCTGAAGAGGTTCCCGCAACCAACGACTTTGACGATGGATTCGATGGCCTTTTCAGGACGCGCCAAATAGAAGCCGAAGAATTTTACGCCACACGCATTCCGAAAGAGCTCTCCGAGGATGCCAAAGCCGTGATGCGGCAATCTTTTTCAGGCATGCTCTGGTCCAAGCAGTTTTATCACTACGATGTGCGCACCTGGCTCGATGGCGATCCCGCCAGTCCTAAGCCGCCGGACAGCCGCTGGGATGGCCGCAACAAAGATTGGACGCATCTCTACAACGACGACATTATTTCCATGCCCGACAAATGGGAATATCCGTGGTATGCCGCATGGGACCTGGCGTTTCACTGCATTCCGCTGGCACTGGTCGATCCGGATTTTGCCAAGGACCAGCTCATCCTTCTTCTGCGCGAATGGTACATGCATCCGAATGGTCAATTACCTGCCTACGAATGGGCCTTTGGCGACGTGAATCCGCCCGTTCATGCCTGGGCCGCCTGGCGCGTCTACAAAATCGAGCGGCGCGTGCGCGGTGTCGCCGACCGTGGATTCCTAGAAAAAGTTTTTCACAAGCTGCTCCTGAATTTTACTTGGTGGGTGAACCGCAAGGATCCCGACGGCGCAAACATTTTTCAGGGCGGATTTCTCGGCCTCGACAACATTGGAGTCTTTGACCGCTCAGCGCCACTCCCCACTGGAGGCCACCTTGAGCAGTCCGATGGCACCAGTTGGATGGGCATGTATTGCCTGAACATGCTGGCCATCGCTCTGGAGCTGGCGAAAGAAGATCCTGCTTACGAAGATGTCGCCAGCAAATTCTTCGAGCATTTCGTTTATATCGCTCGCGCCATAAACGATTTAGGCGCCGGCGGGCAATCACTTTGGGACGACGCCGACGGTTTTTTCTACGACGTCTTAAAGCTGCCCAACGGGGAGGAACACTTCCTGAAAATCCGTTCGATGGTCGGATTGATCCCGCTTTTCGCGGTGGAAACCCTCGAGCCGGAAATCGTCGATTGCCTCCCCGGCTTCAAGCGCCGCATGCAATGGTTCATTGACAATCATCCCGACGTGCCCGAGCACATCGAAATGACGCAACGCTCCGCGCGCGGCGTGCGCCGCCTCCTCTCCCTCGTGAGCCGCAAGCAGCTCAAGCGCGTGCTCAGCCGCATGCTGGACGAAACGGAGTTCCTTTCGCCTTACGGAGTGCGTGCGCTCTCTCGTTACCACAAGGACCATCCTTACGAGGTTCACGTGAACGGAAATACGAACCGCGTTGACTACGAGCCGGCCGAATCCTCGACCGGCCTCTTTGGCGGAAATTCGAACTGGCGCGGACCTATCTGGTTTCCGGTGAACTATCTGCTCGTGGAATCTTTGCAGAAATTTCACCACTACTACGGCGAAGATTTCAAAGTGGAGTGCCCCACGCATGCCCGCACCGAATCCGATCTCTGGCAGGTAGCCGCCGAAATTTCCCGGCGGCTCATTCACATTTTTCTCCGCGATTCGAACGGGCGTCGGCCCGTAGCGGGCGACACCGAGTTTTTTCAAAGCAATCCTCACTGGCGCGATCTCATTCTTTTCTACGAATATTTTCACGGCGACAATGGGGCCGGGATCGGTGCCAATCATCAAACCGGCTGGACCGGTCTCGTTGCAAAACTGATCGAACAAAGCGGCGAGTAAAATGTCCAAGCTGGCAATCCGGCATTCGAACTTTGCCGGCGCACAAGATTTCAAGGTCACGATCGATTCTTGATGACCAAGGGCTTGAATCGCGAGGCTCGTTGATAGGGGAGGCGCGCTGATGGGTGCGACGTTTGAAGGAAAAGTGGCTCTGGTGGCAGGCGGCACAGGTGGATTGGGACGCGCAGTGTCTCTGGCATTCCTTAAAGAAAATGCCACGGTCGCCGTCACCTATCGAAAACAAGAAGAGCTGGATGCTCTGAAAATCGCAGCAGCGACAAACGGATCGAGACTGGAAGGGCACGCGGTCGATGTCACGGACGAAGCCGCTGTGCGCCAGCTCGTCGAGAAAGTCATCGGGAAGTATCGCCGTTTGGATGCCATGGTCAATACCGCGGGTGGTTACGCGGGCGGCACGAAGTTGTGGGAGCTGGAGACGAAAGTATTCGACCAGATGCTGGCTCTGAATCTCCGCGCAGGGTATGCGCTATCGCGCGCTGCCGTGAGAGCGATGTTGAAAGAAGGCCATGGGGCCATCGTAAACGTCGCGGCAAAAGCAGCAGTTGATCATGCCGCTGGAGCCGCCGCCTACGCCGCTTCGAAGGCGGCGGCGGTAGCCATGCTGGGTTCTCTCGCAGCGGACCTGAAAAGCAGCGGCATCCGCGTGAACTCGATTCTCCCCAGCATCATCGATACGGAAGCAAATCGAAAAGCCATGCCCACGGCTGACTTCTCGAAGTGGCCGAAGCCCGAGGACATCGCGCGCGTGATCCTGTTCCTATGCAGCGACGATGCCAGAGTCATTCACGGCGCGGCCATCCCAGTCTATGGAGATAGCTGAAACTTTCGCTCAAGCGTTGAATCCCAAGTAAGCGGGCGTGCATTGCCGGGCGGGTGCAATCCGACAGACCAGGAGCAGGCATTGTCAGAACAAGCGGAAGTTCAGTTTGGCCGCGAGATTTGTGGCGAGCTTGCTGCTGCCGAATCGCGCGAATGGCTCGTTACCAATGGAATCGGTGGATATGCGTCCGGCACCATTGCGGGAAGCCAGACTCGGCGCTACCACGGGCTGCTCGTCGCCGCCCTGCAGCCGCCTGTGGGCCGCACCCAACTCGTCTCGGCTATCGACGAAATCGTTCACTATGCCGGAGCGGATTTCTCCCTCGCCACCCATCGCTGGGCCAGCGGCGCTGTTGAACCCAAAGGCTTTCTCCTCCTTGAGGATTTTCATCTGGAAGGTTCTACGCCGGTTTGGACTTACGCGTTAGCCGATGCGCTTCTGGAAAAGCGTATCTGGATGCGCCAGGGCGAAAACACCACATACATTCAGTACACGTTGGTTCGAGGAAGCGGCGCGCTTGAAATGGAATTGAAAGCGCTCGTGAACTATCGCGACTTCCATTCCCTAACCCATGCCGGCGACTGGCGCATGAATATCGCGCCGGTAGGTCTGGGCGCAAAGGTACAGGCGTTTGATCGTGCAACTCCCTTTTATCTGAAAAGTAGCGCTGCCAGCTGCGAGCCGCGACACGAATGGTATCTTGGTTGTTATTTCGCCGCAGAAACCGAGCGGGGTCTGAGCGACCGCGAAGATCGTCTTTTTGCAGCGCTGTTCCGTGCAAAACTCGAAGTAGGTTCCAGCGCCACGCTTGTTCTAAGCACAGATGAAGCCGCCTCGCTCGACGGAGAAACCGCCCGTGCAGAGCGCGCCAATCATGATGTGAAACTGTTTCAGGAATGGCAGGAGAAAAACGAAGCTCTTGCCGGAGAGGCGCCCTCGTGGATTTGGCAGCTCATCCTCGCCGCGGATCAATTCATCGTGAAGCGCAGCCTGCCGGAAGAACCCGATGGCCGCAGCATCATCGCCGGCTATCACTGGTTCGGCGATTGGGGGCGCGACACCATGATTGCGCTGCCGGGACTAACGCTCACGACCGGCCGCGCGCGCGTTGCCAGGCAAATCCTTCTTGCCTTTTCGCGGTACGTGGACGGGGGAATGCTGCCGAACAATTTCCCAGACGCTGGCGGCAAGCCGGAATACAACACCGTTGACGCCGCGCTCTGGTACTTCGAAGCCATCCGGCAGTATTTCGCTGCGACCCAAGATGCTGTGACGCTGCAAAAACTTTTCCCGGTTCTCGCCGGCATGATCGATGCGCACATTGCGGGCACGCGCTACAACATCCGTGTTGATCCGGCCGACGGGCTTCTCTACGCCGGTGGACCAGGCGTTCAACTCACGTGGATGGACGCAAAAATCGAAGACTGGGTCGTCACGCCCCGCACGGGAAAACCCGTGGAGATCAATGCGCTTTGGATCAACGCGCTTGGAACCATGGCCGGATTTGCGCGGCTACTCGGAAAACCCAGCGATGCTTATGAAAAACTTGCGGCCAAAGCCAAGAACAATTTTCAGAGGTTCTGGAACGCGGACCGTAATTGCTGCTTCGACGTCATCGATTCGCCGGGCGTCGGAAATGATGCATCGCTTCGGCCGAATCAGATTTTTGCCGTCTCATTGCCGTTAAGCCCGCTCACTCCCGAGCAGCAAAAAACGGTTGTCGATGTTTGCGCGCGGTATCTCTTGACCTCGCACGGGTTGCGCAGCCTCGCGCCTAGCGAACCCGGATATTCCGGCCATTACCGCGGCAGCCCCCGCGACCGCGACGCGGCCTATCATCAAGGCACCGTCTGGGGCTGGCTGCTCGGTCCCTTCGCGCTCGCGCACTACCACGTCTACCATGACCGCGAAGCGGCGCTGCGTTTCATCGAGCCGCTCGGCCGCCAGATTTACGCAAGCGGCCTAGGCACTATGAGTGAAATCTTCGATGGCGATGCCCCCTTCACCCCTCGCGGCTGCATCGCTCAGGCTTGGACGGTCGCGGAAGTCTTGCGCGCTTGGAAAGAACTAGCGGATGGAAAAAAAACCTGAAATCAGTGAGCCATATTTGATATCGCTGAAGTGGAACATCTATCCGCGAGATTGCGCCTCGTACAGCTCAACAAGCACTTTGCCCCCATCCGGAGAGGCGACGAGGAAAAAATTGACTCGCGCGCCATCCGCCCCAGCCCGAGTCGCAGGATATACGGAATCGACTTTGAATTTTTCCTTCAGGATTTGCGCGGCGCGGTCGACATTCGCGCAGAGATATTCCACCTGCTGGATGCCCTCTCCAAACTTGACCAGATATTTTGCGATGGCCCCCCCGCCGCCTGGCTCTCGCGTCGTTAAAATGTCCAGGGAGATCCCTTCGGCGAAATGAAGTTCGAATTCTTCCGCATCCTGGTCTGGCGGAACCTGAGCCAGCCTGGGTGTGCCATTGGCGACTCGAATTCGCCCAAACGTATCGCGCGGCACGGCAAGCCCAACCGTTATGCTCGGACTGGGTCCGTGCAACAGCGCAGAGAGCTCGCTCTCCGCCCACCATTCAGCGATAGCGGATCCCCCAGTGGCACGGCCCAAACGGTAGATTTCATTTGCGGCCGCAAGTCTCTTGGGTTCATCCGCGGATGAGAGCTCTGCGATCCATTGGGCGAGAGGGCTGGACATGGAGACATCAGGAATTGTAGCTTGAGGGCGGCACGAAAAGAAGCCGAAGCCATGCAGCAGTCTTCGTAAGGCGCAACGAAATCCCGTGCGCCGCATCTGAGGAATATGCCAAAACCTGTCTTATTAACCGTGGATGACGACCCGGAAGTATTGCGGGCCATCGAGCGTGATTTGCGCAGCCGTTATGCGGATCGCTACCGCGTCATGCGCGCGAATTCCGGAACCGCCGGCCTGGCGACTCTGCGCGAATTGAAAGCACGCAACAATCCAGTGGCCTTGCTGCTCGCGGATCAGCGCATGCCCCAAATGGACGGCGTGAATTTCCTCGCCGAAGCCATGGAGATGCACCCTCTGGCCAAGCGCGCCCTGCTGACCGCCTACGCCGATACGAATGCCGCAATTGACGCCATCAACGAGGCTCGCGTGCACTACTATTTGATGAAACCCTGGGACCCGCCCGAGGAAAAACTGTTTCCCGCCCTCGACGACCTTTTGCACGACTGGACCGCGTCCTTTCGCCCGCCCTATGAGGGCATTCGTGTTCTCGGCACGCGCTGGTCGAACCGTTCCTACGAGCTGCGCGAATTCCTTGCGCGCAATCAAGTGCCCTATCAATGGATTGACGTGGAGTTGGCACAGTCCGATGCGGAAGTGCGTGGTCTGATTGATTCCCTGGGGCCGGAGGCGGAAAAACTTCCCCTAATCCTTTTTCCGGATGGCACCCGCCTCCCCGAGCCGCCTCTGCCCACCGTCGCGGATAAAATCGGCCTTCGCATGCACGCCCAAACAAATTTCTACGATCTTGCCATCGTCGGCGGAGGCCCCGCGGGACTTGCTGCCGCCGTGTATGGCGCGAGCGAAGGCTTACGCACGGTGATCGTGGAGCGCGAAGCGCCTGGAGGCCAGGCCGGGCTTAGTTCGCGAATTGAGAACTATCTCGGTTTTCCTTCAGGACTCACGGGGCTTGACCTGGCGCGGCGTGCCGTCGCGCAGGCGCGGCGGTTCGGAGTGGAAATTATTGCCCCGCAGGAGGCCGTTAGTCTCCGGTCGGAGGGCCCGTACCGGTATATCAAGCTTGCGGATGGTTCAGAGATTTCGTGTCACGCTTTGCTTCTCGCGATGGGCGTTCAGTGGCGGACCCTGGATGTGCCGGGGATTGATCAATTG
>Ga0209236_1002713_pt1 | contig 10785 bp, 7 predicted proteins | sample GraSoi013_1_40cm_FD_185819 | JGI IMG/M metagenome (GOLD analysis project Ga0209236, IMG submission 185819) | Grasslands soil microbial communities from the Angelo Coastal Reserve, California, USA - Sample 09_27_2013_1_40cm (SPAdes) (version 2) | ecosystem: Environmental > Terrestrial > Soil >... | reverse complement strand
AAGGCCTACGCGACCGCTCGTGGGAGATTTGGCATCTTCTCATTTTCGAGCTCTGGCATCGCAATTTTCTTGAACCGGCAACCCAGGTACAGTCCACAGCCAATTATTGGTGCCGCCCCACCGCCGGACGTGAGGGCGTTCAACCGCCGGTCTTTAGCCCCCCCTCCCCGACCACCGTACAAGTGGCGCACTGACGATACTCCATCGCGTTGACGCAGTCATATGCCTGGCACATTGAGCACAGATCAAGCAGCGGTTGCTGAGAATGGCCCCTCGTCGCCGCGTAGGCTGACTGAATTCCAGTCCGCTCTTTCGAGGCTAAAGCGGCCCTCTGACAACGGCGGCGCGCGTGTCCTGTATTTGGTCGATACGCTGAACGTTGGTGGCACGGAAACCCAGATGGTGCAAGCTGCCCTTCGCCTGCACTTGATGGGCTGTCATGTAACCGTAGGCTGTTTGCGTGCGAAAGGCCCCTTGCTGGAGGTCTTGCAACAAGCGGGCATTCCTGTCGTCGAGTTCCCCAAAAAGAAGACGCTTCTTTCAGTTAATGGCGTGCACCAGTTGGTGCGCTTGGCCCTTTTTCTCCGGCGGGGACAGTTTCATGTCATCCATGCGCACGACTTGTGGGCGAATTTGCTGGGCGTTCCAGCCGGTCGGTTGGCGCGAACCCCGGTCATTATTTCCAGTCGGCGCTATCTGGCAGACCTGGACTGGTACACACCTTGGAGAAGCAGGATCATCCGCACTATCTACCGCCTCTCCACTCACGTCATCGTGAATTCGGCTTCCGTGCGGCAATTCCTTGTCGAACGGGACAGGCTGCTCCCAGAAAAGATCCACGTCATCTACAACGGTGTGGATGTCGATCGATTTGCCGGTGCACAGCAAGACCGAAAAGGATTGTTGGGAAGTCTCAGGAGCGGTTCCAAGCTTATCGCCGTTGTGGCTAACATGTACGGCCGGGTGAAAGGACATGCTTGCTTGATTGAAGCGGCAGGCATTGTTTGCCGGGCTGTTCCCAGCGCAAAATTTGTCTTGATCGGAGACGGCACGGAGCGACCCAAATTAGAACAGCAAGTAAGAGAAGCAGGATTGGAGGAAAACTTCTTGTTTCTTGGATGTCGGCAGGACGTTCCCGAGCTGCTGGCATGCTGCGATCTTTCGGTGCTAGCCTCAGAGGCCGAAGCAATGCCCAATGCCGTGCTGGAATCGATGGCGGCGGGACTCCCGGTGGTGGCCACGCGCGTTGGCGGAACTCCTGAAGTCATCGTAGACGGCGTGAACGGGTTGCTTGTTCCGCCCCGGAATCCACCGGTTCTCGCCGATGCCATCCTCCGGGCATTACAGGATGCAGACTTAGCGAGAAGGCTTTCCCGGGCCGCACAAGCGCGAATGCGAGCGCACTTCAGCTACGATCGTCTCATTGCTCAACTCGACCAACTTTACTCTCTACGCAGATTATGCGTTAACTCCATGCTCGGGATGAAAGATTTCGGAAGTGTATCGCATTCGGACGTAATTCTTCTTGAGCAACAATCTCGACCGCTGTGAAGGAAGAACCGATTATGAAGGCAGTTAGCGTCTTCGGACTGGGCTACGTCGGTGCCGTGACTGCAGCCTGCCTAGCCCATAAGGGTCATCGAGTGGTGGGAGTGGATGTGAATCCGGCCAAGGTGGAAATGGTGGAATCGGGCCGGGCGCCGGTGCTGGAGCCGGGATTGGATCAGCTCGTGAGGGAGGGCCGCGAGGCCTGCCGATTGCACGCGACGACGGACCCGATGGCGGCCGTCAGTCAATCGGAGATTTCGTTCATTTGCGTGGCCACGCCAAGCCTGCCCAGTGGCCGCTTGGACGTAAGGGCCGTGCAGCGCTGCTGTGAAGAGGTGGGGAGAGCGCTGCAATTGAAGACAGGATTCCACTGGATCGTGCTCCGCAGCACTGTCCTGCCGGGAACCGCAAAGTCTTTGGTCATTCCGAGGATTGAGGCGGCTAGCGGAAAGCGCTCAGGGGTCGATTTTGCCGTCTGCGCCAACCCGGAATTTACGCGCGAAGGGTGTGCGGTCGCCGATTTTTTGAATCCACCAATGACTGTTCTCGGAGCCGATGATGCCGATCAGCTCGTCCCACTGCGCGAGCTCTACCGAGGCATGCCTGGTCAGGTCTTTGAGACCACCTTGGGAGTCGCAGAGATGGTTAAGTACGTCTGCAACGCCTTCCATGCTTTGAAAGTGACCTTCGCGAACGAGACAGGATCGCTATGCAATGAACTGGGCGTGGATGCGCGCGCGGTGACGAAGATTTTCTTGTCCGATACAAGACTCAATGTCTCCGCGGCTTATCTGGCGCCCGGATTCGCCTTTGGTGGATCCTGCTTACCGAAAGATGTCCGGGCACTTTCCTACTGTGCCAAGCAGCTTGACATGGACCTGCCCTTATTGCGCGCCATCATGCCTAGCAACCAGGCTCACCTTGAACGCGCCGTTGACGCAGTGCTGGCGACGAAGTGTAAGAGAATCGGGGTTGTCGGTCTGAGCTTTAAGTCCGGCACGGATGACCTGCGCGAAAGTCCCTCAGTGCAGCTGATCAAGCGGCTGCTCGGCGAAGGTCGCCAGGTCCAAATCTGGGACCAGGATGTCTCACTGGGACGCCTGGTGGGCTCCAACCGCCAGTTCATCGAAGAAGAGATTCCCCATATCGGTGCCTTACTATCGACGGATTTGAAAGAAGTAGTCACGCGTGCGGAGGTTCTCGTCATCGGAGCGAAGGCCTTAGACGAGGAGACCATATCAGCCATCCTCCGCCCGGATCAGCTGGTCATTGATCTGCGTTCTCTCCTTCCCCGTTCTGCAGCCGTCGGTGTAATGGCCAATCACCAGATGGTATCAGCCTAGCCATCCCCCGGGTCGGAGGGTTGGTTTCGGGCGCAGCGTGACGCAGCAGAGAAGCCGTTTCTCATGAATAGATCCCCCGAGACCGATTCGGATCGCACTGCCGAAGCGTATCCGCGAGCAAGGATTCTGCAGATCGGCAACTATCCGCCACCGGTTTGCGGTTGGGCGGTGCAGACCAAGTTGCTAGTCGAAGAAATTCGCCGCCGTGGGAACGTGTGTCAAGTGCTCAATCTCAACGAGAGCCGGAGGAAGCGGAGCAGTGAGTACATCGACGTCCAGAACGGCTTCGACTACTTGCGCAAACTCATCCAGTTTGCCCGGAGAGGTTATCGTTTCCAAGTGCACGTCAACGGCCAGTCTGCGCCCGGCTACATATTGGCCTTCATCGCTGGCGTAGTAGGTCGGCTCGCCGGCCAGCCTGTGGCACTGAGTTGGCGCGGCGGTCTGCAGCAGAAGTATTTTCCTCGGCCCGAAGGTTTAGGGGTGCGTTGGGCCTTTCAGCTGCTCTTTCGGCTCGCAGGACAAATCTCATGCAACAACGTGGCAGTCAAACACGCGATTGAACAGTATGGAATTGAGGCAGGGCGCGTCGCGGTGATTCCGGGCTTTTCAAAGCAGAATCTAGAGTTCCAGCGGGTGCCACTTGCTGGAGAGATAGAAGCCTTTGGGGAATCACACCATCCCGTGTTTTTCTGCTACGTTTCGTTTCGTCCCGAGTACCGACTTCCTGCATTGCGGGAAGCTATGCTGCAATTCCGGCAACGGCATCCGGAAGCGGGATTCATTTGGCTCGGCTTTCCCTCTAAGGAATTGCCCGCAGCCAACGAGTTCGTGGCCGACTGGCCAGCGCAAGAGCGCCAAAGCCTCCTTCTGCTGGGGAACCTCGCCCACGACGAGTTTTTGACGTTGCTGACCCGATGCTTTGCTTATATCCGCACTCCAGCGTGCGACGGCGTCGCTGCTTCGGTGCTCGAGTCTTTGGCCCTGGGCATACCCGTCATAGCCAGCGAGAATGGCCATCGTCCGGCCAACGTAACAACCTATCGGCAAGGCGATGCCGCAGACTTGTGCGCAAAGCTCATAAGTGTGACTGAGGGGTACGACCAAGTTAAGAAACAAGCGCAGCTGCAAGTCGCTGAAGATAACATCGCTCGAACCGTGGATTGGTTACTCGGGGCGGCCGCCCGCGAGGCGGAAGATCTGAGAAGGGACTGGGTCCACGTCACTTAGCAACCACTGCCTGAAGCGCGGCAAAAGAATCATGGAAATGGACTGGGGCGAATTGCGCGTGCGTACTTACCAAGAGTTCGCGAAACGCTGGGACCTTGCGCTGTGCCAAATCGGCGGTCCCTTCTTCAGGGATGGCCGCGCTCCTCAATTACCAGGTTTCGGCCGCTTTTTCTTCCCCGAGGAAGAAGCGCCAGAAATCCTAAAGTGCTTGCATGAGCGGCTCCCCGAGTTGGTAAAGGGAATCGTCAAACAGGCGGAACAGATTTGCGACCACCGGTTCGACCTGCTCGGGTATGAGGGCGTGGATTACGGAACGGAGATCGACTGGCATCTCGATGCGGTGCATGGCAAGCGCGCTCCCCGCCGCCCATGGTTCCGAGTCCGCTACCTCGACTTTGACCAGGTCGGAGACTCAAAGGTCACTTGGGAACTCAATCGTCACCAACACTTGGTCACGCTTGCCAAGGCCTATCGCTTCACGGGAGAAGCTCGCTACGCGCGCGAGGTGTTCCGGCAGTGGTATGCTTGGCATGAGCAAAATCCATATGGGATCGGAATTAACTGGGCAAGCAGCCTCGAGGTGGCGTTCCGAAGTCTTTCCTGGCTGTGGGTCTGGTATTTGCTGAATGGCTGCTCCGCCGTCCCGGAACGATTCCCTTCCGACCTCCAGCGGGCGCTGATGCTGAACGGGCGACACATCGAGCGATTTCTTTCCACCTATTTCTCACCCAACACGCACCTCCTCGGCGAAGGAGTAGGCCTCTTTTTTATCGGTACTTTGTGTTCCCGGCTTACATTGGCTCAGCGGTGGCAAAAGCTTGGGTGGCAAATTGTCTTGCGCGAAGCAGAACGCCAGGTTCGGCCCGATGGCATGCACTTTGAACAATCGACCTACTACCATACTTACGCGCTCGACTTCTTCCTGCACTCCCGAATCCTGGCGGGTCTAAACGGAATGGCGGTTCCCGCTATGTTGGACCGAACCATGGAAAAAATGCTTGACGTCCTCTGCGCCTTGGGTCGGGTGGGATCTCCTCCCCAATTTGGAGATGATGACGGAGGGCGAGTATTTGACCCAAGGCGCAACCGCGCGGGACATTTGCTCGATCCCCTCGCCACCGGAGCGGTGCTGTTCAACCGGGCCGACTTTAAGGCAGTGGCTGGCGGCATTCGGGAAGAAACAATTTGGCTGCTTGGAGCTGCGGGTGCGAGACGGTTCGAGGAACTCTCTCCCCGGCAACCGGCGGCGACTTCCTTTCCTTTGGAGCACAGCGGAATCTACGTGATGTCCAGTCCGAATCCGTTGACACGTCAACTCGAGCAGGCCGGGGGGGCCACCGCCATGCCGATGCGCTGAGCGTGCAGTTGGCTGTCAACGGGCAACCGTTGCTGATTGATCCAGGTACGTTTGCTTACGTCGACTCGAATGGTGAGCGCAACCGGTTCCGCGGGACGGCCGGTCACAACACGGCGCAGGTGGACGACTTGAGCCAGGCCGAGCCTAGCGGTCCATTTGGGTGGGACGGTCTACCCAATGTGAGTGTGGATCGCTGGGTGACCGGCAAAACCTTTGACCTCTTCGTCGGCTCGCATCGTGGCTATTGCCGGCTGCGACACCCGGTTCGACATCGCCGTTATGTTTTCTACTCAAAGCCAAACTTCTGGTTGATTCGCGACGTTCTTGAAGGCGATGGGGTGCATCGCCTTGAAGTTTCCTGGCACTTTGCCCCTGGCTCACTTTCTCCAATTCCCGGAGGCGCCACGTTCGTGAACGGCGAACAGGCAGCCCTTGCCGTGCTGATCGCATCGAGTCAAGACTGCTCGCGGGAGATAATCCAGGGCTGGTACTCGCCGGTGTATGGAAGAAAAGAGCCCTCCCCGATTCTTCGGCTTGGCTCCCGGGCGGAGTTGCCGGTAGAGTTCGCAACAGTGCTGATTCCCGTCGCGAAGGCCGACGCGGCTCTAGGTCTCCTCCAGTTGTTCGAACCAAGACATAAGGGCGTGCCCGTTCGAGCTTATCGATATTCCGCCGCGGATGTGGCCAACTACATGTTTTTCGCGAATGAGGCGGGGAGCTGGCAGGTTGGGCCGTGGGTTAGCGACGCACGGTTTCTGTTTTGCTCGACGAGTGGCGACGAAAAAGTCACGCAGCTTGTTATTTGTGATGGCAGTTATGTTGAGCTGAGTGGCCGCCAGATTTTTACGTCCGAGGCGCCTCTCATGCGCAGCGAATGGCTCTCCGGCGCACCCAAGCACCTCGCAGGAGCCGACCTCGAATCCTCCCTGCATCCAGAAAATGTGCTTCTACCTGTCTAGCTTTGTACGAATAAACGAGCACCTTTGTAGGAACGGCCGCCCCGGCAAAATGCCGCCGAAGTATCGATTTCTAACCAGGCAAAATTAGAGCGATGTGCGGAATCTGCGGAATTGTCGCCATAAGAGGTCGTAAGTCTCCAGGCCGAGATTTGGAGGCTATGTCGCGTGTCCTCCGCCACCGCGGGCCTGACGACCAAGGTAGCCTTGTCTCCGGCTCGGTAGCGCTTGGGTTTCGCCGGCTGAGCATTGTTGATCTCTCCGGGGGACACCAACCGATGAGGAATGAGGACGGGACTGTTTGGATCGTGTTCAACGGCGAGATTTACAACCACCTCGAACTCCGCCCCGACCTGGAGCAGCGGGGTCACCGCTACGCGACCAAGAGCGACACGGAAACGATCCTCCACCTATACGAGGAATATGGGGAGGATTGTGTGCATCGCTTGCAGGGTATGTTTGCGTTTGCCATTTGGGACGCCCGCCGCCAAAGGTTGTTTTGCGCCCGCGACCGCTTGGGCATTAAGCCCTTTTACTATGCGATCGTGGGGGATCGCTTCGCCTTCGCTTCAGAAATCAAGGCGCTCTTTGAACTCCCTGACTTCCGGCCGCAGCTCAATCGGCGTGCTCTTCCCGAGTTTTTTGCCTTTGGTTATCTCTCTTCAGAAGAAACACTCTTCGAAGGCGTCCGCAAGCTCCTACCCGGGCATTGCCTGCGCATTGATTTGGAAGCACAAGACAAAAACCCCGAGGTCAAACCCTACTGGGACTTGGATATCTCTCCGTGTGAATCCTCGCTCTCTGAATCCGATTACGTCGCGCAATTTCGTGACCTATTCACGGAGACAGTGCGTGCTCACCTCATGAGCGACGTTCCAGTTGGAGTGTTCTTGAGTGGGGGGCTCGACTCCAGTTCCATCGCGGCCGTGATGGCGGACCTTCGGAAAGAGCCCATCCAAGCCTTCTCGGTGGGATATGCGGAAGACGAATACAGCGAGCTGTCCTACGCCCGGCAAGTCGCCAAGCACATTGGGGCTGAATATAACGAACTGATTCTTGGCCCGGAAGAATTCTTTGCGAGTTTACCGCAACTGATTTGGCACGAAGATGAGCCGCTCGTGTGGCCGTCGAGCGTAGCCCTCTATTACGTCTCCCGCCTGGCTGGCGAGAAAGTGAAAGTGGTGCTCACCGGCGAGGGCGGAGATGAGATCTTCGCCGGTTACTTGAAGTATCGCGTCATGCTCTGGAACGCGCGCGCTGGACCGCTCTACCGAAAGTTCGTCCCGGGGCCGCTCCAGCAGTTGGCTCAGAAGACACTGAGCGCGGAATTGATCCCGGATTGGGCGCGGCGCAAACTGCGGCATTCTTTCCTCTATTATCCGGACAGTTTCGAAAAAATCTACTTCGACAATTTCTACTCTGTTTTTCCTCAGGACCAGCAGTCCGGGTTGTTCACCAGCGAACTGACTGAAGAACTTTGCGACATTAATGCCTATGTGAATTCTATGCGATTCTTTCCCTCCAGCGGGTCGAATGGAAATTTACTGAATCAGCTGCTCTACCTCGACACCAAAACGTATCTGGTCGAGCTTCTTATGAAGCAAGACCAGATGAGCATGGCCACTTCGATCGAGAGCCGCGTTCCGTTTCTGGACCACAAACTCGTCGAGTTTGCCGCGCGCCTTCCCGCACGTTACAAAGTGCGCGCCTTTTCCGGGAAGTATTTGCTCCGTCGAGCCATGGCGCATCGACTGCCTCCCGAAGTCCTTCGACGCAGCAAGAAGGGCTTTCCCACACCCATTCGACCATGGTTGCGGAATCAGTTGGTCGATAAGCTGTCAGCAGTCCTTACGGACGGGCGGATGGCGGAACGGCGACTCATCAAAGCCGGCTACGTGCAACAGCTCCTCCAGGCGCATCGCCGCGGCGACTCGCACGCCACCGAGGGTTGCTGGCGGCTCCTGAATTTTGAGCTTTGGAACCGCGTATTCCTGGACCGTGACAGCCGCTTGCTCGAACCCCAGGTGGTTCGGAGCGAAGCAGCGGTCCTTCACGCCTGACAGGCTTGGCGCTTGCCTGAGCCGTGTGTGCTTCCTCGTGGCTGTTAGGACGATGACAAGAAAGATCTTGCTGACGTTACCTCGCCCTCTTTTTCCGCCAGATACGGGCGGGAAGATACGATCGCTGAATATCCTTGCGCGTTTGGCGAGGAGAGCTGAGGTTCATGCCGTTTCTTTTGCCGACCCGATCCTCGATGCCGTGGCCATAGCCAAAATGAGGAGCACGTTCGAAAGCTATACACCGGTGTTCTGGCGAGAAGCCAAGAAGCGGTCACTAAGGTTCTACCGGGAGGTTCTGACAAATCAATGCAGCGCTCTACCGTACTTCCTGGCCAAGTGCCATCGCCCGCGCTTTCGTTCGACGGTAGAAGAATTGGCAGCTCGCAAGCACTTTGACTTGATGTTTTGTGATTTTCTGCACACGGCTGCACCCTTGCTGGAGTCTACGTTCCGGCCACGGATAGTGTTCGAGCACAACGTTGAATTTTTGCTGAGGAAGCGCAAATGGGAAGTGGAAAAACATCCCCTGCGAAAGCTCGTCTTGGGCGCTGAGTGGAAGAAAACGCGAACGATCGAAGCCAAAGTGTGCCGCTCCTTTGACCACATCATCACGGTGTCAGGGCAGGATCAGCAAATCTTGGGTCACGAATTTGGCATCAAGAACGTGTCCACGATTCCGACAGGCGTCGATACAGATTTCTTCCGTCCACTCGATGATCGACCGCAACCAGGGCGCTTGGTCTTCGTGGGATCGATGGATTGGGATCCGAACGAAGATGGAATCGTGTGGCTGCTGCGTGAGGTGTATCCACGGATCCGTCAGGCGGTGCCGGATGTCAGCCTCTCTGTTGTCGGCCGCAATCCTTCTTTGCACTTACGGGCCGTTGCTGCGAGCGAGTCCGGCGTGGAAATCACCGGATGGGTTCCTGATGTTCGCCCCCATCTTTCCCAGGCGGAAGTGGTGGTGGTTCCCTTGCGCGTGGGCGGAGGAACCCGGATCAAAATCCCCGAAGCCATGGCCATGGGCAAGGCTGTGGTTTCAACTCCCGTCGGCGCCGAAGGCCTACCTTTTTGCGATGGCCGTGAAATTCGCATCGCGGAGCAGCCCGAAGAATTCGCGCAAGCAGTGGTTGAGCTTCTCCGTAACGCGTCCAGACGAAATTCGATTGGAACGCTTGCCCTTAAGGAAGTAGCCAGCCAGTACAGTTGGGACGTGGTTGTGGATAGGCTTGAAGAAATTCTGGAGCAGGTGACGCGGCCTCGAACCCTGGCGGTCGTCGCCTAGGGAAGACGTTACTCAGCTCAGGGGAATGCATGAACAAAGCAGAATCACTCTCAGTGAATAAAGCGAATTGGCAGCAGAACTTCGTCCCTCCGCAATTTCGTGAGCAGGGTGCCAAATTGACTTTTTTCTTCCTCTGGCTTTTCACCGTTGCCGTTTTTGCACGACCGGAGGACATCTTTCCGTCCCTTGCTCCTCTTCATCTGACATTCGTTTTCGGTGTTTGCGCAGGCCTGACATACCTTGGCGCCCTTCTGTGGGGCCATGCTCGTCTGCTATGGACGCGGGAACTGACGATCGTCCTGCTGCTCACCGCTTGGTATATCGCAGGTGTGCCATTTGCTTTGTGGAGACGCGGGAGCTTCCAAACGCTGACCGATGTGTGGCTAAAGACGCTTCTGATATTCTTCCTGCTCACACAGGCGCTCGTGACCCTGGACCGAATTCGAAAGCTGCTTTGGGCCATCATCCTCAGCGAACTTGCGGTGGCGAGCCTCTCAATCGTCCTGTCCTCCAAGGCTATCTGGCTGGGGGAGCGCATGCTAGGCTTCAACCTTGGGATACTCGGATGGAACTTCCTGGGCATTGCTGAAGCTGTGACGATCCCTTACATGGCGGCGATCTTTGTTGCCCGGCGCTCCGTCCTTGAAACAAGTGTGCTGGCCGCGGCGCTTATCTCGATGACGTGGATGCTGGTGCTGACTGCCTCCCGCAGCGGTTTCCTGGACGTGGTGTTTTCTACAGCATTGACCTCCCTTCTGGTCTTACGCGGCAGCTCGCGCGGCAAGATCATTGGGGCGGCGATTGCCCTGGCGCTGGTTGTGGCCATTAGCCTGGCACCCCAAGTGTTCTGGGAGCGGGTAGGAACTATGTGGGACGGGCCCGGCGCCTCCACAAACAAGGTCGCGGCATCGGCACGGCAGTCCGAAGAGGAACGTGGGACTCTGTTGACCCGGTCGCTCGAGTACACTCTCGAGCACCCCATGTTTGGCTTGGGCCTGGGGAATTT
>Ga0209236_1002705_pt1 | contig 10796 bp, 9 predicted proteins | sample GraSoi013_1_40cm_FD_185819 | JGI IMG/M metagenome (GOLD analysis project Ga0209236, IMG submission 185819) | Grasslands soil microbial communities from the Angelo Coastal Reserve, California, USA - Sample 09_27_2013_1_40cm (SPAdes) (version 2) | ecosystem: Environmental > Terrestrial > Soil >... | reverse complement strand
TATCGGTTGTTCGCGAGCTGGGCCGTGAGCGGTGGCGTGATCGCACTCGTCAGCGTTGCCGCGCTTGGATCAACGGGCCTTACGAACTGGTGGCATGCGCTCAACTACCTGCAATCAAACAGCACCCACTCGCACGTAACCATCGCCTATGTCTTCGGCCAGGGCCCCGTGGCATATGCCCTCGAGGGCCTGCAGGGTGTGGCCGCGCTCGTGATCGCCTGGCGTCGGCGCACCCACCTCGAGGTGGTGTTTGCGGCTGGTCTCGTAGGGTCGTTGGCGGCGTCCTTTCATCTGCACCAACCCGACTACTCCAGCCTCGTTCTTGGGGCCTGGCTCGTCCTCCGCGCATCCCCGCCGCTCTGGCATCGCCTGTGGTTCCTGGCCGCGCTGCCCGCGATGCAGCTCCTGACACTCGGCCAGCCGGTGCCTCAACTGATCTGGGACGCCGCCTGGCTGGTGATCCTCGGAGTCAGTAGTTACGGCGGAAGTGTCGAGTCAACTCCTGCCACTCGACGACCAAGCGCGTCGGCCGCCCGTGCGGGCACGTGACCGATTCTTCGGCGCTCTCGAGATCGGACAGCAGTCTGCGCTGCTCAACCGGATCGAGGACGTCTCCGAACCGAACCGCCGAGTGACACGCGAGCGCCGCCGCCGCCTTGTGCATGGCTTGATCGCCGCGCGATTCGCTCAAAGCCGCCAGCGTCTCCTGCACCGCCGCCGTCGCGCGCCCCACCGGCATCTCGACCGGGACAGACGTGATGCGCAAGCTGCGCGGCCCGAACTCTTCGTACTCGAGCCCAAGCGTCGCCAGGTCGGCCCTGTGGTCGGCCGCGGCAGCGATCAACGCCGGGTCGACGTCCACAGCTTGCGGCATGAGCAACGGCTGGCTGGCGCCCAGTCCGGTGCGCAACCTCTCCAGGAGCCGGTTGTACAGCACGCGCTCGTGGGCGGCGTGCTGGTCGACCAGAACCAGCCCCTGCGGCCCTTCGGCGACGAGATAGCCTGGCCCAACCTGTCCGATCGGCCTCAGCATGCCGGCCGCCGAAGGCGCAGGCGAACCCTCTTCTAGCGGCAGCACCGCGGCACCGTGGACCACGAGCTGGCTTTGGTGGCCGGGCGACGCTGCGACGCTTGCCACCGGCTGCTGCGCCCGGTAATGGACCGGCTCGCTGGCGCCGAGCACGCCGCGAAAACCGCGCCTTCATCGCGGAACCGGACCTCTCGCTTGGCGGGGTGCACGTTCACGTCGACGAGAGCCGCGTCGATGCCGATGTCGATAGCAGCCACGGGATGCCGCCCACGCTCGAGTCGGCCCTGATAGCAGTCCTCCAACGCATAGGCGAGGGGACGAGAGGTGATCGGTCGGCCGTTGACGGCCAGCACGATCCCATCGCGAGTGCCACGGCTGAGGCGGGGCTGGGACACCATCCCGGTCACCAGTGGCAGACCGACGATTTCGAGCATCTCGGCCGCCACCGGCGCTCCATGAATGGATGCGAATGCGCGGCGGCGGTCTCCATCTCCGGCGCTGCTGATCGCCGAGCGGCCGTCGATGGTGAGCTGGAAGCGCACGTGCGGATGAAGCAGCGCGAAGGCGGTGACGACGTCCTTGATGGCTGCGTTCTCGGTCGCGTCGGATTTCAAGAATTTCAAACGCGCGGGAACGTTCGCGAAAAGATCGCGGACCTCGACGGTCACACCGGGCAGGAACGGCCCAGCGCCTTGCTCGATCACCTCGCCCGCGCGAATGTGGATGCGAGCGCCGGCGCTGCTCGACTCGACGTCCGCAACCGACGCAATGCTGGCGAGGGCTTCGCCGCGGAACCCGAGGCTTGTGATGGCATCGAGGTCGGAAAGCGCGGCGACCTTGCTGGTCGCGTGGCGGACGAAGGCTAGCGGCAGCTCGTCGGCTGGAATCCCGGCACCGTCATCGCCGACGCGAATCGAGGTCCTCCCCGCTCCCCGCACGTCGATGCTGATTCGGCGGGCGTCGGCGTCGAGAGCGTTTTCGACCAGCTCTTTGACCACAGAGGCCGGCCGTTCGATCACCTCGCCGGCGGCGATTGCGTCGGCGACCTCGGGGGCAAGGAGGTTGATCGCCGTCATCGATCGAGTTTTGAGCGCAGCTCGTAGAGCTTCTGCAGCGCCTCGAGCGGGCTGAGCGTGTCGGGCTCGATCTCTTCCAGCTCCTTGCGCAGAGGGTCCGGCGCCATCTCCATCGGCAGCCCCAGCTGCTGTTCCGGCGGTTCCAGCGGGCGCTGGCGCTCCAGCTCCGCCAGCACCTGGCGTGAGCGCGCGATCACGCCGGATGGAAGGCCGGCAAGGGCCGCCACGTGAATGCCATAGGAGCGGTCGGCGCCGCCCGGCACGACCCGGTGAAGGAACCGCACGGTCTCGCCTTCCTCGAGCACTTCCACGCGCTGGTTGCGCACGCGAGGCAGCCGTTCCGCCAGGGCGGTCAGCTCGTGGTAATGCGTCGCGAACAACGTACGGCAGCCGAGGCGCGGTGAGTCGTGCAGGTACTCGACGACAGCTTGCGCGATCGAAACCCCGTCGTACGTCGACGTCCCCCTCCCCACCTCGTCGAGGACGACGAGCGACGAGCGTGTGGCGTGATTCAGGATGTTGGCCGTCTCCGTCATCTCGACCATGAAAGTCGACATCCCCGCGGCGATGTCGTCATGCGCTCCGACACGAGTGAAGATTCGGTCGACAAGGCCGACAACGGCTTGCTCCGCGGGCACGAAGCTTCCGCACTGCGCCAGCAGAACGATGACCGCGGCCTGACGCAGAAACGTCGACTTACCCGCCATATTCGGGCCGGTGAGGATGATGATCTGCTCGTCGGCCGGGTCGAGCTCGAGGTCGTTGGCGACGAATGCCCCGTCCGGGAGATGGCGTTCCACGAGCGGATGGCGACCGGCCTTGATGGACAGAGCGAGGCCGACGTTGACGCTCGGACGGCGCCAGCGCTCGCGGACCGCCGCGACAGCCAGGCTTCTGAGGGCGTCGATGCTCCCGATTGCGTGTCCGGTGGCGCGCAGCGAGGGCGCGGACTCGGCGACCTTACCGCACAGGTCGCGGAGGATCTCGACCTCGCGCGCCGTGATGCGCTCCTGCGCGCTGAGAACGATGGCTTCCTTCTCCTTCAGCTCTGGAGTCAAATAGCGCTCCGCCCCGGTCAGCGTCTGCTTGCGCACGTAGTCGTCCGGGATGGACACCGCGTTGGCATTGCTCACCTCGAGGTAGTACCCGAACACCTTGTTGAAGCCCACCTTCAGCGAGCGAATGCCACTCCGCTTGCGCTCCGATGCTTCCAGGTTCGCGATCCACTCGCGCGCGCTCTGTGATGCGTCGGTGATGCCGTCGAGCTCAGCGTCGTAGCCGCGCTTGATCGCGCCGCCATCGCGAGCGTGCGTCGGCGGATCCTCGACAAGCGCACGGAGTAGCTCCGAGGCGAGCTCCGGCGCAGCAGTCATCTGTGCACCCAGTTCCCTGATCGCAAGCGCCTCGCAGGCGCCGGCCGCGTCACGGACCGCGGGGATGGCCTCCAGGGAATGGCGGAGGGCGACCAGCTCGCGCGCGCCTGACCGACCCTGGGCGGCGCGAGAGACGAGTCGCTCGAGGTCACCCACATCGTTGAGCGCGGTCGCCAGCCGCTCCTGCAGCGTCGCGGCGCTGAAGAGCTCGTCGACCGCGCTGAGCCGAAGCTCGATCGACTCTGCGTCGCGCATCGGAGCGCCCAGCCATGCGCGCAGACGCCGGGCGCCGATCGGCGTGCGCGTGTGGTCGAGCAACTTGACCAGCTCGGGCAGCTCCAGGTTCCGCACCGTGGCGGTGTCGAGCGGCATGGTCGCGTCGGGCGAATACGTGCGGACGCTCAGCAGGCCGGGACCGAGGCGAGTCTGGATCTGTTTGAGATAGTCGAGCACCACCCCGGCGGCGCCGACCGCCAGCGGAGCGTCGCCCGCACCCACCGCGGCGGCGTACGCGATGCCCAGCAGATCGCGCAGCCGCTGCTGTCCGCGGACCGGGTCGAACCTGTACGCCTCGATCGCCGGTGGCTCCAGCAGCTCGGCGGGCGCGAGTCGCTCGAGCTCCGCGCTCAGCCGCTCCGCCGGCAGCTGACACAGAAGAAGCTCGCCGGTGGATACGTCACAGGCGGCAAGCCCAGCCTCAGCGCCATGAGTCCATGCGGCCACAAGGTAGTTGGGACGAGCCGGGTCGAGGTACGAGTCCTCGACCACGGTTCCTGGTGTGAGCACGCGGGTGACGTCGCGTTTGACGACAGGTCCTTTCCCGGGCGCTTCCATCTGGTCGCAGATGACCACCTTGTGGCCCGCGCGCAAGAGCTTGCCGACGTACGACTGCCACGCGTGGTACGGGACGCCGCACATCGGCGCCCGGCCGGACTTTCCCAGCGGCCGCGATGTGAGCGTGATCCCCATCACGGGCGCGGCGATGATGGCGTCGTCGAAGAACACCTCGTAGAAGTCGCCGAGCCGGAAAAGGAGGATTCCTTCTGGGTGCTGCTCCTTTGCCTCCCGGTACTGGCGCATGACCGGGGTCAGAGCAGGGGGCCCTTCTTTCACGCCGCGGGCAATCCTGTCAGCTGGCCGGCAGAAGCCGACACGACGCGAAGATCGATGACATCGCCCGGCTTGACGCCCGAGCCCCGCAGCACGACCGCCCTCTTGCCCTGGCGGATGCGCCCGTAAGGGCGGCCCAGCTCGTCGGTGCCTTCGATCAGCACCTCGACGTCGCGGCCGACCCATCGGGCGGTTTTGCGCACCGCGATCTCACGCTGCAGGGCGAGCAGATCGTTCAAGCGTCTCAGCTTCTCTACGTTGGGAACGTCATCGCTCATCTTCGTCGCCGCATATGTGCCCGGACGCGGGGAGTACATGGCGAGGTGCACGACGTCGAACTGGATGTCCTCGAGCAAGCTGCGCGTGTTCAGAAACGCCGCTTCAGACTCCCCCGGGAAACCCACGATCACATCGGTCGCGAGGCCGATGTCGGGCATCAGGGCGCGAGCCCGCTCGACGATGGCACGATAGTGCCTTGTCTGGTACCCGCGAGCCATCCGCTTGAGGACGCCATCGTCGCCAGACTGCACCGGCAGCTGCAGCTCTCTGCACAAGACGCCGCTGGCCGCCATCGCCTCCAGGAGGTCCGGCTCGAGATCCTGTGGATGCGAGGTCATGAAGCGCAACCGCTTCAGTCCGGGGATCATCTCGACCTCGCGGACCAGGGCGGCGAGGCCGCCCCGACCATCGGGGTCGTGATAGTCGTCGACGTTCTGGCCGAGCAGCACGATCTCTTTGGCGCCGGCTTCCACAGCGACGCTGCACTCACGAAGCACCTCCGCCAAGGGGACGTGGCGCTCGCGCCCGCGCACGCGCGGGACGATGCAGAACGTGCAGTTGTGGTCGCAGCCCTGAATGACGCGCACGTAATGGCTGACTCCGGTGCGACCGGCAGCAGGGAGTGCTTCGCCCTCCGAGTAGTCGTATCTCGCCTCCAGACTGGCCAGGAAATCGTCGTATTCGCCGATCGGGACGACCGCGTCAAGCTGCGGAAAGCGCCGCCGGAGCTCGTCCCCTTCCTTGGCCACGATGCAGCCGGTGACCGCGATCGTCCGCTCCGGCGTCTTCCACTCTTTCAGCTCGTGGAGCTTCGAATAGACCCGATCCTCTGATGCCTGGCGGACGACGCAGGTGTTGAGGATGGCCACGTCCGCGCGGTCGAGCGAGTCTTCCTGGTAACCGGCTGCCAGGAGTTTGCGCGCCAGACTCTCCGAGTCAGCGGCGTTCATCTGGCACCCGATCGTCCAGATGTGGAACGACCGTCCCGTCAGCGGCTCTCCACGAGCAGTCGGATCCCGGTGCGTTCTTCGCCGTCGATCGAGATGTCGATGAAGGCCGGTATGCAGACCAGGTCAAGACCCCCTGGCGCCACGTACCCCCGCGAGATGGCGATCGCCTTCACTGCCTGGTTGATCGCACCTGCGCCGATTGCCTGCACCTCGACCCGTCCTTTGCTTCGAATCACTCCGGCTATGGCTCCGGCCACCGCAACCGGTTTGGAAGTGGCTGAGACCTTCAGCACCTCCACTGGAGCGCGCCCCTCCCCTGTCATTGCTGGAACCCCTTCAAATGTGTTCTCGGTCGACTCGCTGGATCGATGTTGCCCGGCCGGTGGAAGCACTAATGGTAACCAGTACCGCATTGAAAGTCACAATTCCAGACGCCACTAAAAAGCGGTTCGGGACCCCTGTGAGGAAGCGCTGCAAAACGACGTTCTTGTCCATCCCGATGCACCCGTCGCGGGGTCCGACCATGCCCACGTCCGTGACGTAGGCCGTGCCGCCCGGGAGCACCCGGGCGTCTGCGGTCGGAATGTGGGTGTGGGTGCCGACCACGGCGCTCACCCGGCCGTCCAGGTACCAACCCATCGCCGTCTTCTCAGAGGTCGCCTCGGCGTGCATGTCGCAGAAAACGATCTTGATTTGGGGGTGGTCGGCCAGGATCGCGTCGGCGGCGCGGAACGGGTCGTCGAGGGTCTCGATGGTGAAGATGCGGCCGATCAGGTTCATGACCAGGACCTCACGGTCGCCGGCACGGAAGACGCATGAGCCTTTCCCCGGCGCCTGGGGCGGATAGTTGGCCGGCCGGATCACGTTTTCGAGCGCCGGCAGCTCGCCGACGAACTCCTTCTGCGCGAAGACATGGTTGCCGGTCGTGATGACGTCGGCTCCCGCCCCCTTCAGCTCTCCGACCAGCTTGGCGGTGAGCCCGAAGCCGCCGGCGGCATTCTCTCCATTAAGGATGGTGACGTCGGGTTCGAGCTCACGTTTCAGCCCGGGCAGCAGCGCTTTGACGGCTTCGCGACCGGGCTGGCCGACGACATCAGCCACGAAGAGAATGCGAAAGTCGTCAGCCATGTTTGAAAGGCTAACTTGAAACGAAAAAGGGGAGCCCGAGTTGGGCTCCCCTTAGCTCTTTACTTTGCGTATTCGACGGCCCGCGTCTCGCGGACCACCGTGACCCGGATCTGACCGGGGAAGCTGAGCTCGGTTTCGATGCGTTTGGCGATATCCCGGGCCATCAGCTGAGCGGCCGTGTCGTCGATCTGCTCCGGCTTGACCAGGATTCGGACCTCGCGCCCGGCCTGGATCGCGTATGACTGCTGGACGCCCTGAAACGAGTTGGCGATCTCTTCCAGCTTCTCGAGCCTTTTGACGTACGCCTCGAGTGACTCACGTCGCGCGCCCGGGCGCGCGGCCGAGATGGCGTCCGCCGCGATGAGCAGGACCGCCTCGATGGAGTGCGGCTCCTCGTCGTAGTGATGAGCGCGCACCGCGTGCACGACCGGGGCGGGCACCCCGTGTCGCTGCAGCAGATCTGCCCCGATCACGGCGTGTGAGCCCTCGACCTCGTGGTCGATGGCCTTGCCGATGTCGTGCAGCAGGCCCGACATCTTGGAGATGCGAACATCGGCGCCGATCTCGGACGCCATCATGGCGGCGAGGTAGGCGACCTCTTTGGAGTGGTTCAGCACCTGCTGGCCGTAGCTGGTACGGAAACGCAGGATGCCGAGGTGACGGACGACCTCAGGGTGAAGGCCCTGCAGCCCGACCTCCAACACCGCCGCCTCGCCCTCCTCCTTGACCCTTTGCAGGACCTCCAGGCGGGACTTGGCGACGATCTCTTCGATCCGAGCCGGATGAATCCGGCCGTCCACGATCAGCTTGTTGAGGGCGACGCGAGCGACTTCGCGGCGCACAGGGTCGAACCCGCTGATGATCACGGCTTCCGGGGTGTCGTCGACGATCAGGTCGATCCCGGTCGCCTGTTGTAGGGCCCTGATGTTGCGGCCCTCTTTGCCGATGATTCGGCCTTTGAGCTCGTCCGTCGGCAGCGGCAGCACCGAGACAGAGACCTCAGCGGTCTGGTCGGCGGCGATGCGCTGAATCGACTCGGTGACGATCTCCCGGGCACGGCGCTCGCTCTCATCGCGAGCCGCCAGCTCCGACTCCCGCACCTTGCGGGCGACCTCGTTTCTCAGCTCCTGCTCGACCTGCCCCATCAGGACGCCCTGAGCCTCCTGGCGCGTCATGTTCGCGACACGCTGGAGCTCGCGCTCCTGCTGGCGGTAGGTGTCCTCGAGCTGGGCTTTGATGTCGTCCAGCCCCTTCTCCTTGGCGCCGAGCTCGCGCTCCCGCCGGTTGAGGTCCTCGCCCTTGCGGTCGAGGTTCTCTTCCTTCTGAAGAAGGCGCTTTTCGATTTGCTGTGACTGCACCCGGTACTCCCGGGCCTCCTGTTCGGCGGCGGTGCGGACTTTCACCGCTTCCTCTTTGGCTTCGAGCAGCTTCTCCTTGGCCTGGGTTTCGGCCTCGGAGAGCGTCACCTGGGCCTTGGCCTCGATGGCGCTCGCTCCATTGCCTTGCCGGTTCCTGAGCAGCAGGTATGCCACCCCAAACCCGGCGAGGAGTGCCACCACCAGTATCGGTACGAAGACGTAGGTAGACAGGACAGGCATGTGACATGCACCTCATTTATTCGATTGTCAAAGTGCGCCATCGCAGGCTAAGAACAAGCCCGCGTCGGTTTGGCTCTATGACTGCGGGCGCGAAAATCGCGCCGCTCGTGAGGAAATTCTAGGCTTCGGAGGCCTCGGGGCGCCTTGCCAGGGCGGCACCGCAGGCCGCCCGCGCGATCGACACCGAGAAGCCTCGCCGGACCAGCTTGGTGCCGATCTCGTCGAGGACCTCGCGGTAGGTTGCCGCGGGCTTCCTGGCGTACAGGCGTTCCGCGATGTGGGTCGCGGCGGCCAGCTGCTCGACCTCGCCGAACTCGGCTACGGCCGTGTCCACCTGGGCCCGATCGACGCCTCGTGAGGCAAGCTCCGCCGACAGCGCTCGGGGGCCGCGCATCGAGCCTCGGCGCCGCACGAAGGAGCGTGCGAAGGCCTGGTCGTCCAGATACCCAAGGTCCTCGAGCCGCTTCAGGGCCGTCCGGATGTCCGCGCCCTCATAGCCGCGCCGTGTCAGCTTGAGCAGCATCTCCACACGCGAATGGGCGCGGCGCCCGAGCAGCCTCAGGCCGGCGTCCAGCGCACTGACAGTGGGCGGCGAAGACCTCGGGCGGCGGCTAGAAGTCCTCGGGGCCAACGGAGCTGTCCAGAGGAGCCGTGCGCCCTGCGGCCGCTGCCGCCCGCTGCACCGACTGCGCGGTCCCGCCCGCGGCCTTGGCGCGGACAGCCGTCTCGATCTCGGAAGCAAGCGTCGGGTTCTCCCGTAGATAGTTGCGCACGTTCTCGCGACCCTGACCGAGGCGCTGGTCGCCGTACGACATCCACGTGCCGCTCTTCTCCAGGATCCCGTACTCGAGCGCGGCGTCGATGAGCGAACCCTCGCGCGAGATGCCTTCGTTGAAGAGGATGTCGAACTCGGCGGAGCGGAAGGGTGGCGCGACCTTGTTCTTCACGACCTTGACCTTCACTCGCGCGCCCACCGAATCGAGACCAGACTTGATGACCTCGACCTTGCGGATGTCGAGCCGCACCGACGAGTAGAACTTGAGGGCGCGACCGCCGGGCTGGGTCTCCGGATTCCCGAACATGATTCCGACCTTTTCGCGCAGCTGGTTCAAGAAGATGACCGAGCAGTTCGACTTCGAGATCGCAGCGGTCAGCTTGCGCAGCGCCTGCGACATCAGCCGGGCCTGCAGGCCGACGTGGGCATCCCCCATCTCGCCTTCGATCTCCAACCTCGGCACGAGCGCCGCCACGGAGTCGATGACGATGACGTCGAGAGCTCCCGAACGGACCAGGACCTCGACGATCTCGAGCGCCTGCTCGCCGGTGTCGGGCTGGCTGATCAGGAGGTCATCGATCTTGACGCCAATCCTCGACGCATAAAGAGGATCGAGGGCGTGCTCCGCGTCCACGAAGGCTGCCACCCCACCCTGCTTCTGGGCCTCGGCGATGACGTGCAGCGCGAGCGTTGTCTTGCCCGCCGACTCGGGACCGTACAGCTCGGTGACCCGGCCGCGCGGAATCCCGCCCACGCCGAGCGCGAGGTCGAGCAGCAGCGCGCCGGTGGGGATCACGAGGATCTCTCCACGCTGCGCGGCCTGTTCACCCAACTTCATGATCGAGCCTTTGCCATAGCTCTTGACGATGTGGGAGATCGCCGAGTCGAGGGACTTCTCTTTTTCCTTTTCCAATGCTTTGAATGCCTCCTAGATCGTTGCGGCGAGTGTTCTACGTCGTGGGTTTGAAATCAACGTCGTCTTAACAGGCCGTCGCGATATTATCGAACATGCGTTCGCAATCGTCAAGCCGGCTTGCTCTTTTGCCGGCCGGCGACGGCGTGGACCTCTTCGATGAGCATGCGCAGCGCCTCCGCGGCGGCCTGCCGGCGATTCGACCAGCGGTCGCCCGTGAAGTTGAACTTCTCGCATCGCCGGCCCGCCTCTGATGCGATCGCGATGTACGTGAGCCCGACGGGTTTGTTGGAGCCATCGCTGTCCGGACCCGCGATGCCCGTCGTGGAGACGGCGAGCGCCGACCCGAACCTGGCCCTTGCCCCCTCCGCCATCGCCAGCGCGACCTCGCGGCTCACCGCCCCATTACGCGTCAGCAGCGCTGCCGCGACATTGAGCTCGTCGCGCTTCACCTCGTCCGCATACGCGATCACGCCACCTAGAAAGTACGCGGAGCTGCCTGGCCGGTCGGTGATCAGCGCGCCAAGCAGGCCGCCGGTGCACGACTCGGCCACGGACAACGTC
>Ga0209236_1002703_pt1 | contig 10798 bp, 9 predicted proteins | sample GraSoi013_1_40cm_FD_185819 | JGI IMG/M metagenome (GOLD analysis project Ga0209236, IMG submission 185819) | Grasslands soil microbial communities from the Angelo Coastal Reserve, California, USA - Sample 09_27_2013_1_40cm (SPAdes) (version 2) | ecosystem: Environmental > Terrestrial > Soil >... | reverse complement strand
CCCTCTCCCAGAGGGAGAGGATGAGAAGGAGACTGAATGCCTACTACGCTTGCAAAGAAGGAAGATCTCAACTTCAACGGAATTGTCTCGAAGCAGTTCGATCGTGCAGCGCAATATTTGAAAATTCATCCTTTCCTTATAAGCCAGATCAAGGCCTGCAACAACGTTTACTATTTTCAATTCCCCGTCCGATTCGGCGGCGACAAATACGAGATATTCGAGGGCTGGCGTGCCGAACACAGCCAACATAAAAAGCCTGTCAAAGGCGGCATTCGTTTCAGCGAACACGTAAACCAGGACGAGATCATGGCCCTGGCCGCCCTGATGACGTACAAATGCGCGATTGTCGACGTACCCTTTGGCGGGTCGAAGGGCGGCGTGCGTTTCAATCCGAAGAAATACAGCGAAGAACAAATAGAGAAAATTACCCGCCGATTCACCGCTGAATTGATCCGCAAAGAATATCTGGGACCCGGAGAGAACGTTCCGGGACCCGACGTCGGCACGGGCGAACGGGAAATGGCCTGGATGGCCGATACCTACGATGCATTTAATCCCGGTGGAATCGATAATCTGGCTTGCGTCACAGGAAAGCCGGTGGCACAAGGAGGTATCCATGGACGGCGCGAAGCTACCGGCCGTGGGGTACAGTACGGAATCCGCGAAGCTTTTCAATACTCAGAAGACTTGAAAAAGCTCGGACTCTCGCCGGGTCTTGAAGGTAAAACGCTGGTCTTCCAGGGATTCGGAAATGTCGGCTACTACGCCGCCAAGTTCCTGTCCGAAGAAGACGGATGCAAAGTCGTTGGCATTGCGGAATGGGATGCAGCCTTATACAACCCGCAAGGACTGCCGATCGAGGAATTGAACGAATTCCGAAAAGACACCGGCTCGATCCGGAACTTTCCGGGTGCCGAAACGCTTCCAGGTCCAGACTCGGTTTGGGATATCCCTTGTGACATTCTGATCCCGGCAGCGCTCGAGAACCAAGTTACTCTCGAGAATTGCGATCGCATCAATTGCAAGGTTCTGGCCGAAGCAGCCAACGGCCCGACAACCCCGGGAGCTGAGGAGCGGTTGCACGGCCGCGGCGTTTTTATCATTCCGGACATCTTCCTGAACGCCGGCGGTGTCACGGTTTCATATTTCGAATGGGGAAAGAATCTGTCTCATATGCGATTTGGCCGGCTTCAAAAGCATCTGGAAGAAATCAAAAACCAGAAGCTCGTCGGCACGATCGAGAAAATGATCGGCAAACCGGTTCCCGAAGAAGATAAGAAATTCCTTGTGCGGGGACCCGAAGAAATCGATCTCGTTAACTCCGGGCTGGAAGAGACGATGGTCACGGCATACCGCACCATCCGTGAGGTGCATCATACGCGGGTGCCGAAAGAAAGCATGCGAACCGCAGCATTTATCATTGCTATCAAGAAGGTGGCGCTGGCGTACGAGCAGTTGGGCATTTTCCCTTGAGCGCGGCTTGTGAGTGACGGTCACGTATTCCCCTCCTCGCAGAGGAGGCTGCGCCATCAAAAGAATGCCGCGAAGCCACCGAAGTGGCGCAGACGGGCTCGCGCTTCGCGCCCGGCTATTCGTCGTTTGCTGACACCCTCACACCGCGCTCTCCCAGAAGGAGAGGGTGAAACGCTGCGAAAAATCTTCCCCTCTAGCGGCCCAGTTTTGATAGAGTCTCACCCAACCGGACATGAGGGGTGTCATAGAGGAGTTCCAAATGAAGACAAGAGTCATTTTGACGTTGTGTGTTGTCTTTGTCTGGGGGCTGGTCTCGATTGCAAATGCGCAGGTGATTGCGGGAAGTCCCGAAGATAAGGCATTCCAGAAGATTGACGCGGAAAACAACGTAGATGCCAAGATCGTGCTCCTTCAGGATTTTGAGAAGCAATTCGGGCAATCCAGGTCCATACGAGAGGCCTACCTGCAACTGATTCAGATCTACCAACAGAAGAACGATCAAGCCAAGGTCATCGAATATTGCGAAAAAGCCATAAAAGTCGATCCGAATAATTTGGTGGCTTTGCTCACGGTGACGCGAGCCTATTCGCTGGACGGAAAACAGGCCAGTCTGGATCGGGCGATCCAGTACGGGCAGAGGGCGATGGACGAGATTACGAAATTAAAATCTTCGCCGCCGCAGCAAGGTTACACAGACGAGCAGTGGAAGCAATACATCGAAAGTAATGATCAACTGGCAAAGAGCTATCTGTCTTACGCCAAAACGCTTAAGCGCTAGCCTGCGTTTTCCTGACCTGAACTCCGGCGAGGTCCTCGAATAACGTGATCACGCCGGAATGATCCAGACCACCCCGCCCGCGGACACGGAGCGCTGAGAATAATTGTTCAACAAAAGCAGCCGTTGGAATGGGTACGCCGACGGATCGCGCAGCATCTTGGATCAGGTTGAGGTCTTTGAAATGAAGATCGATCTTAAAACCGGGCGCAAAGTCGCCGGACAGGATCTTTTCTGATTTCTGATCCAGACATTTGCTGCCGGCCAGCCCTCCCGCAAGCGCACGAATCATTTTCTGTGGATCCACACCGGCCTTGGCTCCGAAAACCAGCGCCTCGCCAATGGCTGTGAGGTTGACCGCGACAATGATTTGGTTGGCAAGCTTCGTAAACCCTCCAGCGCCGATTGGCCCCATATGCGTAATGGTTTTGCCAAGTGCGTTGAAAACCGGAAGCGCGCGCTCGAAATCTTCCGGCGCGCCACCGGCCATGATCGATAGGGTGCCGTCGATGGCCCCTTTTTCGCCGCCACTGACCGGCGCATCAACCATAGCCACACCGAGAGGGGCGAGTTCCTTGGCAATTTTCTGGGAAACGATTGGGTTGATCGTGCTCATATCGATGAACAATTGACCGGGCCTGGCCGCGTCCTTGATGCCGCCATCGCCGAGCGCCACGAGTTCAACATCGGGTGAGTTCGGCAGCATCGTGATCACAATGTCGGCAGCAGACGCGGCTTCGCGAGGCGAAGCCGCCCGGCTCGCACCGTCCTGGACCAACTCCTCGACTTTTGCCCGGCTGCGGTTATGGACCGTTACTGTGAAACCGGCCCTGACGAGATTTCGCGCCATGGGCTTTCCCATGATTCCCAAACCGATAAATCCAATTCGTGGAGCCATCATTCTTCCTCTTCGCGCAATTTCGTGAGCACCGAAAAATCCTCCAGTGTCGTCGTATCTCCGACTGTGGCTTGGCCCGAAGCCAAATCGCGTAACAGCCGGCGCATGATTTTTCCGCTGCGTGTTTTCGGCAACGCGTCCGTAAACCGGATTTCATCCGGTTTGGCAAAACCGCCTATCGTCTTTGCTACGTGGCCTTTCAGTTCTTCCTTGAGCGCGGGTGCGGCTTGATGGCCGGCGGCGAGCGTCACAAACGCCACAATGCCCTGGCCCTTTAACTCATCCGGCCGCCCGACCACCGCAGCTTCCGCGACTGTGGGATGGCTGACAAGCGAACTCTCAACCTCCATGGTTCCGATCCGATGACCTGAAACGTTGATCACGTCATCAATGCGTCCCATGATCCACAGGTAACCGTCTTCATCACACCGGGCGCCATCGCCGGTGAAATACATACCTGGTATTTCGCTCCAGTATTGTTTCTTGTATCGCTCGGGATCACCGTAAATTGTGCGCAACATCGAAGGCCACGGGCGTTTGATCACCAGAAATCCGCCCTGATTTGTACCGACGGATTTCCCCTGGCGGTCGACGACATCAACCACTACACCAGGCAACGGTCTGGTCGCCGAACCGGGTTTGGTCGGGAGCGCGCCGGGAATAGGCGAAATCATAATGGCTCCCGTTTCCGTTTGCCACCACGTATCGACAATGGGACAACGATCACGTCCGATATTTTTGTGATACCACATCCAGGCTTCAGGATTGATCGGCTCACCGACGGTCCCAAGCAGCCGCAAACTGGAAAGGTCGTGTTTGGCCGGCCAAAGATCGCCCCACTTGATGAATGAGCGAATGGCCGTAGGCGCTGTGTAAAAGATGTTGACCTTGAACTTCTCGATAATCGACCAGAATCGATCCGGCTCCGGGTAATTTGGGGCTCCTTCATACATCACCGACGTTGCACCATTCAGAAGCGGACCGTAAACGATATAACTATGCCCCGTCACCCACCCCACATCCGCAGAACACCAGAACGTGTCTTCGTCTTTCAAATCGAACACCCATTTCGTGGTGATATACACGTTGGTCATATAGCCGCCGGTTGCGTGAACGACACCTTTGGGTTTTCCTGTCGTACCGCTGGTGTAGAGCATGAACACAGGATGCTCGGCTTCCAACCGCTCAGCAGGACATACCCCGGCCATTTTGGCCACCTGGTCATGCCACCAGAGATCGCGAGGAGGAGCCATGTTTACCGGTTCGCCCGTACGTTTGTATACAATGACGCGTTCAATGGAAGGCGCGCCGGACAGCGCCTCATCGGCATTTTTCTTCAGCGGCACAATGGCGCCTCGCCGATAAGCACCGTCCGCAGTGATCAGAACGCGGGACTTCGAATCATTGATGCGATCGCGCAGGGCTTCGGCGCTGAACCCGCCAAACACGACATTGTGCGTTACACCGATGCGCGCACACGCGAGCATCGCGATCGCGAGTTCAGGAACCATCCCCATATAGATCGTCGCGCGATCTCCTTTTTCGATTCCGAGCGACTTCAGAACATTGGCGAAGCGGCAGACCTCGTAATGCAGCATCTGATAGCTGAGCGCTCGGACATCACCGGGCTCGCCTTCCCAAAGGATTGCGACTTTGTTTTTCGTTGCTGAACTCAGATGACGATCAATGCAGTTGAAGGCAATATTGGTTTTTCCGCCAACGAACCATTTTGCAAAGGGCGAATCCCATTCGAGAACTTTCTTCCAGGGTTCGAACCAATCAAGTTCGGCAGCGATGTCCGCCCAATAACCTTCGGGGTCTTCTGCCGCGCGCTTGGTTATGGAGTCGTAGACTTCGAGGCTGTGAATGTGTGCGTGTTTCGAGAATTCTGGAGATGGAGGGAAGATGCGCTGCTCTTTAAGTAATGACTCGATGTGTGTTTCTGCCATAGGTGGCTCCAGACAAATTCGGGGACAGTGAGCAATTTCCCGAGGTCGGGAAATTGCTCACTGTCCCCGAATTTGCCCCCGCGGTTTTACTTCTTCGCTATTCCGTAATGTTCGTAATTGATGCCGATGTAGTTCTGCCATTGTTCCGGAACATTGTCCTCCGGGAAAATGGCCGTCACAGGACACGCCGGCTCGCAAGCCCCGCAGTCAATGCATTCTTCGGGATGAATGTAGAGCATCGTGGCGGACTCGAACTCGGGTTCGTCCTTCTTTGGGTGGATGCAGTCCACCGGGCACGCGTCCACGCACGCCGTATCCTTCGTGCCGATGCAGGGTTCGCAAATGATGTATGCCATAGAGTCTCCTTGTGGGATGTAAATGCAAGTAATGGAAAATAAAGCAAAAATTATACATCCCGACTGAGCGAAATCAACTGTAGCGGCGCTGTATCAGGCGGAAATGAATTGGACGCCGGTCCTGTCCCGCCGACAGTTAATAGCCGGTCGCCGCCGCCGATAGCATTCTCTTCAGAACCTTGCCCGTCGGCGTTCGCGGCAAATCGGCAACCAGTTCGATGTACTTCGGCACTTTATAGTTTGCCAGATTCGAGCGGCAAAAGCTGCGGAGTTCCTTCTCCTCGACACTCATTCCGTCACGAACGATGACGAATGCCTTCGGTACCTCTCCCCGTATTTCGTCCTTAACGCCAATAACAGCGACTTCCTTGACCTTCGGGTGCTGCGCTAATATCTCCTCAATCTCGCGCGGATAGATATTCTCACCGGCGGATATGATGAGATCTTTCTTCCGGCCGGTAATGCTCACAAATCCATCATGGTCAATGGTGCCTAGATCCCCGGTGTGCAACCATCCATCCGTGATCGTCTTTGCTGTCTCTTCGGGCAAATGGTGGTAACCTCGCATCACGTTCCGGCCGCGAACCATGATTTCACCGATCTCCCCTGCCGCCAACAGACGATTCTGCTCATCCCAGATTGCCACTTCCACACCCGGAACAGGAGGCCCAATCGTACCCGGCTTTCGAGCTCCCGGCCTGTTCAGAGTGACGACGGGTGCAGCCTCAGTCTGTCCGTAGCCTTCAAAAATAGGTACGCCGAAGCGCTTTTCGAAGGCTTCCGCTACGGCCGGAGGCAACGGTTCGCCTCCGGAAATCGGGAATCGTACAGAGGAAAGATCGAAGGTGCCTTCTGTGCCTGCAAGCACTCTATACATGGACGGGATGGCGAGGAAAACGCTGATTTTGTGTTCCTGAATCAAACCCAGGACTTTCGTTGGCTGGAAGCGGTCCACCAAGACCATCTTGCTGCCATTCGTTAACGGCAAAAGGAAAGTGCCCGTGATGGCATAGGTGTGAAAAAAGGGCAGAAGGCAGAGAAATGCGTCACGGTTGTCGAAGTCTCCCGCGCGCTGGCAGGATTCAACGTTCGCCAGCAAATTGTCATGCGTCAGGATGACCCCCTTCGGCCGCCCGGTTGTTCCCGAAGTATAGAGAAATAATGCCGGATCACGATAATCCCTCGGAAGGCCGCCGGTTGAAGGGCTCGTGAAGCCGGGATCATCGGCCATTAGAATCACGCCGCGATCGCCCAACAGCGGCTTTACGGATCCAAGAGCCTGATTAAAAAACGGCGACGATATCAGGCTGCACATGCCCGAGTCCTTGATAATGAAACCTAGCTCCGCAGGCGGCAAAAGGTAGTTCAGTGGTACCGCTGTCTTGCCGGCTTTCCACGCCCCGAGCATAGTCGCTATGTATTTCTGTGAATTCAGCAGGAGAATGCCGACGGTGTCGCCGTTCAGTCGCTCCTTCAGGACGGAAGCGATCCGGTTGGCTTCATCAGCTAATTCCGCAAAGGTCCATCCTTTGTTTTCTTCGATCAAAGCGATGCTCGCGGCCCTCGACGCCGCGACGCGATCAAAGACTTCGGGCAGGTAGTCCATCAGCAACTCCCCAGTCCAGGAAATGAACTGGGGAGTATAACATCGTCAGGCGGGAGCGTGTGGGAGGGACAGATTACCTTTCGCCGCGGGACCCTCCAAATCCAAAACCGCCTGGGCCAAGCCCCGGAATGGGGAGACCCCGTCCACCATTAGCAGCGAGGATCGTATCCAGCTTCTGCTGTTGTTCGCCCGTCAACAGCTTCTTCAGTTCGCTTATAAAGTAGTCCCGTTCAGGGGGCAGTTTGCCTCGGGCCGCATGAAGAGTGATTGCGGCATTCCCAACATCCGCCGGATTTGGCGAAGCAAGATTTAGTAATGCGTCCAACGTCTGTCGCTTCTGTTGAATGTCGGTCATGATGGCCTGCACCCGGGTCTTTTCCGTCTGGGACAATGTTTGTATCGCAGTGACCTGCGCGTCCGTCAACCCAAGAGCATTCTTCAGGGCGGCGCCGGGATTCGGCCGCTGACCTCCAGCCCTAGGTCCGCCCGGTCCACGTTGGGCCAAAAGAGTGGCGCTCAACATCAAGATTGCCGCCACAGTGAGTAAAGTTCGTCTCATAATGGTTCTCCTCAAAATTCCTATCTGCGAATTTAGACAATGGCCAACCTTATCCTTAGTTAAAAGATTGTAAAAACGCCGGTTTGCAAAACGATGTAAAAAGCCGGCCGGGCCGTAACGTTTCTCCTGTTTTCGGGTCTATATACAAACGGGAGGACATATGTATCATCTGTATCATCCAAGAAGTCTTTTTGCTTTGCTTTCTCTGTGCCTGATCCTGGCACTGTCTGGATGCTCAGGCACGACGTCCACGTCCCAAGCTCAGCTGGCCACTTCGGCGAAGGCGGATACGACGGATAGCGTCACGCCGGCCGAGCCGATCGAGCATTCTTATACGCCGCGCTCACGCACGGCAATAGAGGCGCCCCCCGCCGTTTCGCGTCCGGTTCCGAAAGCGAAACCGTCGCGGGACATCGCACGTAACGAGGTACCGAAGAAGGAAACCTCTGCTGCGGAAGCGCCGGCGCCTGCAGCCTCTCCCACCTTGACGTTACCGGCGCCGGTGGCGCCGGCAGTCGATGCGCCCGGGGCGCCTCCGGAACCGACACAGGTTAAATCCGAACCGGTTGCACCCGTCGCGCGACAGGCGACCGTGCCTAAAGGAACTCCCGTATCCATTCGCATGATCGATGCGGTGGATTCAGCGACTGCCCATGTCGGCGAAACATTCAAGGCATCGCTCGATTCGCCGATCGTCGTGGATAACGAAACAGTTTTCCCGAAAGGGGCCGAAGTTTACGTCAAGCTGACGAAGGTGGAGTCCGCCGGCAGGCTATCCGGCAAAAGCGAGCTGCAGCTCCAGTTGGACCGCATTTTTCTTGGAGACAAAAGCTACGTGCTGGAAAGCAACACATTTGAAAATACCGGCGCCTCTCAAGGGGCGAGAACAGCACGGAGTGCCGGCCTTGGCGCGGCAATCGGAGCCGCCATTGGCGCCATCTCGGGCGGGGGCAAAGGAGCCATCATCGGAGGCGCTACCGGCGCGGGCGCCGGCGCCGGCGTTGAGGCTGTCAGAAAAGGCGAGCAGATTCGAGTCGATTCGGAAACGCGCCTGGATTTCCGTCTGGAAAATCCGGTTGACGTGACCATACAGTTTCCCTCTCCCACCAATTCATCCCCTCACCGAAGCCTTTCCGGACCCAACAGGTTCGGAACTCGCCCGTAAAATCCCGACCTGTAGCCGGGCACGTCCTCCCGACCGTGCCCGGCGTGTACAACTCCCGCAGACATTCCTCATTAGTCACTAATCAATTCTCAATTCTCATTTGAACGCGCCCTCTACCGGGCAGTCGGGCCGGAGATGAGCGTTTTCTCGATCTCGATGTTGTTCTTCTTGAGTGTCATGCCCATCGCGCGGTCAATATCAACCAGCGCCTTCGTGTAGTTGACGATCGCTTGAAGCTCGTCGGTCTGAGCTTGAGCGACATTACGCTGCTCTTCGAGAACGAATCGTATAGTCGAGGCGCCAAGATCGAATTTCTTCTGCTCGGCTTCAAGACGGCGTTCCGACAGTTCACTGGCCTTAGTCGCAGCTTCGATCCGCGCACGATTCATATCGACCTGGGTCAGCGCATTTCGCACTTCCAACGCGATCTGCTGAGCTTGCGAGGTTATCCTCTGCTCAGCAATACGTTCGTCCGTCATCGCGCGTGCATTTTCTCCTTGCGCGGCGCGATTGCGGAGCGGAATTTGTACCGACAAGCCGACCGAATACCCGGTATATCCATACCCAAATAACTGGCCGAACGAGTCAAAAATACCGCCCTCGAACTGGGCGACGATTGGGGCGGTTGGCCCGAAACCGCTGCGAATCGTCTCCTTTCCGCCCACGCCATTCTGGTTATAGGCAGCAAATAGATCGACCGTCGGTAACAACTGGTTTTTTGTGTATTCGAGATCGATTTTCTTGTTCTGAAGATCCAACTGGAGCTGCTTGATCTCCGGACGATTTTCCAGAGCGATTTTGATGGCCTGCTCTATAGGAGGTACATCCGAAGGCTGTGGTTTTGGGACAACTTGCGAAGGGATGAGCTTGGCCAAGATGAGACCCGGATCGCCCTGAGAAGTGATCAGCTTCTTCACTTGATCCTGCGTTTGAACTTCCGTGTATGTCGATGTGACGTACTGCACGCGGCGATTGGCCACCTCGGATTCGGCCTGGACAACGTCAATCGGCGCCAATGTCCCAATCCTGACCTGAATCTCATTATCGGAGAGCGTCTTCTGCGCCAGATCCATCGACCGCTGCTTGACCTTGATATCTTCAGCCGCAAACACGAGATCCCAGTACGCCCGCTGCGCCTGCGCTACCAAATCGATGAGTTGTCGCTCAAACTGGGTCTCCGAGATTTTTTGGTTATTTTGTGCGACCCGAATCTGCCGTCTATTGTTCACGCGGCCGTAGTCCTTCAACAGATGCTGGCTGAACGAATAGCGCAGAAGACCCGTGTAGGAGGGATTGAACGTGTTGAAAGCGCTGTTAGATGAGTTGCGATTCATGACGAAATCAACGCCAAGAGTAGTTCCCGTATCCAGCGCCTGAGAAAACCCCAGCGAATAAGCCCCGCCCAACGTGCTCAATGACTGTGCGCCGATCAGCTGCGATATCGCCGGAGACGTATTGCGCGTCACGGTCGCCTGCAGATGGAGCGTAGGCTCGAAGGGAAGATACATCGTTTCGATCAAATACCTTGACGACAGCGGTGTGAGCCGGTTGACACCAACATCGAGATTGTTCTGAATTATCAGGTTGATGAGATCACCGACGCTGAGCGGCAGTTGGCCTGTGCGGATGAGGGATGCCACATCTTGAGAGGATTGCGCCGCAGCCGGTGAGCCGACCTTCAAAGGGCGATAGCGGTTTAGAAACTCCTTCACAAAGTTGGTGTTGATCTCAGCTCGCGCGGAGGCCGACGTCCGGAAAAGCCCAAACATCACGAGCAAAGCGACAAAGATTCTCGATACTTTCATTCAAAACTCCTCAAAAATGGCAGGAACTTTTTAGCGAAGCGTGAGCGCGACAGCGCGAAACCTTGAGCGATGCGCGCAGCCTCAAGAGTGGTTTCAACCTAATCCAGGGCGGGTGTGAAGTCGTCATTCGTACCGCAAGGCGTCAATTGGATCCAAAGCTGCCGCTTTGTGAGCCGGGTAGTAGCCGAAGAAAATGCCGATCGCAGTAGCGA
>Ga0209236_1002696_pt1 | contig 10812 bp, 13 predicted proteins | sample GraSoi013_1_40cm_FD_185819 | JGI IMG/M metagenome (GOLD analysis project Ga0209236, IMG submission 185819) | Grasslands soil microbial communities from the Angelo Coastal Reserve, California, USA - Sample 09_27_2013_1_40cm (SPAdes) (version 2) | ecosystem: Environmental > Terrestrial > Soil >... | reverse complement strand
GACCATGAAGACCAGAAGCGCGTTAATCGCGATAAGCAATATTCCAAAGACTGCTGCCAGAGAAATCATGAATGTCTTAAATACGTCGCTTGCTCGCCGGAGGGCCAATTGCGTGGGCACCGACACAATCTGTGCCGTCACAATATCGTTCAATTTCCATCCAAAACCGTTAGCGCTACCGTAGCGCTCCACCATCGTTCGGGGAGCGTCCTCCGCCGTGTCATGACACGATAGACAAGCCGGGCTGGAGACCGACATCGGCCGGGCAATATACAGCGACATGCCGCTGGGAGTGTCTCGCTCGCCCACAATCTCTTTCTTGTCGTGTGACTTGCGAAATTCCTCGACAAGATCGGCCTCCCAGTCCGTCGCGCGATTGATCGGATTCGTTGGGTTCAGCGTTGCCTCTTTATAGGAATAATCAGGGAATTTCTTTTGCAGTTGGCTGAAATAGGAATTAGCCGAATAGGCGGGGACGCTCTGTGGTAGGAAGCTATATTTAATCTGTGTTTCGAGTAGCGGCTTGATCTGCGTGGCTGTGTAGGTCCGCACGGCAACCGCCGCTTCCATCATGATCCGTGCGTTCTCCATGATTTCTGCCTTGGCATTTTGCTGCAGAAGCCGATTGCAAACGTACCCCGTGGTCGCGAAACCTATCGCAAACACCAGACATAGGACCAAGTTAATTTTCGTCAGAAGTCTCATTTTGAAACCCTCGGATGCGGAGTCTCGGATTTATGCGCCGCAAGCGGCGGAGTCTCCCCTAAATGCTATTTCGGATGCAAAACTGGCGCCCATTCCGGGTACTCGACCGCGTGATTCTCAAGTTGCTTGCGGAATTCCGGGTCCCTGAGCCGTGGAGCGAAGCGATCCACAAAGCCCGTTCTCCATGGCGATGGCATTTTCAGCCACGGCTGAATTTCGGCGAAGGAGACCTGATGCTGTGTTTTAGGTTCGACGGGCTTACCGGTAAAGTGAGCGAGGCGCGACGGGAGAGCATCTCGAAACGAGCGCGGCATCGCTTCGACGAAGGCAGCGCTGGCATGCGAAGAGTTGACTACGCTTTTGCCTTTGCGGCGCGAGAAAAATTGGCCGGCATTCCCAACCGTTAGCTTGCCCACGGTTCCGTCGGGGCTCACCTCGCCGATTGCGGCCGAGCCTGATTCGACAAAAACGTCGCACTCGCTTACATTGGCATGAAAAACGACCGTACCATTTTCAGTCGTACTAGCGAGCAGGAGGCTTTCATACCGGTACGAGCCCGCGTGTGTAACCCTCTGACCCTTCAGCCAGCCGCTCAGCAGTACCAGCTCCGCTCCAGTAGCGTCGCCCCGGGACTTTCCTCCCAGGCCGCGCCGGAAGACATACATGCGGCTCGATGGGCCGAGCGCCACAATAGCGCCGGCAACAAATTCCAATTGCGCGAATCCCTTGTCGGAGCTCTCGATAATATCGCCCTGCCTCAGGCGCGTTCCTTCGGCTGCTTGGAGCGCTGTAGTACCGCGAATTATTAGCAGTGAGCCTTCAAGGAAAGTGACAGTTCCCGCGTCTTGGACAGCGGCCTGAATCGGCGGCATCCACGAGAGTACCAATACTATGCTCAGAAGATTCATCTGGACCCTCAAATTGGGGAACTACGGGAATGCTGATCGATAACCAGCGTCAAACCGCGTTATCTTATAGCCGCACACTCAGAAGTCAAGATGATTGCGGTCGCCTGTCGGCGCAAAATGAGAATGTCCGGGCCCTCGGGAGCCTATCCAAGAGGGTAGCGCCCGATAAGTCGGATTATCGGACATGTGGTTTTGGCAGAGATTCCACTTGTCCGGTTTCCGCGTTTACCGGGCATTTGTGGAAGAGTAGCCCGTCATTCGGGAGTCATCGTAACTTCCTACAAGCCGACTTCTCATTACTAATCGCAGCGAGAGGCCGTCAGATGACTTCGGTGTGACCGAAGATTCTTCCGGAACGTCATAATTGAGACTATCTGAGCAATCGAGGAGCGCCGCCTTCAGCGTGCTGGAAAATATCCGCCCGATGATCGAGACGTTTCCTCTCGAACAGGCTGCTGATGCTTACGCTCGCATGATGCAAGGCAAAGCACGGTTCCGCATGGTGCTGGTTGCAAAGGACGGAGTCGCTCAAAGTGCACAGCCTGCTGGATGACAGCAGAAATCGTGGCGCCTACTTCCGCCGTGCCGAATTTCCTCGAGACTCGTGGCACAGAGCGGATGCACGGACACGCTTCGACGATCAACAGCAATCCACTCACAAGGAAGAAGGAGATGAGTATGTCATCGAAACCGAAGAGAAATAGAAGTACAGAGCCGCAAGCAACCTCCACCCAGGCAGAGACGGGAGAGGTTTCAGTAGGGAACTCGGCACGTGATGAGGAAATCGGACGTCGAGCATACGAAATCTATCTCGAACGCGGCGAACAACCAGGAGGTGAGCTGGACGATTGGCTCCAAGCGGAACGCGAACTCGAACGCGGGGTACTTCGCCGCGCGCAGGCGGGCTAGGAAGGAAATTGAGAGCTATCTGCATTCTTGTCTTGGTCTGGTGGTCCACTGATCGCGAAACGAGCGCAACCAGTTCCGTGTCCGAGCATCTATGGAATGAGTCAAACCGACTTGGGGACCGCACCAAAAGGGAGAAAGAGGGAAATGCTCAAAATTGGAATCATCGTCGGCAGTACGCGACCGGGACGGAAAGTCGCGGCCGTCGCAAAGTTGGTGCACGATATCCTGAAAAGCCGCAAGGACACGGAGTTTGAGAGGCTTCTCCGTTAGGTTGAGGATAGAAAATTGGGTTCCTTTGCAGTTTGTAACCTACGCGGGAATTCCGACATCTAATGCCGCAAGCGAGAGTTGTGTGAGAGGATTGTCCGATGCGAACGGATGAAGTCGCCGACGGGTCTCGGCTTTCAGCCGCCGCGCGATACGAATCGCTCGTCGGCGTATCGAATGCTATCGGAACGCATCGAGATCCACAGGACCTGTTTAGCACACTGGTGAGGGAACTGCACCGGGTCGTCCAGTTTCATTATGTCGGTGTGTCCATTCGTGACGAGAAATCGAATACGTTTCATCACCATTTCGTCGAGGCGGAAACAGGGGCTCTTGTCGCTCCAGACCCGGAAGGAATGCGCGGAAACCATCCTACGCGGTAGCTCCATTCTTGAGTCTAAGGGGCTGGTGGCGTGCTCTAATACTCCCAACGCTCGTAGAAGCTAGAGTAAAAATGTCTTCTCAGCCAATACCCAGTGCACTCGACGCTCGTACGCAAGCCTTTCCAGTGCTGTCTGCGGCACAAATCAATCGCGTTCGCTCGGGCAGCAAGCTCCGAAGCGTTGTGGCCGGCGAGATCCTGTTTGAACCCGGTGATAGCAACGTGCCGTTTTTCGTCCTGCTCTCCGGAAGGATGAGATCGTGCAGCCCGACCTGGCGGGCGAGCGCCCCATCGCAACACATGGCCCCGGCGAGTTCACCGGCGAGATGACGATGATCTCCGGACGGCGCTGCCTGGTGCGCGGTCGCGTGACCGAGCAGGGCGAGTTTCTGGAACTTGGCGGGGATGGCTTGCGGTCGCTCGTCGCGAGGGATGCTGAGCTGAGCGAAATCTTCATGAGAGCCTTTATCCTGCGCCGGTTGGAGTTGATCAGCCGCGGCCAGGGCAATGTGATCTTGATGGGTTCGCGCCATTCGGCTCACACACTGCGCCTGCGCGAGTTTCTGACCCGCAACGAACATCCCTTTACTTACGTGGACCTCGACGCGGACAAGACGTCGCAGGATCTTCTCGATCGTTTTGAGGTGAAGTTGGACGAGATTCCCGTGATCATTTGCAACGTTCGCGGGGTGTTGCGGAATCCCTCAATTCCGGAGCTGGCCGATTGCCTCGGGCTCAACGCCGCGATTGACGAGTCGCAGGTCCGCGATTTGATTATTGCGGGTGCGGGACCCTCGGGACTGGCAGCGGCTGTTTACGCAGCTTCGGAAGGCCTGGATGTGCTGGTGATTGAGACGGCCACACCGGGAGGTCAGGCGGGATCAAGCTCCAAGATCGAGAATTACCTAGGATTTCCCACCGGAATTGCCGGTCAAGAGCTGGCGGCGCGGGCGATCGCTCAGACGGAGAAATTCGGAGCGAAGATGATGGTGGCGCACAGCGTGGCGCGACTGGATTGCGCGCGGCGTCCGTACAAAGTGGTGCTTGACAACGGCAATAAGCTCGCGTCGCGCGCGGTGGTGATTGCCACCGGGGCGCAATACAACAAGCCGCGCATCGCCAACCTGGAGCAGTTTGAGGGACAAGGAGTCTACTACGGCGCGACCTATATGGAGTCGCAACTGTGCGAACAAGAAGAGATTATCGTAGTGGGCGGGGGAAACTCCGCCGGACAAGCGGCGGTTTTCCTCTCGCAAACAGCACGCAAGGTGCATATGCTGGTACGGTCCGGTGTGTTGTCGGACAGCATGTCGCGCTACCTGGTCCAGCGAATCGAAGAGAATCCAGTCATCGAATTGCATTTCAGAACGGAAATCACCGCCCTCGATGGTGGCGCGCAGCTGGACCGCGTCACTTGGCAGGATAAGTTGAACGGCGAAACTTCGGTCCACGCGATTCGCCACGTATTCGTCATGGCGGGAGCATCCCCGCGGACCGAGTGGCTGCGCGGTTGCGTTGCCCTCGATGACAAAGGGTTCATCCTTACGGGGCGTGATTTGGACACCGCCACCGGAGCTCCTCTGTGGGCACTGGCCCGTCCTCCACAAATGCTGGAAACGAGCCTTCCCGGCGTGTTTGCGGTGGGGGATGTTCGCTCGGGCAATGTAAAGCGAGTGGCCTCGGCTGTGGGCGAAGGAGCGATTGCCATCCACCTTGTTCACCGGGCGTTGGCTGAGCTTTAGGGGGTAAGCACAAGCTCAAGGAGAGCGCTCACATGAGCCGGGGTAGTTTACTACTCAGAATGGAATTGCAGAGCAATCCGGAGATGCTCTGCGTGGTGCGACAGGCCTTGGGGCAACTCGCGGCAGCAATGGGATTTCCCGAGCCGGAATGCCGCGCTGTGGTTCTCGCCGTAGACGAAGCGCTGACAAATATCATTCGCCACGCCTACCTCGGAAACACGGGGCGGCCTATCGAGGCATCCTTCCACAGGGTTCAGGCGGCGCGAGATGGCCGACGCAAAGATGCTCTTGAAATCGTGCTGGAAGATCGCGGTACGGCGGTGAATCGTAAAAAGCTGTGCGGGCGCGCGCTCGAAGATGTGCGACCGGGGGGGCTGGGCCTCCACTTCATACGCGAGTGCATGGATACAGTAGAATTCAACCGCAGGAACGGCAGGAATCAGCTCAGGCTGGTGAAGATTTTGGATGTGCACGGGCCCGAGAAAGGCCCCTGAGGAGAAGCCAACTTGCAGATTGCTGCTCGCCATTTGGACAAGATCACCATTTTCGACATTTCGGGAGACATCGATCTCGCGACCTCCCCGGAACTGCGGAAGGCGCTGTTACGCGAGTTTCGCGATCTGAAGATCCCGCGGGTGGTGCTCAACCTGGAGCGCGTTCGGTATATCGACAGCTCCGGTGTGGCCTCGTTGGTGGAAGGCCTCAAAGCGTCGCGCGATGTCGGCTCTCGTTTGGTCCTGTTTGGCGTGAATAGCACGATCCGGGAAGTCCTGCAGATCTCCAGATTGCTGAAAATTTTTGAGATTTACGAGAACGAAGAGCAGTCCGTGGCGCCCTGAGCCTGCAAAACCCAAGAACCGAGGAAGCCCCGCGAGAACACTGTGGAACTGACGACGCAAATTGGAGGATCGGTTACCGACGGGCTTGCCTATCTTGGAGCGCTGACCTCGCTCGTTGGCCGCGCTGCGTATTTCACATTCATCGCTCCTTTCCAGGGCAAACCGCTGCGCTTGCAACGCGCCGTTTCGCAGGCCATGCAGACCGGTGTCGGCGCGCTCCCCATCCTTTCCTTGATTACGTTTTTCATCGGGCTGATTCTGGCGCTGCAAAGCGCCTACGAGCTGCGCAAGTTCGGCGCCTTGAACTACGTTGCCAGCGCCGTGGCAATCTCCATGACGCGAGAGCTGGGGCCGTTGATTACCGCGATTGTGGTCATCGGACGGTCAGGTTCGGCGTTCGCCGCAGAAATTGGCACGATGAAGGTCACGGAGGAAATTGACGCGCTGGAGACGATGGCCATCGATCCGATTCATTTCCTGGTCACTCCGAAATTTATCGCCATGATGGTGATGTTGCCGTGCCTGACGATCTGGGCGAACTCCATGGGAATTCTCGGAGGAGCGCTTTTTGGCGTGGCGCAGGCGGATTTCACATGGGTCCGTTACATTCAGTCTTCCTTGGACGCACTCTTTCTGCGCGACATCACAACGGGTTTAATCAAGAGCGTCATGTTCGGCGTAACCATTACTGCCGTAGGATGCCACGAAGGGCTTTCCACGGGCGCAGGTGCGGAGCAGGTCGGCCGGTCAACCACCCGGGCAGTGGTGGTTTCCATTTTCCTGGTGATTCTGGTCGACCTCGTCTTTACGGCGCTCTTTTTCTTCATGAGCGAAAGGTAGGGGTTGTAATCCCGCCATGGAGCGGAGCAACATCGCGGCGACGCAACGGGAGGCAATGATCTCTTTGCGGAATCTTCGCGTCAGTTACGGCGAACGTGAAATTCTCCACGGCATCGGTCTTGACGTGATGAGCGGCGAAACTCTGGTGATTCTGGGCGGTTCCGGTTCCGGCAAGAGCACCCTGCTACGCACGCTGGTGGGCCTGGAAAGGCCGAGTTCGGGTGAAATCTGGCTGAAAGGGAAAAATATCGCCGCAATCTCATCCCACGAGATGGACGAAATCCGAAAGAAAATCGGCATGTCGTTTCAGGGCGGTGCGCTGTTTGGCTCGATGACGGTGGGAGAAAACGTGGCCCTGCCGCTGCGCGAGCATACCAAACTGGAAGACTCCACCATCGAAATAATTTTGCGGCTGAAACTGGATCAGGTGGGTCTGGCCGGATTCGAAAACTACATGCCGTCGCAGTTGAGCGGTGGCATGAAGAAGCGCGCCGCGGTGGCTCGTGCGCTGGCCATGGATCCTGAGATTCTTTTTTTCGATGAACCTTCTGCGGGGCTCGATCCAATTATTGCTGCCGGCGTGGATCAGCTCATTCTCGAACTCAAACAGGCATTTCACATGACCATCATCGTTGTCACCCACGAACTGGCCAGCGCCTTCTTAATCGCTGACCGCATGGTGCTGATCGACAAGGGCAACGTTGTCGCCATCGGTTCCACGGAAGAAATGCGCTTGAGCACGCATCCGCGCGTGCGGCAATTCCTTGACCGTATTGCCGAGCCGGAAGTTTCTCAGGAATTGGATTATCTGCAAATGCTAACGGAAGAACACCGCCATCCGGGCCGTTAACGAGCGGGAAGAGAGGTGCGTGATGGAATCGAAACGCGAGCAAGCCATGGTGGGATTGTTTGTCCTGGTCGCCAGCGCCGTGCTGGTGGTTACGGTTTTTGCTCTTACTGGCGCGTTTGGGGGCACGGCGGCGACGTACCGCGCTTACTTTCCGTTTGCTGGCGGCCTAGAGCCCGGCGCGACGGTGCGCTATGCGGGCGGGCCGAAAGTCGGCCGCCTAGAGAAATTGCAGCTGGACCCGAAAGATTCTTCGCGCATCGAGATAACGTTCAGTGTGAAGTCCAGCTTGCCTGTCAAAACGGATAGCCACGTCAAGATCATGAGCTTGAGCCCCCTGGGGGACAATCATCTGGAAATTGTTCCGGGAAGCGAAAAGGCCGCGCTCGCCGCGACTGGAGCGGTCCTGCCGGCCGATCCTTATGTCGACTTCAATGCGCTCACGGCAAAGATCAACGACATTGCGCCCCAGGCGCAGCAACTTCTTAAGACGCTCAACGATCGCGCTGGCGATCTGCGAGTGACCCTGGCTCGCGTCAATGATCTGCTTAAAGATTCAAATCGAGCGAACCTGGCGGGCACGCTGGCCGAAACTCGCGGGATGATTGCGGAAAACCGTGGCGCGGTGAAGGCGACGGTACAGAACCTGAATTCCGCCAGCCAAAAACTGGAGCCGCTGCTCCTGGATCTGCGGAAAACATCGGCGCAGGCCAATGAAGCGTTGAATCATGTCGATTCCTTGATCGGAGAGAATCGCGCTGACATTCGCCAGGCGGTGATCGAGTTGCGGCGATCGCTCGCCACGGTGACGGATCTAACCGGCCAGCTGGACCAGACGCTCAACGTTAACTCCGAAAACATCGATGAATTGCTGGAGAACCTGCGCCACGTCAGCCAGAATCTCAAAGAATTTACGGATACGATCAAGACCAGGCCTTACACGCTTATCCGGGCGACTAACCCACGCGAGCACAAACCGGGAGAGCCACGATGAGCCTCATGCGAGGTGACAGGGAACTGCAATTTTTGGAAAGAGCACCGATGAGACGCGAAGGACTAGGTCTTGGAGTTGCCAGAGGAGCCCTCATCACTGCCTTTGCTCTGATGATCGGATTGTCTAGCGGCTGCGGCGCCGCGCGGCCGAGCAAGTACTACCAGCTTACGGTCCCAGCCGATGCGGATCCGATTGAGAAGGCGGACGCGGTTCCTGTGACGCTACTCTTGGGCCAGTTGATAACCTCACATTTGTATCGTGAGGACCGCATTGTTTACGGCAACGGTCCCGAGCAATTGGGCACCTATGAGTATCAGCGTTGGGCTGAACCTCCCACGGAAATGATCCAGGAAGTCTTGCTGCGAGAATTGCGGGCCTCAGGCCGCTACCGTGCCGTCCAGTATCGGCGCAGCAATATTCAGGGAGATTTTGCGCTTCGCGGGCAGCTTTATGATTTCAAAGAGCTCGCAGGGGAGCAGATGTCAGCCAGAGTCACCTTGGAATTGGAAATGCGTGACCTCAAGAACGGCGCGACCGTTTGGACTCACTACTACAGCCACGACGAACCGGCGAATGGAAAAGATGTGCCCGCCGTAGTGGCGGCATTGGACAAGAACGTCCAGCGGGCCGTGAAAGAAATTGTGGGAAGTCTGGACCAGTACTTCGCGTCTCATCCCGTTAAATAGCGCAGAATATCCCGCAAATTGCAATGCTGCTTTGCAGATAGCGCTGCTAGGCCACGCGCCGAAGCGTGAGCAGTGTTATGTCGTCCTCCAACTCGCCTTCCCGGCCGCGGTAAAGATGCACACCTCCGAGCAGCGCACGAGAATACTCCTGGAGCACGGGTGGCTGAGGCAATCTGCGCAACGTTTCTTCCGCAAGTCCCAAAAAGCCCTTTGAAGTGAGTTGCTCCCCCGCGGGCGAACGAACTTCGGTTGCACCATCGGAGAACGCTAGAATCATGTCGCCGTGGTTCAGCCGCACGCTTTGCTGGCTGTAGGTTTCACCGATGATGTATCCCAGCGGTAGGCCCCCCAGCCCTTCCCCCAGCTCCAGGAATCGCTTCTCGAGCTCGCGCCAAAGGAACATCCGCGGGTGGGCCGCGTATGCAAAATTAAATTCGCCGCTTGTCCCGTCAAAGGTTCCCGTGACAACCGTCGTTAGCCGCAGCGGCCCACTCGATTTTTCATTCGAGAGAGTAAAGGCGTCATTCAACGCCGCCAGCAACCCCGCTGTGTCTCGAATGTCTTGAAATTTATGCAGCAGGTGGTGGACATGCCGCGCCACACTGCTGGCCTTGTAACCGTGGCCGACGCAATCTGCGAGAACCACGCGGGCGAGATTGTCGCTGCAGGAGAACACCGCAGAAAGATCGCCGCCTTTGTCGCTCCCGGAAGGCACGGCGATCACATCACTCTCCAAACCTGCCAGGTCCAGAGAGCGATGCGCTCTCTCGTTACCGGCCCACAGCTCCATGCAGCCGAAGGGCCGCATCGGCGTGATGGTGCAATCGGTTTCTGTGGGGGCAATTTTCTTGGCTTTCATAACAAGTTCGATGCCGAAGAAGTGCTCCGAGGCTCAGTATTTCCGTACCGAAAGTCTCCGGTCGCTTGCTCAGAAATGACCTTCCCCAGGGCAGGACTGCGGAAAGCAAGTCCTTCCATGTCGGGAGTATCTCACTTTTCCACCTACCTGCCGTATGATGCACGTATGCGGCTTGTGCTTGTCGAGGAAGATGCACGTCTCGCGCGTTTCGTGGCCAAGGGCCTGCGCGAACAGGCTTACGCATTTGACGTTGCGTCCACGGGCGACGAGGCGCTCTACCAGGCGGCCATTAATTTAAAACTGAGGAAGTGACTCTCTGGATTTTGCTGCGATTCACTAGTTCTCCTCGGTTTACCTGCTCCGGCGAATTCTGATTAAAATACTCTGCTGGCTGGCATATCCCTTCTACACAGTATTCGGAACATTGCTCCAAGGGTCATCGAAGAGTTCCATAGACTGGACAGCATGTTAGATAGCATCAGCCCGTCAACATCCACTCAGTAATGACAAGTTGCCCGATGTGAAACGCCATTTCAGGTGCCCGTTAAGTGCCCAGAATATCCCGTTTTGAGAGGTTTTTAAGGCTGAGAAGAAGGGCTAAGTGGTTTGAATCCGGCAGAGCCGGGTGGCGTTTGATGTCATAACGACGCCGGGACTGCACGTTGCCGCGATCCCCAGCTTCAGCGGCCTTGCTGATCAAGAGTGCATGTGACGAAGGGTCGGGAACGCGCATCGAAGTGAGCAGTGTGCCCTAGTGGTAGGGCGGAGAATTCTAAAGCGAGGTGACGGGATGAGTTCTTACGGCGGAAAAGAATTGGCAAGCGCGTTTCGGAC